>Ga0209062_1004719_pt1 | contig 13893 bp, 15 predicted proteins | sample Coa_R2_2_FD_187158 | JGI IMG/M metagenome (GOLD analysis project Ga0209062, IMG submission 187158) | Surface soil microbial communities from Centralia Pennsylvania, which are recovering from an underground coalmine fire - Coalmine... | ecosystem: Environmental > Terrestrial > Soil > Unclassified... | reverse complement strand
GACGCGGCGACTCAGCTATAATTTCAGGAACGCCCTTTATGATTCGTCCGATTTTTGCGGCCGTCATTTTCAGCGCCGTCCTCTACGCCGCCAAGCCCGATTTCAGCGGTGAATGGAAAATGAACGGGTCCAAAAGCGAGTTCGGTAAAATGATGGCTCCGCAGATTCTGACGCGATCCATCCAGCATCACGACCCTTCGCTTGAATACCGCAGCTACCAGAAGGGAGCGCAAGGCGAAGTCCGGACGGAAATCAAGTACACCACCGACGGCCAGCCGTGCGTGAATCAGGAATCGAAAGGCGCCGCGCGCTGGATCGGTGACAACCTGCTGATCGAATACACCCGCCCGTTTCGCGGGCTGGAGATCAGCTCCAAGGAAATCTGGTCGCTGAGCGGCGACGGAAAAACACTGACCATCAGCAGCCACGTTTCGATCCCGCAGCAGGGCGAATACGACGTCAAGCTGATATTCGACAGGCAATAAGGAGCATTAACCATGAGGATCGCATTGAAGGCCGTAATCGCGCTCGCCGCCTGTGCCACGCTGGCGGCCGCCGCCGATAAACCCAATTTTTCCGGCGAATGGTCGCTGGATTTGGATAAGAGCAACTTCGGTCCGATGCCGCCGCCGTCCGCGCTGAGCCGCAAGATCCAGCACAACGACCCGGAAATGACCATGGAGCAGACGACCACGGGCGGTCCGCAGGGCGACCAGACGGTGAAATTCAAATACTCCACCGACGGCAAGGAAACCAGTAACGAGATTATGGGAAATCCGGCGAAGACCACCGCAGCCTGGGACGGCAACGCCCTGGTCATCAGCATGTCGCTCGAGGCCGGCGGCAATGAAATCAAAATTACCGATCGGGTCACGCTTTCCGATGACGGCAAAGTGATGACCGATGCGCAGCACCTTGTCCTGCCGCAGGGCGAGCTCGATCTGACCTACGTCCTGAACAAGAAGTAGGCTGGCGGCCGCTAAATCCCCTTGTCCGGATTCATTGCGGCGATGTACCGTAAATTGCGGTAATGCTGGCGGTAATCGAGCCCGCAGCCGACCACGAAGCGGTCCGGAATTTCAAAACAGCGAAACTCCACCGGCACCTGCACGATTCGCCGCACGGTTCGATCAAGCAGCGTGCAGATCGCCAGGGACCGCGGCTCGCGACCGGCCAGCGTCTGCAATAAAAACCGCGTGGTAAAGCCGGTATCGACGATGTCCTCGATGAGCAGCACGTCCTCATTCTGAATCGGCTCGTCCAGATCCTTGGCGATTCTTACCATTCCCGGAGCGCTGCCGCGGAAGCTTGAAATCGACAGAAAATCGATCTTTACCGGAATCTCGATGGCCCGCGCCAGTTCCGTCAGAAAGAATACCGCGCCTTTGAGCACCGCGATTAATTTGAGATCCCGCTCGCGATATTTTTCGCCGATTTCGGCGGCGACCTCGCGGATGCGCGCGGCCACCTGCTCCTCGGTAAACAGGATGCGGTCAATCGCGGGCGGCGCTGGCGATCCCATATTTGAAAACTAGATCCTGAAAATCCTTCTGATAAAACACTTGGATGTTAATATGCGGATAAATCGCGCGCAAAAGCTTTATTTTACGGTTTTTTCGGGTCACCAGCGCCTGTTTCATCGTGGTCAACTCGACATAGAGGTCAAACTCCGGCAGATAGAAATCGGGCGTGAACGCCTCCGTCACATTGCCGTCCTTGTCCCATTGCAGGGGAAACGAGCGCGGCTCATACTCCCAGGGAATGCGATAAAAATCGAGCAGGTTCGCGAACAGCTCCTCACTCGGATGGCCGAACGCCGCGCGCCGCAGATTGGCTCGGGCCGCCGGAGTAATGCCGTGCCGCGCCAGTTCCAGCCGCGTCTGAAACTGGATGCGCGCCTCGGCCGCGGACGACAGCAGCCCCTGTTCGATCAACCCGCGCGCCTGGACGGCCGCGCGCAGCACCTCCGCTATCTGCGCGGGGTCCAGCGCCTCGGCGTTCAGGACAATATCGAATTGAGTGGAGGAAAGGCCGGCGCGTCCAAATCGAGCGCGCCGGCTGTTGCGCGCCGCGGCGTCCATTTCCGCGACGATTTTTTGGGCCTCAGGACGCTCCACGCGCCGGTCGAGCATCACGTTGCCGATGCGCCGCGATTCGGGCGCGATCACTCCGGCGCGCAGCAACATCGGCATCGCGCCGAACAGCGCCTCCGCGCCCGCCGCGGCGATCACCAGGTGATGCTCCGTCGCCATTCGCGCCGCAATCGAGGTCACCGCCGGCCGCCACGCGCGCGCCGCGATTTCGGCGCCGGAAAACTCCTCGTTGAGCCATTGCTCCAGGCGCGATTCGGTGATCAGCTCGAAATCCAGCAGCCGCGCCGCGATGTGCGCGGCTTCTTCCCATCGCGAAGCGGGCTCGCCCGAAATCGTCAAGAGCGCCATGTAAGAGAAGACAAGAAGGCAGGTAGCGCTTGCTTCCGGCACAGCCGGTCCGGGATTACTTCAGTTCCAGAATCTCTTTTTCCTTGGCCTTGGAAACCTGGTCGATTTTCTGGATCTGCGCGTCGGTCATCTTCTGCACTTCCTCGAGCGCGCGCCGCTCCTCATCCTCACTGATCGCCTTGTCCTTCAGCAGTTTTTTCAGATGCTCGTTGGCATCGCGCCGGATATTGCGCAGCGCGACGCGATGCTCCTCCGCGATGCCATGCAGCCGCTTGACGATCTCCTTTCGCCGCTCTTCGGTCAGCGGCGGAATGGGCACGCGGATCAGCTTGCCGTCATTGCCCGGATTCAATCCCAGGTCCGACCCGCGAATCGCCTTTTCAATCGCGCCGATCTGCGAGACGTCCCACGGCTGGATGGTGATCAGCGCCGGTTCCGGCACGTGCAGATTCGCGAGCTGATTGAGCGGCGTCGGCGTTCCGTAATAATCCACGCGGAGATTGTCGAAGATGCTGACTGAGGCGCGGCCGGTGCGGATGCCGGCCATGTCGTGCTGCAAATCGCTCAGCACCTTCTCCATTCGGGTCCTGGCGTGTCCGGTCACGTCGCGCACGCTGGCGAACGCCGGCGTATGAGTGGCTTGTTCTGGTTTCATAGGTATGCTTTCAATGGATGAGAGTGCCGATCGGCTCTCCCATCGTCATACGCATTATATTTCCGCGGACGTTCAAATTGAAAACCACGATCGGCAGCTTGTTATCGCGGCACATCGCCACGGCGGAGGCGTCCATCACCCGCAGATTTTTCGAGAGCACGTCGGAGTAGCTGATCTCATGGAAGCGGACCGCGGCCGGATCCTGCAATGGATCGCGATCATAAACGCCGTCCACGCGCGTCGCCTTGGCGACGATCTCGGCCTTGATTTCCAACCCGCGCAGCGTCGCCGCCGTGTCGGTCGAAAAATAGGGATTCGAGGTGCCCGCCGCGAAAATCACCACGCGCCCTTTCTCCAGATGACGGATGGCCCGACGGCGGATGTACGGCTCGGCCACCTGGTGCATTTCGATGGCGGTCATCACCCGCGTCGGAACGCCCTGTTTTTCGAGCGCGTCCTGAAGCGCCAGCGCGTTGATCACCGTGGCCAGCATGCCCATGTGATCGGCCGATACGCGGTCCATGTTCTGGGCCGCCGCGGCGACGCCGCGAAAAAAATTCCCGCCGCCCACGACCAGCCCGATCTGCACGCCGGCGCGCGCGACCTCGGCCACTTCCGCGGCCAGCGCCTTCACACGTTCCCCATCGATGCCGAACGATCCGTCGCCGGCCAGCACCTCGCCGCTGAGCTTGAGCAGGACGCGTTTATACATTTTGCAAAGAAGACGCAAGTCAGGAGACGGCCATCACAAGCAAAAAACGCAAGGCTTGCTCATTCCGCCGCCGGACTGGCGCCTCCTGATTCCTCCGGCGCGGCGTCGCCCACCTTGAAGCGAACGAAGCGCCCGACCGAGATGTTTTCTCCCAGTTTCGCGATCTTGGTCTTGATCAGATCATGAACGGTGGTCGTCGGCTCCTTGATAAACGGCTGCTCGTAGAGGCACACCTCTTCGTAGAATTTGTTGAGCCGTCCTTCGACGATCTTATCCACCATCTTTTCCGGCTTGCCCTCGCCGAGCGCGCGCGCCCGCTGGATGTCGCGCTCTTTATCGAGCGCCGCCGCCGTCACGTCCTCCTTGCGAACGAACTGCGGATCGGCCGCGGCGACCTGCATCGCCAGATCGTGCACCAAACTTTGAAAATCCTCAGTGCGCGCGACGAAATCGGATTCGCAGTTCACCTCGATCAGCACGCCGAGCTGCGCGCCGGGATGGATGTAGCTTCCAATGACGCCCTGCTTGGTGCTGCGCGCCGATTTCTTGGCGGCGGCCGCAATTCCGCGCTTGCGCAGAATCACTTCTGCTTCGGCCAGATCGCCTTTCGATTCGGTGAGCGCGCTTTTGCACTCCATCATTCCAGCTCCGGTGCGATCGCGGAGCTGTTTCACCAGTTGTGCGTTGATTTCCATAAAAAATTCCCTGTCCAAAAGCCAGACGAAAGCCGCGGCCGGCGGACCAGGCGTTGTTCCCGGCCCGCGCTCGCGGGATACTTAAAACTCGCTTACGAATTGCGCGAGGACACTTCCTCGGCCGCCGCTTCCGACACCGCACCCTTGCGCGGCAGCGAGACCGAAGGCAGATCCTCGTCGGAAACCTGGCTCTCCGCCATGAGCTGCTCGGCGTATTGCGGATCGATGAACTGGGAGTACTCCGGGATCTCCTCCACCGGAGTCTCGTCGGCTTCGACGATCTTTTCCGCCGTGAACTCCTGCTCGCTCGCCAGCTGCCGGCCTTCGATCACCGCGTCCGCGATTTTATTGGTGAACAACCGGATGGCGCGCAACGCGTCGTCGTTGCCCGGGATCACGTAGTCCACTTTATCCGGATCGCAGTTGGTGTCCACCACGGCGACCACCGGAATCCCCAGCTTCCGTGCTTCCTCGACCGCGATCGCTTCCTTGTTCGAATCGATCACGAACAGCACGTCGGGCAGTCCGTTCATGTCCTTGATGCCGGCCAGATTCTGGCTCAGGTGCTTGCGCTCTCGCTCCATCCGCACCACTTCTTTTTTCGCGCGGCCCTGCCAGTCGCTTTCGGCGGCCATGGCTTCCAGTTCCTTGAGCCGCTTGATCGACCGCTGCACGGTGCTCATGTTGGTGAGCAGCCCGCCGAGCCAGCGCTGGTTTACGTAGAACTGCTGGCAGCGTCCGGCCTCCTCGGCGATGGCTTCCTGCGCCTGCCGCTTGGTGCCGACGAACAACACCGTTTTGCCCTGCGCCGCCATTTCACCGACGTAGCGCATGGCGTCCTTAAACAACTTCAGCGTCTTTTGCAGATCTATGATGTAGATCCCATTGCGTTCGCCAAAGATGTATTCCTTCATCTTTGGATTCCAGCGCTTGGTCTGGTGCCCGAAGTGAACGCCGGCTTCGAGCAGTTCTTTCATGCTAATCGACGGCAAAAACCCTCCTTTTGGGTCCGAGTCTAATCCCGAATCGCGGCCCAAAGCGGAATTTGCGATTCAGGTACGTGTGAATCTAGGCCGGACCGAGCGTGGTCCGGCTCCGGAACTTTAGCGCTTGCTGAACTGGAAGCGCTTGCGCGCGCCCTTCTGGCCGTACTTTTTTCGCTCATGCTGGCGCGCGTCGCGCGTTAAAAAACCGAGCTCTTTCAGCTTGCCGCGCAGCTCCGAATTGAATTCGATCAGCGCGCGCGCGATTCCGAGCTTGGCCGCCCCGGCCTGCCCCGAAATCCCGCCGCCATCGGTCGTGATGATCACGTCGAACTTGTCGGCCGTTTCCGTGGCCAGCAGCGGCTGCCGGACGATGGCGCGCGCCGCTTCGCTCGTGAAATAATCCTCGAACGCGCGGCCATTCACTTTGATCTCGCCTTTGCCGGAACGCAAGAACACTCGCGCCACCGCGGTCTTGCGCCGGCCTGTTCCTAAATGTTGTACGAGCGGCACTCTCTCCTCAAATCTCCTAAATGGCTAACGTCGTGGGCTTCTGGGCGTCGTGCGGATGCTTGGGACCCGCGTAAACCTTCAGTTTCCGGTACATCTGCTTTCCGAGCTTGGTCTTGGGAAGCATTCCCTGAATCGCTTCCTCCACCATCCGCTGCGGACGGGTTTCGCGCACCACGCGCGCGCCGGTTTCCGTCAAACCGCCGGGATAGCCGGAGTGACGGCGATAAATTTTTTGCTCTTCTTTGCGTCCGGTCAGCCGGACCTTGGCGGCGTTGACCACCACCACATGATCGCCCGTATCGAGAAACGGCGTGTAGGTAGGCTTGTGCTTGCCTTGCAGCAGCATCGCCGCTTTGCTGGCGATACGGCCCAACACCACATCCTCGGCATCGATCAAGTGCCAATGGCGCTCGATCGCCTCGGGCGAAGGGATTGCGGTTTTCATGTAGACAGACCTTCTCCGTGCAAGTTCTTAACCATTTAAGCTTAGCGGATGAGAACAAGATGTGTCAAACTGCGGTTCAACCATCGCTCAGCGTTCGGACAAAATCAGGGCTGCGCCGCTTGATCCGCCTGAGGCCCGGTATGTCGATGTCGAGGAGCACCGGATAAACGTCACCGCCGCCGTTAACGATTGTTCGCCAGTGCTGGCTTCGGAAACCGCAGCGCCGGACGGAAGGCCGTTGGCCGTCCACGATCTTGTGGAGGAGGCGAAAAACCGAACCCAGCCTGGCAACGGACAAAATGGCCCGGAAGCCGGTTGGGATACAAGCCCCACTCGCAAACCAAGACCGTTGTGTACGCAGGTGCCAGTGCCCGAGCATCGCCGCCCGGATTGAGAAATCGACGTTCCGGGAATCTACGAACATTGATGATGGCGGTCGTTCGATTGGCTAAAGGATCGCGCCAGTGTGAGCAGATTGCTAATTTGACTGGATTTCAGCGGTTGTCCGCGATGAGATAATTTAATGCACTCAAAGAACATGCCGCCCTTGGAAAACGTGTGGGAACCAAGGAACCGGACGCCTGTTCTGCTGGTTAGCGGCGCAATCACCCTTGCCGTGGCCGTGGTGGACTGGTGGACCATGCCCTACGTGTCGTTGGGCTTTCTGTATTTGTTCCCGATCATGCTGGCGGCCGGGTTTTTGCCACGCTGGGCAATCGTCTTGCTTGGTATGGGCTGCGCAGTTCTGGCGGAGATTTTCAGTTCTCTGAACAGATCGTTCACTCGACTATCTCTTGAGATGCTCGCACTCGCAGGCTGCGGGCTGTTCGTGGCGGAGCTTGTTCGTAATCGCCGGATGACCTTGGAGGCGCAGGAACGATTTCGGGCTCTCGTGGAAACCAGCCCGGCTGCCATCGTGACCGTGAACGACCGCGGATTCATCGAATTGGCCAATCAAGCAGCCACTCAGATGATGGCGCCGCGGAACGGGCATTTGATTGGAAGCCCGATCGCTGCGTTTCTACCCGAATTGCATCACGCGCTACGCTGGGAGGACGCACCCCAGTTTCGCACGTCGATGCAGTGCCAGGGCCATCGCGGCGACGGTGAATCGTTTACGGCAGAGGGCTCGCTAGGGCATCCCGCGGTACATTTTAGATCTGCCCCCATAAGGGTGCTTGCGCACGCGAACGTTTTTGCGCTCGCTTTTATGAATTTTGTGAAACCACAAACAAAATGTGAACAGGACTCCGATACGAGGCCAAAATCAGCGCTACAGAAGGCAATAGGAACCTTGCATTGCTGGGCCCATGAGGTCGCGATCTATTGTGAGCGCTCCTACGCCAACGAATAAAAATGTCGAGCAAACGAATTGTTATCTTGAGCGTAATTGTCGTAGCGATTATTATCGCGGCGGCCTTTCTGCTCTCCAGCCGCGGCCGTGAAGTCTGGCGGCTGACCTCCGCTCATCTGAAACAACTCGTTGCATCTGTTCTGGACTTCAGCCCCACCGGTGAGGCTGCGGATGCAAAGCTCCCGCAGGAGCCGACCAAAAACCCGAACGCCGCAAAGTCGGCCGCCAACCCTAGTGTGGATTTAACGCCGGCGCAACTAAACTCGATCAAGATCGAGCCAGTGGGAGCATACGAGTTCCCGGTTGAGATAGAAGCGGTTGGCAACATCAGCTTTGCGGATGAGCAATCCGTTCAAGTGTTTCCGCCTTATCAAGGAACTATTATCCAGTCCTTCGTGCAACTCGGCGCTCACGTGGAGAAGGACCAACCGCTGTATACGATCAAGAGCCCCGACCTCATCCAGGCCGAATCAACAATGATCGGCGCCGCGGCAACGTTCGAATTGACCACCAAGGAACTGGAGCGCGTCAAGGGACTCCCCGGAGTTGCGCAGCGGGAAGTGGAGCAGGCGATCTCGGATCAGCAAACGGCCGATGGCGCTCTCAAGGCCGCGCGACAAGCTGTGCGGGTCTTTGGCAAGACCGAAGAAGAAATCGACCAAATGATCGCTTCCCGCAAGATCGACCCCGCACTTGTTGTTCGCAGCCCTATCGCCGGCCAAGTTACGTCCTATAACGCACCGCCGGGGCTGCTGGTACAGCCTGGGAACGCGCCAGCGCCTTACACGATAGCGAATCTCTCGATCAAATGGATGCTAGCAGATGTCATCGAGAGCGACATCGCCCTGCTTCACTTGGGACAAGGAGTTCAGGTCAAGGCGATGGCTTACCCGAACCGTATATTTAAGGCCAAGGTGACGAAGATTTACCCCGCAGTCAATCCGAATACCCATCGGGAGACGATCCGGTCAGACGTCGAGGACCCCAAGGACGAACTACGCCCTGGAATGCTCGCCAATTTCGTAATCAGCGTAGATGGTCCGAAAGTTGGGATCGGGGTACCTGCCAACGGTGTGGTGCGCGAACCAGATGGCACGATGACCGTCTGGGTGACGACTGACCGTCACCATTTTGAGCAAAGGGTCGTTAAAACGGGCCTGCGGCGGGATGACCGGGTTCAGATCATCAGTGGCTTGCGCCGGGGCGAGTTGGTCGTGACAGATGGCGCCGTGTTCTTGAGCAACATGGTAGCGGCACAGCAAGCGGAGTAAAGCCACCATGTTCAGATCTCTTCTTGCCTTTTGCTTGAGCCGGCGCGCGATTGTCATTGTCAGTCTGCTGCTTTTTGCGGGTGCCGGACTCGTCGCATTCAAGTTACTGAATATCGAGGCCTATCCAAACCCGACTCCAGTAATCCTGGAAATCACGGCGCAGGCGCCCGGCCTTTCGGCTGAGGAGATGGAGCGCTACTACACGATTCCGATGGAAATCGGCCTCTATTCCACTCCCGGCATTGACGTGATCCGCTCGACTTCTTTTTATGGGTTGTCATTCGTCCGCGTCAGTTTCAAGTACGGGGTCGATTATTTCTTCGCCTACAGCCAGACATCGGTGGCGATGCAGCAGAATGTCAGCCTGCCGGGCAATTTGGTGCCAACCATCCAGGCGAACAGCTCGACCGGAGAAATTTATCGCTATCAGGTTGTGGGCCCGCCTCATTTCGGAATCGCCAATCTACGCACCGTTCAAGACTGGATCGTCGCGCGCAGGCTGCTCACGATTCCAGGGATCGCGGCCGTCAATAGTTGGGGCGGCCCCACTAAGGAATTTGAGGTCGAAGTTGACCCGCACAAACTGGAAGCTTACAGCGTTACCGTCCCCCAAATCTTAACCGCCCTTGGTAACGCAAACACCAACGTCGGCGGACGCGAAATCCGCGTGGGCCAACAGTCCATCAACATTCGCGGTGTCGGCCTGATTAACGACGGCGGTAACGATGATTTGACCGAAGGGTACAAAGTAGGCGACATCGAAAACGTCGTTCTGAGCCAGCAGAACGGCGTACCGATTCTCATTAAGGACGTGGGCAAGGTTTCCGTCGGATACCGCCCAAGGCTCGGAATTTTGGGCCGGGATAACCAGGACGACGTGGTCGGGGCAATCGTTGTCCAACGGCGAACCGAAAAGACCGCCGACATGATCCCCAAAGTCAAGGAAGCGATCGCCGCTCTGAATCGCGACGGGAGTCTGCCGCCGGGCGTCCGCGTTGTTCCCTACTATGACCGGTCAAGCCTAGTTGCGATTACTACACACACGGTTGTGCACAACTTGGTTTACGGATGTCTGTTGGTCTTTCTGATCCAGTGGATCTTTCTTGGGAACCTTCGCAGCGCAATCATTGTTGGGATCAACATTCCCTTCGCGTTGTTCTTCGCCACTATCCTTCTGGTGATTCGGGGTGAAAGCGCGAACCTGCTATCGGTGGGCGCCGTGGATTTCGGGATCATTGTCGATTCGGCGGTAATCCTGGTTGAGAACGTGTTTCGAAATTTTCAACGAGACCCCGAAGAAAGACAGGGATTGTTGCAGCGCCTTGCGAGAGGTTCGTGGGGGCCGGACCCAACCACAGGCGAGCACGCGGAAGCAGGAGCAATGTTCCGTTGGACCGACCGTTTGCGGATGATTCTGGTTAGTGCGCTCCAGGTCGACAAAGCCGTCCTGTTCTCAGCGTTGATCACAGTGGCTGGTTTCGTGCCTCTGTTTACCATGCAGGGGGTCGAGGGACAGATTTTCGGCCCCATGGCGCGTACCTACGGTTATGCGTTGGCCGGAGCGTTGATTGCGACCTTCACGGTGACGCCTGTGATTGCGTCGTTCCTGATCCCCGAACACCTTCGAGAGACAGAAACGATCGTTGTCCGCCTGCTCCACGGCATTTACAATCCAACGCTACGCTTCGCGCTGAAAAACCGCTTCCTGATCGTCGGATTGGAATTGGCACTCTCGCTGGGAACTTTTTTTCATCATCGCGCCCCGGCTTGGCAGCGAGTTTCTTCCTCACCTGGAGGAAGGCAACTTCTGGATACGCGCGTCCATGCCTATAACGCTCTCACTGCAAGATGGCGAGGCGGCCACGCGGAAGATGCGCGAAATTCTCCTGCGGCATCCCGAAGTGCTGACCGTGGTCTCTCAACACGGCCGGCCCGATGATGGCAGCGATGCCTCGCCCTTTTCGAACGTCGAGCTATTCGCCCCGCTCAAACCTTTCGACGAATGGCCACACGGTCTGACCAAGGAGAAGTTGACCAACCAAATTCAACGGGAATTCCAAAATGAGTTGCCGGGCGTCGTCTTCAATTTCTCGCAATATATAGAAGACAACATCGAAGAAGGAATCTCAGGCGTTAAAGGCGTCAACTCGGTCAAGATCGTCGGCCCAAACTTGGAGGAGCTGACAAGGCTGGCCGATCAAGTTCGCGAGCAGATGAGCCAGGTTCGCGGTGTTACCGATCTCGGCATTTTTCCGGTGCTCGGCCAGCCGAACCTGAACATCAAAGTGGATCGAGAGAAGGCGGCGCGCTATGGGCTCAACTCCGGCGACGTGAATTCAGTAATCCAAGCGGCGATTGGCGGAGCTGTTGCAACTTCCGTCCTCGAGGGGCCCCGCAGTTTCGACCTTGTTGTCCGTTACACACCGGATTACCGCAACAATATCGATGAGATCCGCAACATCAAAGTGGGTTACACGACTGCTAGCGGCGCAAATGCTTACATCCCGCTCTGCGAGTTGGCGGACATCTCTTTGGATACGGGAGCAGCCTGGATCTATCACGAAAGCATGCAACGTTTCATCCCGGTGAAGTTCAGCGTTCGAGGCCGGGATCTCGGCGGAACGGTCGAGGAAGCACAGAATCGGATTGCAAAAAATGTGAAGCTGCCGCCCGGATATCACTTGATCTGGGCGGGTGAGTTCGGTGACCTTCAGGAAGCCAAAAAACGGCTGGAGGTGATTGTGCCAATCAGCTTCATCCTGATCGCCGGCGCCCTGTACAGCTTGTTCAACAATTTCCGTGATTCCATTCTGGCGCTGGCTGGTATACCTGATGCGATTGTCGGCGGGATCCTTGCGCTGTACGTCACCCACCTCAACTTCAGCATCTCGGCGGCGATCGGCTTCGTATCGCTGTTTGGCGTGTCCGTCATGGACGGCATCTTGATGATAAGTTTTTACAACCAAGAAAGATCTCAAGGGTTTGCCCCTGCGGAGGCAATGTATCGCGCCGCCACTACACGCATGCGTCCGTTGTTAATGACGGCATTGTCCGCCTGCATTGGACTGTTTCCCGCGGCTATTTCGACGGGCATCGGAAGCCAGGTGCAGAGGCCACTTGCAACCGTGATTGTTGGCGGCATGTTGGTTGGCCCGATCATGCTACTGCTGGCCGTGCCCGCGCTGCGGCTGATTTTCCTGGGCGGTGAAAGAAATCCCGCGCCGGAGGAGTCAAGGTGAACATTCGTTTTGTTTTCGTCGTGCTCGCCTGTTTGGCTTTGACCTGCCGCATCAGTTATGCGGACAAGCCAGCACCGGATGGGCAGCGCGACCGGAGTGACGAGCATATTGCCGGAAAGGAAAAAGGGCCCCGCCGGAAAGATCGAGCAAGCTTAAGGGTTTCTAGACTGCCAAACGGCCAAGGACATTCTAAGCCATTCAATGCGCTGAATCCGCGTCAGAATTTGGAGCGATCTTCTCCTGACGCCAAAAGTGCGCCAATTCAGAACGCGACAGCCGGTCACTCTATTCCAGTGCGTCCAGTGCCCGGTCTCTCTCGACCTGCTGCGCCGCTGCCAACGAATCTGCATCGTCGCAGTACCAACCCGGCCGTCATTACCGGATCAGCACACGTACCCAACAGGAACACAGGCAAAATTGACGGCGCGGAAGTTCATCGGAGGCCTTAAGGAGTGGAATGTCTTATGAGTCTCATTCGACAATTGCGCCGTCTCCTCTTAATTTCGACAACTTTGGCAGTCTTGCTCCTCAGCGTGGGCTGCGTAGTTGGGCCGAACTTCAAGACGCCCGCGCCTCCGCAGGTTCCAGGCTATACGCCCGAAAACCCAACTACCACGACGAGCACTGCCAATGTTCCAGGCGGTGAGGCACAAAGCTTTGTCGAGAATCGCGATATCCCAGGAGACTGGTGGACACTTTTTCACTCCAAGCAACTCAACGATTTGATCGAGCGGGCTCTTAAGGCCAATCCTAATCTGAAATCGGCGCAAGCGGCGCTGTTGGTTGCAAAAGAGAATACGCTGGCGCAGCATGGATACTACTATCCAAATGTTTCGGCCGGCTTCTCGGCTGCCCGCGGGAAGTCATCCCCAGATGTTTCGCCCGTCACCTTCTCAGGTGCCCTCAGCTACAGTCTTTACACGCCGCAGGTAGTCGTTTCCTATGTGCCTGACGTCTTCGGTTTGAACCGCAGAACAATCGAATCCTTAAAGGCGCAGGAACAACAGGCCCGATTCGCACTGGTCGCAACTCACATTACCCTGAGTTCGAACATTGCCGCTGCTGCCATTCAAGAAGCATCGTTGCGAGGACAGATTGCGGCTACTCAACAACTTATCGAGATCGCCACGAAAACGCTGGAAATTTTGCGCGGCCAGTATGCCAAAGGTTATGCCAGCGAACTCGATGTGGCGGCGCAGCAAGCGCAACTGGCGCAAGTCGTAGCGACGCTGCCCCCATTACTCAAGCAACTGGCTCAACAACGTGATCTGCTGGCGGCTTTTTCCGGTGGGTTTCCCAGTGACAAGATGGCGGAAACGTTTGAGCTTTCCAATTTTCAATTACCTAGGGAGCTGCCGCTCAGCCTTCCATCAAATCTTGTGGAACAACGCCCCGATGTGCATCAAGCCGAGGAGAATCTGCACGCGGAGAGCGCGTTGGTCGGAGTAGCTCGCGCAAACTGTTGGCGCCGGGATAAAACGACAGCAATTCCGCCGGTTGTGACGCCGTACTGAACGCCGGTTGGCGTGCCAGCGCAGACCGGTGCGCTGGCCGCCGGTATTGAGGCCGGCAGCGCGATGAGGTC
>Ga0209062_1004714_pt1 | contig 13907 bp, 15 predicted proteins | sample Coa_R2_2_FD_187158 | JGI IMG/M metagenome (GOLD analysis project Ga0209062, IMG submission 187158) | Surface soil microbial communities from Centralia Pennsylvania, which are recovering from an underground coalmine fire - Coalmine... | ecosystem: Environmental > Terrestrial > Soil > Unclassified... | reverse complement strand
CCCTGCAGGGCGTCTTCCAGCGCCGAAACCAGCCCGGCGCGCGTCTTCTGCACGCCGCTCTTGAGTTTTTCGAGAAGCGACGGCTCCTGCTCCACGGAGCCGAACAGAGTCTGAATCATTGTTGCTTAGATTGTACCGAACCACGCAGGGCCGGCCCATGGCCGGCGAGTCCGTGATAAGCGTAGACTATGTCCACCATCCGCACGGCGGCCATCTTCGGCGCGACCGGCGCCATCGGGACGCACCTCGGCAGCGAACTCGATCGCCGCGGCATCCCCTTCCGCGCCGTCGGCCGCCGCAAGGCGCGGCTCGAGGAGACCTTTGGCGCGTTGCCTCGCGCCGAGATCCGTGAAGCCGATGCCGCCGATATCGCCTCCGCCACCGCCGCCCTGCGGGGCGCCGATACCGTTTTCTACACCCTCGGCCTGCCGTATCCCCAGCATCGGCTGCACCCCGTGCTGATGCGCAATACGTTGCAAGCCGCCGAGGCCGCGGGCGTAGCGCGCCTCGTGCTCGTCTCCAGCGTTTACCCTTTCGGCGTTCCGCGCACCGCCAGGGTGGCGGAGACTCATCCGCGGGTCCCGTGCTCGCGCAAGGGCGAATACCGCAAGCAGCAGGAAGACCTGGTGCTCGAAGCCCACGCCAAGGGCAGCATCGCCGCCTCGATCCTCCGGCTCCCGGACTTCTACGGCCCCGGCGCGGACCTGAGCCTTGCGCACTTGATATTCCAGGCGGCCGTCCAGGGCAAGACGGCCACATGGCTCGGGCCCGCGGGCACGCCGCACGAGTTCGTTTACGTTCCGGATACCGCGCCTGTCCTGGCGGAGCTCGCAGAGGCGGAGGATTGCTACGGCCAGGCCTGGCACTTCGCCGGCCCCGGCCCGATCTCCGGTATCGATTTCATCACCCGCGTCTACCGCGCCGCCGGCCGCGCGCCCAAATACCGCACGGTTGGCCCCGGGCTCATGAAGATCCTGGGCTGGTTCAAGGCCGATTACGCCGAAGTGCAGGAGATGATGTACCTGCAGGAAACCCCAGTCCTCCTCGACGATTCCAAGCTCCTCGCCCGCTTCCCCGAAACCCGTAAGACGCCATACGACGAAGGAATCCGCGCCACACTGCAGCCGGCAGGCGGCCCGCGAGTGTAGCATCTCGCACATGGCCCGCCATCTGCACAGACCACCGTGAGGAGTGTAGATATGACACCCATTGGTATCATTGTGCTGATCGCGGCGATTGTGATCGCCTGCGTGCTGGCGTGGTATCTCGTGCGCGAGCGCCGCTCGCGCCGTCTGCGCTCGCGCTTCGGTCCCGAATACGAGCACACGCTGGGCGAGTACACCAGCCGCTCACGAGCCGAAGAGGCGCTCGAGCGCCGCGAGCGCCGCATCGAGCGCATCCCGATCCGCGGCCTCTCGCGCGAGGAGCATGATCGCTTCGCCCGCGAGTGGCACGATCTCCAGTCCCGCTTTGTCGACGATCCGCCGGGTTCTATTGCCGAAGCAGACCGCCTGGTGTGCGAAGTGATGCGCACCCGCGGCTATCCGGTCACCGACTTCGAGCGCCGCACGGAGGACCTCTCCGTCGACCACCCCTACGTGGTCAGCAACTACCGCGCGGCGCATGCGATTGCCCTCCGTCACGAGAAGGGCGAGGCCAGCACGGAGGACCTGCGGCAGGCGCTCGTCCATTACCGTGATCTTTTCGATGAACTGTTGGAGGCCCAGGTGGCAGGCCCCAGGGAGACCAGACGATGACGAATCAAGAACCACTTTCGACGGCCGATTTTGTCCAATCCGGATCCGGCGCCGCCCGCGAGGAAAGCCCGGGTCCGCTGCTGCCGGGCGACACTGTGCAGCAGCTCCGCGATCGCTGGAACCAGATCCAGGCCGGCTTCGTCGACGAGCCGCGCGCCAGCGTCCAGCAGGCGGACGAACTCGTCGCGCTTGCCATGCGCCGCATTACGGAGACCTTCGCCGCCGAGCGCGAGGGACTTGAACAGCAGTGGGGCCGCGGCAACGACGTTTCCACCGAGGACCTGCGACAGGCGCTCCGGAAGTACCGCTCGTTCTTTCAGCGGCTCCTGACCGTTTGAAACGCTGCCGCTGTAGTGGAAACCGCGCTTCGCGGGTCTTAGGAACGTACACCGTCCGCCGCCTTCACGGCGCAGACGGTGCGCGTCCCTTAAGACCCGAATGTATCCACCACCGCTACCGGCGCTGAGGCCGGCGTGTACCCGCGCGCCGGAAAGCCGCGCCCGCAAACTACCGCTCGATGCCGCTGCCTGCGTGTGCGTCTTCGCCTGGCTGGCGGCGCGCGCGGCCATCCAGTCCATCACCATCGATGAGGCCGATACGTACCTCGCGTTCGTCGGGCGGCGCTACCCTTCCCATTGGGAAGCCGCCGCGAACAACCATGTGTTGAACTCGCTGCTCATGCGCCTCTCGGTTGCTCTGTTCGGAGCGTCCCAATGGAGCCTGCGGCTGCCCGCGCTCGCCGGCGCCGCGGTCTACATCGCGGCCGCGCTCGCGCTGGCGCGGCGGCTAGGAGGAGGCGGCTTCCTCCGCGGGTGCATTCTCGCCTGCCTGTTGTGCAATCCCTTCGTGATGGATCACCTCGTCGCAGCGCGCGGTTACAGCATGGCCCTGGGATTCCTGGTGGCCTGCCTGGCTCTGGCGGCACGCGAAGCGCCCGTGGAGAGTGAGCTCCGGCAATGCGCGGTGTGCTCGGCCGCGGCGGCGCTCTCGTTTTGCGCCAACTTCTCCTTCGCCATCGCCGATGCCGCGCTGCTCCTTCTCATTTCGCTCCGGCTCGCCCGTCGCGAGGCGGCTCGTTGCACAGACCGCCGTGAGCGGGTGGCCGCGTGCACACGGGTGCTCCTGGCGGCGGTCCTCCCCGGCGCGCTCATCGCGCTGCTGATCGTCGGATCGGTGCTGGCCGAATGGGCCAAGGGAGGCGACCTGGTCTGGGGTGCGGCCACGATGCGGCAGACGTTCCAGAGCGTCGTCCGCGCCTCGCTGTTCGAGCCCAACCCCTATATGCTGAATCCGGTCCTCCTCCGGATGGCGAAACGTGCAAGCTCTCTGCTGTTTCCCATGCTGGCTGCGTCGTGCGCTTTACGCATCGCCCTCGTCGCGACCGCGCGCCGGAAATGGGCGCCGCCCGCAGCATTCGCCGCTGCCATTGCCTGGGTCAGCGGCGGCGTGGCCGCGCTCGCTCTCGCAGGCCACTACCTGCTCCACCGCTTCTTCCACATTCTCCTGCCGCTGGACCGCACCGCGGTGTTCCTCGCGCCGCTGGCCTTTCTCTTCGCGGGCGCTCTGGCCGCGATCCCGATCGAGACGCGCGCCGGCCGAATGTCGCAGCGGGTTGCCACGGGCGTCCTGGCAGCCTTTAGCATCTATTTCCTTTGCTGCCTGCGACTGACGTATTTCCGCACCTGGCAGTTCGATGCCGACGCCGCGCAGCTCTACCGCACGCTCGCCTCCTGCAACCACCGCTATGGCGTGACCGCCGTGTCTGCCAACTGGCGCTACGTCGCCGTGCTGAACTTCTACCGCGCCGCATCCGGAGACGAAACGCTGGAGCCTGTTCCGCCGGGGCCGAACGTGGTTGCCTGGTACCCGCCTGGAAAGGACGCGTATGTGCTCTATCTGCCCGCCGACCAGCCCTTCGTCGATCGCGAGCACCTGAGCATCGTTTACTCGGACGGCGCGACTGGTTCGGCCGTGGCGGTTCCGCGGTGGGCCGCTACGCGAGCAGTTCGCCTGTCATCACCGTGACCGCTTGTCCCCCGAGCACCACGCGGCCGCCTTCGAGACGCACGCGAATCACGCCGCCGCGCGCGGACGCCTGATAGGCCAGGAATTCCGTACGGCCAAGCTTCGCGGCCCAGTATGGTCCGAGCGCAGTATGCGCGGAGCCGGTCACCGGGTCTTCATCGATGCCGGAGCCGGGCGCGAAGAACCGGGAAATGAAATCGAATTCGCCCTGCCTCGGCCGCGCCGTCACGATCACGCCGCGGACCGGAATGCGCCGCAGCGCGGAGTGATCCGGCGCCACCGCCCGCAGGACCTCTTCGGATTCGACCTCGACCAGGTAGTCCCAAACGTTGCGCCCGACGAACACAGGGTTCCGAACGCCCAGGCTGGGGAGCAGTTCCGGCGGCGGCTCGGCGGCTTCGACGGTCTTCGCGGGGAAGTTGAGCTCGATCCATTCGCCGCGCCGGTCCGCGGTGAGCAGACCGCTACGCGTGTGGAACCGCGCCTGGCAGGACGCCGGCAGATGCCCGTCCTCCCACAACACATGCGCGCTGGCGAGTGTCGCGTGGCCGCAGAGATCGACCTCCACCGCCGGCGTCAGCCAGCGCAGGTTATATCCGCCATCCTGCGGGACGAGGAATGCCGTCTCGGAGAGGTTCATTTCGCGGGCGACGTCGCGCAGCCATTGGTCTGGGCGTGCGGACGGCAGCACACAAACGGCGGCGGGGTTACCCGCAAACGGACGGTTCGTGAAGGCGTCCACTTGCACAATTCGCATGGCCATGATCTGCCAGATTAGCACTTGCAATCCGGGGCGGCTTGGCGGAGGCTAGAGGTAAGGAGACGGCGGCAACAGGCCCGCCGCGGGATGCAGGTGACCGTCTTTCGTTTCTCGAGGATCGCGCTGGTTGCAACCGTGCTGGCGGCGATCTGGGTGGTGACGCCGGTGCGGCGATCCGGAGAGCCAGGGGTACGGCCACTGGGCACGCCCGTCGGCCCGGTGCGAATCCTACGCTTCTACGCGAGCGCTGGCAGTGTCACCGCCGGGGAACGGGCCAAGCTGTGCTACGGCGTCGAGAATGCGCGCGCGGTGCGGATTTCGCCCGCCGTGAGCGAAGTGTACCCGTCCCCAAGCCGCTGCTTTGAGATCGTGCCCGAGCGTACCACGCATTACGTGATCCTCGCCGAAGGCTTCGATGGCGAAGTGGCCACGCGCTCGTTTACGCTCTCCGTTGTGCCGCAGGCCACACCGGATCACCCTGTGAATTACGCCACCACCCACAGCCGGACCGCGACGCCGGCCCCTTAGCCGTCGAAGTCGCGGATTCGTCCGGCCACGTCCTCCACCATCGCGTCCGTCATGTGGGGCCAGAGAGGGAGCGAGAGGATTTCGCGGCAGGCCCGTTCGGCCACGGGAAAGCTTCCGCGCGCGGCCCCGAATTGGCGGAACGCGGGCTGGAGGTGCAGGGGCACCGGATAGTGGATGCCGGTGGCGATGCCGTGGCTTGCCAGGTGTTGGCGCAGGCGCTCGCGCCGGCGCGTGCGCACCACATACAGGTGGCACACCGAGCCGGCGCGCCGCGGCAGCGGCCGCACGGAGTTGCAATCGGCGAGCAGCCGGTCATAGAGACCGGCGAGGCGCGCGCGGGCGGCATTCCACTCGGCCAGCCTGGGCAGGAAGGCGCGCAGGTAGCAGGCCTGCATCTCATCGAGCCGGGAGTTGACCGCGCGAACACGGCTCACCTGGCCGCCGTTGCGGCCGCCGTCGCGCAGCAACCGGAGGCGCGCCGCGAGGGTGCGGGAATCGGTGAGGACCGCGCCGCCATCGCCCAGGCAGGGCAGGTTCTTGGTGGGGTAGAAGCTGTAGGCGACCGGGGCGGAGAAGCGGAGCGGAGCCCCGTGGGCCTGGCACGCGTCCTGCACTACGAGCGTTCGCGCGCGGCGCGCCGGGAGCGCGGCCGGCTGCCCGTAGAGGTGCACGGGAATTACGGCGCGCGCTCCACGAGGCACGCCGTCGAGCAGCAGCGTATCCGGGTCGATGTCCGTGAACTTCGGGCGGCAGCCCGCGGCCAGAACCGCCTGCGCGGTGAAGGGGGAAGTCAGAGCGGGGACCGCGACGGCCGCCCCGGATTCGCCGAGCCCCGCCGCGCGCAGCGCCAGCTCGATGGCGGCCGTTCCGCTGCCCACTCCGACTGCGTACCGCGCGCCGAACGACGCCGCCAACTCGCGCTCGAACGCCTCGACCTCGCTCCCCAGGACGAAGTGCATGCGGCCGAACAAGCGGTCGAGGTTCGCGCGCCACGCCGCCTCGGTCTCGTGCAGCATGGGGCGGAGGTCGACCATCGGGATTCTCATGGCGCCACCGTACTTACCTTAGCACCACCAGGCGCACCCACAGCCGCAGGAGCTGATAGAAAGTGACGGCGAGTGAGCGGACGCGGAAAAACTGCGAGTGGCCGTACAGGCGCGGGTAGTGATGGACCCCGATTTCGCGGACCTCGCAGCCGCTCAGCTCGAGCTTGCGGACGAGCTCGACGCAGATCGTGCCGCTGGTGGAAGTCAGATGGATCTGGTCGAGCAGCGCGCGGCGGATCAGGCGGTAGTCGCAGTCGATATCGCGGATGCGGATGCGAAAGAGCAGGCGCGCGCAGAAGTTGTACGCGCGGCCGATCCAGATGCGGTGCGCCGGGTCGTGGCGCTCCAGCTTGTAGCCGTTGACGAGGCCGGTGGCGGGACCGGCGAGGGCAAGCAGGCGGGGCAGTTCGCCGACGTCGTACTGGCCATCGCCATCGGTGTAGAACACGTAGTCCTTGCGGGCGGCGGCGAAGCCGCTGCGCAAGGCGCCGCCGTACCCGCGGTTTTCCGGGTGCGTGATGACGCGCATCGCGGGGCCGTAGTGCAGGCGGAGCTCTTCGAGCACTTCGCCGGTGCGGTCGCGGCTGCCGTCATTGACGACGATGACCTCGTAATCGGCGACGTGGCGCTCCAGCACTTCGAACGTCCTGGCGATCAGTTTGGGCAGCGATGGCGCGTCGTTATAGGCCGGGAAGAAGACGCTCAAGGAGGGGAACTTGGGAGGCGCGGGACTCACGCGGTCTTCTCTCCCACGACGATGGCGGATTGGCCGGCGGGGAAGTCGCGGCCGGCGCCGATCCAGGCGGCTTCGGCGGCAAGCGCGCGATAGAGAATGGCATCGAGCCAGGGCGCGACCGGCGCGACACCGCTCGCGGGCGGGCGGCGAAGCAGCGGCTCCCAAATGCGGAAGCGGGCCAGCGCGACCGGCAGAAGCAGGGCGTTGGCATAGGTCGCGCGGCGCACGCGCAGTCCCGCGCGTTCGAGGGCCTCGGCGAGGGCAGGGAGGGTGAAGCGCTGGCGCTCGGCGGCGAACTGCGAATGGCGGCTGCGCAGCGCATCGAGGGCGGCGGCACGGATGACGAGCAGGCCGCCGGGGGCGAGGACGCGGGCAAACTCGGCGATGGCGCGCCTCTCCTCGCCGCGCTCGAAGTGCGGCAGAACATCGAGCGAGAGGACGAGGTCGAAAGCCGCGGCGGGGAAGGGCAGACGCGAGATATCGGCGCGGGCGAGAGAGCGGACGCCCATTTCGCGCGCGTAGCGGAGGCCTTCGGCGGCGAGATCGACGGGGACGACCGGCCATTGGCGCGCGTCCTGCAGAATCCGGGAGAAGTAGCCGGTGCCGCAGCCGGCTTCGAGCGCCCGCCGCGGCGGGCGGCCGCCGAGCAGCGGATCGAGGATACGGAAGAGGATCTCGCGCATGCCGCGATACCACCAGAAGTCCTTCTCCGAGCGGGCGATGTTGGCGAATTCGGCTGGATTCATGCCGCTCATGGGCGCCTCGGGGCGGCGGTCTGCGGGCGATATGGGGGCAGCTCGCGGCGGATGTGGAGCGGATCGGGCGAGTGGCGGCCGAGAGCGGTGGTAGCGGGGTTCATGGCGGTCATGACGGCCTCGCGGCGATGGTGCCGGAGATGGTGGGGCAGGTCGCGGCGGATGTGGAGCGGATCGGGCGAGTGGCGGCCGAGGGCGGCGGCGGTAGCGGGGTTCATGGCGGTCATGCCGGCGTCGCGGCGATGGTGCAGGAGATGGTGGGGCAGGTCGCGGCGGATGCGGAGGACACCGGGCGAGCCGGCGGTGCGGGCGGTGGTAGCGGGGTTCACGGCGGTCATGCCGGCCTCGCGGCGACGCCGGTGTGGGGGACACTGGGGCAGCTGGGGGTGGACGCGGGAGGAATCGGTCGAGGCGGCGGGGCGGCTGGCGAGGGCGGGGTTCATGGCGGTCATGCCGGCGTCGCGGCGATGGTGCAGGAGATGGTGGGGCAGGTGGCGGCGGATGTGGAGGACACCGGGCGAGCCGGCGGTGCGGGCGGTGGTAGCGGGGCTCATGGCGGTCATGACGGCGTCGCGGCGATGGTGCAGGAGATGGTGGGGCAGCTCGCGGCGGATGCGGGAGGAATCGGACGAGCCGGCGGAGGGGCGGCTGGTGATGGCGGGGTTCATGGCGGTCATGGGTGTTTCGCGGCCACACACTGCGGGAGGTAATGGGGCAGCTCGCGGAGGTACCAGTCGAGGGTACGGCGGATGCCATCGGCGAAGGGCACGGCGGCGCGCCAGCCGAGGTCGCGGCGGATGCGGGAGGAATCGGTCGAGTAGCTGCCGATGTCGATTGCTTTGCCGGCCTGGGGGAAGGGGCGGTAAACCGGCTCAGGCGCGCCCGCGGCGCGGCTGACGATGGCGGCGATCTCCGCGAGGCCCAGCACGGCGGGACCGCCGACATTCCAGATGCGGTCGCCGGGGCGATCGGACGCGCCGGCGACCAGGAAGGCGTCGACGGCGTCGTCTACGTAGACGGGGTCGCGGAGCTGGTGTCCATCGCCAAAGATCTCGATGGGATCGCCCAGCAGGGCGCAGCGCAGGAAGTGGCCGAGGAAGCCCTGGCCGGGGATGTTCAGGGCCATGCGCGGTCCATAGACGTTGGTGAGGCAGAGGACGCGGGCATCGACGCGGCCCATCTCGCTCCACAGCAGATGGTAGGCGGTGGCGGCGTACTTGTGGACGCCGTTGAAGTCGACTGGCCGCACGGGGTGGTGTTCGTCGACGGGGAGGTACTGCGGAACGCCGTAGATCTGGCGGGTGCCGGCATACACGATGCGGATGCCGGGCGCCTGGCGCGCGCATTCCTCGAGGAAGCGGAGCTGGGCGGCGGCGTTGATGGCGGCGTCGCGCGCGGGGTCCAGCATGCTGCGGAGGTGGCTGATCTCGCCGGCGAAGTTGAACACGGCGTCTGCGCCGCGGAGCAGGCCGGCGAGGGCGGGGGCATCGCCGATATCGGCCTCGACGACGCGCACTCCGGGAGCGGCGGCGAGGTTGCGGGGGTTGGCGCCGCAGACGGGATCGCGGGAATCGACCACCGCCACGCGGGCGCCGGCCGCGGCGAGGCGCACGGCGAGACTGCTGCCGATGAACCCCAGACCGCCGGTGACGACGACGTTGCGGTTCCGGTATGCGAGGGCGGTGTCTTCGATGAGCTACTTGTAGCGCATGGACTGGGAGAGATGCAAGTGGCCGGGGGCCCCGGCTTACGGTCGCGGCTCGGTTTCGAGGCGCGGGGCGGGTTCGGGGATGGCATCCTGGCGGAGGCGCTCGTAGACGGCGCGGGCGGCGCGCTGGGCGGCGACCTTCTTGGTGCGGCCGTCGGCCTGGCCGCTCCACTCGCGGCCGAGGCGGACTTCGACGGTGAAGATCTTGGAATGCTCGGGGCCGCGCTCGCGCACGATGGCGTAGCGCGGCTGGGGCAGGCCGCGGCTCTGCGCGAGCTCCTGGAGGGCGCTCTTGAAGTTGGCGATGGCGGGCTGGATATCGGTGCCGGCGTCGGCATCTTCGGCGAGCGGGGCGTCGAGGATATGGCCGTGGACGAAGCGGCGCGCGGCGTCGCTGCCGCCATCGAGATAGATGGCGGCGATGACGGCTTCGAGGGCGTCGACGAGGAGGGTCTTTTTGGCGCGGCCGCCGCTCATCTCCTCGCTGCGGCCGAGCTCGAGAAAGGCGCCGATTTCGAGGCGGCGTGCGACGCCGTGCAGGTGCGCGGCGGAGACGAGGTGCGCCTTGCGGCGGGAGAGCTCGCCTTCGCTGTGGCCGGGGAAGCGCGCGACGAGCGCCTCGGCGACGAGGAACCCGAGCACGGAATCGCCGAGGAACTCGAGCTGCTCGTTATCGCCGACCTGAACGCCGCCGGCGCGCGCTTCATTGGCGAGTGAGCTGTGAGTGAGCGCGCGGCGCAGCAGCGCGGCGTCGGAGAAGCGATGCCCGATCCTCTGCTCCAGCGTGGCCGTATCGGCGCGCATGGGACGCGGCTACTTCTTGCTGGCGGCCGCCTTGACGTTTTGCGCCACGGAGCGGATCTGCGGATGGAGCTGGGGGTTGGCGAGGAGCTTGTCGCAGATGGCGATGGCTTCGTCGTTCTTGCCGGACTGCTGGAGGGCGGAAGCGAGGCGGACCTGGAAGGTGGGCTCATCGGGGAGGCCATCGACGGCGGCCTTGAACTCGGCGATTGCGACATCGTATTTCTTGCGGTTCAAAGCCACCATGCCGAGGCCGTTATGGGCATCGGCGATGAGCCCCTTCTTGCCTTCCTCCCACTGCGCATCGGTGAGCTGGGGATTGGGCTTGGCGGCGGTCTTGAGGTCTTCGATGGTGGTGTTGAAGTACTTTTCGGCCTGGACGAGCTTCTCTTCCTTATCGAGATCGTTTTCGCGCACGCGCTGGACGATCATATTGCCAAGCATGTTGGTCACCTGGAAATTCTTGGGGTTGACCTGGAGCACCTGCTGGCCGTAGACCATGGCGTGTTCGATATCGCCCTTCTGCTGGTAGGCGTTGGTCTCGAAGAGGAGGGCGGTTTCCTTGTAGAAGGAGTCGGCGTACTTGGTGACGAGGTCGTCGGCCGCCTTGATGGTGGCGTCGGGGTTGCCCTGCGCCTGCATGAGGGCCACTACGGCCTGGGATTCACCCTTGGACTTCGTGTTCGGGACCAGGCCCTGCTGCTGCGCCACGAGGGCTGTCGTGCCGGCCGCCAAAGCGAGGGCGCCGTTGAGGATCGTTCGTTTCATTGCTAACTCCTTGGAATAGTCACTGCTGGTTGGAACTTTGCCGTATGCCTTCCTGGGCCGCTTTGCGCGCCGCATCGGTGGCGCCGGAGACCTGGAGGGCATCGCCGAAAAATTTTGCCGCATCGGCCTTTTCATTGGCGGCGAGCGAGAGGCGGCCGAGGTAGACGAGGGCCCAGGCTTTCACCTGGGGCTCGGGGTCGAGATCGAGCGTCTTATGGAACATGCGTTCGGCGGTTTCGGGATCCTTGCGCAGCACGGCGATGCGGGCGAGGCCGTAATAGGCGCCGGCCTGGATGGATTTCTGATCGGTCTGCGAAAGGACTTCGAGATAGAGCTTCTGCGCGGGGTCGAGGTCGCGCTTGAGATAGAGCTCCTCGGCGGCGTTGAGGGTTTTGGCCGCGGGGGTGAGGACGGGCTCGGGCGGCAGGGCGCGCAGCACGGGAATGGTGTGGGCGGGCAGGGGTTCGCGGTCGAAGACGACGCTCGCGAGGCGCTTCTCCTCTTTCACGAGGTCGATCGCCTGCACCATTTGCTGGTAGTAAAGCACCATGGCGGCGGGCTGTTTTTCGTAGACGGCGAGCTGCTCGGCGAAGTACGGGGTGAGGATGAAGCCCTGGTGGAGCGACTGCACGACGATATCGGGGCGCCGATCGAGGCGCGATTCGACGGCCTTGATGAGGCATTCGGTGGTCAGGCGCTGGAAGTCCTCTTTGTAAACGCCGTCGATGGCGGGGGCGCGGTCGAGATTTTTGGCGAGGATCTCTTTGCGCGCGAGGATTTCGGAGGCTCGGGAGGCCAGGGGATCGAGGAGGTAGTGGAGATAGCCGTGGCGGATATCGCTCGAGCGGAGATCGGAGGAGGGGGTGACGACGATGGTGTACTCGTCTCCGTAGCTGCGGGTCTGGATCTGGTTGGGCGAGGCCTGCGGCGCGACGAAGATCTGGAAGCGGCGGCCGCGGACGCCGGAGGTCTGCCACCGCAGGTAGAGATTGACCTGCAGCACGGCGTCGGAGACCGGCTGGTGGTAGCGCGCGATGACCTGGTCGATGGCGGGCTGCGAGCGCTTCCAGAGGTCGGCGATGCCGGCCTCCTTATAGAAGGCGACGAGCAGGGGCTGCAAGGCCTTCATGCCTGCGACATCCGGGGGAAGGTCGACATCCTTGGCGTTGAAGTTGAAATTCGGCGGCGGGCCGACACTGAGCGCGAAGGAGATGTACTGGCTGAGGTCGGCGGCGGGATTGGACAGGTGATGGCTGGCGTAGAAATCCCGGATCGCGGTGAGGGACGGGACGTGGCGTTTGGCGATCTCCTCGCGGATTTCCTTGCGGAGGGGATGATTGCTGGGCGAATCGAGGTCCGCGTCATAGCCGGCGGAGTTGATGGCCGCGAGCACGGTGAACAGGGTGGGGCTGGCATCGAGCTGCCCCGTCTGGGCCGGTGCGGGACGGGCGGCGAAGGCGATCGCCAGGACGGCTGGTAATACGGACCGAAACAATATGCTCCAGTTTAGCATCGGTGTGCGGGAAGGCCTGGGGATTGGGGTTGGGGGGCTTGGGCCGGGGATTGGGGAGCGGCGGCGCGCGGCGTGGGTTGGGGCGGGTGCGGCGGAACGAAGCCAATTGCAGGTGGGGATGGAGGATTGGGGGTTGGGGATTGGACGGCCGGGGCGGGCGGCGAGGGTTGGGGCTGCTGTGGCGGAACGAAGCCAATTTCGCCGGCTTCGGCGACGCCGGCGGCCGGGGCGGCTGCCTTGCGGAGATCGCGGAGCTCTTTGAGGGCATTGCGGCTGGAGCGCTCCAGGGCGTTGACGCGGGCCTGGACGCGGACGAGTTGTTTTTCGAGGGTCTCGAAGGCATCGGCGAGGGGGTGGTCGCGGCGGATGATCTGGGCGCTCCAGCGTCCGTCGAAGTTGTCGGCTCGCTTGTCAAAGTGGAAGGCGTGGATGTCGGCTTCGGTGCGGCGGAGCCGGCGGATGAGCCACTGGTTGTAGACGAGCGCGTCAACCAGATCGCGCTCGCGCGGGGTGGCGGGGCGGAACTCGTCGTAGTACTCGGCGGCGAGCCGGGTGAGCTCCGCGGGGTCTTCATCGCGGATGATGAGGGATTTGGCGTAGAGGCCGGACTTGACGGCGTTCGCGCTGGAGGCGGACTTGCCGGCTTGGGTACGGGGGCCGGTGGACTTCTTCGCGTTGCGGCGGTTAGCGGAGATTTGAGCTTCGGTTGGCATCGTTGACCTCGGGTACGGTGTAGCACGAGGGGAGGCTGGAGTCTGAAATTCGGAGCGGGAAGTGGTTGAAGGAGAGGGGAATATATTTTTAGATTCCAGGTGACGTGCCCACCGCCTCACTGTGGACTGGCGCACAGTTGCGAGCCCCGGCAACGGTTACCATGCTCGAATGCGAACCAGCGCGTGGCCGCTCCTGATCGCCGGGCTCTCGGCGATGCCGGTTCTTGCGCAGACGGTGAGGCCGATGCCGATCGCGGAAGCGATCCGCAACCGGCCGGACCGTTCGGCGGCGCACAACGGGGAAACGATCGCGATCACGGGCGTCATCACGGACGGATCGCACGATGTGGGATCCGGGAGCAGCCTGGCGAATGTGCAGGATGCGGGCGGCGGAATCGCGCTGTTTGGAAGCCACGCGGTGCTTCCGCCGGAGGCGTTCCGGCGCGGGGACGTGGTCGAGGCGCGCGGGAAGCTGTCGCAGTACCGCGGCATGGAGGAGCTGCTGCTCCAGGAGATCCACCGCACGGCGACCGCGCGGGTTCCGGCTCCGCTGGACGTTTCGGCGGCGCAGGTGGCGGGCGAGGAGTTTTCCGGCCGGCTGGTGCGGGTGAAGGGAAAGCTGATCGTGGGACCGAAGGGGGACGTCGCGTTGCGCGACGGAACGGGCGAGATTCCGGTGTACCTCTTCCATTCCTTCTTCCAGAACACGAGCTTTATGCAGAGGCTGCTCGAGGGCGGGCCGGCGGAGATCACGGGGCTGGCAAGGCAGCGCGTCGAGCCGGGGCAGCCTCCGAACA
>Ga0209062_1004713_pt1 | contig 13907 bp, 8 predicted proteins | sample Coa_R2_2_FD_187158 | JGI IMG/M metagenome (GOLD analysis project Ga0209062, IMG submission 187158) | Surface soil microbial communities from Centralia Pennsylvania, which are recovering from an underground coalmine fire - Coalmine... | ecosystem: Environmental > Terrestrial > Soil > Unclassified ... | reverse complement strand
GGTCTTCTCCTTGCGGTAAGTTTTCAGTCTTCGAACAACCGAAAATCCTGCCACCGGAGTCCCGGAGCACCCCTTGCCTTCACTCCTGCAATTCGGTGCAACTGTCCGCTCATCTTCAGCTAAGCTCAATTGAGGTGCGTTTCGCTTGCCTGCGTTTGAAAGACACCACTGCGAATGCAATGGCTGCCACAAGAATCGCCGCTGAGTACGCGATTTCCATGGGCTCGTGAGGGTTGCCATTATGTTAGCGGCAAACGGCCAGTGCGAGCATGCGACGTCACAAAAGGGTACACGCCTTCGGCGCGGTTTTCGCACTACAGGCGCTCGATCAAACACGTCGACCAAGTCGCCACCCTGCTACTACCGCCAGCGGGCTCCACGAATGAGGGTGGCGGCAAATCTCGACTGAGATTTGCCGCCAAACGGGGAGGCGCGTTTTTCCTTTATACCATTCCGTTATCGCGCCTCCTCGGGGACGGGTAGTTTTGGTAGCCGTTGGGGAGGGCGGTGCCCTCCCCAACGGCGGACTTGCGTAGCGACGCTCAAACACCGTCAGAGTCGCGGTGCGCTGAGAGGGTGCTGAAGAAGCAAGGCCTGGGCAGCTTTACTTCCAGCAACTCACCCGTTCGGTTCGTTTCTGGAAGGCCCCGGACAGGGAGTGGTTCCGTGCCCGGAGCAAAAGCTTGCGGCCCTCAGGGGTCCGTGTGAAGACAAGCTGCACGGGACCAACAAGCCTTCTCCAGCGCTGGGCAAAAAATTCCGCGAACTCCTTCTTGCGTGCCAGCACATCTGGCACGGCGAAATAGTCCTCGCGGAAAATCCGCCAAATCTTGCCGCGCGCAAGCAGGTAACGTGAGTTGTCAATCGGGCTCAGCGTCTCCCTCAGGGCACGAAGGAAGGTCCCCTGTTCCATGCCCGTCCCACCCCCAATCCAGCAAAAGACCGTTCCGTCTTTATTCCTGTTTGCATAAACGCGGAAGTCTCCCGCATGTCGGTCAATTGAGCCCTCGTATTCGAGAGCGTCAAGCACCGCCCGACCGATCTGTCCGATGCATCTTTCCGGTGTTCCGTGTCGGATCAAGCGCCAGAGCGCGAGCAGGCTCCAAGGCAAGCTTACGACCGCCGCGACCCCGAGCAAGGTGAGCACAAAGCTCCAGAAGTCCTGCGTCGTCCTGGCACGACCCAATGCTCGTCCCAACGACTCAAGAACGACAAGGAAGATGTAGAGAGACTGGATCAACAGCGCCGCGATCGTGTTTGCAAGTACGAAGCCTCGTGGCAGTGAATCATCAGGTGCCTTCAGGCCGTCCGCCATCTGCTTGATCGAACCCGCATTGAGCGCATCCTGCCACTGCTTTCGGAGTCCTTCGCGGTCCAGGGCACGTTTGCGAGTCTGGGTATTGATTTGGTCAAGCTCTTCACGGCTGAACGGCGGGTGCCCGAAGCCGAGCCGGTCGGTTCCATTTTCGATGACAGGGGCAGTAGCGCTCACACCCACGAATGCGGAGCATCGGCGAACGAGCAATTCGTAATCGTCGCCCGGCCCGAAAATTCCCGGTTCCGCGCAGACCAGATGCCAGATGTTTGCCGTTTTCTGGGGTTGCGCCGAATCCACGCGGATGGCCCGTCCTCGCATTTGGTTCGACAGCATGAACGAGCCAACGAAACTGGCGAGCACCAGCGTGTTGATGCACGGCGCATCCCAGCCCTCTCCCAGGAGGGACTTCGTCCCGATCAGCACCGTAATGCCGCCCTGTTCGAAAACGGACGTGATCAAGCAAACCGCACCCCGGTTGTATTCGCCGCGTATTCCGACGGTGAGGAACGAGGCATCGTGTGTCAGGGGAGAGATAGACAAGTCCTGCGGATCGATTCCTAACGCCGAGGCAGCTTGCCTGACCATCGACTCCGCACTCCTCGGCACGATGACGAGAGACCCAGTCAAGACACCAAGACGAATGCCCGGCACGCTGGCAGCGCGCAGGGACTCGAACACTGGAACAATGCCGATATCTTCAAAGACCGGAATTTCGTCTGCCGATCTTGGCAATTCAGCTTTTCGGATGAAGTCTGTCAAAACTACGCAGCGAAGATTTTCGCCCACTGCACCTGCTTCGAGCTTCACGATCTCTTCGACAGATTTCAGCTTGGTGACAGACGTTGTAAGAAGCTTCAGGTGGTCTGATGGGTTTCGGAGCTTTACCTTCCGCCGTTCAATAGCACCAATATTCAGCAAGTCGTGCCGAATGGCTTTGAGGATTGCCTCGCTTTTCGTGAAATTTTGGGCGTCCCGGTAGAGGCAATTCGACAGCATTACTTCCAGCCATTCGAGATTTAGTTCAGGAATCCGCTTGTGGGACAAACCGAGGATGTGCATAGCGGCAGGCGGAATTTCTTGCCCTACGGCGTGCAAGTACACAACCATGCTAGACAGGTATTCCGGGTCATCCAAGATGTCTTCTGTGTGTTGCTCGGGCGCAGAAATCCAAGGATGCGAAAAGATTGCATCTTTGAACTCTACGTTCGCCTTGAGCCTTGCAACGAACCCATCCACTGCAGCCCGAAAATCCGAGATAACTTTCTGTTCCTTGGTGGTCGGCGTGCTGAAATACACGTAATCCTGATGGGGGCAGAGATCACCCTCCTGCACCAGTTCAGGCACGGAAACCTCAGCGTCCACAGGACCGCAGAGTTCCTCGTAGCGCTGCCATTCGAAGGGCGAAACGTCGTACGGAGGAGTGGCGGTCAGGGCGACTATCGTAGGCTTTTGCAGTTGCTCGGCAAGAGATGTGAGGGTCTTCCACCACTCGGTCCGAAGATGGTGCGCTTCATCAAGGACCAGTGTTTTGAAATTTGCTTCGGCTAGAAATCCGGGGATGGATATATGCCCAAGGGGAACGTGATTGTCATCTTCGCCGTTGGCGTGCATCTCCAAGTGGTTCTTGGAAACGCCGTCTTCGGCAGAATCGGTTGGAGGTTCCTCTGGTTCCCCCGAATAGACCGCGTGCAATGCCTGGTACGTCGCCACGGTCAGCAATGCCGGATTCCTTAGTTTCGTCGAGACCCACGAGGGTTTCCCATTCCCTGGAGGCAAGAACAGATCGACCAGACGTTCAACCCACTGGTCGCGAATCGTGATCGTGGGTGCCAACACCAACGTGGGCTGATTTACCCTGCGTATCACCTCAAGACCGATGACAGTTTTCCCCGACCCGGGTGCGGCGACCAAGTGGAGCCGTTTGTTATCGAGATAGCGGTTGAGGTGCTCCAGCAGACGGGACTGGTAGACGCGCCAGTCCTTTCGGAATGCCATCGTGTCTCTTAGTGACTGCTGGACGTGAGTGCTGGGTTCTCCGGCCATTGCAACGAAATTATACGTTCCGCACTGGCCTAAGGCCATCGGCCTGGGTTAACAATCGGGGCATTAGGGAACAATGTTAGCTGCTGTGGTGTCTTTTCGAATGAATGAACCCCCGAACGAGATTCCTACGGGCCTTAGCTTTAGGCTTGCTCCTGACGATTGGCTGTCTGGCCGCTTGGATTCTGCGCTGGAGGGCTGAGGAATATGCCGTTTACAACGCAGCGATTTGTGAGGCTTTCAACGAAGGTGGTGTCTCGTACTTTGTAATCCTTGATACTACGCAGCCCGCGGGCCGTTTCGGTATTTCCAACTTTCATTCCAAGAAACTGGGACTGTCGTTCACCACGAAGGCCTGCTATGCGGCCAAGAACGCATTTCGGTTTCACATCTCGCCGAGATTCAAACTCCCTCACCCATTCAGAATGATCGGCCAAGACGAACTAGATATGATTTTTCATCCTGGCAAAACTGATTCTCCAAATGTCGCTGAACTCGAAGGGCTGTTGAGGAAAAGTTGGGGTGTCATTACCCTTTCACGAGTCGGGTTTGAGCTTAGCGGACAGCATGCGGTCGTTTACGCCCAGCTAACTTATTGCGGCCTCTGTGGCGAAGGAACCTACCTATATCTTTCAAAGGAAACAGGAGCGTGGCACGTTGTTCGTCGCGCAGGAACTTGGATTTCGTGAGGCCTTAGTTGCAGTCGTTTAGGCGATCCCCAGTATCCAGCCTTCGATTTCGGCGACCTTCCGTTCACGGTCGCTCAGGCTGGGGCTGAAGAACCGTTCGAGAGCGCCATCCAGGTCGCTCCGGCGAAGCCATTCCGTAGTGGCGTAGGCGTCTTGCTGATGGGAATCGCGGCCATCACGTGGGAAGCTGTGGCTCCATAGGGCCGGATAAACCTCGACGACCGCTGACTTGCCCGGCGGCACCATCCAGCCATCGAACGGCCAGAAATTCACTCGGTCTCCTACGCTCTTGCGAAGAACGAGCAGCCAAGGAATGCCAGCGTGGGTGGATTTGGCGACGGAGCCGGGCACGTCGAAATGAAACACGGATTTCGCGCCAGCGCGCACTTCCGTGAGCCGCCTCCAGCGAGAATCACCATAGCGACCGGCACCGTTTCCGCACTCGCCTTCACGAACGAAATCGACGTACGTATTGGCTTCATCTGTCGGCCAATGCTTTTGAAAATCGTCCAGGAAGGCTGACCAATCGTGCGGGAGACCGTACTTCTCGAAATACTTCAGCGGGAAAGAAAAACCGTGGTCAATGCCTACCAATGCGGTGACCGGCTGGGAGAGACGTTCAACGAGCCAATGAGCAATCGCCTTGCGCGTCCAATTCTTGCGGGGGCTGAGAGGCGGCGCGACTTCGCGCGGCTCGGTCGCGCGATCCCCCATGTAGATGCGCAGGCCCTTGAGGCCGGAGTCACACGCCTCTGCCCCGGAGTAGTCGATCCCGATGTATCTCTCGAAAGCCGCGCTCATGCGTCGTTCCCAAAACTCGTGCAAAGATTACCAAACCAACGGCGTACTGCGCGCAATGCGATGGATAGGGTCGGCGACTATCGCTCATAATTGTGCGATAATGTGAGCGATAGAAAGGACCGCTATCGCTCATGAGCTGGAATTGGCAAAAGACCGACTGGCCCAATTTCCGGTGGGATCGCGCGCGCCTGGAAGCTGCTGAGAAACAGTTTCTGGTTAGCGGAGGCGTGTTCGTTGGCACCGCTCGGCATCTTGGCAAAGAAGAGCGCGACCAGCTCACCATTGAAGCCATGAGCACGGAAGCGGTGACGACTTCCGAAATTGAAGGCGAAATTCTGGATCGCGCAAGCGTGCAGTCTTCCCTACGCAAGCAACTAGGCCTTGCCACAGATGAACGACGCGTCCGGCCTGCGGAGCGAGGGATCGCAGAAATGATGTTTGATCTGTATCGATCCTTTGCCGAAACACTGTCCGAGGAGACGCTGTTTCACTGGCATCGCATGGTGATGAGTGGCAGCCGCAACCTGAGAGATGTGGGACGCTACCGAACCAGCAAAGAACCAATGCAAGTTATCTCCGGGCCGATAGGCGAACACAGAGTTCATTTCGAGGCTCCGCCCTCGTCGCGCGTTCAGTCAGAAATGGAGCGATTCATTGCGTGGTTCAATCGAACCGCACCTGGCCGCGAAGAGCCGCTGGCCGCGTTGACGCGGGCAGGGATTGCTCACCTGTATTTTGAAAGCATCCATCCGTTTGAGGACGGCAACGGGCGCATCGGGCGAGCCATCGCAGAAAAGGCTTTGGCGCAGAGCCTCGGCCAACCGACACTCACCGCGCTGGCGGCAACAATTCTTGCGCGCCGCAGGAATTATTACGAAGCGCTCGAAGCGGCGAACAAAGAAAACGAGATCACGCGCTGGCTAATGTGGTTTGCTGGCGTCGCTATCGAGGCGCAGCGCAGGACCATTGCGCTCGTGGAGTTCCTGATCGACAAAACGAAGCTGCTCGAACGCCTGAAGGGCCAACTCAATGCTCGGCAGGAAAAGACGCTCCTGCGCATGTTCCGCGAAGGCCCGGAAGGCTTCAAAGGCGGACTTTCAGCGGGCAAATACAGCACGATCACCGGGGCCTCGCCAGCAACCACCACACGCGACCTGGCAGACTTAGTTGCCAAAGGCGCGCTCGTTCGCGAAGGCGAACGCCGCTACGCGCGCTATCATCTTAGCGTTCTGCTACGACCAGTCCCACGCGTCACCCTCAACGAAAAAGGCGAGCTGGCAGAGGCATAGCATTTAGAGTCGGGGATCGACCGGCTCACTTTCAAGAGCGAGCACCCCGAAGACACACTCGTGTACACGACGAAGCGGTTCTTGGCGAACGAACCGTTCTAAGGCTTCAATCCCAAGGGCAAACTCTCGCAGTGCAAGTGACCGCTTTGTGGAAACAGAGCGGTTACGGAGGCGCTCCAAATTCTCGGGCAGCAAGTATTCGGGGCCATAGATAATCCTCAGATATTCTGGGCCGCGGCATTTGATAGCGGGCTGGGTCAAGCCGCGCCGACCGCGGACAATGAATTCCAGCGGCTTGACGACCATCCCTTCGCCGCCCCGACTCGTGAGGTCTTTCCACCAGCGAGTGGCTTCCTCAACGCTATCCGTGTTGGTCACATCGACTTGTTTGTAAGGTGTAGCAAGCAAGAGGCCGTCGCTCGCTCTACAGAGTTCTGCGAGCTTCTCCATGTGCCAGGCGTGATCCCGCTGGACATGAACCTGACCTTCCGTAGCCAGCAGATGAAAGGGGGCAAGCTTTAGATCACTGACTGACTGCACTTGCCAGCAGTATCGGCGATACGAGTCCACGTAACGATTCGCGGCTTCGAGACGTTGCTCGTATCGCTTGATGAGAGGCAGGGCGTCGCCATTATTAGGGGCAAATCGGTCTAGCGAAGCGACGGTTTCCAACAACGACGCCTGTGCTGCTGCACCAACAGCAGCGTATTGCTGTCGCAAGAGTTCTTGCGCCTTGGCAGACCATGGCATCAATTCCGCGTCGAGACAAATCCAATCCGTCTGGAACTGTTCCCAGAATCCCCCCGCGCCCACAGCACTGCGAACTTTTTCGAGGAACTCTTTTTCTATATGCGCGTCGTCGAAGAAGCGTCTCCCCGTACGCGTGTAGCAAATCCCGATGCCCTCTCCAACGACACCGAATCGGCGCCGGGCAGCGTCTTCGTCGCGACACACAATGACGACGGCACGCGAGCCCATGTGCTTTTCCTCGCAAACTACGCGCGGCACTCCCTCCTTTCGGAAGTATGCGAAGGCTTCCGCTGGATGCTCCAGAAGTCCGGCCTGCGAAGTCGTTTCTGTCGGAGACATAGTAGGCGGGAGGTAGATGAGCCATTTTGGATTTGCAGCAAATCGGCTCATGACTTCGAGGGCCGCCAACGCGTTCTCTTCTCTTACAGTCACGTTGTGATGGAGACGTGTCGTGACAATGCGTTTCCCAATTACATCGTCGATATCCAGCAAGTCGTCGTGAATCTGTTGAGAAGTCAGCGTAGGGACAGATTCTGCCGATGCGACGAGTGGTCTCACCGGCTGAGCATACGTAGCCCGCGCTGGCGCGGATACCAGTTCCTTCTCCGGGTAGCGCAATGCCGTTAGGCTTCCCCCAAACACACAACCTGTATCGATGTTGATCGTTCGATTTAACCAATCGGGTTGTGGCACTGGAGTGTGACCATAAACGACCATTGCTCTACCGCGATACTCGGCGGCCCACTTGTAGCGGACCGGCAGGCCAAATTCGTCTGTTTCGCCCGTGGTTTCGCCGTACAGGGCAAACTCCCGCACTTTGCCCGAACCACGGCCTTGCATCTCTTCTCTCATTCCCGCGTGCGCAACCACGAGCTTCCCATCGTCAAGCACGTAGTGACTGACGAGATCATCTATAAATTCCACAGCCTTAGCTCGAAATTCCCCAGGTTCTTTATTGAGTTGTTCTAGCGAATCAGCAAGCCCGTGCGTGATTTGTACGTCTTTACCCCGCAATTTGCGCATCAGCTTGATATCGTGATTGCCAGGAACGCACATCGCCGTTCCCGCCTCAACCATGCTCATCACCAAGCGAAGCACTTGCGGAATCTTTGGACCACGGTCCACAAGGTCACCCAGGAAAACCGCTTTTCGGCCTTCTGGTGGCTTGACCAGATACTTTTTCGACGCGTCGCCATCGGCTTGCGCTTCGACGGAATAGCCAAGTTGTTGCAGCAGATCGACAAGCTCATCGAAGCAGCCGTGCACATCGCCGATGATGTCAAACGGCCCGTGCTCATGTTTCAGGTTATTCCAGAGCGGCTCGCGAACGATCTCTGCAGCATCAATCTCCTCGGGCGAGTGCAGTATATGCACGTGCCGGAAGCCTTCTCGCTTAAGCAGGCGCAGCGCGTTCCGCAATTGCCGACTTTGCTGCCGAATGACGTGCGGGCCAAAGTCGCGGTCAGAACGATTCCGATTCCGTTCCTGGCAAAGTTTTTCAGGAACATCGAACACAATTGCGGCTGGAATGCAATGAAACTGGCGCGCCAGCGCAACGATTGGCTTCCGTGCCTCGGGCTGAACGTTGGTCGCGTCAATTACGACCAGCTTCCCGGCGGCCAGCCGCTTGGAAGCGATGAAGTGAAGAACTTCAAAAGCATCGTTGGTCGCCGCCTGACTGTTCTCATCATCCGACACGAGTCCACGGCAGAAGTCAGAAGACAGGACCTCCGTTGTCCGAAAATGCTTTCGAGCAAAGGTGGACTTCCCTGACCCGGAAGGGCCGACAAGAGCGACAACCGCGAGTTCTGGAATTTTCAGTTTCATTGCCGTTCAAAAATTCCCATCTGCGTAGGGCTACCGAGACTGGGATCTTCAGGCCCAATCGGCAAGAAGCGAACGGAATAGCCGAACCGTTCGCCCATTCCGCTGGCCCACGATTGAAATTCAGCACGCGTCCACTCGAAACGATGATCCTTGTGCCGCATCTTGCCAGCGGGCAGAGTTTCAAACTTCACGTTGTATTCCACATTCGGTGTCGTCACAATGACTGTCTCGGGTCGCGCAAATTCAAAAAGAACTCGTTCAAACGCGGCGAGACGCGGCGGGTCTTGGTGCTCAATCACCTCAGCCACTGTCGCGGCGTCGTAACCTGCCAGGCGCTTATCCCGATAAGTCAGCGATCCGTGAATCAGCCGGATGCGCTCCTTCTGCATTCTGGGCAAATCCTCGAGCCGTAACTTCTGGGATGCGATTTCCAAAGCACGGTACGAAACATCAAGGCCGACGATTTCCGCAAATGTCTTGTCCTTCAGAAGTTCGCGCAGAAGCCGACCTTCGCCACACCCCAGGTCGAGAACGCGTTTGGCTCCACCGCTTCGAAGGGCGGCGATGACAGCCCCCATCCTTTGCTCGGCCAGACTGATTGCCTTTTCAATCGCTTCTTCTTCGCGAGCGTGAGTTTCCGCGACTTCGTCGGCTTCGGGCTCTTCCTCGCCAATGAGACGGCTCAATGCTTCGCGGGCAAGCCGCTTTTGGTGTTTCAAATAGCGATTGGTAATGAGCTCTCGTTCAGGATGTTGGCGTAGCCAGCCTTCGCCGTGCCGCAGCAGCTTTTCCACTTCTGCGTCGCCGACCCAATAATGCTTGTCGTCATCGAGCACCGGGACAAGAACGTAGAGATGCGTCAGCAGGTCACTCAACCGAATTGTGGACTTAAGCGTGACAGTGAAGTACGGGCTTTCTCCCCAATCAGGAAATTTCGGGTCAAGCGGATGCCGCGTTGCCACAACTTCGTAGCCCAGTGGCTCGAAAAGTCGTCGTAGCAAGGGCTCTCCGCCTCTACAGGGCAGCACGGCAATCCGCGCGTCCAGGGGCAGAGCCGTGGCAGCGAGCTCTTGTCGCTCTTTACTCTTGCCGGTCATTGCTGTACCGAAAGTACGAGCGATGGCCACGCTCAAGAACGACGACGCCGCATAGGGCCGGTCGTTGACGTATTCCTCTAGGACGTGTGCTTCGCCGCTAGGCCCGCGCCGGTTGCGCACAAGGCCGATTGGATCGATCTCCAGTAGCAAGGCAGCGGTACATCGCTCAGGCGTTGCCTCGGGATAAAAGACGTGCGTCTTCCCGAAGGCTTGTTCGAACGAATGGACGCGGAACGGACTCTTATGAAGCAGGTAGCCAAGGTCCGTCGCCGGTCGGTGCGTAGTCGTTATGCTTAGCAGCATAGGGAGAAACACCTATTTTGGCAGAATAATACCTACTCGTGCTCGATTATGGGTGTGGCACCAAGGGCGGGAGTCTGATAGGGGCCAAGCTAAGTAGGGCTCCTTGGAAGCAGGCCTGTTGGCCGCCGAGCAGGGCTACCCGGTATGTAAATTTTTCTAAGACACACTTTTTTTGGATGTGACGCGGTCGTTTTTGCCGAGTTGTTGGGCATTTAGTAGATATAGGGGGCCGAACCGAACCCCACTCAGGAAGGTCTACGGCCCGACAGGGCGTCCTGACGAAAGATTCTTTGGGGGCGTGCGGTGGTTTTTGCCGACTCGATGTGCGTTAGGAGAGATAAGAAAGGCCAGTGGGGCCTGCTGAGGAACGGACCACCGCCGACAGTGGCAACCTGGCGAATAATTTTTTGCGGCCGAGGTGAGTTTTGCCCAGTCGATGTGCATTAGGAGATTTGAGGGCTAAGGCTCAGCCTGTAAATCGACCGGAACGGGCCGTCACCGGTAGCTGGCGACCGCCCGAGAAAATATTTTGGGGGAGGCGCAAACTTTTTCCAACTTGATGGGCATTAGTAGATATAGGGGTGTACCTGTCAGCGAGCCGGTGGTGGAAAATGGGCAGACCGACTCGCGAATGGAGGGTTCCGCTAAAGGTGGCGACCATTTTCACGACCCCGACGGCCATTGGCAGATATAGGGAGTAGTCTAGGCAAAGCCCAGCGACCGGCACAAGGGAGGTCGGCTCGCGGCCCCGGGGCAACTATTTTCTTCGAGTTGTGTTCATAAAGGGCAGCACCAAACCCCGAGCGAACCAACGCGCGACTCCGAAGCCACAACTCTCTACCCTAATCCAGAACTGAAGTTTTAACCGCCTCGCACATTTTGGTCACACCACCCACCCATGCCCCCGCAGCAACCATCCTCCGTCCCGTACACCTGAAAATCCACTGCTTAGACACCCACACCAAATTTGAACTTGGAGGTGTTTTGGAATGGAGCGGTTTGACAGCCGGTCGGTTTACATACATGAAGGCTTGCACAGATTTTTGCGGACGCTGACCTCGCTGGGCGGGTATTGCACGGCCCAGCAGGCCAAGTCCTTACAGCTCGCAGGTTGGGATAAGGCTGTGCGGGGACGACTGAGGATGTTGGAGCGGCTGGGGTTTCTCCGGCGGATAAGCAAATACCCGGTGGTGTATCAGATCACGAAGGCAACGACTCGGCTGCTCGGAAGGGATTCGAGCAGCCGGCGGCGGCATACGTTGGAGACCATCCAGGCGCGCCTGTTAAGCGTGCATTTTTATCTCGAAGCCTGCGCCTGGCCAACCGACTTCATCTTCAAGCACGAAGAGAAGATAGCGATCTTCGCAGACGCGGGCTGCCCACTCGGGACCTTGCCACACCGCAACGGTAAGCCGTACCTGCAGGAACAGTTGGTGTTCTGGCTTCCCGACGGGGGCATTGGCATCGCGACCGTCGATCAACCGGTGCCCAGCGCATTCGTGCGCTTGCGGGTTTTTCTTCGGCAGTTCCTCCCCGTTCTTCGCTCGGTGCAGGAGCATATTGAGCTTTTCATCGTGACTGCGGACCAGAGACGCAGATTCGAGTACGAGAAGCTCTTACGCCGGAGCCGGGCGATCCACAAGCTCGGGCTTGGCCGTTTGGCCCCGAGAATCAAGCCCTACAGTGTGCGACCGCCGGTGCCAACCATAATCGACACAATCTGGCCTAGCGCCGACAAGTGCGACGAGTCTGCCGATCTCATCGACGACGACCTCACCGACGGCCACTCCGGTCCTAAAACCGCCTTCCGGCTCATCGGCGAGTGATGCACAGCCGGGCGGCTGCCCGGCACACACAAAGTCGTGGCCGATCCAAAAAAGGAACACGAGTCGCAAACGTAAATTGACGTTTGTGACTTTGCCTAGGGCAGCGGCGGACAACGGCTTCGAACGGAGCTCTGACGGGCAGTTGCTTCACGGCATGAAACTCAAAAAAATCAAGAACCTCAATCGGGGATTTGAGTTCCTTGAGGAATGCTCGCGCAGCACGCCGGTCGCAGGTCAGCAAAGTGCTAAAGCCGAGTAAGGCGTCGCCGCAAACCACCAGTCGCGATCCACAAGCAGGCCGGAATGGAACAGATGGAACAAACGGAAATTTCATTTGTTCCATAACGGCCACGGACACAAACCACCCGGTTGCGGCGCAGCCGCAACCGGGTTGCCCTTGCACTTGACAGGGCGGAATCCATTCCCCTTCACCCATTCCCCTTCACCCATTCCCCTTCACCCATTCCCCTTTAACCATTCCCCTTATCCACTCCATTCCTTTTCCCTTGGAGTGTGAAGATGTCGAACGAATTTGAGAAAGTAAATGATTCGAACAGCGCAAAAGGAAGTGTCTTTCATGTCCTAGCTGATCAAAACGCCAGTAACGCGCACGATCAACTTTTGACTGCGGGTGCTATCATTCCTGGCGAAGGCCAACGATTCGACGGGCAAGGAGAAAGCATGGCCCGTCGTCGTTATCAGAAAGGAAGGGTGATCCTACGCGGCAAAACGAATCCCGTTTGGGTGGGACGCTGGCGAGAGGACGTGATCGGCGCCGATGGAGTTACGCGGCGCATCGAGCGTTCCGACATTCTTGGCAGCAAATCGGAAATTCCCACGCAACGGCTCGCGCTCCGGCGCTTGGAAGTTTTGCTTTCCAGAGTTAACGCGCCGGATTATCGGCCAGGCCGCATGGCGACCTTGGCCGAATTTGCCGAAAGGTGGAAGGAAACGGTGCTCACGCAGCACAAACCGAGCAGCCAGAAAGCTGCGCTTTCCAATCTGCGCCATCACATCTTGCCGCAGCTTGGAAAAGTGCGACTCGATGCGCTCGGCAAGGAAGCGCAGCAGGTATTTGTGACGCGGCTTTCGCGCACCGTTTCTCGTAAGAGCGCTCGGAACGTGATGGACACGCTTTCCGCGATTCTGCGGAAGGCGAAGCAGTGGGGATACGTTTGCGAAAACGTGGACTTCCGAACCTTGCAGTTCGCAGAGAATGCAGTGAAACGTGAGCCTCGATTCTTTGCCGTGAAACAGGTGCAGCAGATCATCGAAGCCGCTCCCGAGCCATACAAGACGATGTTCATGATTCTTGCCATGACCGGGATGCGCGCCGGCGAGATGCTGGGCTTGCAGTGGGAAGATATCGACTTCACGGCTGGGTGCATCCACATCCGCCGCTCAGCGTGGTATGGGAAGGTGCAGACCACGAAGAGCAAAAGCAGCGCGGCCCCGGTGCATCTGCCGGACTGTTTGGCTGCAACTCTGCGAGCTTACCGAGAACATTGGAAGCCGAATCCGCAAGGATTCTTGTTTGTGACGCGGAACAATCGGCCTCCGTCGTCGAACAAGGTTGTTCAGTACGGTTTGTGGCCCGTGCTGGACGCGCTGAAGATTCCTCGCTGCGGGCTTCACGCATTTCGGCACACGCACGCAAGTCTGCTTTTGCACACGGGCGCAACGCCGAAGGTTGTGCAGGAGCAGTTGCGGCACGCCGACCCCCGCGTCACGCTCGGAATGTATTCGCACGTGATCGGGGAGGACCGGCGAAATGCAGTGGAGCGTGTAGCAGCGTTGTTGCGCCCAACTCCAGACGCGAGTTGCGCCCAATTGCGCCCAAATGCGCCCAAATCAGAAAGGCAAGAGGAGTGGATTCAATAAGTTAGTTGGAGCGGGCGATGGGAATCGAACCCACGTCCGAAGCTTGGGAAGCTTCTATTCTGCCATTGAACTACGCCCGCTCTTTG
>Ga0209062_1004711_pt1 | contig 13910 bp, 9 predicted proteins | sample Coa_R2_2_FD_187158 | JGI IMG/M metagenome (GOLD analysis project Ga0209062, IMG submission 187158) | Surface soil microbial communities from Centralia Pennsylvania, which are recovering from an underground coalmine fire - Coalmine... | ecosystem: Environmental > Terrestrial > Soil > Unclassified ... | reverse complement strand
TTGGACCACCGTTATCTTGCAGCGGGCCAAGCCGCGCATTAAGGGGGTTGGCGACCGTACCGACCTGGTCGCCGTTGACGCCGTTGGTCAGTCCGCAGCCGTCGCCGACACCCACTAGGTTATACCCGCCCGATGTCAGGTTCCCGACGCAATCGGTGTTGCCACCTAATGGAATGTTCCCGGCCAGGATGCTGTCGGTCGTCGTTACGCTGCCTACATTGTAGATGCCGAGGCTGTTATTGCCCGACACGGTGCTACCAGCCAGCGTCGCGATGCCCCCGTTGTACAGACCGCCGAAGGCACTATTGCCCGAGATGGTGCTGATGATCAGTGCCAGGTTGCCAGCGTTGTAAATGCCGCCGCCTCCGATGCCGTAAGTGAAGAGGCTGGTCGTGCTATTGTCCGAGACGGTACTGCCGGTCAGCGTCAACGTCCCAGAGTTGTAGATGCCCCCGCCATCGTGGGCTGCACTATTGCCTGAGACGATGCTGTTGGCCACTGCCAGTGTGCTAGAGTTATAGATGCCGCCGCCACTGGTGTCGAATTCGGCGGGACCGGTCACGCTGTTGCCCGAAACGGTACTATCGGTCAACGTGGCCGTGCCTGCAGTAATGTGGAGACCGCCGCCGCGGCCGCCGGTTGTGCTATTGCCGGAGATGGTGCTGCCGGAAAGTGTCAACGTGCCGGAATTGTCGATGCCGCCTCCGCCGCCGTCGGACGCACTATTGTCCGAAACGCTGCTGCTGATGAGCGTCGCCGTGCCCCCATAGTCGTTGTCGACGCCGCCGCCGAAGCTTATGAAGCTGCCATGAGACGCTATATTTCCCGAGACGGAACTGTTGGTCATTGTGAGCGTACCTGAATTGTAGATGCCGCCACCGAATCTGGCACTATTGCTAATGACGGTGCTGTTGGTCAGCGCCACTGAGCCCCCGTCGATGAACAGCCCGCCACCAGCGATGGTGCTACGGCTAGCAACACCGTTCTGGAGAGTCACACCGGTGATGGCCACCGTGACCCCCGCGTTCACTGTGACCACCGTGCCGCTCTGGTTGCCGTCGAGGATGGTGCTGCTCGGCCCCGCCCCGGCCAGCGTCAGGCTGGTCGGGATTGTCACCGTCTCCCTGTAGGTTCCCGCCGCCACATGGATGGTCGCCCCGCTCGCCGCCACGTCGATGGCGTGGCCGAGTGTACGGCACGGGTCGGCAGGCGTCAGGCACCCGTTCGCGTCGCTGCCGCTGGTGGACACGTACAGAGCATCTGCAGTGTAGGTAAAGTGGTCATCGGGACTCAGGGTTGAGGTACCCAGGTCGGTCTGCACCGTCACGTCGACGATGCCCGGTGCGCTGGTGGGCGGGCTAGTGGCGGTGATCACCGTGCCCGAAGTATTCGTGATCACGCTGCTCGCCGCGAGTCCACCGAAGTGAACCGTCGCTGCCAGGTTGGGCCCCACCAAGTTTGCGCCCTCGATCACGACCACTGTGCCGCCCGTGTAGGTGCCGTGGTTCGGGCTCAGGTCGACCACCAGGGGAGGCCCGGCCGAGTAGTCAGTCTCGACCGCGCCGTCGTCGCACGCGCCAGGGTTGCCGGAGTCAGGCCGAGGCTGGCCACGCTGATCCGTAGACAACAGGCAGTGCTCCAGCGGGACCGCATCAATGGCCGGGCTACCTAGGAGCGGCGCCATGGTCAGGGTTGGACCACCGTTATCTTGCAGCGGGCCAAGCCGCGCATTAAGGGGGTTGGCGACCGTACCGACCTGGTCGCCGTTGACGCCGTTGGTCAGTCCGCAGCCGTCGCCGACACCCACTAGGTTATACCCACCGGAGGTCAGCGTGCCGGAGCAATCGGACGTTCCAGGGGAGCCGGGAGCCGTGTTCCCGGCCAGAATTGTGTTGGTCAGCGTCAGTGTGCCAGAGTTCTGGACGCCGCCTCCGTCACCGCCGTTATTGCCCGACACGGTGCTGTTGGTCAGCATCAGCGTACCCCAGTTGTCGATGCCGCCACCGGTGTAAGGGGCGCTATTGCCGGCGACGGTGCTGTTGGTCAGCGTCACCGTTCCCCCAGCGATGTAGATGCCGCCACCCAAGGATTTAGTGAATGAGAAGTGGTTGCCGGTCGCGCTGTTGCTGATGATGGCGCTATTGGCCAGAGTCACCGCGCCGCCACCGACGATAAGGCCACCGCCATTGTAAGTGGCGCTATTGCTGATGACAGCGCTGTTACTCAGCGTCAGCGTGCCTTCGACGTTGTCGATACCACCGCCATTGTAGCTGGCGCTATTGACAGATACGGTACTGTAGCTTAGAGCAAGCGCGCCAAGATTGTATACGCCACCGCCATCGTCGGCACGGTTGCCCGCAACGATGCTGTTCGTCAACGTCAGCGTGCCCGAGTTGTAAATGCCGCCTCCGTAGGGACTGATGTCGAAGCTGCCCAGGGTCCCGCTATTGCTGATGACGGTGCTGTTATTCAGCGCCAGCGTACCAGCATTGTAGATTCCAGCGCCATTCCCGTCTGTGTCGCTATTGCTGATGACGGTGCTGTTGGTCAGCGTCACTGCGCCCCCGGCGATGTAGATGCCGCCGCCGAAATAAGCGCTATTGCTGATGACCGTACTGTTAGTCAGCGCCACCGTACCGCCGGCAATGAATAGCCCTCCCCCGGCAATGGTACTATTGATGTCGCCGCCCTGGATCGCCACTCCGGTGATGGCCACCGTGGCCCCCGCGTTCACCGTGACCACCGTGCCGCTCTGGTTGCCGTCGATGACGGTGCTACTCGCTCCCGCCCCTGCCAGGGTCAGACTGGTCGAGATGCTCACCGTCTCCGTGTACGTCCCTGCCGCGACGCTGATCGTGTCGCCCGGGAAGGCGGCGTTGACGGCATCTTGGATGTGCGCGTACCCACAGGAAGGTGGCCCGCTTGGGCAGACCGAGAGTGTGGCCGCCTGCGCTGGGCGTACCGCTGGGTCTGCGCTCAACGCCGGCAACAAGAACAGCACCAGCGCCACAACGACACTGTATCGAAGCCAATTGAGGTGCACCTCTCGGACGCGTGTGCGTTCCATCGTACCTGCGAGAAGGGCGAGCAAATCGAGAATACGACAGACGGTCCAGCGCACGGAGGCCTCCTTTACGTGTGCCCGCACATATCGCGGTGCCGGCACCACACTCACGCCACGGCCGAATATTCTCAGTCGACATCGGATTGGGGAAACGCCGACATAAGCGATCATACAACAGGTGCAGCGGTCCGTGATATGGCAAATGCCACGTTCACTTGTCCTTATCCGGCAGCGCGGCGAGTCTGTCGGGCCGCGAGATGGTGATACCGGTCTGATGGCGCTGGGTGGCGATCAGTCCGCGGTCGCGCAGCTTCTTGAGCGCACGCGTCACGTCGTCCCGGCGCGAGCCGATCATCGCCGCCAGCTCGGCATGGGTCGCCATCACCCTGCGATCGGCGCTCGCCTGAGCCAGATCGAGCAGGGTGAGGGCTAGGCGGGCCGTGACGCTATACCAGGCGACCCGCTCCAGTTGTATGCACACCTTCTGCAGGCGGCACTCGAGCGTCTCGGTCAAGTATGCGTAGGCCGATGGATGTACGACCAGCAGCGCGCGGAGGTGCGCCCAGGGGATGCGATATAGTGTTGTCCGGTCCACGAGTGCTTTCATCGTAAAGAGGGCGCCCCGGCTGAGCCCGCCGTTGGCGACGGTATCCACCAGCATCTCCTGCCCGCCCGGCGAGCACAGGTACAGGCCAAGCCGGCCGCTCGCGACCACGTACAGTGGCTTGTCGGCGTCGTGCCCCGGCCACAGCACCGCTCCATGGGCCAGCGTGTGCCGCCGCGCACGGTCGATCAAGCGGCCGAACTCCTCGTCGCTGAGCTCGCACAATAGGGGTGAGCGCCGCAGGGCCGCCAGGGTGGGGTCGCTCGCGGCTATGGACTGGGGCGTCGGAGTATGCATGATCTCTCTCCCGCCGTGGGACGCGGACTGTAGCACCTGCAACACTGATTATAGGCGGGCGGGAAACGTTCTGACCAGACACGACTCACACGATTAACCCACACGATTGGGCCGGGCTGCGCGGAGCGTGGCGACCACGCCGGCCAGCACACCAAGCGCGACGGCGATGAGGAGTGGGCACATTTCGGGTTGTACGACGACGGACGGGCGAATGCAATACGCCCCTACAATGTCATGGCAGGATAGAGGGCGTCTGTGACACGCCCCTACAATGCCACGTATCCGACTTTAGTCGGTTCGTCCCTGCCAGGCGACTTCAGTCGCCGGCCCCTGTCTGCCGGCAGGGATGCCGGCGGTCCCAGGTCAGGTGGCCCTGCTCGACCGTCCCAGCGTCCACTTAGCCTTACGCCGGGGCCGGGTCCAGCCGCGTGCGCATGCCATGGGCCGGGCGCAACACCACGCGGGCGGCCGGCACGACGGGCGGGTCGGGCAGCACGGCCGGCGCAAAGCGCTGCAGGATCATAGCCAGGACCAGCTTGCCTTCCAGCGCGGCGAAGGCCGCGCCGATGCACATGCGCCCGCCACCGCCGAAGGGGAAGTAGGCGTAAGGCGGACGCTGCGCGCTCTGCGCCGGCTCAAACCGCTCCGGGCAGAAGGCGTGCGGCGACTCGAACAGGTCGGGCAGCCGGTGCGTGACCCAGGGGCTGAGCATCAGCATCACGCCGGGCGGAATCCGGTAGCCCTCGACCGCGATCTCTTCGCGCGCCAGGCGTCCCAGGGCCCAGGCCGGCGGGTAGAGGCGCAGCGCTTCGCACCAGACCCGGTCGAGGTAGGGCAGGCTCTCCAGGTCCTCGGCCGTGGGCGGCCGACCGCCCAGGTGCCGGCATAGCTCGTCATGCAAGCGGGCGGCGACCCGCGGATCGCGGGAGAGCAGATAGAGCGTCCAGGCCATCGCTATGGCGGTCGTGGCGTGCCCCGCGGCCAGCAGCGTCAGCAGTTGATCACGGATCTCGTCGTCGCTCAATCCGCCGCTCTCGCCGTGTTCCCCTGCCTCGTCGCGCGCGGCCAGCAGCGCCGATACCACGTCGCCGCGATCCAGGCCCTCGGCGCGCTTGCGCGCGATCAGTGTGCCGACGATGGAGTCGAGCACGCGGCGGGCGCGGGCCACGCGGTACTGCGGACTAAAGGGTACGCGCGTGAGCGGGCCATGCCAGAAGCGGTCGTCGTTGACCTGCGTGCCGCGCGCCCCGCGCAACGTACGCATGAGCAGGCTGGCCTGGCGCGCGTTGTCGCTGGCCACGGCGAAGGCCTCGCCCAGCGCCTCCACCTGGTCCAGCGTGCGCAAACCGAGCAGGACTTCGGCCACGATGTTCAGGGTCAGGTGCTGCAACTGGCGTCCCATGTCGAGCGCGGCGCCCTGCTCCCAGGACGCCAGCATGCGTTCGGTCTGCGCGACCATGATATCGCGGTAGCCCTCGACCCGCTTGCGGCCGAAGGCGGGCTGCACCAGGCGCCTCAGGCGCCGGTGCTCCTCGCCATCCGTGGTCAGCAGGCCGCGACCCAGCACAGGGCGCAACACGGCATTGAACTCGGCATTGGTGAACGAGCGCGCCTGCTCCACCAGGACACTGCGTATGGCGTCGGGCCGGCTAAGCAGGACCACCGGCTGGCGGCCGAGATAGAAGGTCGCGGCCGGCCCGTAGACGCGGGCCAGGGCGGCCACGAAGCCCAGCGCGTTGGAGCGAAGCCGCGGAAAGTGCCCGAGCCACGGCAGCGCCGGGGGGCCGGGCGGCATGCTACTCACCCCCGCCATGTCCCCGGCTCACGCGGCGTAGCGGCTGAAGACGACCACGGCGTTCTGGCCGCCGAAGCCGAAGGCGTTGACCATGGCATGATCCACGCGTACCTTGCGCGCCGTGCGGGGCACATAGTCGAGATCGCACTCCGGATCGGGCGTCTCCAGGTTGATGGTCGGCGGGACGACGTTGTCGCGGATGGCCAGCACGGAGGCGACACAGGAGACGGCGCCCGCGGCGCCCAGCAGGTGGCCGATCATGCTCTTGGTCGAGCTGATCGGCACCTTGAAGGCATGCTCGCCCAGGGCCGACTTGATGGCGGCAGTCTCGGCCACGTCGTTCAGCGGCGTGGCGGTGCCATGGGCGCAGATGTAGTCGATCTCCGAGGGGTCCAGTTTGGCGTTGTTGATGGCCAGGCTGATGGCCCGGGCGGCGCCGGCGCCGCCCGGCGCCGGCGCTGTCATGTGGAAGGCGTCGGCGGTTAAGGCGCCGCCGGTCAACTCGCAATAGATGCGCGCGTCGCGCCCGCGGGCATGCTCTTCGGTCTCCAGGACTACCACGCCGCACCCCTCGCCCATCACGCAGCCGTCCCGCTCCTTGTCGAACGGCCGGCTGGCCTTCCGCGGTTCGTCGTTGCGCCGCGAGAGGGCGCCCATATTGCCGAAGCCGATGATCGCCAGGCCCATCAGCGCTTCGGTTCCGCCGACCAGCATGACATCGACCTCGCCGAGCTGCAGCATGCGGCGCGCGTCGATCAGGGCCTGCGTCCCGGCCGCACAGGCCGCGACCGAGGAGATGACGGGGCCCTGGATGCCGTAGGCGATGGAGATCTGGCAGGCCGCCATATTGGGGATGATCATCAGCACGGAGAAGGGGCTGACGCGCGCCGGCCCCTTGATATGGTAGGTCAGGGCCTCGCGCACCATGGTCTGCACCCCGCCGCCGCCGGTGTTGAGCATCACGCCGATGCGGTCGCTGGGCAGGGCGGCGATATCCAGATCGGCGTCTTTGATGGCCTGGCCGGCGGCCGCCACGGCAAATTGGGCGAAGCGATCCATGCGCCGAGCGGCTTTGAAATCCATGTGGTCGCGCGGGTCGAAATCCTTCACCTCGGCCGCGATCTTCACCTCCAGATCGTCGACGTCAAACGATGTGATGCGGTCGACGCCGGAGGTCCCCGCGCACAGGTTAGCCCAGAACGTCTCGTAGTCGAGGCCGATCGGCGTGATAGCCCCTATTCCAGTTACCACGACCCGATGCACGGTTGTTCTCCTGACTTGGGGACGCGAAGGCTGGTCGTGTCCATACTCTAGCATGAGTTGTCGGGGACGTCTACCCCCATTGCTTGTGGCTGCCGCACCCTTTCCAGCATACAGGCAACATCGCCGCCTGCATAGACCGGGTCTGCACGGGGGTGTGCCTCACGCTTGTTCGCGGGGGAGCAGCCTGAGGCTGAAGGGTCAGGTCGCCCCGCGCGTGAACGCTTTTGAGGCAGACCCTCTGCACGCCGCCCGCCCCCGTCTCGGACACCCGTTCGCCCCTGTACGGTAGGCTGGCACGGATTGTGCTCCGTGGTAACAGCCGGTATACTCGTGTGCTGCTATGACGATCATTACAATGCTGTACCAACGGTGGCTGCGCTATTGCATCCAACCTCGATCTGTGCATCATATAGGGTAGAAGGTCGCGTCGGGGCGTCCCACATACCTTTCCGCGGCCATGGAAAGGCGAAACCTGCCGGCGGTGCATAGTGATGGTGCGTTTGCTGTGGCGCCTGGTGCGCCTGCCGTTCATTATTGAGAGCACTGCTGCCGAGCAGAAACGCCTGAAGGAGCAGCGACGGCAACGCGCGACCAGCCCAGAAGAGCCGGCGCAGGCGGACGGCGGCGTCCCCCACGTTGAAGAGGCCGCCAGGCGTTAGCCGGCCCGGGACAGCCGGCGAGGCTCTCACGCTCAGGAAACCGACGGCCCATGAGATGGCGCCGGGAGGCCGGCGACCCTTTAACCGATCTTAACGGCCTATTTCCGCGTGTTAACCGGAGTTTAACCCCTGCCTTAACGGGAATATAACCCACGTCTGCGACAATGGTGGAGGTTGACGGCTACCAACGCCGTTATCAACCTCTCTATTCTCTGCACGACAAGACCGGTATAACAGGCAAGGGCTAACTCTGTCTATGGAGTCTCTCCTCGGATCTCCTACCTCAACGCGCGCGGAATCGAACGTTCTAGTCGGCCCGTGGAAGGCCGTTACCGATCCTGTCGTACCGAGAACGTCCGACACGCCGCTGCTGGCCCGGCCCTGGCTGGTCTGCGCCGTCGACGCCGCACTGGCGGCCGGTGGCTTCGCCCTGGGCTATGTGCTGCGCTACATCTGGCATCTGGGCGGCCTGCATGAGACGCTCGCGCCCGTCCCTGTCACCATGCTGTGCCTGCTTGGCGCCCTCGCCGTCGCCTTGACCCTCATGGAGTTGGCACGAACGGGTGCGTATCGGCGCCGCTTGAGCGTGACCACGATGGACGCCTATCTGAATAGCGGCTTCGCGGTGACCGTGGCCATGGCCGTGGTGATCGTCGCCGGCGCCTCTCTGCAGCAGGGCGCCGTCTCGCGCCTGGCCTATGCCTATGCCTGGCTGTGCATGATTGCGCTGCTGTACCTGGGCCGTGGCGTCCGCGGGACGCTCCTCGCGCGCAGCTACCGCCTGGGCAGTGGCATGAAGCGCGTGCTTGTCGTCGGCGCCACGCCCGTCGGCAAGATGGTGATGCAGAACGTGGCCGCGCGCCGGGCCAGTGGCTACCAGGTGATCGGTTACCTGGGTGAGAACGACAGCACGCCGCAGCGCTTTGGCCGCTTTCCCTGCCTGGGCACGGTGGCGGTGCTGGACCGCGTGCTGGAGAAGCAGGGCGTCGACGAGGTGATCGTGGCGCTGCCGTCGGCCTCACATGCCCACGTGGCCGACATCGTGGCGCGCTGCGAGAGCCGGAAGGTCGGCGTCAAGTTCGTGCCGGACCTCTTCGATCTGCGCCTCTCGCGCGTGCAAATCGACGGCGTGGCGCGCATCCCGTTGATCGACGTGCGCGATGCGCAACCCAGTATTCTGGCTACGCTGGCCAAGCGCACCCTGGATGTCGTGGTGGCTTCCCTGGCCCTGGTGGCCGCCCTGCCGATCATGGTCGCGACGGCCCTGGCCATCAAGCTGGAGTCTCCGGGGCCCATCCTTTTCCGCCAGCAACGCCTGGGCAAGAACGGGCGGCCTTTCACGATCCTCAAGTTTCGCTCGATGCGCTCGGACGCCGAGCAGCAACTGGCCGCCTTGCTGGCGAGCAACGAGGCGTCCGGCCCGATCTTCAAGATGCGCTACGACCCGCGGGTGACGCGCGTCGGGCGCTTCATCCGCACGTTCAGCATCGACGAGTTGCCACAGTTGTGGAACGTGCTGCGCGGTGATATGAGCCTGGTGGGGCCGCGCCCGCCGCTGGCCAGCGAGGTGGCACAGTACAGCGACTGGCATCGCCGGCGCCTCGAAGCGACCCCCGGCATCACCTGCCTGTGGGGGGTTAGCGGGCGCAGCCAGCTCGACTTCGATGAGATGGTGATGCTGGATATCTATTACATCGACAACTGGAGCCTCGGCCTCGATCTGCACATCATCCTGCGCACGATCCTCACCGTGCTGCGCCCCACAGGTGCGTATTAGCACATACCCGTAGGGGGCTGCGGTTATACGCCGGCCGGTATGCCGGTGTCCGGGTAGGCGTGCCCGTGGAACGACCACGCGGCATGCTCGAGCAGATCGCGCGAGATGCCCGGGACGCCATAGACCGCGATGTGCAGGCGGCCGTCGGGCCCGCGCGTGATGCCTGTATCGGCGACCTTGGTGAAGCCGGCGCGCACAATGCCGCGCTGGGAGATTGCATTGCCCGGCGCCGTGCCGATCCAGGCGCGACGCAACGTCTGTTCCCACAGGTCGGCCACCATGCAGCGCAGCAAGGCCGTATAGTAGCCGCGTCCGCGGTAGGCTGGACGCGTGGCGCAGTCGTAGATCCAGGCTTCACCGGGCTCCAACAGGAACGCGATGCCCAGATCCCCGATCGGCTCGGGGCTGAGCGCGGCCCAGCCATAGGCGGCGATCAAGCCGTCCGCTTCCACGACATAGGGACGGCGCCCCTGCGCGAGGCGAGATGTCACCACGTCAGGCGGGTAGAGGCCGCTCGACTCCATGGCCTCCTGCAAGGCCGCCGCGTCTGCCGCGATAGCCGCCCGCGGTCGGGCTCCCGGGAGGCTGGGCGGCGTGGGAGTCCGCTCCAGATCGTACACGAACACGGTGCCATCGCGCTCGGCGTCGGCGAGCCGTCGGGGCCTGGGCGCGGAGGCGTCGTTCACGTCCGCCTCTCCATCTGCCTACCATCCCTCCCCGCTTAAGGGTAGCACGTCGCCGCGTGACGGCAGAGATGGAGTGGCCTGATAGCTGTGCGCGGCGGTGCGCGCGGCCCTGATACTATGTAATCACGACGCGGCGCGCAGATGTCGCGGGTGTCATGGTGATCCATTCCAGGATGCCGCCAGGTACGTGGCACAACAGGCCGGCCCGCCCGATGCGGCGGCCGGAAGCGATGACACCACGCGCTCACGGCACGTAATCCGTAATCAAGGAGATCGAGATGCGAGCCTCACGCGTGATTCAGGCCGTCGACGCGCACGCGGCCGGTGAACCCGGGCGCGTGATCGTGGGCGGGGTGCTCGACGTGCCCGGCGACACCATGTACGCCAAGATGGTCTACCTGCAGACCCATGCCGACGATCTGCGCAAGCGCATGTTGCGCGAACCGCGTGGCTATCCGGCCGCCAACTGCAATCTGATCCTGCCCCCGACACATCCGGAGGCCGACGCCGGGTTCGTCATCATGGAGCAAGTCGAGTATCCGGGCATGTCGGGGACCAACACCATCTGCGTCACCACGGTGTTGCTCGAAACCGGCATGCTGCCGATGCGCGAGCCGATCACGGAGCTGACCCTGGAGGCGCCCGCGGGCTTGATCCGCGTCCGCGCCGCCTGCGCCGATGGCAAGGTCACCCAGGTGACCTTCCAGAACGTGCCGGCTTTTGCCGTGTACCTGGATGCGACGGTCGAGGTGCCGCATCTCGGCACGGTCACCGTCGACGTGGCCTATGGCGGCATGTTCTATGTGATCGCCGATGCCGAGCCCCTGGGCCTGCGCCTTGTCCCGGAGGAAGGGCGCGACATAGTCCGGCTGAGCGAAATGATCAAAGCCGCGGCTCGCGAGCAACTGCCGGTGGTCCACCCCGAGAATCCGGGCTTCGCCGGGATCACCATTGTCCAATTATCGGCACCGCCGCTTCAGCCGGCGGCCCACCGCAGAAACGCGGTGACCGTGTCCACCGGCACGCTCGATTGGGGCCGGCCGTCGAGCTGGACGGGCGTGATCGACCGCTCACCCTGCGGTACCGGCACCTGCGCCAAGATGGCCACGCTCCATGCCAGGGGTCAGCTCGGCCTGAACGAAGAGTTCCGCCACGAGGGTATCCTGGGCACGGTGTTCACCGGGCGGCTGATCGAGGAGACCACGGTTGGCCCGTATCCGGCCGTGGTCCCCACCATCAGCGGGCAGGCCTGGATCACCGGGGTGAGCAGTTACACGCTCGACCCCAGCGACCCCTTCCCCGACGGGTTCACGGTGGGCGACCTCTGGTGACGTGGTGGGCGCGTGACGTCGGGAGGGATCGCGGCAGACGAGGTGCATGTCTGGCGCTGTGCTCTGGATATGCCGGATGAACGCGTCGCCGCCCTTGAGGGTCTGCTCGACGAGGCCGAGCGCGCCCGTGCCGCGCGCTTCTACTTCGACCGCGATCGCCGCCGCTTCATCGTCTCTCACGGCGCCCTGCGCAGTGTCCTCTCCCTGTACCTGCGGCACGACCCGCGGGCCATTCGCTTTCGCCACGGGCCGCGCCGCAAGCCGTTCCTGGCGGGCGATCCGGCTCCCTCCTTGCGCTTCAATCTGGCCCATTCGGGAGAGCGTGCCCTGGTGGCCGTGGCCCTGAACAGAGAGATCGGCGTCGACATCGAGATGATCAAGGAACAGCGAGCGATACAGGATATCGCCAATCGTTTCTTCTCTCCGTACGAGGTCGGGGTCCTGCTGGCCCTTCCAGAGCAGGAGCGCACCGCGGCCTTCTACCGCCTATGGGCGCGCAAAGAGGCCTATCTCAAGGCGCGCGGAGACGGCCTGGGCCTGCCGCTCGACTCCTTTGACATCACCCTCGCTCCGCGTGATCCGCCCGCTCTGCTCCAGACCCGGTATGATCCGGCCGACGCGGCACGCTGGACCCTGCAAGACGTGCCGGTCGAGCCCGGCTATGCCGCGGCCGTGGCCGTGCAAGGGGCAGGCTGGCATCTGCGCGTGCGGATATGGGGTGAGGACGGCCTGGGACCGCCGGCAAGCGGGGGCCGGCAAGGATGCCGGCGGTCCCAGGACAGGTCGCCGGAGCAGGTGCCCACGAATGATCCGGGTTAGCCCCACCAGAACGAGGTGGCGATCATGGCGTAGAGCCCGATAAGCACGAGCCCTTCGAGCCAGGTCGATTCGCCGTCGTAGACGGTGAGGGCGCCAAGTGCAGCGGCCAGCCCGACCGCCGCCACCAATAGCGGTGGCAGCACCAGGGTCAGGTGGGCGCCGCCCAGGACGAAGCTGAGCAGCACCAGGATGGGCGTCAGGCCGAGCGCCACCTGCAAAGAGGAGTTCAGGATCACGCTGAGCGCGTAGTCGGGCTTATTGGCGGCGGCCAACTGGATGCCCACCACGTTCTCCACCGCGTTGCCCGCGATGGCCACGACGACCAGCCCGGTAAAGGCTTGAGACAGGTGCAGGGCGTCGATAGCCGGGCCAAGCGCCTGCACGAACCAGTCGGAAACAAAGGCGGCGCCGACGCCGGCAACGCCCAGCATCACGGCGGCCAGCCAGAACGGCCATACCTCCTTTGGGGCACCCTTGTCGTGCTCCGGCGGCACAACGGTCGCGGAACCGGCGCTCAGCGAGTAGGGGATGCTGGCGATGAACACGACCAGCAGCATGACGGCGCAGGCTATGCTGAGAGCATCGGCGTGCTGGTTGGCCGGGGTATGCAACTGGTAGACCAGCGTGGGCACGCTCAACGCCGAGACGGCCAGCACGGTCAGTACGGCGATCATGCGCGGCGGCCCGGAGGCGAAGCGCTGCGTGCCGTGGCGCAGCCCGCCAACCAGGAAAGCCAGCCCCAGCACGAGCAGGCTGTTGCCCAGGATCGAGCCGATCAGGGCGGCCTGTACCACCGAGATCAGTCCCTGGCGCAAGGCAAAGATGCCCACGAAGAGCTCGGGCAGGTTACCCAGAGCCGATTGCAGCACACCGGTGGCGCCGGGTCCGAGCTGCTCGCCGAGCTGTTCGGTCGCCTGGCCCACCAACGCCGCCAGTGCTGCCAGGGCCACGGCGGAGACGGCGAAGCGCAAGACGGAGCCGGCGCCGGCGAAGGTAAGCAGGCCCGAGAGGATGGTGGCAACCAGCGCCACGCCCAGGGTGATGCGTTCGCGCTGTCCCAACGCGCTCATGGCCGACCTCTATACCGCCCTTTGTCCGTTCTGCGTTGCATAAACGCGCGCATGCAGCCATATTTGAAGCAATTGCGCGAGTAGTGTAACCATTTGGGGGTCTGCGACGTTGATATAAGTGAAGCGAGGGACAGGCACCGGGCCGGGACGCATCTTTTGGCTGATGGGGTGACGTCACCGTGAGCTCCTCGCCTGTCCCTTCGCTACTATACTACACTTTTCCCACCCCGCGCAGGTACTCTAGCGAGCGACGCGCGCTTTCCAGGGACGGCATGGCCGGCCTGTCATTCTCCACGATATACCAGTCCACCCCTCCCTCTTCGGCCGCGGCAAAGATACCCGCCATGTCGAGCGTGCCGGCGCCCACCTCGGTGAAGCCGCGGTCGGCGGCCATGTCTTTCAGGTGAACCAGCGGCACGCGTCCCGACCGCTTGCGCAGATAGCTCGCGGGGTCGACGCCCGCATAGGCTGCCCAATAGACATCCAGCTCCAGTTGCAGCAGGGCCGGGTCGGTGGAATCGAGCAGCGCGTCGAGCAGATACCTG
>Ga0209062_1004707_pt1 | contig 13917 bp, 9 predicted proteins | sample Coa_R2_2_FD_187158 | JGI IMG/M metagenome (GOLD analysis project Ga0209062, IMG submission 187158) | Surface soil microbial communities from Centralia Pennsylvania, which are recovering from an underground coalmine fire - Coalmine... | ecosystem: Environmental > Terrestrial > Soil > Unclassified ... | reverse complement strand
CCTTCGGAATGAGATATTCGACCGGCTCAGCACCCTCCTCACTGGGAATGATCGAGATGCGCGTCTTGTTCTTGTAGTCACGTCCAAACTGCACGGTTCCGGAAATCTCAGCGATGATTGCGTGATCTTTCGGGCGCCGCGCCTCGAACAGTTCGGCAACCCGCGGCAGACCGCCGGTAATATCACGCGTCTTTGCGGACTCCATTGAGATACGCGCGATGATGTCACCGGCCTTGACCTGTGCGCCCGGATCAACCGCAATGATCGAATCGACTGGCAGCACATAGCGTGCTTCACCCCCGCGGGCGAGTTTACCGATCTTCCCTTCCGTGTTCTTGATGACAATCGCAGGCTTCAGCGTCGAGGAACGTTGATTGAGCCGCCAATCCATAACGAGGCGCTTAGCGATACCTGTTGCCTCATCGATGGTTTCCGTCATCGAGGAGCCTTCGACGAGATCCTCAAAAGCGACGATTCCGTCAATCTCGGTCAAGATTGGACGTGTGTAGGGGTCCCACTCGGCAATCCGGTCGCCCCGCTTGATCTTATCGCCGTCATCGACCTTGAGCCGCGCGCCATATTGGATCCTGTGCACCGCACGCTCCGTGCCGTCCGGACCCTCGATTATGATCGCGACATTCCGTGCCATGACCATAAGATCGCCCTCACTGTTGCGGGCGACATGGCGGTTGCGGACCTTCACGACCCCATCGAAATTGGACTCGATAAAAGACTGATCGGCGATCATCGCGGCGCCGCCAATGTGGAACGTGCGCATGGTGAGCTGTGTGCCTGGCTCGCCAATCGATTGCGCCGCGATGACGCCGACGGCCTCTCCCATATTGACTGGCGTGCCGCGTGCGAGATCACGGCCATAACATTTGCCACAGACGCCATTCTTGGCTTCGCAGGTCAAGACCGAACGGATCTTCACTTCCTGGATTCCGGCGGCGTTGATGCGTTCGATATGCCACTCCTGAATCATCTCGCCTGCCTTGACAATGAGCGCCCCCGATGGATCCTTCAGATCCTCAGCGGCAGTGCGGCCGAGGATTCGTGACGCGAGTGAGGCGACAACCTGGCCTGCATCAATGATAGCCCGCATGCGGATGCCGTTTATGGATCCGCAATCCGTCATTGTGATGATCGAGTCCTGCGCAACATCAACCAGGCGGCGCGTCAAATAACCCGAATTCGCAGTTTTCAGAGCGGTGTCGGCGAGACCCTTACGGGCACCATGCGTCGAGTTGAAATATTCGAGCACGGTGAGCCCTTCCTTGAAGTTGGATATGATCGGGCTTTCGATAATCTCGCCCGACGGCTTTGCCATTAGGCCTCGCATCGCCGCGAGCTGCTTCATCTGGGTCGGCGACCCGCGCGCGCCTGAGTGAGACATCATGTAGATCGAGTTGATTGGTTTATCGCGTCCGCTATCGTCCTTTTGCACGGACGAAATCCCCGCCATCATTTCCTCGGCCAGCTTGTCCGAACACTTCATCCAGACGTCGACGACCTTGTTGTATTTTTCACCCTGAGTGATCAGGCCATCATTATACTGCTGCTCATATTCTTTCGCGAGCGCGCTTGCCTCGGCGATAATGCGAGGCTTGGTTTCCGGGACGACCATGTCGTCCTTGCCGAAGGAAATCCCCGCCTTGAACGCCTCGTGAAATCCAAGCGCCATGATCCGGTCGCAGAAGATCACCGTCTCCTTCTGACCGCAATTGCGGTAGACGATGTCGATCATGTTCGAAATTTCCTTCTTCGTCATGAGCTTGTTCACGACGTCGAAGGGAATCTTGACATTGTAGGGGAGCAGCTGGCCAAGGATCATCCGGCCTGGTGTTGTGTCGAAAACCTTTGCGATGCGCCGGCCTTCATCATCGAATGTCCACGCCCGTCCTTTGATCCGCGTGTGCAGAGTGACGGCCTTGGCATGCAAGGCATGTTCGATCTCGCCCATATTGGCGAATGCCATTCCCTCGCCCGGCTCGCCGTCGCGCATCAATGAAACATAATAAAGCCCGAGCACGATATCCTGGGATGGCACAATGATCGGCTGCCCATTGGCCGGATGCAGAATATTGTTGGTGGACATCATCAAGACGCGCGCTTCAAGCTGAGCCTCGAGCGAGAGAGGCACATGCACCGCCATCTGATCGCCGTCGAAGTCAGCATTGAAAGCCGCGCAGACAAGCGGATGCAGCTGGATTGCCTTGCCTTCGATGAGCTTCGGCTCAAAAGCCTGAATGCCAAGGCGGTGCAGCGTCGGTGCCCGGTTCAGCATCACCGGGTGCTCGCGAATGACTTCGTCAAGGATATCCCAGACCTCTGGCTTCTCCTTTTCGACCAGTTTCTTCGCCTGCTTGACCGTTGCCGACAAGCCCTTCGCATCGAGACGCGAGTAAATAAAGGGCTTGAAGAGCTCAAGCGCCATCTTCTTGGGCAGGCCGCATTGATGCAATTTGAGATCCGGGCCCACCACGATGACTGAGCGGCCGGAATAATCGACACGTTTGCCGAGCAGATTTTGGCGGAACCGGCCTTGCTTGCCCTTCAGCATATCGGCGAGCGACTTCAAAGGACGCTTGTTGGCGCCAGTGATGACGCGGCCGCGCCGGCCATTATCGAACAAAGCGTCGACAGCCTCTTGCAGCATCCGCTTCTCGTTGCGCACGATGATGTCGGGCGCCCGCAATTCGATGAGACGTTTCAAGCGATTGTTGCGGTTGATGACGCGCCGGTAAAGATCGTTGAGGTCCGAGGTCGCGAAGCGGCCGCCATCGAGCGGAACGAGCGGTCTCAGATCCGGCGGAATGACGGGAATTTCGGTTAGGATCATCCACTCCGGCTTATTGCCGGAATGCATGAAGGCTTCGATGATCTTCAGTCTCTTCGCAAGCTTCTTCGGCTTGAGATCCGTTGTCGATTCAGCAATCTCAACCTTGAGCTCCTCGGCGATCTTTTTTAGATCCATGCTACGCAGAATTTCACGAATCGCCTCAGCGCCGATTAGAGCGGTGAAGGAATCCTGGCCATATTCATCCTGCGCACGCAGATAATCTTCTTCGTTGAGAAGCTGGCGCTCCTTGAGCGGCGTAAGACCGGGGTCGATGACGATGTAGGATTCGAAATAAAGGATGCGCTCTATATCCTTCAGCGTCATATCGAGGAGAAGCCCGATACGTGAAGGCAATGATTTCAAGAACCAGATGTGGGCGACCGGCGCGGCAAGCGAAATATGCCCCATCCGCTCGCGCCGCACGCGTGACAGCGTGACTTCGACGCCGCATTTCTCGCAGATGACGCCCTTATATTTCATCCGCTTGTATTTTCCACACAAGCATTCGTAGTCCTTGATTGGACCAAAAATCCGGGCGCAAAAGAGGCCGTCGCGCTCTGGTTTGAACGTGCGGTAATTTATTGTCTCCGGCTTCTTGATTTCACCGAATGACCAGGACAGAATCTTTTCCGGACTCGCGATCGAAATTTGGATTTGATCGAACGCCTGCGGCTGCACGGCCGGACTGAAGAGATTCATGACCTCTTGATTCATTGCCATCTCCTGATGCTTGGGCCTGCGCGATGCTGGTCAGAGACCCCTTGCCGGAAATATAAAAAGCCCCACCGCCCGCAAGCCATGCCTGCCGACGGGTTTTTCCTGCCGTTCTCTATTCGGCCGCCTCAGCCGGGGGTATTTGGACCTGCGGTTTTGCCGCTTGGTTGAGTTCGACATTGAGACAAAGCGAACGCATCTCCTTGACGAGCACGTTGAAGCTTTCGGGGATACCCGATTCAAAAGTATCATCGCCCCGCACGATCGATTCATAAACCTTGGTGCGTCCCGCGACGTCGTCGGACTTCACGGTTAGCATTTCCTGCAGCGTATAAGCAGCGCCGTAAGCTTCGAGTGCCCAAACCTCCATTTCGCCAAAGCGCTGGCCGCCGAACTGGGCCTTGCCCCCAAGCGGTTGCTGGGTGACGAGACTGTAAGGACCGATTGAACGCGCGTGGATCTTATCATCGACGAGGTGATGCAGCTTAAGCATGTAAATGTAGCCGACCGTCACCTTGCGGTCGAAGGGTTCACCAGTGCGTCCATCATAAAGTGTCACCTGGCCGGAGCTGTCGAGTCCGGCCTTCTTCAGCATTTCCACGATGTCTTTTTCACGGGCACCATCAAACACCGGCGTGGCGACAGGCACACCACGGCGCAGGTTCTCACCCAGTTCGACAACCGCCTCGTCATCAAGCTTCTCGATTTCCGCTTGGTCTCCATAGATTTCGATCAATTTGTCGCGCAGCGGCTTTGTATTCTTATCCCGCAAATACGCATTCACCGCCTCGCCGATCTTCTTGCCAAGACCCGCACAAGCCCAGCCAAGATGGGTTTCGAGAATCTGCCCGACATTCATGCGGGAAGGCACCCCGAGCGGGTTGAGAACGATATCCACAGACTGCCCATCGGCGAGGAAGGGCATATCTTCCTCTGGCACAATCTTCGAGACGACACCCTTGTTGCCGTGGCGTCCCGCCATCTTGTCACCTGGCTGGATCTTGCGCTTCACGGCAACGAAGACCTTCACCATCTTCATGACGCCCGGCGGCAACTCATCACCACGCTGCAATTTCTCAACCTTGTCGAGAAAGCGGCTTTCCAGACCCTTCTTCGCCTCGTCATATTGTTTGCGCATGGCTTCGATCTCAGCCATCGTCCGGTCGTTCTCGACCGCAAAGATCCACCACTGCAAGCGCGGATAATTCTCGATGATTTCCTTGGTGAGGATCGTGTCGCGCTTGAATCCCTTCGGTCCAGCAATGGCTTTCTTACCGGCGAGAACGTCTTGGAGACGCGCATAGACAGTGCGGTCGAGAATTGCGAGCTCGTCATCGCGGTCCTTCGCAAGACGCTCGATCTCCTCGCGCTCGATAGCTTGGGCGCGCTCATCCTTATCAACACCATGCCGGTTGAAGATACGGACTTCGACGATCGTGCCCTGCACGCCTGGCGGCACCCGCAAAGAGGTATCGCGGACGTCGGACGCCTTCTCGCCAAAGATTGCCCGAAGCAGCTTTTCTTCCGGCGTCATCGGACTTTCGCCTTTCGGCGTAATCTTGCCGACAAGGATGTCGCCCGCCTGAACTTCGGCGCCGATATAGACGATCCCGGCCTCGTCGAGATTCTTCAAGGCCTCTTCCGACACATTCGGAATGTCGCGGGTGATTTCCTCAGGGCCGAGCTTGGTGTCGCGTGCCAGCACCTCGAATTCATCGATGTGAATCGAGGTAAACACATCGTCCTTGACGATGCGTTCGTTAAGAAGGATCGAGTCCTCGAAATTATAACCGTTCCAAGGCATGAAGGCGACGAGGACGTTGCGGCCAAGAGCGAGATCACCGAGATCGGTCGATGGGCCATCGGCGATGACGTCACCCTTGCGCACAAGATCACCAACGCGCACCAGGGGCTTCTGGTTAATGCAGGTCGACTGGTTCGAGCGCTGGAACTTCATCATCCGGTATATATCAACGCCTGGCTTTCCAGCCTCTGTCTCCTCGGTTGCCCGGATCACGATGCGAGTCGCATCAACCTGATCCACGAAGCCTGTGCGGCGTGCCGTGATGGCTGCGCCAGAATCTCGCGCGACAATGGATTCCATGCCTGTGCCGACAAGGGGAGCATCCGCCCGGACGAGCGGCACCGCCTGACGCTGCATATTGGAGCCCATCAGCGCGCGGTTGGCGTCATCGTTCTCGAGGAAGGGGATCAACGCAGAGGCAACCGATACGAGCTGCTTTGGCGAGACATCCATGAAATCGACGCGTTCGCGCGGAACCATGACGACATCGCCAGCGTGCCGGCACACAACGAGATCTTCGGTCAGCTTGCGTTCCGCATCGACCGGCGCATTCGCTTGCGCAACGTAATATTTGGCCTCCTCCATCGCCGAAAGGTAAACCACTTCGTCAGTGACACGGCTATCCCTGAGCCGCCGGTAAGGGGTCTCGATGAAACCGTATTTATTGACGCGGGCAAAGGTTGCCAGTGAGTTGATGAGACCGATGTTCGGCCCTTCCGGTGTCTCGATCGGGCAAATGCGCCCGTAATGCGTCGGATGCACGTCGCGTACTTCAAACCCTGCCCGCTCGCGCGTGAGCCCGCCAGGGCCCAGCGCCGACAACCGCCGCTTATGAGTAATCTCCGACAATGGATTGGTCTGATCCATAAACTGAGACAATTGCGAGGAACCAAAGAATTCCCGCACCGATGCCGCGGCCGGTTTGGCATTGATCAGATCCTGCGGCATGACCGTATCGATATCGACCGAAGACATACGCTCTTTGATCGCCCGCTCCATGCGCAACAATCCAAGACGGTACTGGTTCTCCATAAGTTCACCAACCGAGCGCACCCGGCGGTTGCCAAGATGGTCGATGTCATCGATTTCACCGCGCCCGTCCCGAAGATCGACGAGTGCCCGAATCACCGCAACGATGTCTTCCTTGCGCAGGGTCCGAACCGTATCCGCCGCATCGAGATCCATGCGCATGTTCATCTTCACCCGGCCGACCGCTGAAAGATCATAGCGCTCCGGATCGAAGAACAGTGAATGGAACATCGCCTCCGCCGTTTCGAGGGTCGGCGGTTCTCCGGGCCGCATGACCCGGTAGATGTCGAACAACGCCTCTTCGCGGGAGCCGTTCTTATCGGCAGCAAGCGTGTTGCGGATGTAGGGCCCGATATTGATGTGATCGATGTCGAGCAGGGGCAATTCGGTGAAGCCGGCGTCGATCAAGAGCGCGAGCGATTTGGCGGTGATCTCGTCGCCCGCCTCGGCAAAGATTTCGCCAGTCGCGGGGTTATAAAGATCGGAGGCAATATATTGCCCGTAAAGATCCTCATCCTGCGCGCGGAGGAATTTTACGCCTCGCTCTGCAAGCAAGCGTGCGGTGCGCGCGGTAAGCTTCTTGCCGGCTTCGAGGACGACTTCGCCGGTGTCCGCATCAAGAACGTCGAGGGCAGCCTTCATTCCCTTCATACGGTCAGGTTCAAAAGGAAGACGCCAGCCCTGCTCGTCCCGCGTATATGTGATCGTCTTATAGAATGTTGAGAGAATCTCCTCCCCATCCATGCCCAGCGCATAAAGGATCGACGTCGCCGGAATTTTCCGGCGGCGGTCTATACGGGCATAGACAATGTCCTTGGCGTCGAATTCAATATCGAGCCATGAGCCGCGATAGGGAATGATCCGTGCCGCGAACAAAAGCTTCCCGGAGGAATGACTCTTGCCCTTATCGTGATCGAAAAACACACCTGGCGAGCGGTGCATTTGGGAGACGATGACTCTCTCCGTTCCGTTGACGATGAACGTGCCGTTCATCGTCATCAAGGGCATGTCTCCCATGTAGACATCCTGCTCCTTGATGTCCTTGACCGATTTTGCCCCGGTGTCGGGGTCGACATCGAAGACAATCAGGCGCAAAGTCACCTTCAATGGCGCGGAGTAGGTCATCCCGCGCTGGCGGCATTCGTCCACGTCATATTTGGGCGCCTCGAATTCATATTTGACGAATTCAAGCAAAGCCGTGTTTGAAAAATCGGATATAGGAAAAACCGATTTGAAAACCGATTGCAGGCCCTCGTCCGGACGTCCGCCTTCCGGCTCGTCGACAAGAAGAAATTGGTCGTAGGAGGCTTTTTGAACTTCAATAAGGTTCGGCATTTCCGCGACTTCACGGATATGCCCGAAAAATTTACGAATACGCTTACGGCCGGTGAACGTCTGCGCTATGTTATGAGCCATGTCGCTCCTCGCACCTTCTGTAAACCGCGACTTCCTTCAGTCGAAACTCGCTCGATCCGCATCCAGCCCAGGCGCCGGAAGGGAGTGACTTTCACTGTTTGTTGTGGCGTTCACACCACAACAAACAGCCTTGCCCGAAAGTCTGAACCTTCACTGCAAAAGACACAGGTTCCCGCTGACGGCGGCCCCAAAATTTTTATGGAACCGCCGCCTGCGAAGCATAAAGACCTCCACAAAGGCCAAACTAGAATCACTTAAGCTCCACCTTAGCGCCTGCTTTTTCGAGGGCAGCCTTGATTTTCTCGGCCTCCTCCTTGCTTGCACCCTCCTTGAGGGGCTTGGGCGCTGCTTCAACCAGATCCTTTGCCTCTTTGAGGCCAAGACCGGTGACTGCGCGGACTTCCTTAATGACTTCGATTTTCTTGTCGCCGACGGCGGCAAGGACAACGGTGAATTCGGTCTGCTCCTCTGCGGGCGCCGCAGGTGCGCCAGCCGCAGGTCCCGCCGCAACGGCAACTGCCGCCGCCGCTGAGACACCCCATTTCGCTTCGAGCAGCTTGGCAAGTTCGGCGGCTTCGAGCACGGTAAGGCTTGAAAGATCCTCGACGATCTTTTCCAAATTGGCCATGTTCATTTCCTTCGATTAAGCTTTGGGTTCAATTAAAGAAGACTTGGCAGGTCCGTCACGCTGGCGAGGTCAGGCCGCATCCTTCCCGCCATAGGCAGCAAACACGCGCGCGAGCTTGGCAGCTGGCGCGGTAGTGAGCTGGGCGAGCTTGGCCGCCGGCGCCTGGATGAGGCCGGCGAGCTTGCCGCGCAATTCGTCTAAGGACGGAAGCGTGGCAAGGGAGCGTATGGCATCGACATTGAGCGCCACCGCCCCCATGGCACCGCCAAGGATCACGAGCTTCTCATTTTCCTTGGCAAACGCCACCGCAGCTTTCGGTGCCGCAACCGGATCGTCCGAATAAGCGATCAAGGTCGGACCCTTCATAAGCCCCGAGATGGACTCAACTCGGGTACCTTGTGCGGCGATTTTAACGAGACGGTTCTTCGCCACCTGTACCGTCGCTCCCGCCGCGCGCATCTGCTTGCGCAGAGCCTGCATCTGAGTCACGGTCAGGCCGGAGTAATGTGCGACCACCACCACCGATGTCCTGTTAAAGACATCGGCAAGGGCAGCAACACATTGTTTTTTTTCCCCTCTGTCCACGGTGTCTCTCCTTAGGCGGGCGCCGGTTTTATGAAAACCGGCCCCCAGGCTGCATCTGCCGCCTCAGTGGCAGGGAGAAACCCTTTCGAGGCGACGCTTTGCCTGTCCCCGGAGCGGGCAAGCCGCGCCGGACAGTGGGGTAGACCAAAATCGAAGGAACCAAAAAAGGCGGAGCCTTCCTGCAATCCAAAATTCGTGTCGTTACCCCGTCTATGCCGGCCCAAGATCGCCTCCAGCGGGAACCGGATTGGGCGATCGAGCGATTAAGTTTGAGTTCGGCCAATAAGGACGACCCCACGCCGGCAGTCTCGGACAGGACATGGCCGGAACGGACAGACGTCACCGCCTATCCTCCAGCCTTACCTACCGCGCCACGAAATGCCTTCTCCAGAAGCACCTTGCCCAGATGGTTTCTGCCCAAGAGAACCGGGACAGTACTTCGCAGCCGCGGAAACTTTGTGGATTCGGGGCCGCTATTTCCGTTCAGCCCCGAACCCCTATTTAACCCCATTAATATTCCATGCCAAGGGCTGAAATACAATTTTCGCTTTGCGGAAACGGATCCGTCATACCGCAAGCGTTGCTGGATCGACCTTGACGCCCGGCCCCATCGTCGAAGAAATCGCAACGCGCTGGATATAGGTGCCTTTAGCGCCTTGCGGCTTGGCCTTGGCGACCGCGTCCGCGAAAGCGGCAATATTTTCGATGAGTTTCTCCTCGGCAAAGGACGCCTTGCCGACACTGCCTTGAACGATACCTGCTTTCTCGACCCGGAACTCCACCGCTCCGCCCTTTGATGCCTTGACGGCGGCCGTGACATCCATCGTGACGGTCCCAACCTTAGGGTTCGGCATGAGGCCGCGCGGACCCAATACTTTGCCGAGCCTTCCAACAAGAGGCATCATGTCGGGCGTCGCGATACAACGGTCAAAAGCGATGGTGCCCCCTTGCACAGTGGCAACGAGGTCTTCTGCCCCGACAATGTCCGCCCCTGCTGCCTTGGCCTCGTCAGCCTTCGCCCCGCGCGCAAACACGGCAACGCGGAGGGTGCGCCCGGTTCCATTCGGAAGGTTAACAACACCACGCACCATTTGATCGGCGTGCTTGGGATCGACCCCGAGATTCATCGCGATCTCGACGGTCTCATCAAATTTCGCATTAGCGCGCTCTTTTACGAGTTTGACCGCCTCACGCACCGGATAAAGCTTAACCCGGTCAATTCCCTCGCGCGCCTTGCGTACACGTTTTCCGATATGCGGCATCGGCCCTACCCCACTATCTCAAGGCCCATGGAACGGGCGGAGCCTTCGATCATCCGCGCCGCCGCATCGGCCGTGGCGCAATTAAGATCAGGCATTTTTTTCTCGGCGATTTCCTGGATCTGCGCCTTCGTAATCTTGCCAGCGAAACCGCGGCCCGCGGTTTTTGAACCCGACTGAATTCCCGAGGCCTTCTTGAGATAATAGGAAACCGGCGGCAGCTTCATCTCGAAAGTGAAGGACCGGTCCTGATAGGCGGTGATCACAACAGGGATCGGCGTTCCCTTTTCCATCTGCGCCGTCCGCGCATTAAATGCCTTGCAAAATTCCATGATGTTCAAGCCGCGCTGACCAAGCGCGGGTCCGATCGGAGGCGAAGGATTGGCCGCCCCTGCCGGCACCTGAAGTTTCACGTAGCCCGCGATCTTCTTTGCCATTGGAATGCTCCCATACAATGCCGGCCCTTGCGGGTACGGCGGCTGCGGTCGTGGTTCCGGCGGCTCTGCCTGGTCTTGCAGGGCCGCCTCCCACGTCTTGCGCCATCGGGCGCAGTGCGGCCAATGGCGTCTCTTTCGAGTTCTATTTTTTCGAGTTCTATTTTCTCTTAATCACAACATCCCAGGAAAGCTGCAAGGGGAGAGCCACAATCCATCCCGTGGCGCAACCCCACACTCAGACTTTCTCGACCTGCCCATATTCGAGTTCCACCGGCGTTGCGCGCCCGAAAATCGAAACCGCGACCTTGACCCTTGAGCGGTCCTCATCGACATCTTCGACAATCCCGTTGAAGGAGGCGAAGGGCCCATCGGCGACCCGCACCGTCTCACCGATCTCAAAGGAAACCGACGCTTTCGGACGGTCAACACCTTCGGCCACCTGACCTTTGATCCGCTCAGCCTCGCTATCGGAAATCGGCATCGGCTTCTTGTCAGCACCTAAAAATCCCGTGACCTTGGGCGTATTTTTTATGAGATGGTAGACGTCATCGGTGAGATCGCACCTCACCAGGACATAGCCGGGAAAGAACTTGCGCTCCGAATTGATCTTACGGCCGCGGCGTATCTCAACGATATGCTCGGTCGGGACAAGGATTTCCTCGAATTTGTCCATAAGGCCGCGCTGAGCCGCCTGCTCCTTGATGGACTCGGCGACCTTTTTCTCGAAATTCGAATAAGCGTGAACGATATACCAGCGCATGCTCATTGGAAAAGCTTCAAACCTCTTCCGCCATTGCTCTAGCGGCCTGAATTGACAGGCCAGAACAGATAATTAGCAAGGAATCTTAATGTAATTTTTCAACGATTCCCGCCCCCGCATCTTGTTGAAGCGGATTTTGGAACCCGCTCCAAGCTCCTGAAATTTTTCATCCCGCCAGAAACTCAAAATGCCAGCCAGACAAGAGCGCGTCGCGATCTCTTGCTGGCGCTGCCCTCTGTTTTCCGGTTTAGCATAATCTGTCCAAACGCTCTGCAAGCTGGATGGATCTGCTCTAATGACCCAGGCTCAGAATAGCAGTAACGATAAGGCGAAGAGCCCAATCCACCGCCAAGAAAAAGAGGCTGGCGAGCAAGACCATGAAAAGGACGAGCGCCGTCGTAATTAAAGTCTCCCGCCGTGAAGGCCAGGTCACCTTGCCGCCTTCAGCTCGTACTTCTTGAAGAAATTCCAGAGGATTGGTCATTGCCGTGGCAGTTCATCCTAGAAGTTGCGCATTGCTGCTGCCTGCGGGCTTATAGTCCCCGGCCGCAGCGATCATGGCAGACGGAAAATGGCACCGCTAAAAAAATCAGGGCGCGGAGCCCAAAGGCGACGCGCCACGAATTATCTTTATAATCAAAGCTGCCCGGAACGCAAATTCATTTTTGCAGAGGGCGAATTTGCAGAGGGCGAACAGGCTTTGCAATATGCGCCGCCTGAAAGCGGGCAAGCGGAGCCGTGAGGGTCGATTGTGGAGATTTGCAGGCGATGACAGGTGCCGGAACAGACCGGACCAAACAATGCCTCAGCGGCGGGCCAGTCATTATCCTGGTGCGCCCGCAGCTTGCCGTAAACATTGGAATGTGCGCGCGGGCTATGGCTAACTTCGGTTTAACCAGCCTGCGTTTGGTGTCGCCTCGCGAGGGGTGGCCGAGATCCGGCGCCTATCGAAAGGGTGCCTATGCCGCTGCGGCGGGCGCCCAGCATCTTCTCGAATCTGCAAAGCTTTTTGACACCGTCGAAGCCGCGATCCTCGACCTCAATTTCGTTTGGGCGACGACGGCCCGGGAGAGAGGCCAGCAAAAAAGAATTCTGCCCCCCGCCGAAGCTATGCCGGAATGCGCGGAGAAAACCGCGAGGGGGGAAAGGCATGGTGTGCTGTTCGGACCCGAGCGCACCGGTCTTGATAATGACGAAGTGGCTTTGGCGGATGCAATCATCACGTTTCCGGTCAACCCCGCCTATGCCTCCCTCAACCTGGCACAAGCGGTGCTGCTGGTCGGCTATGAATGGATGCGCGCCGCAACCAGCGCCAAGCCGCCCTTTTCCATGATCCAGCGATCACCTCCAGCACCCCGCGAGATGGCTTTATCTTTTTTCAATTTCCTCGAAAACGAACTCGAGCGCGCGGGCTTTTTCCGCCCTGAGTCCAAGCAGCCAGTCATGCGGCGCAATTTGCGCAACATGTTCCACCGCATGCAGCTCACCGAACAGGACGTACGCAGCCTGCGCGGCATGATCGTGCGTCTCGTGGAAGGCCGCAGGTCACCTGGCGCACACGGCAAGAAGTCGAGTGAAACCCACCCGAATACGGATGCCTGAACGCGTCACACGCTGCGGCTCTTAACCGGGGCTTGTCGCAAACTTTTCCAGTGGTCGCGAAATGCTCCGGAATCGGCCAATATTCAGGCTTTATTAACCACTTGAAGTCCGAAGCAGAGCGCGAGCAATTCGTTCTGTCGACGAACGGTCCACTCCCCAGCAAAGTCGAAGCCTTTCTTGAGCCAGAGCATCGCCTCGAAGCCCGCGATCGTTCGCTTCGCCGTGGCGAAAGATCGGAAACATCCGGCTTTCGGCATGTTCTTCTTCACGTGAAAGTGATCGCTTTCAATCCCTTGCTGCAAGTGCTTGGAGACGCGGTGTTGCACGTTGGACGGCGTCAGGCCGTCCCTGGCGCCGTCCTCTATGGCCTTGGGATAGACACTCGCGCCGTCCGTCCCGATCTTGCCCGGGGCCAGCAAGGGCTGGTCCTTCAAAGCCTTGCGGAAAAACCGCTTGGCGGCGGCGAGATCGCGCCTGGCCGCAAGCAGAAAATCGATGGGCGCGCCGTGCTTGTCGATGGCCCGGTAGAGATAGCGCCATTCGCCCCGGACCTTCACATAAGTTTCGTCGATGCTGATCGAGCCGCAATGCGGACGCCGGAATTGGCGCAGCCGCTTCTCGATCAGCGGCGCGTAGGCCAGCACCCAGCGGTTGATTGTGCTGTGATCGACCTCAAACCCGCGCTCGAGGAACATGCTTTCGAGATCGCGATAGCTCAGCGGGTAGCGCAGATACCAGGTCACCGCCTGGATGATCAGCCACGCCTCGAAATGGCGTCCTTTGAAGTCTTGCTTCGACTGGCGTTTGAGCTTCTCGACAATTGCATTCAGGATCACGGTTA
>Ga0209062_1004704_pt1 | contig 13927 bp, 11 predicted proteins | sample Coa_R2_2_FD_187158 | JGI IMG/M metagenome (GOLD analysis project Ga0209062, IMG submission 187158) | Surface soil microbial communities from Centralia Pennsylvania, which are recovering from an underground coalmine fire - Coalmine... | ecosystem: Environmental > Terrestrial > Soil > Unclassified... | reverse complement strand
GCGGATTGGTGAGGTTGGCGTAGGGCACGGGCGCGGGAACCGCGGACCAGTCGGCGGAGAGCCAGCGACCAAAGCGGTTGGAGTAGTAGCGAGCACCGAAGTCGTCGTTGCCGGTTTCGGAGTCGCGCTCTTTGCCTTCAAATTTGTAGTTTTGCGGGCAGGTGTTGGTGTAGGCGCGTTCGCCGCCGTAGGGGTAGAAGTCGGCGTCATAGCAAGGTACACCGGTGTTGCTGGTGAGGACGCGCGAAGTGCCGAGCATGTCTTCAACATAATAGAGCGGGTTGCCGCCGGCGGGAAGCATGGCGATGCGCTTGCCAGCGAAGAAAATATACTCGGCGGTGGTGTTGCCCGCAGCATCGGTTTCGGCCAGGATGTCGCCGCCAGAGCCATACCAATACAGTTTGCTGCCAGTCTTGGCGACGCGGCGGCCGTCGCCGTCATAGAGATAGTTGGAAAAACGGCTGCCAGCACCTTTGTCGTCAGTTAGAACGACGGCCTTGCTGTTGGGGCATTCTCCTCTCGTTTTGGCTCTGTGGTAGCTGGACGGCCTCCGGTGCCGTTGCCATGGGGGTTAGCAGATTTTCGGGCCTCACGAAGGCCGAATCAGGTCAATGAGCGCTATCGTCTGTCATTGTCAACCATCCAATATTCCCTCATTCATCGTTGACAACCAGTGATGGCAAACTGCTAACAGGAAACGCGAAAGCTGGGCCAGCATCCGTGTTAGCATCGTTCGCGACATGGCTACCGCTGCTGTTTTTCCCCGTCCGCGCGTTTCCCTCGGGGACGGAGACCGCAAGTTCTACACCGGCATCGCCATGGTGATGCTGTTCACCGCTCTGATCGGCTTCTCGCGGACGTACTTTTTCGGCCTGATCTCCGGGCACCCGAAGACCATCACTGGTCGCGTTCCGAACGCGACCGTGCACCTGCACGCGCTGCTGTTCATGTCGTGGCTGGTGTTGTTCATCGTGCAGACGAGTTTGGTGGCGACGCACCACGTGAAAGTGCATCGCAGGCTCGGCTACTTCGGAGTGGCTCTGGCGGGGGCAATGATCGCGGTTGGCGGCCGCACTGCGGTCGAAGCAGCGCGGCTCGGCGCGGTGCCTCCGGGCGCCAACCCGTGGACCTTCATGGCGGTTCCCTTCGGCGACATCACGACCTTCGCCATCTTCTTTTTCGGCGCTGTGTTCTGGCGCAACAACAAGGACAAGCACAAGCGGCTGATGATTTTGGCCTCCACTTGCCTGATGTCGGCGCCGCTGGTGCGATGGCCGGGCGTCCTGCGCGTTGGAGTGCTGGCCGCATACGGCCTCACGCTGCTCTTCCCAATCGCCGGCGCGGTGTACGATCGGTGGTCTCGCGGACGCGTCCACCGAATGTACTGGTGGGGGCTGGCGTTGATCGTGCTGGGCATTCCGGTGCGTATCGTTCTGCTCGGCAGTCCGGCCTGGGGACACGCCATGCAGCGGCTGTTCGGCTAGCCAAGTGCCCCCCGAAACCAATAAGGAGTGGGTGTACGGGCAGCAAATAAGGTCAATGGTCGAAATAACTGGCTACTCCGCTTCTTTTTCAAGGGGGATGTGAACGGAACCGACGATGTCGTCTCGCTGGCCGTCAGCAATGACGCACAATGTCGCCGCCCCCGGCATTCGCTTAAAAGTTGAGCTGTCAATCTCCATCCATCTCTTACGACGGACGCGTACTGTTCAGGTGTTAGGCTCGCTCAGATATTCTTTTGCGTCACGTCGAGAAGTTGGTTCTTTGGTCCGAGCTGCATGAACAGGATCTCGAAGTCACCAACATACTTGCCGTTAGGACGATCGGTAATGAGAGGTGCCGGGTTCAGTCGCACAGGCGCCTGACGTCCTCGTGCAGACGGCAGCAGTTCTACCGAAATGGGAACCGGCGTGGAATCCAGCGGACTCGCCGGCACGCTCCTTACGAATCAATTCGATTCCTAGCGGGAATTGGAGTGGCGCCAGATAACGCAAAATGCCCAGAACGCGTTAGGACCGCTGCGCTCGGTTCGCGAACCTTGACCTGAATAGTTCGCCACTCTCCCTTCGACTGGTTGTGGTCTGGATAGTACGCAAGCTTGTAGCTGACTTTGGAGTCCTCGCGCCGCATCCACCCCCAGCCAAAGCGAGAGATGCCCAATCGCGGTCGAGTTTGTCCAGTCTGGTTCGCGGAAGGAAAGCTCAGTGGCCCTGCGAGGGCATCGGCTGCGGCAGCTTCGGCGTTGACTTCGGTTCAGCCGTCAAATTTGTCCGGGCCACGTAACCGGAGAGACCTTCCGGCGTGGCAACGTGAACGGTGTAGCCCTCGAGATCCGAAAGGACAGCTACCTCCTGGCCGCACGCAAGATTGCCGACGAGCTTCAGGGGAAGGGACTGTTCCGCATCGAACGTCAATGGCACGGCCGATGCGCCGTTGCACGCCACACGCCGATGCGCGACGCTACTTTCCGCAGACGCCGTCGGCACCAGGCGTTGCTGCGCCTTGGCATGCGCCGGCGCCCCGAGAAATGCCACAAGCGACAACAACGACACGAGGTGAAAAATCGCCGCGCGAATGAGCATCGCCATACTCGCCCCCGGCCCGAGAGTTGTGAATCAATACATAAGCGTCGCGTGCATCCATGAGGATGCGAAACGTGTCTGCCGGCGCAAATAGAGCGCGAGTACTATCGCGATGACCGATGGAACACGCGCGTCGGACTGTTCCTGCGGACAGGGTTTCCAGTTGCCTTGCTGAGAGCTCACTTAACCGCCGCTAGGATCGCCATCGAACCGAGCCTTGGCGGAAATCCCGCACCGCTTGACCACAAGCGCCGCTGGGGATAGGGTGTAGGAAGTTTCTCCCGGAACGGCCTCCGGCATCGAGTTCATGACGAGAGGCAATCGCAAGCCGCGAGGAGGACCGCCATCGGCCAGCCTTTTGCCGCAGGAACGCCCGCCACTTGGATGCGACGCACGGTACACATTTCCGGGAAAATCGAACCCTTATTTGGCACGCTGGATGAAAACGTGCGTCTCCTCGAGGATTTGCTTCATGTCCGCACGCATCTCAGCGACACGCGCTTGACCATCGAGGGCGATCACCATTCCGTGGAACAGGCCGTAAAAATCGTCGAAGAATATAACCACGCCACGCGCCGCGGCCGCGCGCTCTCGAGCGAAGAGGTCAAGAGCCTTATCCGCGTTGCCACGGACCGGCCCCAGGAATCGCCTCGCGGAATGTTCGAGCCTGGGCGCCAGCGAACATTCGGGAAAAAGGTGGTCACGCCGAAGAGCGCGAATCAGCGCCAGTACATGGAGGAAATCGAGCGCCACGATATGGTCTTCGGCATTGGTCCCGGCGGGACCGGGAAAACCTATCTCGCGGTGGCTATGGCCGTAAGCGCGCTCCTCACGAAGCAGGTAAACCGCATCATTCTGGCGCGGCCCGCGGTGGAAGCCGGCGAGCGTCTTGGATTCTTGCCAGGAACGCTGCAGGAGAAGATCGATCCGTACATGCGGCCCCTCTATGACGCGCTCTACGATATGCTGGATGCCGACAAGCTCGAGCGCTTTCTCGAGAAGGGCATCATCGAAGTGGCTCCGCTGGCGTTTATGCGCGGCCGCACGCTGAACGATTCGTTTGTGATTCTCGACGAGGCGCAGAACACCACCAGCGAGCAAATGAAGATGTTCCTCACCCGGCTAGGATTCAACTCCAAAGCTGTCATCACAGGAGATATCACCCAAATCGACTTGCCCTCGGGCAAGCGCTCCGGTCTGATTGAGGCGCTGGAAATTTGCGGAAAGATCGAAGGCATCGGTGTCGTGCCGTTTAGCGAAAAGGACGTCGTTCGCCACAACCTGGTCCAGCAGATTATTCGCGCGTACGAGGAGTACGACTCGGCCCACCCGCAGCGCGCAGGCAATGGAAAGCCGGAGCCTCGCAGCTCCGAAACACGCAAAGCCGCGGCCGAAGACCAGGCGTCCAATACCGGCGAGTCCGGCGAACTCACGCGCGAATGATTCTGAATCGCCAGCGCAGGGTGCGAGTGGCCATTTCACCCTTGGAAGCATTCCTGCGATCGGTTCAGCGGCAACTCGGAATCGCCAGGGCGGAAGTGTCGGTGTGTTTCATCACCAGGGCGGAAATGGCAAAACTGAACCGGGCCTACCGCAAGAAGATCGGACCTACGGACGTGCTGTCCTTTCCCGCGCAAGAACACGCAACCAAAGCACAGCCGGGCGCGCGGCGGTATTCGCCTGCCCAACGCCGCGCGATCCGGTTCCTTGGAGATATTGCCATCTCACCGGAAGAGGCGAGAAAATATGCCAAGCGGAATCATCGCAGCTTCCCGGATGAGTTGCGTGTCTTGATTCTGCACGGCATCCTGCACCTCCTGGGCTATGACCATGAAACTGACGAAGGAGAAATGGACCGGCTCGAGGAGCGCCTGAGGCGCCGTCTCGGCCTCGAATGACATGTTCCGTTGGGCATACGCACTCGAATTGCTGTTCCTGGTGCTCAGCCTCCCCGTTTTTTCCTATCTGACTCTCATCTACCGGGAGCTCGGCCGCATGACCACCGGCCGCGTCCATGAACATTTGGAAATCTTCGAAGCGGAAATTGAGCCCAGGCTGCGGATCAACCGCAAAAGCGGAGGCCGCACGTTCCGTATCCTGGGGCACTTCTGGCTGGCCTTTCTCGTTCTGCAGACCACGCGCGGCATTGTTCACTTTGTGCCCGGCCAATGGGAATCCGCGGTCCAATTCGTCGTGTTCCTCTCGCTCGAAGTGGTCATCGCCATGCATTTCATTCCCGATATTTTGCTTTACCGCACGACCGGCCGCTGGCTCCTTCCGTTGTTGCCGTTCGTCCGTCTCGGAATGTGGGTAGTTTGGCCCGTGAGAGTGTTTCTCGAGGCAGCCGAGTCCCTGGCCCGTATTTCCGAGCAGGAACAGGAGAAGACCGAGGAGCAGCGCACCGAGGAGGGCATCGAGGCTTTGGTTGAGGCAGCGGAAGAAGAAGGCATCATCGAGCCTGACCAGGCAGACCTCATCGAGCAGGTGGTGGAGTTTAGCGACAAACGGGTGAGGGAAGTGATGACGCCGCGGCCCGATATCGTCGCCGTCCCGGCCGACTTGTCCCTTGAAGCTCTGCACGCCAAGGTCGTCGAAACAAAACTATCGAAGCTGCCGGTTTACGAGAAGGACCTCGACGATATCTTCGGCGTTGTCAATGCGCAGGACCTGCTCCACATTGCCGACCAGGACTTGCCTCGCCGCAAGGTGCGCGAGTTGGCCAAGCCGGTCCTGTTTATTCCAGAAACCAAGTCAGGTTCGGACTTGCTGCGGGAATTGCGGGCGAAAGCCCAGCAACTCGCTGTTGTGATCGACGAACATGGCACCGTGGCGGGCATCGTGACCATCGAGGACTTGGTCGAAGAGATCGTCGGCGAAAGTGGCAGCGACGCGAAAGCTCCGCAGCCCGCGGTCATGCGTGAGCCGGACGGTAGCCTGCTGGTTCGCGGCAGCACCGCCATCCGCGACGTCGAGGAGCTTCTTGGCGTGCGGTTTGGCCGCGCCGACGACACTGTAACAACGATTGCAGGGCTCTTAAGCCACATTTCCGGCAAGGTCCTCTCCTCGGGCGACCGCGCCGAGCTCGAAGGCTATCGCTTTGAAGTGTTGGAAGCTAACCAGCGGAAAATACTCAAGTTGCGCATCCGCAAGATTCCTGCTCACGCCGCTGTGCAAGATTTGTGAGCAATTTGTGAAAAACAGGGATGTCCCGGGTAGACGGCACTCGCGGTCCTCGCTAGAATCGCCCAATTGACTGAGGGTAGGCACGCCTGACGTTTGGGAGGCGTGAAAAGCTGGTGCGGGTTTCAGCTCACTGGGCTGCGCCGGAGCTGGCGGTTTTCTCTTTTTGCTCAGCTGTTGGCGCTGGGTTCCTCTTTGGCTTGATCGCGGCCACGGTCGTTCATTCCGCTGGCCCGCGCGGTTGCGGTACCGGGTCCGTTGCGTTAGGTTGTCCCACCTGTCCCCAACAAGTCGAAATTCGAATCAACACGGAGACGCTATGCCGGTCCGAATTCTAATTGTGGATGATCATGACATTGTGAGGGCGGGTGTGCGGTCGATTTTGGCGAGCCGTGCCGAGTGGGAAATTTGCGGCGAAGCCACCAACGGAAGGATGGCGGTCGAGATGGCGCAAAGCCTCCGGCCGGACCTGATCGTGATGGATATTACCATGCCGCTGATGAGTGGTTTGGAAGCCGCCAAGGAGATCGCCAGGCTGCAGCTCGGTCCAAAGGTATTGGTGCTCTCCATGCATGAGTTGCGCTACGGGGCATCCGACCTCGACGGATTGGGAATTCACGGTTTCGTCCTGAAATCCAATGCTGTGCGTGACCTGATTCGCGCGCTGGAAAGGCTCCTCGATGGCGGCCAATTCCTTCAGCCCGCCGGCGACGAAGCGTCAAAAAACGATCCGAAGAAAGATACCGGATCGGTTTCTTTTTTCTGGAGTTGCCACCCGGTCCCCCAGAGAGCCTAATCGCCATCCTGCAACAATCATTGCATTCTACTGGCAGGCCCCTGTTCCTCGTGGCAGAGGAGAGAAATACAGCGTAAACTTGGCGCGCATTTTTGCGGCGCGTTCGTAATGCCAGTCCGGCCGAAAGCGAGACCCGTGCCGCGGGAGGAGCGCGTGCGACATCATTTACTGCCCGTGACGCGGTTTGGCTGTGCGGTCCTTGCCTTTCTGCTTGCGCTTGCGGCAGTTCCGGCTCAGGAGAAACTCTCGCAAGTGGACATGCGCTGGGCTGTGAAGATTCCCACGCGCGACGGCGTTCTCCTCAACGCAACCGTTTTCACCCCGCACGAACAACGGGGCCCGCTCCCGGTAATTTTCACCTTCACACCCTATGTCGGAGACTCCTACACGGATCGCGCCATGTATTTCGCCCAGCACGGTTACGTCTACGCGCTCGTGGATGTGCGTGGCCGCGGTAATTCCGGAGGCCAGTTCGAGCCCTTTGTCCACGAAGGCAAGGATGGCTACGACGTCGTCGAATGGTTCGCCACGCAGCCGTATTGCAATGGCAAGGTCACCATGTGGGGCGGTTCCTACGCCGGTTTCGACCAGTGGTCCGTTCTCAAGGAATTTCCGCCGCACCTTGCCACGATTGTCCCCGCTGCCGCCGCGCATCCCGGCGTGGATTTCCCCTTTCAGTACAACATCTTCGGGCCTTACGACATGCAATGGCTCACGTTCACCAGCGGCGTGACGGGTAATCCGATGCTTTTCGGCAGCGGCGACTTCTGGGGCGGCAAGGCGCGCGAAATGTACGAGCGGCACTTGCCCTATCGTGAGTACGACAAACTCGTCGGTAATCCCTCGGCGGTCTTTCAGAAATGGGTCCAGCATCCGGAGCCGGATGCCTATTACGACGCCATGGTGCCGGCTGTCGAGGATTACAAACGTATTTCCGTGCCGATCCTCACCATCACCGGCGACTACGATGGCGATCAGCCTGGCGCCTTTGAATATTACAAGCGGCATATGCGCTACGGAACCGCCGAAGCAAAGGCAAAGCACTATCTCATCGTTGGCCCTTGGGACCATGCCGGCACGCGCTCGCCAAAAGCGGAAGTCGGCGGGCTGAAGTTTGGGCCTGCCAGTCTGCTGGATCTCAACAAGCTTCACACGGAATGGTATGACTGGACCATGAAGAGCGGTAACAAGCCCGGTTTCCTCAAAAAGCGGGTCGCCTACTATGTCGTTCCGGCGGATGAATGGAAATATGCGGATAGCCTCGAGGATATCTCCCACGAAAGGCTGATTCTACATCTCAGCTCTAACGGAACGGCTTCCGGCGTATTTCATTCCGGGGACTTGAAAGAATCGGCGAATGGAAGCGCTCCCGCGGATCGCTGGCTTTATGATCCGCTGGATACGCGGCCCGGCAAACTCGAGGTAAATGACGATCCCGGCGGCCTAACCTCGCAACGTGGTGTGTTGAATCTCTTCGGGGAAGGCGCCGTGTATCACAGCGAACCGTTTCGCGAGCCGGCCGAAATCACCGGTTTTGCAAAGCTCACCGTTTGGCTCAGCATGGATGTGCCGGATACCGACCTCGAGGCCGGCCTCTACGAAATCCTGCCGGATGGAGGCTCGGTTGTTCTTAGCGGGGCCACGATGCGTGCTCGCTACCGCAATTCGTTGCGGGAGCCCAGGCCGGTTCCCGCCGGTGTGCCGGAGAAGTATGTCTTCGAAAATTTTACGTTTTTCTCTCGCCGCGTCGCGGAAGGGAGCAGATTGCGATTGGTGGTGCGGAGCATCAATTCAACCGGCACGGAAAAGAATTACAACAGCGGCGGTACCGTGGCGGATGAGACCGCGAAGGATGCCCGAACTGCCCACATCACTCTCTGGCACGATGCCAGCCATCCTAGCGTCCTGGAGCTGCCCTTGGTAAATCCGTGACGCCCGCAAAAGGGGACGCCGAAGCGGGCCAGGCTTTTTAGCCGGAATTCGTGGCGATGCCCCAGGAAGGCGAACGCGAACATCGATACGGATTTAGCTATTTCGTTAATGGTTGTTCCGAATTTACGCGAGATGGTAATGGCCTCGAAATTCTTGCAGGAACAATTCCCCACGTCACAGCCACAGACGCAGCCGGGACCCGAGCACGAGCATCCTGTTCCCGTGCAGACTGCAATCAAGCGGGGCCGCCTTCTTGCTGCTTGCGGAAGAGGCCCGGTTGTTCGAGTTTGACTTCTGGCTGGCCACGGTGGCCCTTTGGCCTCCGCTCGTCGCCGCTGCGGAGGCCGCTACCGTATGAGCTGCGGGATGCGCCATGATTCCTGCTAGAATCACTGCGCAGGAAAGAATCAACGATTTCAGCGTCATCTCACACCTCCTGGTTCCACTCATTTTGGTTGCGGATTGACGGCTGAAAGCGAATCCCGCGATGATTGTGGTTCCCCTTGTTTTTTTATGTCAAGGCCCCGAGAACATAAGAGCGAATTTCGGTCCGGCTTTGTAGCCATTCTCGGGCGTCCCAACGCGGGAAAATCGACGCTAATCAATCGCCTTGTCGGGCAGAAAGTGGCCATCGTCACCTCCAAGCCGCAAACAACGCGCAACCGGATTCAGGGCATCGTCACGCGGCCTGAGGGGCAGATCGTCTTTATTGATACGCCCGGCTTGCATGCCGCGCAATCCGCCCTCGGCCGTCAAATGATGCGCGAAGTCGCGGCAGCCCTCGAAGGCATTGATGTGCTGCTCCTGATGGTGGATGCCAGCCGGGCGCTGCCACACCCCGATGAATTGCTTCTCGAGCGCGCTAAGCGCTTCCCCGGCAAATGCATTCTGGTATGCAACCAGATTGACCGTATGCCGCGGCAAAAACTCCTGCCGCTCATCGCTGCGTTCCAGAAGGCTCACGACTTCGCCGCCGTTGTCCCCGTTTCAGCCTTGAACGGCGAAGGCTGTGATGGCTTGTTGCGCGAGATCTTCCGCCTGCTGCCTGAGGGCCAGCCCCTTTTTCCCGAAGATCAGGTAACCGACCAGCCCGAGCGGTTTCTCGCCTCCGAAATCATCCGGGAAAAGGCCATCCAGGTCACCTATCACGAGGTGCCGCACGCTTTGGCGGTCTTTATTGACAAGTGGGAGCAGACCCCGAAATTGCTGCGGATCGAAGCCACCCTCAACGTCGAACGCGGCTCCCAGAAAAAAATCCTGATCGGCCGCAAGGGAGAAATGCTCAAGAAAATCGGCACCGAAGCCCGCAAAGAACTGGAAGAGTTGCTTGGCACCAGGATTTTCTTGGGACTCTTTGTAAAAATAGCCGAAGGGTGGCGGGAAAATCCTCAGCAAGTCCGGGAACTGGACTGGCACGCTCAGCTGGAAGCCCTCGGAGAGGATCAGGCGCGAGCCGCCGCTGGCGGCGCCAAACCGGAGAGCTAATCCGGCGCCGCGATGCCGAGCGACTTCATCTTGCGGTAGAGATGACTCCGTTCAAGACCCAGTGCCGCCGCTGTTTGCGTCATATTCCAGCGATTCTCTTGCAGCTTGCGAAGAATAAACTCGCGCTCATAGGCGCTGCGCGCTTCGTGCAATGTCGAGTAGGGCTGCTGCGGCGCTTCCGCCACTCCGCGAAAGAGCTCCGGCGGCAAATGGTGCGGTTCGATGCGCGGCTGCGGGCATATAATCACGAGCCGCTCGACCAGGTTGCGCAATTCGCGCACATTGCCGGGCCACGGATAACGCACCAGAATTTCCATTGCGGCGTCGCTTAACTCTCGCGGCTTCTTGCCATACGCCGCGCTGAATTCGTTCAGAAAATGCCGCGCTAGCACCGGAATATCCTGCAAGCGGTCTCTTAACGGAGGAACGAAAAAGGGAATCACGTTCAGCCGGTAGAAGAGGTCCTGCCGGAATGCGCCGCGAGTGATTTCCTGTTCCAGGTTCTTGTTCGTCGCCGCGATCACGCGCACGTCCACATGGATGCTCTGGTTCGATCCGACCGGTTCGATCCGCTGCTCTTCCAGCGCCCGCAGCACCTTGGATTGCGTACGCAAGCTCATGTCGCCGATTTCGTCCAGAAAAAGCGTGCCGCCGTCCGCCTTTTGAAACTTGCCCGCCTTGTCATCGGTCGCCCCCGTAAAGCTCCCTTTTAAGTGCCCGAAAAGCTCGGATTCAATCAGCTCTTCGGGAATCGCCGCGCAATTTACCTCGACGAACGGACCCTTGCTGCGCAAGCTTGAGGAATGCAGCGTGCGCGCCACGAGTTCTTTCCCGGTGCCGCTTTCTCCGTAGATCAGCACGCGGCCGTTTGTCGGCGCCGTCACCGCAATCTGCTGCCGCAGCGCCTTCATCGGCACGCTCTCGCCCAGTACCTGATACCGTCGTCCCAGTTCTGTTTTCAGCGACTGGTTCTCTTGCTCCAGGCGCCGTTGCAGCACTGCATTCCGCACCAGCACGATCACTTTCTCCAGGGAAAGCGGCTTTTCGATGAAGTCGAAGGCCCCTAGCTTCGTCGCGCGGACGGCGGTTTCGATCGTGCCGTGGCCCGACACCATAATCACCACGGGAGGTTGCGGCATCGCCTGCAAGCGGCTGAGGGCTTCGAGGCCGTCCATTCCGGGCAGCCAAACGTCGAGCAAAATGACTTCAATTTCGCCCCCGGCTGAGCGTTCCAGCGCCTCTTCCGCGGAACCGGCCGTTTCAACTTCGTAGCCCTCCTCGCGAAGAATGGAAGAGAGTGACTCGCGAATCCCCGCTTCATCGTCAACGATCAGCAGATGGGGCCTTGCGTTCATCGAGGAGCCTCGGCGAAACTGGACACAGCGGATGCCGGAGCCAAATCCGCGGCGGGAAGCACCACCACAAACCGCGAGCCCGCCGGAAAATTATCTTCCGCGTAGATGATGCCGCCGTGCTCCGAAATGATTCGCGCCGCGATGGCGAGGCCAAGGCCCGTCCCGCGCCCCTTCGTCGAGAAATGCGGAAGGAACAGCTTGTCCTTATCCTCCGGCGATATGCCGTGGCCCGTGTCCGCCACCTGGATTTCCACCCTGTCGGCGTCCCCTTGGGCGCGGGCGGTCACCGTGATTTCGCGGACCGGCGAGCCTTCCAGCGCCTCCGCGGCATTATCAATCAGATTCACAAAGACGCTGCGTAGCAGGGCATGGTCGGCGCGAACCGGCGGCAAGTGCTCGGCGAGTGATGTTCGAACGGTGATGCCGTCGAGCCGCCCGGCAAAAACCGCGAGCGCCTCCTGGATGATCGCGTTCGCGTTGGAAGGTGCGAGCTTGGCCATGGGAAAGCGGACGAACTGCGAAAATTCGTTGACCAGTGACGCCAGCGTCGCCACTTCGCGCTCGATCAGCCGCGAGCATTCCTCCACCAGGCTCGCCAGCTCGGGATCGCGCGCGTCCTTCGGCGCTTCCGCCCGCCGCTCCAGAAAACGCGAAAGCCGCTGCGCGGAAAGTTGAATCGGCGTCAGCGGATTCTTGATCTCATGCGCGATGCGGCGCGCCACTTCTTGCCAAGCGGCGGATTTCTGCGCCCGCAGCAGTTCCGTGAGGTCATCCAAGACCAATACGTAACCTGTGTTGGCTCGCCGAGGTCCCAGCGAGCTGACGGTCACCGCCAGGTGCAGCACGCGCCCCGAGACCACTGTTTCGATCTCTCGCGAAACAACTCCAATCCGCAGCGAACGCCGCATGAGCTGCTGCACGATACGAGTAACATCAATACCAAGCAATTCCTCCAGGTTTCGCGCCTCCAGCCGGTCGAGGCCGAACATGTGGCTCACGGCCGAATTGGCCCGCAGAATCGCTCCGCTGGCATCCAGCGAAAGCACGCTGGTCGGAATGCTCTCGAGAATCGTCTCCATCAGTTGACGGCGCCTCTCGAGTTCCTGGACTGCCTGCTGCAAGTTGCGCGTGAACTGGTCGATTTGGGTGCGGCTGTCCCGCAGCTGCCCGGTCATGGAATTGAAAGAGCGGATCAGCAAGCCCAATTCGTCCTGCGCTTGCTCCGGCACCTGATAGTTAAAGTTGCCGGCGGAAACCTCTCGTGTTCCCTCGGCAAGGGCTTGAATCGGTATGGTGACCTGCTTCGCCAGGAACAAAGCCACCCACGTCACCGCAAAAAGCGCCAGCGCCGTGAACAGCAGGAGTATCAGCAGCATCTGGCGCTTAAGCGCGCGCAGATTCCGCTTTTGCGCGTAGTACTCGCTGGTTTGCGCTTGAATTTGGTTGTAGCGCGCGAGGAACTGCGGACTGGCGCGGAAGCCCGCGAGGACATAACCGGCGGCTTTTCCAGACGCCGCTACGGGAATCCGCGATGCGAAGAAGACCGTCGCGCCAGCCTGCCAAACCTCGATGCCACTTGGAAGCACACGCAATTGTTTTGCGGTCAGATCCTTTCGGATGCAAGGATACGCGGTCCAGCGCGTTTCGCTTGCCGGTGCTGGCTCGCATGCAATATCGCCATCACGAATCTCGCCGTCACTTCCCAGCAGCCAGATTCCGTCGGCGCCCGCCGCAATTCCGGACCGAGCAAATGCGTCGGCTCCCAGGGGAAGGGCGTGGAGGCCCTGGCGCGCGGCTCCCTGCAAGCGCCGGATTTGCGTGCCGCCGAGATCTTTCAAGAGCAGGTCTGTTTGCTCGGAAGCGACTTCCAAGGAGCGGGGAAACCAGCGCAGCAGGGTCCGGTTAAGCAAGGAGTAGCTGACAAAAAACATGAAGAGAATGGGCAGAAGGGAAATGGCCATGGCGCCAACGACCATCTTCGACTTGAAACGCGCGCCTAGCTGGTCCTTTCTGCGCTCCGTCCAGAGGCGCAGTAGCGTGCGGCCGAGGACCAGTCCCAAAACCAGCAGGCTGGCGGTGATTACGGTTGAGACGGCATAGAGTGTCAGCACGTCGCGCCAGCTCTTTGGTTCGAACGGTACATCCAGGGACCCGAAGGTAAACGCAGCGGCCAGCAGAAGCGAGAGGCCAATGCCGCCCAGGACCAGCTGCATGCGGTGCTTGGAGTGCGCTTCTTTCATTGAGGAGAGCGCTGAGGCACGGCTTTGCAGCCTTTCGCGCCAGGAGCGCTGCCGCCGGAGGAACCGCCGCAGCGTTTGGAAATGGGGAAAGTCATTGCTTCTCCCGCAAGATAGTCGCCGCTAAGGGGCAAGTCAAGAAAGGCGCGTGTCCCGCCGCGCCTAGCCTGTACCGTGGTACAGGGGTTAGCCATTTCAGTACGATAGCGGAAATTCTCCCGCCGCGGTCCTCTGCTTTTGCTAAGGTGAGCGCTGGGTGCCAACCGGCAGGAGTGCTGCGGATGTCCGTCCGTTTGGGCGAAATCTTAGTTAAAGAAAGCCTGATCACCCAGGACCAGCTCCAGAAGGCGCTCGAGTTTC
>Ga0209062_1004703_pt1 | contig 13933 bp, 13 predicted proteins | sample Coa_R2_2_FD_187158 | JGI IMG/M metagenome (GOLD analysis project Ga0209062, IMG submission 187158) | Surface soil microbial communities from Centralia Pennsylvania, which are recovering from an underground coalmine fire - Coalmine... | ecosystem: Environmental > Terrestrial > Soil > Unclassified... | reverse complement strand
TGGATTAGCCTTCACCCTATTATCCTTCTTAGTCAATCGATTTGCGATCGCGATTACAAACATCCTCTTTATCAATATCAATGCTCGATTAGCAGTTCTCATCGGGTTGGGTGCTGTGCTGATTGGAGCGCAGATCGGTGGCGGAGATGTTTTTAATCGCATTGCTGAAGATCAATTGTTGAAGTCAGCTGTCAAGGATCTGAGTCAAGCTCAGGCACAAACACTTCCAGGTTTGATGACAGTAGCAGGCATAACCTACGGTTTGCTTGTCTGGGTAGGAGCTTGGTGGACAAATAAACGGCGCAATGTACCCTGGGAACATCCAGATGTGTTTCGCAATTTGGCATTAGTTCTGGGTTCCTGGCGGGGCACCTCCTTTCACCAATTAGATTTAAGTGGCGTCAGCTTCCGGGGGGCGTATCTGGCAAACTCTGACCTGCGCGCACGGAAGCTCTACCGCACCTGTTTTCAATCGGCAAAAGGGTTGGAGCGGGCAAGGGTAGACAACCGCTATCTGGATCTGGAAGTTCCTAAGGTGCAATATCTCCTGACCCACACCAGTTCGCCAGAACTGGACTTTTCTCGCCTCTGCCTGCGGGGGGCATACTTGCAGGCAACCAATCTGCGCTACATGAACTTTAGTGATACAGACTTAAGTGGGGCAGACCTGCGGGATGCGGATCTGCGAGATGTGATTTTCGCCCACAGCCAGGTGTATGAGGTGGATTTCACCAATGCTAATCTGACAGGGATTTGCATTCAGGACTGGAGTGTGAATGATCAGACCTGCTTCTCCAACGTGGTGTGTGATTATATCTACCGGGAATTAGATGAGAAAGGCAAACCCACAGATCGCTACCCCGCCGATCGCAACTTTGAACCGCAGGAGTTTGAATCCCTGTATCAGGAACTGGGCAACGTTGCTGAGTTGATTTTCAAAGAAGGGGTGAACTGGCGTGCCTTCAGCTTCAGTTTGCAAAAGCTAGATCTGGAAGATAATGGCTTGGGGTTGGAACTCAAGGGGTTTGAACGCCGGGGCGATCGCTGGGTGGTGCGTGTCACCCACAATCAACATGTTCCAAAACAGGAAGTGGAACGTCGTTTAACCGATATGTATGAGGAGATGAAAGGACTCCTGGCTGCGAAAGAGCAACAAATTAACAAACTGCTAGGCATCGCCTCCGACCAGGCAGAAGCTATTAAAGAAATCAGCAAGAAACCCTTTGGCAATAGCTTTTTCATCGTCGGCAGTTCCATCACCAACCTCACTGGCTCCGGCAATATTGAGTACACCGAAGCCGCAAGTCAGGTCAAGCAAATCATTAACCACGGCAGCGATCGCAGGCAGGTTGCCTCGATCGTCCGCCAGTTTGTGCAACAACTGAAGCAGCAGGATGTTGCAACCACAGGGGCCGCTCAACTGGAGTTGATTCAACACTTGCTTGTAGCGGAAGCGGGGAATGATCCAGAGTTTCGTGGATACCTGCTCAAAGAAAGTCAGCAGATTCTTCAGACGATGGCAGGTACACCTCTGACCAATGTAATTCAAGGTGCGATCGCCCAACTAAACATCGCACCCCCTTGATGCACGGAGATTAAGAAGCCAGAAAGTCAGCGCAATCTCGTCCACCTGAAGAAACACTTGATTGCTTTGGCAGCAATTGGCTCAACGGTAGCAACTCCAATCGTAAACATGACTGACTTTGCCAGCAAAGAACCAGTGGTCTTGACAGACCACGCTGGAGCAGCACAGCTTAAGCTGTTGTGCATTTAGGAGCATCGCTTTTTGCCTGCCAATCGAGGATGGGGTCGCCGCCTTTGGACGCGAAATCGAGACTCTTTTGCCCTAGATCAAGCTCCTCTTTGATACCTGCATAGGTTGAATCATCCATAACGAGTTGAGTGGCAGAAACCGCGACGGGTGCGACTAAGCTCAAGGTTTTGAACAGAATTTTGAGAAATGGTGTCGCTTTTGCCAGCCATTCGCGGGAGAGCGTCAACTCAATACCCCCTTGCTTGCTGCCTGGTTCATTCAAAGCCGTTAAAGGTTTAGCCGAATGCTCGCACCAGAGCGTGAGTTGAAACTTTTCGTTCATCCATTTGGCTCGATCGCAAAAGCTTGGATCAAGCGGCTTAAAGCTAAACAGACGTGAACTATCTTTTGCTTCATTGGTAAGCACTTGCATCAGGTAGGCAAACTGCCAATCGAGCAGTGTTACGATGATGAGCTGCGCTTACTGAGATATCGAACGACGGCCTCTGTACCTCGTTTGTATGCAGCAGCCAGATCAGGGTCAAGGGGATTATTATCGAGTTCAAGCTTATTTAATTGAACACACTCCCCTAAAGACGCAGGCAAATTCGTTAAATTGTTGAACTTCAACTCAAGCCTTTGAAGATTTGTTAGTTCGCCAATCCAATCAGGCAGAAATCCTAACTGACATCGATAAGCAAATAACCTTCTGAGTTGCTTCAATTGTCTAATACATGTTGGAAACTCTAGGAGAGGATTGCCGCCAATTTCATAGCCTAAACCTAATTCTTGCAAATAGGTAAGAGTCGAGAGCGATTCTGGCAACGCTGTGAGTTGATTATGGGTAAGATTCAGACTGTGCAGCCAAGTAAGGGAACCAATCATCTCAGGCAACGCGGCCAGTTGGTTGGCAGCAAGGTCAAGCTCTTGCAATTGAGTGAGAGAGGCGATCGCCTCAGGAAACAGCGTAAATTTGTTTTTGGAGAGGTCAAGCCAGTACAACTGAGTGAGGGTGCTAACTGCCTCTGGCAACGCTGTCAATTGGTTGGCAGCAAGGTCAAGCTCTTGCAACTGGCTGAGGGACACGATCGCCTCAGGAAACTCTGTCAATTCGTTACTAGAGAGGTAAAGCGTTTGCAACTGGGTGAGGGACGCGATCATCTCTGGCACTTCCGTCAATCCTATGCCACTGAGGTCGAGTTCTGTCGCTCCTTGTTGACGGGTTGCTTCAATCCGCCGTTCTGCTTTCTGATAGGCTTCGTCTTGCGCCATAGTCTCTTGCTCAGGCTTTTTGCTGCCTCAGTTATAGCCTTATTGCCCGGCAATTCGGGTCAAGGCATAGAATAAAGGCAGAATGGCTGAACCACCTGCTAATCTGGGAGGCTAAAGCATGCTCACGCTCAACATTCAACTTCCTGAAGATACGCTCGTTGAATTTTGCCAACGCTGGAAGGTAAGTGAGCTTGCCCTGTTTGGTTCTGTTCTCCGCGACGACTTCCGACCCGACAGCGATATTGATCTCCTCGTTACCTTTGCTCCAGAGGCAAAACGCGGGTTACTGGCGCTAGCAAAAATGAAGTATGAACTGGAAGACCTGCTTGGCCGCGAAGTAGACCTGGTAAGCAAACCTGCCATTGAGATGAGCCATAACTGGATTCGTCGCAACGAAATTCTCGGGACGGCTCAGGTGATTTATGTCGCGTGATAACGCCTCCTTACTAGACATTGCCGAAGCTGCCCAGCTTATCCTGGAATTTGCTCAGGGATTAGACAAGACGGAATTGGCAGCAAATTTGGAAAAGCAATCCGCTGTTCTCTACCAAATCGTCATTATTGGAGAAGCTGTCAAGCGCCTCTCTACCGACTTTCGCAATCAGCATCCGCACATCCCATGGCGGGAAATTGCCGGGATGCGAGATATTCTTACCCACCAATACGATCGTGTTGAAGTTGATGAGATTTGGGGCGTCATTCAAGACGACATTCCTCAATTGCTGTCTATGATTGAGCCTTTGCTACCCGTTCAAGAACCCTAATTGTTTTGCAAGTATCCTTTCACAAATTTCAGCAACCCTCTGGAGATTGCTCACAAGCACCAATGCTGACCCAACTGCTAGATCCATCAGCCCAGTGCTCTTTTTTCCAGATGGGCGCGTTGTGTTTCAGGGTGTCGATCGCGTACTGACACGCCTGGAACGCTTCCGCCCGATGGGGACACCCTACCGCCACTAGCACGCTGATTTCGCCAATCTCAAGCCGCCCTGTGCGGTGGTGAATCACCACGCGATTGGCATCAGCCCAGCGCTGGCGAATTTCGTGGGCAATTTGGCGAAAGATGTGCAATACCATTGGCTCGTATGCCTGATACTCCAGCGCGACTACTGCCTTGCCGTCGGTCTGATGTCTGACAGTGCCACTCATCACCACAATTGCACCATTAGCATTGTCTTCTGCCAGCGCATAGACTTCTGCCAGTGACAGGGGGGCAAACGTGATGACCAAGCTATCTTGATCATGTTTTGGCGTTGACAGTAAGGGCGATCCGACTTGCATACAGGCCTGCTGGTAAAGACTAGTTTCTCACTGTCGCCGCAACGTCATTGTGTCGTCAAAGCAAGCAGTCATCATTCATTTCAGTTTAGCGTTTTGGCATCAGTCAGTAATTTGAGTCCTGCACTATCGACAGCTGCACATCTGAGTGTGGGAGCAATCAATGTCACTACACAGTGCCGTCCTTTGGCCAATGGTGCGCTGTAAGCATTTATCAATCGGGTAAGTTAAATTGGTTACGGGCTAAAGTGTGTGTGAAGTAAAGAGGAATGAACGGTCATGCAACTGTATGACTTGAAGGACACCATGCCAACGCACAATGACTGGTTATGCCGAGATTTCCAGCCTTACGAATGTTCAATTGATATTCCTTCGCGACTGTTGGGCGGACTGATTACTGTGTATCTATCCTGTTGATCTTGATCGTTATCTTCGTCCTACTACACATGACATAGCGTTTGGGTGCAATCGCTAACAATGCGTCTGAGTAAACAATTGACCCGATCAATTAACAGCAATGCTAAACCCATCTCTGTGTGTTAACACACCGTTAACCTCTTTCTGGACAAAGCTCTCATGGCAATTGTTCAACTGGCTCATTACCCCCTCTCTGGTACTGCCGCCGCTGATCATTTTAATCGTGCTGCCCTGGGCTTTTCGGCGGTGGCGCTGGCGGCGGCAAATTAGTGGGCTGGGGGCTGCCCTGTTGGTGATGTATCTCCTGACGCTATCGCCAACCATGATGAAAATTAGCGGTCGAGCACTTGTTAGCGTTTTGCCCTCAGACTCCGGTGTACCCGCCGATGCGATCGTGGTTCTTGGCCGTGGGGCTGATTTAAGACCACAGAGAGTGAATAGTTCGGCGCAATTGTGGAAAGAGCACCGTGCACCGCTGATTTTTGCGAGTGGCTGGGGAGATGCTGAAGAAATTGCCAGTATGTTGCAGCAACAGGGCATTCCTGACACTGCGATCGACGGCGAACCCTGCTCCCGAACGACAGAAGAAAACGCGCGGTTTACAGCGGCAATCTTACAACCCCGCAATGTGCACCGTATTTTGCTGGTGACTGACCCACCACATATGCTGCGATCGCTGCTGACCTTTCGCAGTCTCGGCTTTGCGGTAATTCCCCATCCCAACCCACTGCCTGATCGGCTCAATTTTCGGAAAAAGGCTTACTTAGTCTTTCGTGAGTATCTGGGCATTGTTGGTTACGGCCTGCGGGGACGCTTTCTCCCACGAGAGCCATCCGCCGCGGACATCAGCCCAACGGCTACGGAACCATCGATCAAGACGGTTTTTACCGGGCCTTCTGAGTCGCCCAAGCCTGAGTTGCCATCAGTCAACCGTATGACTTAGTACAACGTGTCGTTAATCGGGGGCGGAAATCAAACGTCATTGGTCATAAAGCCCTACGGGCAGACCAGAAAGGTCATTGATGGGGAAAGCTCTAAGCATGAGCCTGAGGCATGGGCGTTCAACTCCAAACCCTTTTATGGTGACGTGTACTTAGTTAGATACATGATTAGTTAGCTGCTGAACTGACTGGATGGTGATGGCACATAGCATTGCGTTAACCCACTACCGCAACGTTGGGTGCGGATTTGTCCTGATGGCACAGCAGGGACGTTGAATTGTTTTGTGCATCGATCGCCCACGTCCACGGAGCTAGAAGAATCAGTAGACGCTTACTTTTTCCAGGGCGATTTGGTGCCCATTTCCGTTTTCGCTGACCAAACCAGATAGAGGATGAATAAGGCCATCGTCCCGAAAAACAGCACCAGGTCATTGTCCATTGAGACTTTACAGTAGCGGTGGGTAATTTTCATACTAGCCACAAAGTTCATCAAACCGAGCAAACTAAAATGAATTGAGCCATCCCATCCTTCGCCATTGGCGACTATTCGGTTACGCACCTTTCGTTTTCATTGACAACACCAATGCTAGATCTTGATTCCTGCCCCTGGTCACATAGCAGATGGGTAAATCTTACCTGGGCGCTCACCTCCAGGTTGACTCAATCGCTCTCTCCGTCTGTGCGGATCACGTTGATCTCGCTACTCGTGTTGGGTGCGGTGTGTTTGTTCTGGATCGGCCAGAAACCCAGCGTGCAAAAGCAAGTGCAAGTCTGGCTACGGCATTTCCGCTGGAATCGGCGACGGACAAAGGCGCTCGTCGTGGTGACAGTGCTTTGCTTACTAGTGACTTCGCCCCCAGGCATTTTGCTGCTCACGCAGGCATTGACGAGTCAGGTGCCAGCGGATTCAGGAGCCAAAGCCGATGCCATTGTCGTTTTAGGCCGTGGGTGGCGCTTCATGGGCGATCGCATTGATGTTGCTGCGACTCTCTGGCAGGAAAAACGAGCACCACAAATTTTTGTCAGTGGTGCGGGTGATGCGAAGTGGATTGTGCGTCAGCTCGTCGAAAAAGGCGTGCCACGTACGGCCATTCGTGGTGAAAATTGCTCCAAGACGACCGCCGAGAATGCCCAGTATACGGCTGACTTGCTCAAACCCAAAAGCGTAAAGCAAATTATTTTGGTGACCGATGCTCCGCACATGGTGCGATCGCGCCTCACATTCCAGGCGGTTGGGTTTGAGGTCATCCCCCATACCAACGCACTGCCCGATAACTTAGGCTACCGCGAAAACGCTGCCATTATTTTTAGAGAGTACGCCGGGATGCTGAACTACGTCATTACTGGTCGGTTCAATGACCGCGATCCCACAGCGACTAAGAACATCCAATCTACAACGATCAGCAGCTAACGTCGGGCTGTGCGCCTGACGCTTTATTCACTCGAATGCGGTAGTGTGGCAAACGTTCTGCCGAAAGCCAACAGCCAGTGTGAGGAATGGCCTTCATCCCCAACCTGGCTGATTGACTGACGCGATCGCGCCCCTTAAACTGCTTCTGACGTCGCGGTTGCAGTGGGCTGAACCTGTGGTTGGAACTGGAACAGGGAGTAAACCACATCGCGACGGATTTCCGTCATCATCTCCAGAAAGAGTTCGTAGCCTTCGCTCTTATACTCAATCAGCGGGTCTTTCTGCCCATAACCGCGTAGTCCAACCGATTCACGCAAGGCATCCATTTGCTGCAGGTGTTCGCGCCAGAGCGTGTCAATGCGCTGGAGAATAAAGAAGCGTTCAGCCTGACGCATCAGTCCCGGTTGAATTTGATCAATCTGCGCTTCTTTAAGGTCGTAGGCAATTCGGACTTGCTCGTGCAGGAAGGTTTTAATTTCCCCGATCGTCATATCAGCCAGATGACCAGGCTCCATGTCAGCCAGCAGATAGACAAATTCCTGCACTTTGCTGACCAGACTCTTGAGATCCCATTCTTCAGGGGGGAGATCGGGGTTTACTTTTGCTTCCACAATGTCGTCCATTGTGCGTTCGGCATATTTCACAACCTGTTCTTTCAGGTCTTGCCCCTCCAGTACACGGCGACGTTCGGCATAGATCGCACGCCGCTGGTTGTTCATCACTTCGTCATACTCAAAGACCTGTTTCCGGATGTCGTAGTAGTAGGTTTCTACTTTCTTCTGGGCGCTTTCCAGCGATCGCGTCAGCATTCCCGATTCGATCGGCATATCTTCTTCAACACGGAAGGCGTTCATCAAACCGGCCACGCGATCGCCGCCAAAGATACGCAGCAGATTGTCTTGCAGACTGAGGAAAAACTTGGTGGAACCGGGGTCACCCTGCCGTCCGGCCCGTCCGCGCAACTGGTTATCAATCCGACGCGACTCGTGACGTTCTGTGCCGATAACATGCAAACCGCCCAGCTGAACGACCTCATCATGTTCACGACTGGTAAAGGTTTCGTACTCATGGCGAATCAGATTATAGACTTCGCGCAGCTTTTCAATTACCGGATCTTCAGTTGGGGCTTTTTCGGAAGCGACCGCAACCCGGTCTTCGGCATCAAGCTCGGGCAGCGATCGCTCGCCATATTGCTGCACGGCGAAATCAACGGCGGTCTTCAGCAACTTTTCCGACTCGCGCGATAGCTGGGTCGGATAAATCTGCGGCGACGCTTTCCAGGTTTTCACCTTTTTGCCAGGGATAAAGCCCTGGCCGCCGCCGCGACCGCTGCTGATTGCTGGCATATCGGTCACGCCAAACGAATCTTCGTCCTCGGGCTGAACGATCCGGGGCATGAAGTATTCCCGAAGCTTGAGACGTGCCATGTAGTCTGCGTTACCGCCCAGGATGATGTCTGTCCCCCGACCGGCCATGTTGGTGGCAATGGTGACAGCACCCTTACGGCCTGCTTGTGCGATGATCTCTGACTCCCGCTCTACGTTTTCGGGTTTAGCGTTGAGCAGATTGAAGGGAATGCTGCGTTCCTGCAAAAGGCGGGCGAGGAGTTCTGATTTTTCCACACTCGTGGTGCCAACGAGAACCGGACGGCCAATTTCGTGCATCTGCGCGCATTCTTCCGCGATCGCGTTCCACTTGGCGTCCTCTGTCTTGTACACCACATCGGACAGATCCCGACGTCCAGTGGGGCGGTTTGTTGGCACGGTCGCCACTTCCAGATTGTAAATCTTGCCAAATTCCGCTTCTTCGGTTTTGGCGGTTCCCGTCATACCCGCCAGCTTGGGGTAGAGCAGGAAGAAGTTTTGATAGGTAATGGTGGCGAGGGTTTGCGTTTCGGGCTGAATTTCAACCCGTTCTTTTGCTTCGATCGCCTGGTGCAGTCCATCACTCCAGCGCCGTCCCGGCATGACCCGTCCAGTAAACTCGTCCACAATTACGATCTCATCGTTGCGGACGATATAGTTCACATCGTTGATGAAAAGCTCTTTGGCCTTGATGGCGTTGAAGATGTAGTGCGCCCAGGGGTCTTGCGGGTCAAACAGGTCGGTCACGCCGAGGAGCTGTTCTGCTTCAATAAACCCTTCGTCGGCAAGGATTACGTTACGCTGCTTTTCGTCCACCTCGTAGTGACCGTTGGGGTCTTCCTCATCGGCTTTACGGGTCAGCGCCGCCGCAACCTCCGCCGCGCGGATATATTTTTCGCTGGGGCGCTCAACCTGACCGGAGATGATCAGCGGTGTACGGGCTTCGTCAATCAGCACAGAATCGACTTCGTCAATAATGCAATAGTTGAACGGGCGCTGCACCACATCAACGATCGACGTAGCCATGTTGTCACGCAGGTAGTCGAACCCAAGCTCACTGTTGGTGGCATAGGTAATGTCGCAGGCGTAATTGTGCTGGCGATCGCTCGGCGTCATGCTTTGCTGGATCAGCCCAACGGTCAACCCTAAAAATCGGTGTACTTGACCCATCCACTCCGCGTCACGACGGGCCAGATAGTCGTTGACCGTAACGATGTGAACGCCCTTACCCGTAATGGCATTGAGGTAGGCTGGCAGTGTGGACACCAGCGTCTTACCTTCACCTGTCTTCATCTCAGCCAGATGGCCTTTGACGCGCCCGCCCTCGTTATCGTGCAGAAGAATGCCACCGAGTACCTGGACATCAAAGTGACGCATTCCCAGGACGCGTCGCGCGGCCTCTCTGACGACAGCGAAGGCTTCGGGTAGAATGTCGTCCAGGGTTTCGCCCTTTTCAATGCGCTGCCTGAACTCCCCTGTCTTTCCGCGCAGGTCTTGGTCACTCAGTCCTTGAACGTCGGCTTCCAGTAGCGCTACTTCCGTGACGATCGGCTGATATTTTTTGAGTTTGCGTGCGTTGGGATCACCCAGCAGAGTCTTAAGCATGGCAGGAAGATATACGATTCCTAATCTCGAAAATAGTAATAGTCTCAGACAGCGTCGGCTCAGGGGGCTTCAAGTCACCTCAGCGCAGCGCACCGACATCGATGCTGAAGCAGCATCCGGAGTACCTTCATCCTATCACCGCAAAGAGAAGTGAGCAGGGATCGGGATAACGATCGCGAGGCGCGATAGCAGACGCAGAAACGGCTATCCGTTTAGAGTGTGGACTGGCCGATTGCCGCTACTCCTCACTCTTGTTCACCAGTGGTTACGGCGCATTTTGCCATTCAGCTGTGAGGCTACGAAAATTATACTTATCGGCTCCGGGATGACAGGAAATGCAGCTCGATAACCCCACGCGGGTTGGCAGCTTCACTTTGGGATGGAGTGCTTTAAAGTAGCGCGATTGATAAATGCGGTAGGGAATGTCTTCGTCAGCACCTTGGGGACGGGAAAAAGCCCGGACATACTGCCAGACAATCTGCAGGTTAGGGTCAACTAACGGCTGTAGCTGTGCCCCGTAGTGTTGCGAGTCTTGCAGAAGCTGTCGCCAAGTTTCGGTGGGCATGATTTCGGGGGGTAACCCGACATGACATGTCGCGCAGGTTGCCAGATAGAGATCTTCGCCCAGCTTGAGTCCCTTAGGCACAACATCAACGGTTCCGATTGTGGCGGGTGGAGCCGCTGGGGCTGTTGCCGATGGGGTAGAAGGCTGTGTCGTCGTGCCTGATACGGGTGTGGCGTTTGATCGCGGTTCCGTTGCCTGCGCCAATCCCCAGCCCAGACAGAGGCTCCAGAGCAATAGCAGCAGCAGCAAAACAACGACCGATCGCCCTCGCTTTGGTGCCCGCTGGGGGTAACGTTTTGCGAGTGGAACCAGAGAATGGTGGGAACGGTATCTAAACGAATGCGGCATGAGACGGCAACGAGTTTGGCGGTATGCGATACAGCGGCATTAAGCGACGCGACTAAATTGACTTACAAATTCGTTTCACCGAATAATAAAGGGCGTTCGAAGCGATGAGGCATGGCTGCTTTGTGTATTCTAGCTGCCAGAAGGCCCGCTTTCATGATGAGAGAATGAGAAAACGCACAAGGTGTTCCCTCGGGGAGGAGGAGTTTACATTTTGTAAAGTTAGATTATGTTGAAGATACAACCTTTTTACACGCAATATTCAGGATGGATTGTCGTCATATTCGGTTTTGTGATCAGAAGCGCGTTGATTTGATGCAGCTTCGAGCGCTGTTCCAAGTGGCTGCGTTTTGGGCCAAAGATCGACGGGTCGAGGATCTGGCCGTAGCGATCGCCAACAGTGACCCTGTGATAACGGCGTGGGATCATGATTTGATGATTGGCTTCGCCAGAGCAACCTCTGATGGGGTCTACCGCGCCACAATCTGGGATGTCGTCATTCATCCTGACTATCAGGGCGCTGGTCTGGGGCGGAAACTGGTGCAGACGGTCTTAAGTCATCCCAAGATGAATCGCGTTGAGCGCGTTTACCTGATGACCACGCACCAGCAGTCGTTTTATGAGCGTATTGGCTTTGAGTGCAACACGAGCACGACGATGGTGCTGCACAATCAGCCGATCGACTGTCCGCCGACACGCCTCACGCCAGAAGCGTCGTTAGAAATCAGTCAGTAGCGATGGTGCGGATAGCAAGCAGACAATTGCCTGCTACTCGAGCGGTAAAGCATCTTTATCGCTGGGTAAACAGCCGTCTTGCAGGAATGCCAGAATTGCTGCATTAACAACGTCGGGTTGGCCACCGGCGGCATAGTGCCCGCAGTTCGGGATGATTCGAAGTGTTGCGTTAGGGAGGCGATCGCGCAGCCGTTCACCATCACCCACGGGAAACCATCGATCCTGGTCGGCCCACAGGATCAAGGTAGGTTGGGTCACGCTTGCTAGCCGATCCTGCACAGCGCGAATGAGATTTGGCTGCCCCTGTTCCAGTAGACGAATTTCGTGGGCGCTGAGCTGAAATTCTTCGGCCAGCTTGGTGATCGTACCGGGAAACTCAATTTGAGGATAGGTGCTCCAGTAGACATCATCAGTGCTGACGTGGGCCGGGTCGGCAATCACCTCTTCGCGCAGCACGTAAACTAACTGGCGAATGAGCTGGTCGAGCAGCTTTGCCAATCGCAGGTGATCCACGATCCGAACCAGTTCCAGTGGGACATCGGCCAGCAACCGCATACCCCAGTTTGGTAATTGCCTGGGAAAGATTGGCACGTTCATCACAATCAGGCGATCGCACAGGTCTGGATCGGTCTGGATGGCTGCCAGCGCCACCAGCGCGCCAAGCGATTCGGCCACAATGATCGCGGGTTCAGGACACAGCGCCCGAATGACACGCCTTAATTCCACAACTTTGTGGTCAGGACGGTCTGGCGCGAGTGGCTTTTCCGAGAAGCCACTCCCCTTCGCATCAAAACAAATGACGCGAAAATATCGTGCAAGGGCATCAATGTTGGCGTGCCAGCAGTAGCTCCAGCTCGCGACCCCGTGAACGAGTACGAGCGGCCTACCGACCCCTTTTTCGCCATAGGCAATGGCGACACTGCAACCGTTGGCATCCTGAATGGTGAGCATCTGCCGACCGTTGGGAAAGGTTGATTGCCACCAGTCCTGCATGGCTGATCCTTTGATGAACCTTTTGGTGAATTGGAACCATGGGTGATGCCTAAAAAAGGAATGCCTGTAGAGTCCGGTGTTGCCCTGGTCCCAGGCAGCAGACCGTTCAGTTTGGTTAAATCTGACCCCACTGTCCTTAGATTTAGGATAATGGCAACGGTTGGTATGCATTAATATTGTGCGTTCAGCCTCTGTAACTGGCACACCGTCAGTACTTATGATTTATGCAAAAACTGCTCGTCACGGGAGCCAGCGGTTTTCTCGGTTGGCACCTTTGTCAGATGGCGGCATCGCATTGGGAGACGTATGGAACCTACTGGACACAGGCGATCGCGATCCCCAATACAACAACTCTCCGCACTGATCTCACAGATTTTGCCGCCCTGAAACAGCTCTTTCAGACCGTTCAGCCCGATGCCGTCCTTCATCTGGCGGCCCAATCGAGTCCTAATGCCTGCCAGAACCAACCGGATGCGTCCCAGTTGTTGAATGTGACTGTGGCCGCCAATATCGCGGGTCTGTGTGCCGATCGCACGATTTCCTGCGCTTTCGCCTCTAGCGAAATGGTCTTCGATGGACGGCACCCGCCCTATAAAGAAACCGATCCCATTTCACCAATTAATCGGTACGGAGAGCAAAAAGCGCGCGCCGAGGTCGAAATGCTCGATCGCTATCCCACAACGGCTATCTGCCGTCTGCCGCTAATGTTTGGGGCGGTGCCACCCACCGCCAGTAGTTTTATCCAGCCTTTCATCAAGGCGTTGAGAACGGGACAGCCACTTAACCTCTTTGTCGATGAGTTTCGGACGCCCGTGAGCGGCACGACCGCAGCCCAGGGACTCCTGCTCGCACTCCAGCACGTACAGGGACGCATTCATCTCGGCGGCAAAGAGCGCATCTCGCGCTATGAGTTTGGGTTGCTGATGGCCGATGTGCTGGCGTTGCCCACAGCCAGTATTACTGCCTGCCGTCAGCAAGATGTCCCAATGGCCGCAAACCGCCCTCCCGACCTCACCTTAGACAGTTCTAAAGCCTTTGCACTAGGCTACGCGCCGCCCTCTCTACGCGCAGAACTAGCAGCCTTGCGAGGGAAAGTTTGATGAGAAGGAGTCAGACGTCATCAGGTAAAGAGTGACCAGCTATTCATCTTCAATCCCTAGTCAAGCCATAGTCCAGTCAAACCACAGTCCAGTCAAACCACAGTCCAGTCAAACCACAGTCCAGTCAAACCACAGTCCAGTCAAACCATCGTCC
>Ga0209062_1004702_pt1 | contig 13933 bp, 12 predicted proteins | sample Coa_R2_2_FD_187158 | JGI IMG/M metagenome (GOLD analysis project Ga0209062, IMG submission 187158) | Surface soil microbial communities from Centralia Pennsylvania, which are recovering from an underground coalmine fire - Coalmine... | ecosystem: Environmental > Terrestrial > Soil > Unclassified... | reverse complement strand
TGTCGTGGGACCAGTTCCACCGGGATTGCCGGGCGCTGACCTGGCGGCTCAACGAGGTCGGGCCGTTCCATGCGGTGATCGCGATCACCCGCGGCGGCCTGGTGCCGGCGGCGATCGTCGCGCGCGAGCTGGGTGTCCGCATCATCGACACCGTCTGCGTCGCGAGCTACGACCACGACAAGCAGGGCGATCTCAAGGTGCTGAAGGGCATCTCGGACGAGGCCGCGAAACTCGGCGGCGGCACCGGCAAGGGGCTGCTGATCGTCGACGACCTCGTCGACACCGGCAAGACCGGGAAAATGGTGCGCGAGCTGCTGCCCGATGCACATTTCGCCACGGTCTACGCCAAGCCGAAGGGACGGCCGCTGGTCGACACCTTCATCACCGAGGTGTCGCAGGACACCTGGATCTTCTTCCCCTGGGACACCGCGCTCTCGTTCCAGCCCCCGATCCGCGACGGCGCGGCGTGACTTCTTGCCTCGCCCCGCTTGCGGGGAGAGGCCGGATTGCATCGAAGATGCAATCCGGGTGAGGGGGACTCTCCGCGCACTGAGCTCGCGGATGGAGCCCCTCATCCCGACCTTCTCCCCGTGAAGGACGGGGAGAAGGAGAAACAAGATGCCCCTGCAAAACCGCGTCACCCCGACCGGCGACATCATCGCAACCCCCGAGCGCGGTCTCTTCGTCGGCAATCGCGGCATCATCCACGATCCCGCCACCAAAACCCTCCTGAGCAGGCGCTGGTCGACGCCGGCCTGGCTCACCTGCGTGCTGCAATTCCGCGGGCGCCGCCGCGAAGTGATGGCGCGGCGCAGCTGGACCGAGCTGTTCTTTCTCGACGAGGCCACAGCGTTCGCTGCCGGCCACCGCCCATGCTTCTACTGCCGCCGCGACGACGCCAACCGGTTTCGGGCCGCATGGGAGGCGGGTAACCGCAAGCGCGAGTTGCTGGCGCCTGACATCGATGCGGTGCTGCACCACGAACGGCTGGATGGCCGCAACAAGCGGCTGCATGCGCTGCCGATGCCTATCGCAAAACTGCCCGACGGCGCCATGGTGCAGGCGGGCGCCGAGAGTTTTCTCATCGCGCAGGGCAGGGCGCTGCGCTGGTCGCCGCAAGGCTACAGCGAGCTTGCGAGCGCGCTGCAGCACCCGATGCTGCTGACGCCGCCCTCGACCCTGCGCGCATTCCTGGCGGGGTATCGGCCCGTGCTGCATCCAAGCGCGAGCCTGTAGCCGTCAGCGCAGCGGCCGGCCGTTCTCGTCGACGCTCATGCGGGAATCCCGCAGCGTCCATTCCTTGATGACCTGCCGGCAGTGCCGGATCTCGGCGCTGTCGCTCGCGGGCGCCTGCGCCACCAGCGCCTTGCAATGATCGAGCAGTGTGCGGTCGTCGGCGGCCTGCGCGCGGCCTGCCGCCGCCGCGAGCAAGGCCAGCAGGATCACGCCGCGCATCAGCCGAGCTTCTGCCGCGCCAGTTTCGCGCCGGAGCCCAATGCGGCGAGTTTCGCTTCCGCGATCTCTCGCCGCATCGGCGCCATGCCGCAATTGGTGGTCGCGATCAGGTTGCTCGCGGGCACGAACTTCAAGACGGCCTCGATCGTCCTGACCACATCCTCCGCGGTCTCGACCTCGTCGCTGGCGACGTCGATCACGCCGGCCTGCACCATCTTGTTCGGCAACAGCCGCAGCAGGTCCAGCGGCACCTTCGAATTGCGGCATTCGATCGCGACCTGCTGGATCGAGCTGTTGTCGATGACGGGGAAGATCTCCTCATATTGCCGCCACTCGGCTCCCAGCGTTTCTTTCCAGTCGGTGTTGGCCTTGATGCCGTAGCCGTAACAGATGTGCACGGCGGTCGCGCAGGTGAGACCTTCCGCAGCGCGCTCCAGGGCCTTGATGCCCCATTCATTGACTTCCGACATGTAGACGTTGAAGGCGGGCTCGTCGAACTGGATCAGGTCGACGCCGTCGGCCTGCAAGGCTTTCGCCTCCTGGTTCAACAGCTCGGCGAAGGCAAACGCCATCTTGACGCGGTCGCCATAATGGCGGTCTGCGATGGTGTCGATGATGGTCATCGGGCCGGGCAAAGTGAATTTCAGCTTGCGCGCGGTGTGCGTGCGGGCGACGCGCGCCTCCTCCGCATGCACGCGACCCCGCAGCTTCAACGGCGCCACCACCTGCGGCACCATCGCCTTGTAGCGGTCGTTGCGGATGCCCATCTCGACCTTGTGGGCGAAATCGATGCCGTCGATCTTCTCCAGGAAACCGTGCACGAAGTGCTGGCGCGACTGCTCGCCCTCGGTGACGATGTCGATGCCGAAATCCTCCTGCAGCTTGAGCCAGACCAGCGTCGCGTCGCGCTTGGCGCGGGCGAGCGCCTCGCCTTGCGCCTTCCACGGCGCCCAGAGGATGTTGGGCTCGGCAAGCCATTCGGGCTTGGGCAAGGAGCCTGCGATGGTGGTTGGAAACAGCATGGAGCCCTCCCGGTTTTGGCTGATTGAGCCCTTCTCTGCCATGTCTTATGCTCGAGGTACAGAACAACAAAAGTCGCTCCCGTCGGGGCGGCGTGCCCGGGGAAACCATGATCGACCTGCATTACGCGCCGACGCCGAACGGCTGGAAAATCTCGATCATGCTGGAGGAGCTCGGGCTGGCCTACAAGGTCATCCCGATCAATATCCGCGCCGGCGAGCAGTTCCGCCCCGAATTCCTGGCGATCAGCCCGAACAACCGGATTCCTGCCATCGTCGACCACGCGCCGGCCGATGGCGGCGAGCCGTTCTCGGTGTTCGAGACCGGGGCGATCCTGATCTATCTCGCCGAGAAGACCGGCCGCTTCCTGCCTCAGGATTTGCGCGGCCGCTCGCGGACCATCCAGTGGGTGATGTGGCAGATGTCGGGCCTCGGACCGATGCTCGGCCAGCACGGCCATTTCGCGCTCTACGCGGCGGAGAAGATTCCCTACGCCATCCAGCGCTACCGTGACGAAGCGGCGCGGCTCTATCACGTGCTCGACGTCCAGCTCGGAAAGACCGGCGCCTATGTCGCGGGCAGCGATTATTCCATCGCCGACATGGCCTGCTTCCCCTGGACCATGACCCACAAGGCGCAGGGCTTTTCGCTCGACGATTATCCCAACATCAAGCGCTGGTACGCCGAGGTGCGGGCGCGGCCGCAGGTGCAGGCGGGGCTTGCGATCGGCAAGTTCGTCAAGGAGCCCTTCGACGAGGAGGCGCGGCGCAACATGTTCGGGGATCGCGCCAAGGAGATGGCGGAGAGGAAGTGATCGTCAGTGTCAACCGAACAAGTGAAGACTTTCAAATCCGTCATCCTGAGGTGCTCGCGCTAGCGAGCCTCGAAGGATGAGCGGCCCCGCTGCTAGCACACGGGCCGTCGCCCTTCGAGGCCCGCTGACGCGGGCACCTCAGGGTGACGGTGCAAGAGCCAAGTTAGAACGAACAAAGGAAACACCCATGATCGAATTCTTCTTCGACTGCTCCAGCCCCTGGACCTATCTCGCCTTCCACAACATCCAGCCGCTTGCGAAAGAGTTCGGCGAGGAGATCTCGTGGCGGCCGATCCTGGTCGGCGGCATCTTCAACAGCATCAACCCCAGCGTCTATGCCTCCAGGGAGAATCCGGTGCCGGCCAAGCTCGCCTACCAGAAGAAGGACATGGCGGACTGGGCGCGCTCCGCGGGGCTCGCCATCAAGATGCGGCCGACGGTGTTCCCGGTGAACAGCGTCAAGGCAATGCGCGGCTGCATTTTGCTGGGCAAGGACATGGTGCCGTTCGCGCGCGCGGTGTTCGAGATCTATTGGGGCGAGGACCAGGACATCTCGCAGGACACCGTGCTGGCCGAGGTGTGCCGGCGCGTCGGCGTCGATGCCGAGAAATTCTTCGCCGGCATTGCGCAGCAATCGATCAAGGATCAGCTCAAGGCCAACACCGACGAGGTGATGGCGCGCGGCGGCTTCGGCTCGCCGACCATCTTCCTCGACAAGACCGACATGTATTTCGGCAACGACCGCCTGCCGTTGGTGCGCGAAGCGCTCGCCCGCGCCAGGGAGCGCGCGGCCTGATGCCGAGGGCGGTGGTCTGCCGCGAGCTCGGCCCGCCCGAGCGGCTGCGGCTGGAACAGGTCGCCTCGCGCCCCTTGCGCGAGGGCGAGGTGCGGGTTGCGATCCGCGCGGCCGGCATCAACTTCCCCGACATTTTGATGGCAGCGGGCGAGTACCAGCTCAAGCCGGAGCTGCCGTTCACGCCGGGGGTCGAGGCCGCGGGCGATGTGGTCGAAGTGGACGGCGCCGCGCGCGCGGCGGTTGGCGACAGGGTGATCGTCAAGATGCGCCATGGCGCCTATGCCGACGAAGCCGTCGTTGCATCTGCGCAGCTCACACGAATGCCTGACAATTTCGACTATGCAGAGGGCGCGACCTTTTTGGCCGCCCATGGCACTGCTTATCATGCGCTGGTCGACCGCGGGCAGCTCGCGGCCGGCGAGGTGCTGCTGGTGCATGGCGCCGGCGGCGGCGTCGGGCTCGCTGCGGTCGAGATGGGCAAGCTGCTCGGCGCGACCGTGATCGCGGCCGCGTCGTCGGAGGCGAAGCTCGCGGTCGCGAAAGCGCGCGGCGCCGATCATCTCGTGCTCTATGCGCGCGAGCCGTTCCGCGATGCCGTCAAGCGCATCACCGACGGGCGCGGCGCCGACGTGGTGTTCGATCCCGTCGGCGGAGAGATTTTCGAGAACAGCCTGCGCTGCATCGCCTGGGGCGCGCGGCTGCTCGTGATCGGCTTCACCGGCGGCATCGGGCTTGCCCGCACCAATCTGGTGCTGATCAAGGGCGCGAGTGTGCTTGGTGTGCGCGCTGGCGAAGCCGCGCGCAAGAACCCCGCGCTCGGCGCGGTGCGGCAACAGGCGTTGCTGCAATGGGCGGAGCAGGGCCGCATCCGCCCCAATATCTCGCACCGCCTGCCGCTGGAAGAGTTTGCGAGCGCGATGCGGCTGCTGATCGAGCGCAAGGCGATCGGACGCGTGGCGCTGGTGATGGGTTAGTCGATGGTCATGCCCGGAGGAAGTCGGGCATCGTGTGAGGTGGGCACCATCGCCGGCTCCCTTCCCCCTTGCGGGGAAGGGTTGGGGGAAGGGGGTTCCACGCGCACCGAACCCGGGGCTACCCCCCTCCCTGACCCTCCCCCGCAAGGGGGGAGGGAACGGAGAGAGCGTCGGGACGGTTTGCGATAATCCGTAGGGTGGGCAAAGCATAGCGTGCGCACCGGCCCGGAGCCGGAGCAAGATGGTGGGCACGTCGCTTACGCTCCCGTGTCCACCCTCCAAACTGCGGCGGCCTTCCGGAGTTACTCGTACTCCCGCTCGTCCCACCACGGGAAATAGTCCGGCATGTCCGTCGAGACCTTGTTCTTGAACACGGCCGGGCGCTTCTCCAGAAACGCCGTCACGCCTTCCTTGACGTCGTCCGAGCGGCCCCTCGTGTAGATGCCGCGGCTGTCGACCTTGTGGGCTTCCATGGGATCGTCGGCGCCGAGCATGCGCCACATCATCTGGCGGATCAGCGCGACCGACACCGGCGCGGTCTTGGCCGCGATCTCGCGCGCCAAAGCGCGTGCGGTCGGCAGGAGTTCGTCCGGCGGCACGACCTTGCTGACGAGACGGCCGGCGAGCGCCTCCTGCGCCGGGAAGACGCGGCCGGTGTAGCACCATTCGAGCGCCTGGGAGATGCCGACGATGCGCGGCAGGAACCAGCTGGAGGCCGCCTCGGGCACGATGCCGCGCTGGGAGAACACGAAGCCGAAGCGCGCCTCGGAGGAGGCGATGCGGATGTCCATGGCAAGCTGCATGGTGACGCCGATGCCGACCGCGGCTCCGTTCACGGCCGCGATCACGGGCTTCAGGCTCTTGAAGATGCGCAAGGTGACCTGGCCGCCGCCGTCGCGCACATTGGCGTCGCTGTAGTCGACCTTGCCGTCGGCCAGGCGCTTGACCGGTCCGCGCCGCGCGTCGCGGTCGAAGGTGTTGGCGCCGGAGGAGAGGTCGGCACCGGCGCAGAAGGCGCGGCCGGCCCCGGTGACGATGATGGCGCGGATCTCGTCATCCTTGTCGGCCTGGTCGAAGGCGTCGATCAATTCCTGCTGCATGGTCGCGTTGAAGGCGTTGAGCTTGTCCGGCCGGTTCAACGTGATGGTGAGGATGTTCTCGGCTACCTGGTAGGTGATGGTCTCGTAGGCCATGGGTGTTTCCTCTGTTTATTTTTGGCACCGTCATTCCGGGGCGGTGCGAAGCACCGAACCCGGAATCTCGAGGTTCCGGGTTCACGCTTCGCGTGCTCCGGAACGACGGATGTAACTACGTCTTCGGCGGGCTTGGCCAGGGGCGCTGCGGGCCGCGCAGGCTCTCGAAGGTCTTGGCCATCGCCAGCACCCCGAGGTCGTCGAAGCGGCGGCCGATGATCTGCACGCCGATCGGGAAACCGTCGGCATCATAGCCGCCGTTGATGGAGACGGCCGGGTTCTCCGCCATGTTCCACGGCACGGTGTAGGTGATGTGCTCGAACGGCCTTTCGGGATCGTTGAGCGGGGAGGCGAACTCGGCCGGGAATTTCACAACAGGCGATACCGGCGAGATCACATAGTCGACATCGCAGAACAGTTTTGCAGCCGCAGCGCGGATCGCCATGGTGGCGTTGAAGCCGCGGATCACCTCGACGCCCGACAGCTTCGCGCCGCGCTCGCCCCATTGCACGATGTAGGGCAGCGCCTTGGCGCGCTCGGCCGGCTCAAGCTTCGACAGATCGTCCCACATGCGGGCGCGCCAGAAATTGTCGAGCCCGTCGAGCATCTCGCGGGTGAGGATGCCGTCGATCTCGGTGACGACACTGCCCGCGGATTCGAAGGCTTTCGCGGCCTTCACCACGACCTCGCGCACCGGCCTCTCCAGCGCCTGCCCGGTGCCGGCATCGAGCATCAGCCCGAGCCTGAGCTTGCGCGGCGACTTCTCCAGCGACTTCCAGTGGATGTCGTCGGGCGGCAGGCTCATGCCGTCGCGCCGGTCGGGCTTGGACAGCACGCTCATCATCAGCGCGGCATCGTCGACGATCCGCGTCATGGGACCTGCGACGCGGCCGACATAGGGCGGATCGATCGGGATGCGCCCGAGCGAAGGCTTCAACGCCACAAGCCCGCACCAGCAGGCCGGCAGCCGCACCGAGCCGCCGATGTCGGTGCCGAGATGCAGGGGACCATAGCCGGCTGCGGCGGCCGCACCGGCGCCCGCGCTCGAGCCGCCGGGATTCTTCGACAGATCCCAGGGATTGCGCGTCAAGGGATGGAAGCTGGAGAGCCCGGACGACAGCATGCCGTAGTCCGGCATGGTGGTCTTGGAGAAGATGATCGCGCCGGCCTCGCGCAACCGCGCCGCGGGCGGCGCGTCGGCGGCCGCAGGCACGAGCTTGACGCTGGCCGCGCCCAGCGGCACCGGCTGGCCCCTGGTTGCGATATTGTCCTTGATGGTGACGGGCACGCCGTCCAGCACGCCGGTCTTCTCATCCTTTTGCCAGCGGTCGGTCGAGGCCTTCGCAGCGGCGCGCGCGCCGTCGGGATCGAAGGCATAGAGCGCCTTGATATGCGGCTCCCAGGTCGCGACATGCGCCAGCACCTCCTCCATGACCTCGGAGGGCGAGAACTGCTTGGCACGATAGCCGGCGATGATGTCGACGGCGGACAGATCGTGCAGCGAGGTGACGGTCTCGTCGCTTCCCTCGCTATGCATGGGAGCCTGCCGGAAGCCGGGTTTCGATGATGCGGGCGAGCATGCTGGCGCCGATCGGCAGGATCTTGTCGTCGAGCACGTAGCCGGGATTGTGCACCGGCACCGAGCCGTCATGGCCGATCCAGAAATAGGCGCCGGGAACCGCCTGCATCATGTCGGCGAAATCCTCGCTGCCCATCTTGGGCTTGGAGCGGGTGAAGACCTTGGCGGGATCGACGACGGTGCGCGCGACCTCCTCGACCACCCTGGACTGCTCCTCCTGATTGATCAGGACGCTGAACGTGTCGCGGATGTCGGCCGTGATCTCGCAATTGAAGGCGGTCGCCACGCCCGCGCAGATCGCGCGCATGCGCTCGCGGATCAGCGCGCGCGCTTCATCCGAAAACGCGCGCACGGTGCCGCAGAGCCGCGCCTCGCCCGGGATCACGTTATAGGCCGAGCCGGCATGGATCTGGGTGATCGACAGCACCGCCGGATGCATCGGATCGACGTTGCGGCTGACGATGCTCTGCAGCGCCTGCGCGACCGTCATGGCGATGATCACCGCGTCCTTGGAGCGCTCGGGCATCGCGCCATGGGCGCCATAGCCCTGAATGACGATGTCGAAGAAATCCGCGCCGGCCATCGCCGGGCCCGGCAGGATCGCGATCTCGCCGTGATTGAGATCGGGCGCGTTGTGCAGGCCATAGATCTCGTCGCAGGGAAATTTCTCGAACAGCCCGTCCTTGATCATGGCGCGGGCGCCGCCGAGGCCTTCTTCCGCAGGCTGGAAGATGAAGTGCACGGTGCCGTCGAAATTCCGGGTCTCGGCCAGATAGCGCGCGGTGCCGAGCAGCATGGTGGTGTGGCCGTCATGGCCGCAGCCGTGGAAGCGGCCGGGAATGGTGGAGCGCCATTTCAGGTTGGTGTTCTCCTCCATCGGCAGCGCATCCATGTCGGCACGCAGGCCGATGCGCTTGGCCCCATCGCCTTTGCCCTTGAGCACGCCGATGACGCCGGTGCCGCCGAGGCCGCGATGCACCTCGATGCCCCACTGCGCGAGCTTCTCGGCGACGATCCCGGAGGTGCGCACCTCCTCGAACCCGATCTCGGGATGGGCGTGGAGGTCGCGGCGAATGGCGGTCAGCTCGTCGGCGTAGCCTTGGATGCGGTCGATGGTCGGCATGTCTCTCTGGTCCGGTTGAAATGGTCGTGCTTCAGGTTTTGAACGCGGGGCCGTTCGGCTTGACGCGGATTCCCGGACGCAACCGCGTCCAGGGCAGGGTGGCGGGATCGGCTGACATCGGCCCGGGCGCGGCGCAAATCAACAGCTTTTCGGCGATCGGCTCGAAATCGGCGCGGAAATGCACCGAGCTCTTGTTGACCAGGATCGCCTGCTCGGTCGGCTCGATGCCGACGAAGCGGTACATCGCCTGGTCGGCGAGCTGGGCCTTGTGCGAGACGAGGACGACGCGGATGTCGCCGATCCGCAAAGCGGCTGATGGTCCCATATGCATCTTGCGGCCGCCGTAGAACGGTCCCGGTGCGACGAACCTGCCATCGGACAGTTCCTCGACAACGAAACTTTCCTCGAACGGCGCATCGCCTGGAATATTGGATTTGCCGCCGAGCGACAGCGTCACCGTCGCGCCCTTGCCGGCGGCGTGCGCTGCCAGCGCCGCGTCCGGATCATAGATCATGCCGATCGCGGCGCGTTGCGCGCGGTTGCGCACCAGCGCGCGCAGCATGCCCGTGGTGTTGGAATCGCCGCCGGCGCCCGGATTGTCCTGGGTGTCGGCGATCACGATCGGCTTGGTGGCTTGCTTCGCAAGCTCCATGGCATGGCGCACGCCGTCGTCGGGCGAATAGATGGTGCCGGCGAAATCGGTCTCGTGGCCGGTCACCAGCGCCGCAATCGCGTCCGCAGCCGCGTCGGCGTCGGCTTGCGTGCGTCCGTATGCAAACACGCTCGGCCCGCAATGGATGAAGTCGGCCGCCGGAAAGCCCGGCGCGAACGACAGCGTCGGAACTTGTTCGCTCTGATGCGCCGCGAGCGTCTCATAGATGCCCTTGGCGGGCTGGTCGTTGGTGCATTGCCAGCTGATCGGAATCAGGAACGGAAGCTGCCGGAACGCCTTGGCGAAGCGCTGGCCATTCAAGAGCAATGCGAGATGCTGTGCCGAGGCGCGGCCGGTCTCCGCCATGTCGGTGTGCGGATATTTCCGATAGGCGATCAGGGCGTCGGCGTTCGCCATCATCTCGGGCGTGACGTTGGCGTGGAGATCGAGGCTCGTGACCAGCGGCACGCCCGGGCCGATCACCTTGCGCACGCGCGCCAGAATCTCGCCTTCGCCGTCGTCGAGATGCTCGGTCACCATGGCGCCGTGCAGGTCGAGATAGACGCCGTCGAGCGGTCCGGCCGCCTTGATGCGATCGATCATGACGCCGACGATCCGTTCGAACGCATCCTCGGTGACATGGGCGGAAGGGCTGGCATGGCAGGCGACGGTCGGAACCACCGCCCAGCCCTTGGCCTCCGCGACATCGATGAAGCCGGCCTGTCCGGCATTGATGTTGCGCATCGTCGTCAGGACGTTGGCCGCGTCGGCGATCGAGGCCTTGCCGCCCCCATGCATGAAGTCGTCGTAAGTCGCTTTGCTCGGCGCGAAAGTGTTGGTTTCGTGCAGAAAGCCGCCGATCGCGATGCGTGTCATCAAGGAGGTCTCGAGGTTACGTTTGGCGGGCGACGTTAGCCCCGTCGTTGCAACCGGCGCAAGGCGCGGAGCATTCCACTTTTGCATGGTGTATGAGCGTGCGGCCTTTGACTCCGTCATTCCGGGGCGGTGCGTAGCACCGAACCTGGAATCTCGAGATTCCGGGTTCGCGCTTCGCGCGCCCCGGAATGACGGCATTCATTGCCTCGCACCACCCCGGAATGGACGGTGCGGATGAACTGTGCCCTACGCCACCGCCGCTTCGCCCACCGGGCGGAAATTGGCAAAATCCCAGCCGCGGCCGGGGGCGGCTTCGAGCAGGGCGCGGGTATAGGGCTGCTGCGGGTTGGTGAGGATCTCCCCGGCGGGGCCCTGTTCCACCACCTTGCCGTTCTGCATCACAACGACGTCGTCGCAGATCTGGGCTGCGACGCGCAGATCGTGGGTGATGAAGAGCAGCGCAATGCCGAGCCGCTTCTGGATCTCGTCGAGCAGGTCCAGCACCTGCGCCTGCACCGAGACGTCGAGCGCGGAGACCGCTTCGTCCGCGACCAGCACGGCGGGATCGAGCGCGAGCGCGCGGGCAATCGCGATGCGCTGGCGCTGGCCGCCGGAGAACTGGTGCGGATAGCGAGTGACGGCGTCGGCCGGCAGCCCCACCAGCTCGAGCAGCTCGCGGGCGCGGGCGAGCGCCTTCTCGCGCGGCACGCCGTAATTGATCGGGCCCTCGGCGATGCTCTCGCCGGTCGTGATGCGCGGATTGAGCGAGCGGTAGGGATCCTGGAAGATCATCTGGATGCGCTGGCGGTGCGGCTGCAGCAGCCGGCGCGACAGATCGGAGATCTCGCGGCCGACCAGGCGGATGCCCCCGGAGGTCGGATCGATCAGGCGCACGATGCAGCGCGCCACCGTCGACTTGCCCGAGCCGCTTTCGCCGACGATGCCGAGCGTACGGCCCTTGCGCAGCGTCAGCGTGACGTTGTCGGCGGCATGGACCTCGCGCGGTTTGCCGAGGAAGGAGCGCTCGCGATAGACCTTGCCGAGCTCGTTGGCCTCGAGCACGATCGGCTCCTGCGTCTCAGGCCGCGGCGCGCGTGGCACGAGGCTCGGCACCGCCGCGAGCAGGTTGCGGGTATAGTCCATCGCCGGCTTGCGCAGGATGGTGTCGAGCGCGCCGGTCTCGACCAGGCGGCCCTGGCGCATCACGGCGACGCGGTCGGCGATCTCGGCGACCACGCCCATGTCGTGGGTGATGAACAGCACGGCGGTGCCGTGGTCGCGCTGCAGGTCGCGGATCAGGGTCAGGATCTGCTTCTGGGTGGTGACGTCGAGCGCGGTGGTCGGCTCGTCCGCGATCAAGAGCTTCGGCTCCAGCACCAGCGCCATCGCGATCATGATGCGCTGGCGCTGGCCGCCGGAAAGCCGGTGCGGATAGGAGGCGAAGATGCGCTCGACCTGGGGCAGGCGGACCTGCTCCATCATGTCGAGGATCCTCTTGCGCCGCGCCCGCGCATCGAGACGGGTGTGGGCGCGCAGCACCTCGTCGATCTGGCGGCCGACCGGCACCACCGGGTTGAGCGCCGTCATCGGCTCCTGGAAGATCATCGCCATCCGGGTGGCGCGCAGCTGCCGCAGCCGGCCTTCGCTCGCGGTCAGCAGCTCCTCGCCGACCAGCTTCACGCTGCCTGCGGTCGGCACCAGCGTGCCCTTCTGCAGCAGGCCCATCGTGGTGAGCGAGGTGACGGATTTGCCCGAGCCGCTTTCGCCCACGACGCACAGCGTCTCGCCGGCGCCGACCTGGAGCGAGATGCGGTCGATGATGCGCCTGGCATCCGGCTTGTTGCCGAGGCTGACGACGAGATCGCGGATGTCGAGGATGGTGTCGGTCATACGTTCATTTCTCCACCGTCATTCCGGGGCGCCTCGAAGAGGCGAACCCGGAATCTCGAGATTCTCGGGTGTGCAACAGCACACCAGAGTTCGGTGCTTCGCACCGCCCCGGAATGACGGAGTGTGTTGCGCTCGGCCGCTTCGCTCTCAATGACGGAATTCTCTGCACTCCCATCACTTCCCGCCTTCGCGCTGCTTCATGCGGGGATCGAGCGCATCGCGTGCGGCGTCGCCGACCAGGTTGATGCTGAGGATGGCGATCGAGAGCAACAGGCCCGGCCAGAAGATCAGCGACGGCTTGATCTGGAAGTAGGCGCGGCCCTCGGCCATGATGTTGCCCCAGGTCGGGGTCTCCGGGCTGATGCCGGCGCCGAGGAAGGACAGGATCGCCTCGGTGAGAATGGCGGAGGCGCAGACGTACGTGCCTTGCACGATCAGCGGCGCGACCGTGTTCGGCATCAGGTGCCGCCACATGATCTTGGGCAGGCTGGAGCCGAGCGAGATCGCGGCTTCGACATAGGGCTCCTCGCGCGCGGCCAGCACGACCGAGCGGACCAGGCGCGCCACGCGCGGCACTTCGGGAATGGTGATCGCGATCAGGACGGTCATGACGCTCGCGCCCGACAGCGAGACCACGGCGATCGCAAGCAGGATGCTCGGGATCGCCATCAGGCCGTCCATGATGCGCATCAGCACCGCGTCAACCCATTTGAAGAAGCCGGAGACCAGCCCGATCGCGAGCCCGACCACGACCGAGAAGATCGCAGAGCCGACGCCGATCAGGAGCGAGATCCGTCCGCCATAGATGACGCGGGAGAGCAGGTCGCGGCCGTAGCCGTCGGTGCCGAGCAGGAATTGCGGGCTCGAGGGCTTGAGCCGCAGCGCAGGGGCAAGCTGCAGCGGATCGTGCGGCGCGATCCAGGGCGCCAGCACCGAGATCGCGACGATCAGGACCAGCAGGATGGTCGCGACCGTGATGATCGGGGTCGCGGTCAGAAAGCCGAACTTCGGCCGCAACGGCGTCGTGATCGGAAGCGACGGCTCGGGAAGGGTGTCGATCGCCATTGGTACCTAATCCCTAGTATCGGATTCGTGGATCGAGCAGCGTGTAGGCGACGTCGATCAGCAGATTGACCGTGACATAGATCAGCGACGTCAGAAGGATCATCGCCTGGATCACCGGATAGTCGCGCGCCAGCACCGCGTCCACAGTGAGGCGGCCGATGCCCGGCAGGTTGAAGACGCTTTCGGTGACGACCACGCCCGAGATCAGGAGCGCGAAGCCGGTGCCGATCACGGTGATCACCGGTACCGCCGCGTTGCGCAGGCCATGGCGCAACAGCACCGCGGCTTCGCCGATGCCCTTGGCGCGCGCGGTGCGGATGAAATCCTCACCCATGACGTCGAGCATCGCCGCGCGGGTCATGCGCGCGATCAGCGCGACATAGACAAAGGACAGCGTCAGAGTCGGCAGGATGATGCGCTCGAGGAACGGGCCGAAGCCTGCGGTGATGCTCTTGAAGCCCTGCACCGGCAGCCAGCGCAGGTCGATCGCGAACAC
>Ga0209062_1004700_pt1 | contig 13936 bp, 17 predicted proteins | sample Coa_R2_2_FD_187158 | JGI IMG/M metagenome (GOLD analysis project Ga0209062, IMG submission 187158) | Surface soil microbial communities from Centralia Pennsylvania, which are recovering from an underground coalmine fire - Coalmine... | ecosystem: Environmental > Terrestrial > Soil > Unclassified... | reverse complement strand
ACCGTGCGCCCGTGCGACTGTTCTGGCACTTTGGACCCCTCAGACCGAATGTTCGTAGTCCGTGCAGTTTTTACGTTGGCGGATGGCACCTTGATGCTTGGCTACCTGACGCCCCCCACGCAGGGTAAAGCCAGTTTGGGAGCGCTACAGCCAGTCATCATTACCGACAGCGGACAGGTCGTGTTTTGGCACGGTGTTGTTGCACCAAAGGCGCAAGAGATGGCCGAGAGTTATGGCAAGCTTGGAAGAAATGCTGCGTAGGTATTCCCTGTCGAGGTTACGTCAGACGTTGGTTTAGCAACCGGACCAATTCATGCAAGCCTTTCAGGTTTTATGGTTCTAGAGAATTGGGAGACTGGGAGGACGAGGGCCTTAACGTGACACTTAACCCGTCGTCGGAGCCGACGCCTCGACCGCGTCCTTGGTGCAATCGGTCACGGCCGGTTCGGCGCGGCTCAAGTCGGCGTTAGGGTTTCGCCAATGACCATTTGGCATATCATCATTTTTGCGTTCTTAGCGGCAGAGGTTGCGCTCGAAGCTCGGGACATTTCAAAGGTGGGCGTCCGCGAGTGGTTCCGCCAGAGCTGCAGGGAGACTTGGTTTCAGCACTTTGCGGGTAGACTTCCCAAGCGCTTGCGCGTGATCGGACCAGCTGCTGTGTTTCTGTTGCTCGTGTTCTGCCTGATCCAAATTTCACTGCACAAGAAATGACGTCTCGCACCCCTAACAACTCTTTGCTGCGGACTGGCACCCGTGCTGGGCTTTGCCAGCGCTCAAATGTGGGTTCTTGGCTTGCTTGGGTCTGCGGCGCCCACTTCCAGGCGCTAGTCACAGATTGCGATCGTTAGTCCCATTCGCACATCATGAACATTCCACTTCTTTTCGCTGCGATCGACTTGGGCGGCCTACTGCCTCCTTTGTGCGGCCTGCTCTTTTTGATGTTCTGGATTGCGATGCTCGTCGACTGCGTGAACCATGAGACACGCGACAAGATTGGTTGGATTCTCGTGCTGATTTTTCTCGGCATCATTGGCGCTCCACTTTATTTCTTTATCCGCAGACTCCCACGCCGCAGAGCCCAGCGACTTACGCCTGGATCCCCGCTGTATCAGCCCTGGAAAAAGGATCAGGAGATTCGATGAGCACGCAAGGGCCTACCCGACGCGTTGGAACTCAGACTTATGAAAGCATTCGAAGTTCACTTGAATGGAAAAAGGGTATGCATAGCGGGTGTGGGTGAGTTTGGTGTTCTCACCGGCATAGTCAGCTGGCGCGGCATGCAGCCTTACAAGGACGGCACCGTCCCCTCAGCCGATTCCCTCCAATTGCAGGTGAGCGGGCTAACCAATCCATCAGGCAAAAAGGTCGGCTGGACAGAGCGGGACATCCGGGTTGGCGACCGGATCGAAATCCGGGTGATTGATGCCAGCGCAGTCGACTCCCCCGTGGAAACATGAAAGAGTTCCCACCAGGCTGCTGCAGTGGACGCGCCGATTGCGTAGTGTCCGCAACCCGGCGTCGTTGGCGGCGCGCCAATGACCAGCGTCGTTCCGCAACTCAAGCTTGCTTATGATTGCCTTCAAGCCGGGATACAGATGTGAAGCGGATTGCTGGTCACTTGATGGCGAGAAGATAACTGCGTCTGAAAAACTCGAGGCCATTAAGAAGACTCTTGAGTTCGAGGGACCGATTCTCGTTGACCACAGATTCCTTCGTGGGGCGAGAGGGCCTGATACGTTAGTATTCGATGACTATGAGGATTTCGTCGCTTATCTTTCGGAGCACGCACGTTCGGGAGACCTCATCACGATTTGGAGTTTGTGGCCCTTCATGCGTGATAATGCCCCTTTGGCTCAAGGCAAGTGTCCTGCTGAAGACGGAACTGTTCCGAAAGGGGGCGCGTATTAGCACGAAGTCGCCGAGCCTATTCATGATACCCTTCGTCCCGATGTCGGCGGAAGGCGCAAAGCTTGTCGCGGGTTCATGGGCTGAGTTTGCACAGCGGATTGGGCGATGAGAGCGACCAGCCCTTTAGTGAATGGTAGGAACCCGCTGCAGTTTACATTCGTAGCTCCGGGGCCCTGCTGAGTTTTTGGGTCACAGCTGGGGCACCGACTTCCGCCGAGGTCCGCGGGGGCTCGTCCAGGATTTAGGTGGGGGCGCTAGGAATCACGGGTGATTTCTTGGGGGCGTTTGTCGTCGCGGAGGGTAATGAATTCGGGGTGGCGCAAGACGCTGCCGGTGGTCCATTCGGTGAATTTGATTTCGGCAACGATTTCGGGTTTGAGCCAGATGTAATTTTTCATGTCCTCGGCGGTCACGCCCTCAGACCTGACTGTCGGCCACCTGTGCGGGTTGGGAGACTGGCTAAACGACAGCGCGCTGTGGAGCCGTGGACAGGGGTGTGAAGTTTGCGACGGATGGGGGGGGGCAGGCCAGCGCCCCTGTGCGTCGTTGGCGGCAATGAGGTCGCCAATACAATCGACGCGCCAGCGTTGGCAGGATCTCCAACTCGCCTTCAGCCTGTGCCCTGCCAAATGTATGGCCATCTCCGGCACACCTCATTAGATTTTGCGCTCGGCATCGCGCATTGATGAAGAACATCGTCTATTTTGATCTCGAAACCCAGAAATCGGCTGAAGAAGTCGGCGGATGGGACCGCATTTCCAGTATGCGGATGAGCGTCGGCGTGACCTATAGCACGGCTCGCGGCGGCTACGCTATCTACGGCGAAAACAAAGTCGACGACCTCATCCGCGAACTCCAACGCGCCGACCTTGTCGTCGGCTTCAATAATCTCCGTTTCGATTACGAAGTTCTCCACGGTTACACCCCACTCGACCTGCGGCAATTGCCCACCCTGGACATGCTGGTCGTCCTCCAGGCCCAATTGCAGCACCGCTTGTCCCTCGACTCCATCGCCACCGCCACGTTCGGCGTTGAAAAAACTGCGGAAGGCATGCAGGCCATCTTCTGGTTCAAGGAAGGCAAGCTCCTCGAGATCGCCGAATACTGCTGCTACGATGTAAAAATTACCCGCCTGGTCCACGAATATGGGGCCCAAAACAGGCAGCTCTTTTACCATAACCGGTTCGGCAAAAAGCTTTCCGTTCCGGTCAATTGGTGAGCCCTTTCAAACTTGAGTTCTCCCGTCCCAAAACCGCCCGGCTCCCCTTCAACGGGCCTGGCCCGCGCCTTGTCTAAACTGGGCGTCTGTTCCCGCAGCCAGGCGCGGCAATTTATCCTCCAGGGCCGGGTCCGATTGAATGGAAATGTTTGTCGTGATCCCGAGCGGCGCGTCAATCCCGACCGCGCCCGTATCGAACTCGATTCCCAGCTGGTCGCCGCCACCGCCAAATTCTACCTGGTGCTGAACAAGCCTCGCGGACTGGTCACCAGCGCTTCCGATGAGCAGGGCCGGCCTACGGTGTTTCAATGTTTCGAAGGCGCCGCCTTTCCGCCGTTGTCACCCGTCGGCAGGCTCGACATGGCCAGCGAAGGATTGCTGCTTTTTACCAACGACACAGCATGGGCCGCGCAGATCACCTCGCCTCAGCAGGCCATCGAAAAGATTTATCACGTTCAGGTCGATCGAGTTGCCGACGCTGATCTCCTCCGGAAGTTGTGTGCCGGAATCGACGTCGATGGAGAACACCTTGCCGTTGCCCGCGCGCGCCAGCTCCGCCAGGGAACTCGCAACAGCTGGCTCGAAATCGTCCTTACGGAAGGAAAAAACCGCCACATCCGCCGGCTGCTTCAGGCCCTTGGGTTGGAAGTCCTTCGCCTCGTGCGCGTCGCCGTGGGACCTTTGCAACTCGGAGATCTACCTAAAGGCAACTATCGCCAGTTGACCCCGCAGGAAGTCACGCTGCTGCGCCACGCCGGGCAGCCGGTCCGAACATCCCAACCTCAACTTGGGACGCCAGATTAGCGCTGTTCTGTCGAATTCACCGGCTTACCAACGACCGGGACCAACCCGCCCGCCGCGCCAGTGAATTTCACCACGTTGCTGTCTAACAACCCGGCGCTCGGCGTGTACGAGATCGTCACCACTTGGGCGTCGGCCGGTCCAAGCCGATACGTCCCACCGGACAAAATCTTGAAGGGCTTTGCCACCGTCGCTTTCCCAACAAGCTTTCCGCCCCCGTAATTCTGCACCAGAATGTTCGTCCTGACCGTTGTTTTGAGGCTCACCGACCCAAAATCAATGGCGCTGGGTTGCACAGAAAGAATCGGATCCTTGAAAAGTGAATCAGCCCCGACCGCCGACAAGCACCCGGCTGCAAGGACCGCAAGTAACAGTTTTTTCGTCATACGTCCATTCACAGCCCCCCACTTTACAGAAGCACACCCCCGGAAGCCATCATTTGTTGGGCCCCTGCGCGCCACCGCGCCACCGGCGGTTTCGCGCCCCCGGAAAAATCCTAATTCAAAGAAGCCCTTCAAAACCCAACCCCTGGCGCCAGGCAGTTAATCCGGTGTTCACACCCGAACTGCACACGGTCATGCTTGCCGTTTCGTCCGGATTCAAAAAACGGCGTTCGCTCTTGACCGATTTAAGTAAAAACCTTTATTAAATAACTGCTTTGCGTAACGGCCCCTTGTCTATGACCTTGATATCCAACCTTCGACGAATTCGAACTACCTGCCTCGGCATCGTTGCCCTGTGCGCCGCGGTTTCCTCCGCGCTCGCTGCGGAATCTTCGACCATCAGCATTGCCCTCGATAAACCGGGCCACGTCGTCAGCCCCACGTTATACGGCATCTTCTTCGAAGACATCAACTGCTCCGCCGATGGAGGCCTTTATGCCGAGCTCATTCGGAATCGGAACTTCGAGGATTCAGAAACCCCCGATCACTGGCAGTCGCTCTCTGCGGGCGAAGCCGTTTTGTCCATCGATTCGTCGCGGCCGGTAAGCTCAAAAAATCCGCGGTATCTCCAAGTCGTCGTCAACCGCGCGGGTCCCGAGCGCGCCGGTGTGGTGAACACCGGCTTTTGGGGCATTGCAATCCGCAAAGGCGAGACGTATCAGCTGTCATTTTTTGCTCGAGGCGTTGATGGATTTTCCGGGCCGCTCACCGCTTCGCTTGAAAGCGATCAAGGCCGGCGGTACGCGGAAGCCAACGTCCCGCTCCTGGGCGCTGAATGGAAGCAGTATCACTTTTCATTGAAAGCTGCGGAGTCCGACCCGCGCGCCCGCTTCGTTGTCTCCACCACTAAAGAGGGCGCCTTTTCCCTGGATATGGTTTCTCTGTTTCCCAAAGAAACATGGAAAAACCGGCCCAACGGGCTGCGCCGCGATTTGGCCGGAATGCTGGAAGGATTGAAACCGGCATTCGTGAGATTTCCGGGCGGGTGCTGGGTCGAAGGCGAAACAATGGACGTGGCGTATCGCTGGAAGCAGACGGTGGGCGATCCCTCCGAGCGCCGGACCCAGTATAACATATGGCAGTACCACGCCACGCACGGCATTGGTTTTCACGAATACCTGCAGTTGTGTGAAGACCTCCACGCTGAACCGCTTTTTGTCATCAACTGCGGCATGTCTCACAAGGAAGTCGTGCCGCTGGAAAAAATGCGCGGATACGTTCAGGACGCCCTCGACGCCATTGAATATGCCAACGGACCCGCCGACAGCCAATGGGGGAGCTTGCGCGCGCGCAACGGCCACCGCGCGCCTTTTCACCTCCGCTTTATGGAGATCGGAAACGAAAATGGAGGCCCGGCTTACCAGGAGCGTTACGCGCTCTTTTACGACGCCATCAAGGCCAAATACCCGGAAATGCGTCTCGTCGCCAATGAATGGGGCGGACGCCCCTCAAACCGTCCCGTCGAGATCGTCGACGAACATTATTATTCAACCCCCGAGTTCTTCATCAACAACGCCCAAAAATACGATTCATACGATCGCGCCGGCCGCAAGGTATACGTAGGCGAATACGCCGTAACCCAGGGTTGCGGACAAGGCAATTTGCGCGCCGCTGTCGGCGAGGCCGCATTCATGACCGGCATGGAACGCAATTCCGACGTTGTCCTCATGGCCTCCTACGCGCCTCTGTTCGCAAACGTGAATTATAAAAAGTGGAACCCCGACCTGATTGATTTCGACAGCTCCCGGGTTTACGGCCTGCCGAGCTACTACGTCCAAAAAATGTTCAGCGAAAACCGCGCCCAGGTCCTTCTGCCAGTCGATGTCCAATCGCCCGAAGTCCTCATGCCGACGAAATCAGGGGCGATTGGCGTGGGCACCTGGCTCACCGAGGCTGAGTTCAAGGACATCAAAGTCACTCGTGACGGGCAGACGCTCTTTTTAGCCGATCTCGGTTCCGGGACCCGGGGCTGGCGCATTCACGGAGGCAACTGGTCGGTCAAGGAGAACGCTCTGCGCCAGACGGCTCTCGGAGAAAACATTCGCGCTTTTGCCGGTGAGAGGAATTGGAGCAACTACACCTACTCACTCAAAGCACGCAAACTGAGCGGCGCCGAAGGATTTCTGGTTCCTTTCCTGGTTCACGACGAAGAAGCCAAAGCCTGGTGGAATATCGGCGGCTGGGGCAACACCCGTCACGCCATCGAAATGGACGGTGTTTTCGCAAACGAAGTCCCCGGCCAAATCGAGACCGGCCGCTGGTACGACATCCGCATCGAACTGAGCTCCGACCGAATCAAGTGTTTCCTGGACGACAAGCTCATTCATGACGTCGCGTACCCCCGCAACCGGGCGCTCTACGCTGTGGCTGGCCGCGCCGCCAATGGACTGGAAGCCATCGTTAAGGTTGTCAATGTCTCCTGGGAAGACCAGGACACCGCGCTCCAACTCACCGGAGGCCAGGCCCGCGGCAAAGCCACCGCCATTGTCCTGAGCTCTGACTCGCCCCAGGACGAAAACTCCCTGGATCAGCCCACCCGGGTCGCTCCAGTCACCCGCACCTTCGATTGCTCCAGCCCGAACCTGCGTTTCAAATTCCCCGCAAACTCAGTTACGGTGTTGCGATTGCCCTTGCGCTGACCTATCACGCCTTAGGGGCAGGACCACCGCGCCGGGAGCGGGCCGCGCCGCAGGGCGCAATTCTTGCCTTCCCGGCCGGGAGCGTGATGGAGCGAGCGTAACCGCCTGTCTGCCCCAAGACTAAATCCCAATCAGGGCAGCCTCAAAAAACAGGCTGGATCTCCGCGCTTTCGCCCGCCGCGACTTGGATGTTGTCGCCCTTCGACCACGCCTGGTCATTGAGCAGCAGCTTGAAAGTCACCGGTTCTGCGCCGGCCGGCTGCGACCAGACCCAGGTCGACCCATCGACGCACACCAACGGTTGCCCCTTCTCCCAGCTCAGCCCGGCGCCCTCGCCTCGTATCCAAAGGCTGTTGCCGTAGCCGACGTCGATTTTCGCCGTAACCGTCGTGAGCTTCTTCGTGGTCCGTTCTGCTCGTTTCCGCACCGCAACCGGCTCCGGCTTCGCGCACATCGCCGAGTTGCTCTTTCTAAAGCGCGCCGGCGTAGTCAATCGCACCCGTGGAACCTTTGTCCCCGGTTCCCCTGCATCTTCAAAAGATCCATTTTGTAATCGATTTGATTTCATATCCTGTTTTCAACCACAATTTGCGTTCTACGTTTTGACGGAGATCAAACAAAATTGTTCACGCGAGTGTAGGACATCCACCCTCCCGATTCAAATCCAATGACCGTTACGATCCGGTAACAACCCCCGCCCCTTTTCTTTGCATCTTTTGCGTCTTATCGTGCCCCAATTCTCCTTCCCCAGCGTGCCCGTCACCTCCGAATTCGAACTTGCTAACTCTCTCCCACCCACCAGAATATCTCAGCTAAAAGGTTCCGCGCGTTTAACCTGCGGTGATATCCATGCGCACTCTCATCAAGCATATTCTGGCGGCGAATGATCCCAGCGACGCCGTCGTTGTTAAAGGCTGGGTCCGCACCCGGCGCGATTCCAAGGGCTTTTCGTTCCTCGAACTCAACGACGGTTCCTGTCTCGGAAACCTGCAGATCGTCGTGGACGCCGGAACGCCCGGGTCCGGTGATTTGGCGCACTTCACGACCGGCGCAGCCGCCATCGTTGAGGGCAAACTCGTGGCTTCTCCTGCTCAAGGCCAGAAATGGGAACTGCGCGCCTCGCGCATCGAATTGGTGGGGCCCGCCGACCAAACCTATCCTCTGCAAAAAAAGGGTCACACCCAGGAGTTTCTGCGGACCATCGCGCACCTGCGGCCGCGCTCCAATCTGTACGGCGCGGTTTTCCGCGTGCGCAGTAGGCTCGCTTTTGCGGTGCACCAGTTCTTTCAGCAGCGCGATTTTGTCTACGTCCACACACCCATCATCACCGCCAGCGACTGCGAAGGCGCCGGTGAGATGTTCCGCGTCACAACTCTCAAGGGCAACATCGACGAAAAGCCCGCCGCCGATTTCTTCGGAAAACCCGCTTACCTCACCGTGAGCGGCCAACTCGAAGGCGAAACCTTCGCGTGCGCTCTATCCAACATTTACACCTTTGGTCCCACTTTCCGCGCTGAAAATTCCAACACCGCCAGGCATGCCGCCGAGTTCTGGATGATTGAACCCGAAATGGCCTTTTGCGATCTGCAAGGCGATATGGACCTCGGCGAGCAGTTCATCAAGGCCATGGCCCAGTTTGCCCTCGAGCATTGCGCCGAGGACCTCGCCCTCTTCGGCAAATTTGTCGACCGCGGCCTCCTTGAACGCCTCAAGTTCGTCGTCGAGCGCCCCTTCGTCCGCGTCAATTACACCGACGCCGTCCAAATCCTCACCCGGTCCGGCCACAAATTTGAGTTCCCGGTCGAATACGGTTTAAACCTCCAGTCGGAGCACGAGAGGTTTTTGACCGAGGAACATTTCAAGTCGCCGGTGACGGTTTTCAATTATCCCAGGGAGATCAAACCGTTTTACATGCGGCTTAATGACGATCAAAAAACCGTCACTGCCATGGATGTATTGGTCCCGGGGATTGGCGAAGTTATCGGCGGCGCCCAGCGTGAGGAGCGCCTCGATCAGCTGCTCGAAAATATGAAATTCCACAAGCTGAAGCCCGAGGATTATTGGTGGTACGTAGACCTGCGCCGTTACGGCTCCGTTCCGCATGCCGGCTTCGGCCTGGGATTTGAGCGCTTGCTCATGTTTTTGACCGGTGTCGGCAACATCCGCGATGTCATTCCCTTCGCCCGAACCCCCGGCAACGCCGAGTTTTGAACCTCGACCTTCCCACTTTCATTGGAATGCTAGCCCAACCGCGACGACTCTGATTTTTGAACTTTCCGCGTGCTCCACGCGGTCCGCGTCTTCCGTGGTTGCTCTACCCCGCCTGCGCATGCCGAAATGTCCAATTTGCCAAACCGGTCTTGAAACGGTCCGCCAGCGCGAGGGCGTTTTTTACCCATGCGCCTCGTGCCACGGCCGGGCGGTGACCGTTTCTCAGATTCGCCATGTTTTGGGCGAATCGATTGCCATGAAACTTCTGCGGGTTATGACAATTAGCTCGCAACCTACTCAATGGTCCTGCCCATTTTGCTCCAAAAGCATGCTGATGCTAAAAACCGACAAACCGCAGCGGATCGAGGTGGCGGCCTGCAAACAGTGCAATGCCATCTGGTTTGACCAGCCGACCTACGACTCATTGCCCGAACTTGCTTACGACGCGATGAATTCCATGCCCATGCAAACGACCGAGATCATCGCCATGGAACGCTTGGAAGAGTTGAAAAAGCGCATGGAACAGGAACGCAAACAGGCCCGTCGCAAAAAACTGCTCCACCGCCCCCCGAATCAGTCCCGGGACCCCAACTCCGAACCGCCGAACCGTCCCGCATCGTAGCCGTTCGCACAGCTTACAAGAACATTGAAGATGTGATTTAGCAACTCGTCGATGCCGAGGTTGCTCCGGTCAACGCCACACCTCGCCCCCTCTTCTGTTACTACAAGGGTCTGTTTTAATTTTGCAGTCCGTCAATACTCATAAATTCATCACCGAAGGCGCGCTTTCCTGTCTTTTGAGAATGGACGGACGTTGGCCTACTGCCCACCGGTGCGTTTTGGGTCACCTAACTTCCGCCCGTCACGAACGAGCGTGAACTCCGTGGCTCGGCCTGAAGCGTCGTCGATAAACGTCATTTCTGTCAGTGAATTGTGGTCATGACTCACGAGTTTTCGTGGAGAGTTAGGATAAGCCACGAAAGCAAGACTGCCATCGATATGGACGGCAAGCCCGTTGACTTGTTTTTTGGTCTCGATCTTGTGATCGATCGTTTCAAATTGCCCAGCGTAATTTGTCGAGATTAACGGTCACAATTTCGGTGGCTCTTGGGCCGTCTTTTAGCTTTGAAGACACGACAAACGCGGCGGTGCCGCAGAGGAGAACGATGGCAGCGGCGACGACGGTTTTTTGCAGAGTAGTCATGACAAGAGCTTCGGTGGCGGTTGTGGTTGCAGTTGCGGTAACGGCAAGTGTTTTTCCAAGGCAGGCAGCCGTCGTGATAGAGGCAGCCAATCCAACAGGGGTTGCTTGAGCGGCATTTGCTGAAATCGCCACCATGAGGCCGCTCGCGCTAATTGCAATTCCGCGTCTGGTGAAGAATTCCCGCAGGCGATCCACCGCCCTGCTTACTCGCTTTTGAGCGGCGTCTTCGCTGGCCCCGAAGAATTGACCGACCTGGCGCAACGATTTGTTCTCGAAATATCGCAGAAGCAGGGCCGCTCGATCGCTTTCATCCAGACCATGCATTCCCTCGTCGAGCAGCGGTTCGATCGCGTTCCAGTCGGTTGCAGAATCCATGGTCCCCAGTTCGAAGGCGGTTTGTTCGCGGACTTGGCGGCGAATCTCGCCCCGCACGAAATTCAGGGAAATACGATGCGTCACCTTGTAGAGCCAGGCCGCCAGGATTGTGTCGGATGAAAGGCCACAGGCCTGACGTGCAAGCTAGAGGAAAACGCATTGGGCCACTTCCTCTGCTAGTTGCGGAGAGCGGACCTGGCGCAAGGCCGCGCCATAAACAAGATCCACGTGCCGCCTTACAATTTCGGCGAACGCATCCTCGCCTTATCTCGTGCGTAGACCGCGAGCAATTCCAGGTCGGTGTCGCTCATATTCAGAGTGTATATCACCGCCGCTCTCCCAAATCCGCCATATTTCTTTAGCCAATTGAAGCGTTTGACCAGGCGACACGCCACGCGTGTTGCCGAAATCTTTAAGCTCATTGGCGACTTCGACTCGCCGCATGAATTCATCCCGGCCCCAATGGATCAGCGAAGCCTCCAAGTTGGAAAAACCTGCTCGCCCATATGCGAACTGATGTTGTGGCTGGCCGCGAAGATCGGGGGAGGGGGGGTGTTAGCGGAGCCTGCGCACCGAGGCAGCCGAGGGTGCGCACCCGAAGGGCAGCCCGGCTCAGAGCGCGAAGGACGTTCGAACGTGCACAAAAGCCGGGACGCGGAAACGGGCGTTCGAATTTGCGAAGCTGGGGACGTTGCACTCAGGGTGCGACTCTCAAAGGGGTTGGAATGATGCTTGCTTTCTTACGCTTTTGGCGGGCTTTGGTGGAGATGCGAGCGGTGGGTGTCCTGCGGGATGCTAATGAGAGTGTCCCGTTTATAGCCATGATGCTTCGAGCACTTTAATCCTATATGAATTCGTTTCTGGCAGGCCTGAGACATTTGCTGTTTGTTGTATTCATGATTGCGGGGACAGGCTGCATCTTGCTGTCGTTTCCAACTCCAACTCCCCTTGGGGTGGCTCGATCTACGTTCATCATGTGGGGCATCGGATGTGTTGTTGGCGCTGCCCTGATGGTTTGGCTGGATCGCAAGCGACGCGGCGAGTCGCAAGATGACCAAATTGAGCAACTTCTTGTGGATGTGCTCAAACGCTACCGCAAGACCGGCTCGCTTAGTGAGATCGTTGAGGAGTACCGTGCCAAGGGTGTGGATGACTATACCTTGAGCCTTATCAGAACTGCGCTAGAGAAATTGAGGGCAAGAGCGGATCGTAAGGTTGAGGTCGGGTTCCGTACGTTTGCCTTTGGTGTTCTGTGCACCGGCATTACCTATTGCCTCGCCCGTGGTTTTGGTTTGTCTCATTACTGGGTGGCAATAGGCGCAGTTGGGGTTGGCTCCGGTTTGTGGCTTGATGGACTGCGACTGCGGCTCGCTCTTAGGGGCATAGAAAAAAGGAGCTAGCGGTGCACCGCCTTGGGTGGGTCGGCTTCTCGTGTTCTCTGATCTCTGGCTTTCAGTGAAGAATCCCAGCGGCAGTCTTTGACGCCATTCGTGTTGCGTCAACGGGAATCTGAAGATTTTTTTGCGCGATAATGTAGGTCAACGGCGGGTGCTTGCGCGTTGTTGCGGGTGCGGTTTCTGAGGCAAGGAAGTGAAGCAAAAACGCGTGCTATCGTTGCGAGCGATGGCGATAGGTGCGACTGATCCGGATTATGACGCGACTGCGCAGCAGTGGTCGCGGGCGCGGGATGTGTTGGCGGGTGAGAGGTATTTGCCGCGCTTGGATTCGCAGTCGGAGGAGGAGTACTCAGCTTACAAGGCACGCGCTTCGTTTTTTGGGGCGACGGCGCGGACGTTGGAGGAATACCTGGACATGGTGTTTCGTCGAGTGGCCCATCGGTTCGACTGCCAAGCGCAATGTAACGATGGTTCATCACCCACAAAAGTCGGTTCTGGATCTTGCCCCAGCCACCAGGGCCCTCATTTTGTCCTCCACTCTTTCCAGAAGGACCGTGTCTCCTTTTGGAATACCCACACCCAATTTGTCTCCTGTTGAAAAGTCCATGACAGCGTCCTATTAAAGGCTTGCACCGAAGACAATCTGATTTAACTTCGCCACGCAGCCGTTCGGCGGGGTAGCCAAGTGGTAAGGCAGGGCTCTGCAAAAGCCTTATGCGTCGGTTCGATTCCGACCCTCGCCTCCATTTGAAAGATCGCTCGATTTTACCGGCATTTCCGAGCGATCAGGATTGCAGGAGACCCTCAAAAACCCCCTTTGTGCACCAATTTGTGCACCAATTTTGGTAACCTTGCCGTACCCAAGTTAACCCCGGCTTAACCCTCGCCGTATCCTTTTCCCGCATTTGCGCGGGGTCTTCATGATCAGCACCATGAAAAAAGAACGATATCTTCTGGTGTGTCTGGGAACCCGGGACGGCATGTTTTACTACAAGGACAAAGAGACCGGATCGCGAAAGAGCCTCAAGACCCGGGATCCCGAGCAAGCCGAGCTGCTGGTTCAACACAAAAACCTGGTTCCGCAAAATCCGCTGATGAACCGCCAAATTGGGATGGCGTATCTCTCGGGCTCGGACCCCGCCCTGGTCGAGCGCGTGTGGCAGGACGTCATGGACGACATTATGAAGGACAAAACGGGTTCGACGCTGCGCCGCTGGGAAACGGCCGCCAAAGACACTGCATTTGATCGGATCCGCAATCGCGTCGTGGTCACAACCCAGGCTGCAGATTTAAAAGCCGTGCTGCGGAAAGGCACGATCAGCACCAATGTTTATCTCCGCCGGCTGCAAAACCACTGCATAGACATGGGTTGGTTGGCGGCAAGGATCTTGCCGAAAAAGCAATTCCCCAAGATAAAACACAAAGAGCAGCGGGCGATCACTTGGCGCGAGCACAGCCGAATTGTCGCTCGCGAACCCAATCCGGAACGCCGAGATTTTTACGAACTGTGCTGGTACTTTGGCGGCTCCCAGTCGGATATGGTTCAGCGCGATTCCGTGGGCAGGCCGGTGCGTTTGCTGGGCATCAACTGGGACATTTCCGATCGGAAATTGGCAGAAGCAGAAAATTCTCGCACGGCCGCCATCATCAGGTCCGCCCAAGATGCCATCATAGGCACCTCTCTCACCGGCCAAGTACTGAGTTGGAATGAAGCCGCAGAGCGGATTTACGGGTATTCA
>Ga0209062_1004694_pt1 | contig 13950 bp, 14 predicted proteins | sample Coa_R2_2_FD_187158 | JGI IMG/M metagenome (GOLD analysis project Ga0209062, IMG submission 187158) | Surface soil microbial communities from Centralia Pennsylvania, which are recovering from an underground coalmine fire - Coalmine... | ecosystem: Environmental > Terrestrial > Soil > Unclassified... | reverse complement strand
CGCTCGACCGGCTCAGCCGCCGCAGCCGTCGCGACGCCGTGCCGTTGAGCGATCGCGCCCTCGTGCTGGTTGCCAACCGGCTGACTGCACCGGGCAGCGAGCATGGCTTGGCGCGCTGGCTGGAGACTGAAGTGGCCCCCGGATTTGGGACCGGTTGACTAATTGGATTTGGAGCCGTTCCGTTGTCACAGACGGAGCGGGAGATGACGAAGAGGACGAGACGGAAGATCGACGCGGGGCTGAAGGCGAAGATCGCGCTGGTGGCCGATGCCGACGCCCGCAAGGTCGTGTTTGTCAGCAAAGGCCGCGGCGCCGACAACATCGCCGGCTTTGTCCAACATTTGCGCACCCACAAGGGCGCGGCGGACAACATCACGGCGGCCTGCCTCGACATGTCGCCGGCCTTCATCAAAGGCGTCACAGACCATCTGCCGAAAGCGGCGATCACCTTCGACAAGTTCCATGTGGCCGCTCATGCGAGCCAAGCCGTGGACAACATGCGGCGCATCGAGCAGAGGACCGATCCGGCGCTCAAAGGTTTGCGCTGGGCCTTGCTCAAGGACAAAAGCAAACTCTCCCCTGACCAAGCCCGCGACCTCGATCGCCTCGTCGTCCAGTTCACCGCCAAGCGCACCGCTCGCGCCTGGCTCTATCGCGAACAACTGCGCAATATCCTCGACCGCAAACAGATCAACATCGTTTCCGCAATGCTGGCTCAGTGGCGCACTAAAAAAATCGGCTACTGTTTTATTTGCCCAACAACCTGAGATTTATGCGCGTCTTAATTTCTTCTGTGGTCGAACCTTGCCGCGGCTTACGCGGTTGGCCTCCCTCACGATATACCCCCGCGTATAGGGCTTCCCGTTTTTCATGATCTTGAATCGGCGTTGCACTGGGCTCCAGGCGGGCTGCGAGCCTGCCAGGAGGGCCGGAGGACCGCTTTGGCCGGGTATCTTCAGAACGTCAACCCGATCCGGAACACCTGCACCGCATAAAACGCAAGTTCCGCATCCAGACAGCGCTTGATGTTGTCGGCCTGACGGAAGCCGTGCTGCTCGCCCGTGAACAGGAAGTACCCAACGGCATTTCCCTTGCGCCGCAACGCTTCAACCATCATCTCGGTCTGGTTCGGCGGCACAACCGCATCCTCGGAGCCTTGGAAAAAGATGACCGGCTTCGACAGCCGATCGGCGTGATAAACCGGCGACCGCTCGCGATAGCGCTCTTCCATTTCGGGAAACGGCCCGATGAGCCAATCGAGATATCGCGACTCGAACTTGTGGGTGTCGCGGGCGAGCGCGGCGGCATCGCTGACGCCGTAATAGCTTGCCCCACCCTGGAAGAAGTCGCGAAAAGCAAGCGCCGCCAGCGTGGTGTAGCCGCCGGCGCTGCCGCCACTGATGACGACGCGCTTTGCGTCCACCAATCCCCGCTCGGCCAGAAACTTGGCGCCGTTCACGCAGTCGTCGACATCCACGATGCCCCAATTGCGCCTGAGCCGCTCGCGATATTCGCGTCCAAATCCGGTGCTGCCGCCGTAGTTGACGTCGAGCACCGCAATGCCGCGGCTGGTCCAGAAATGAGTCCCGAGATTGAGCGTGCTCGACGCCGAGGACGTCGGGCCGCCATGACATTTGACAAGCAGCGGCGGCCGTTCGTCCGGGCCCCCGACATAGTCGGGATTGTGGGGCGGATAGAACAGCCCGAACGCGGTCTTGCCTCCGGTCGTTGGGAATTCCACCGGCTCGACTTTGGTGAGATAGCCGGTGATGCGCGGTTCAGTTCGATCGAGGAGCTCGGTCGCCTGTTTGAGGACGCGTTGTCGCCCCGATTGGAGATCTAAGGCGATGACGGACGTCGGCCGGTCCGGGGCCCCGCCACGAAACACGACGCGGTCGCCGTCGGCGCGAACCGACCCGAACTCGGTGAAGGAGGTCTCGATCGGCTGGAGGGCGCCGGTTGTCAAGTCCAACGCCGCGAGCTTCCCTAGCCCAGCCGCCGTATAAGCGCAGACGATCCGTCGGGCGCCGGCGAAGGCGTAAGTAGACATGCCGAGGTTCCATTGCGGCATGCCGAATTCGGCCGCCATCGGGCAAAGCGGGCGCGTCGCCGCGGCGGCGATATCGTAAGCGTACAGATTCCACCAGCCGGTGCGATCGGAAACGAAGACGATCTCGTTGCCGTCGGGCGACCATTCCGGCTGAAAGACCGACTCATCCACACCGCCCGCGATGATGCGTATGCCCACAGGTGCGCCGCCGGGACCGATTTCGGCGAGATAAAGCGTGGTCCCGTTCCAAGGCATGTTAGGATGGTCCCACGCAAGCCACAGCATGCGGTTGCCGTCCGGCGACAGGCGCGGCGAACAGAAAAAATCGTGTCCGCCCGCCAGCGCCTCGCCCGCCGAGGCGCCCGAGCGGCCGAGATCGATCGCCACGATGGCGTTGATGGCCTCGCCTTCGACTGAATGATCTTCGCGCACGCCAATCCAGCGCCCGCGCCGCGGGTCGAGCACGCCGTCGCTGTAGCGCCATCCCCCTCCCTTCGCTCCCGCGCTTGCCTGGGAGGAAGACGGCTCCGGCGTGAGCGGCTCGGGTTCAGCTTGGCCGGGGCGCTGGCGATACAAACGCTGGTCGGCAAAGTTCGAAAAGATGCATGTCCCGCCCGCTACGAGCCACGCTGCGCCGCCGTATTCGTGAACGCGCGTGCGGACATTGAAGCCGGGGGGCGTTACGTCAGTGACGGCGCCGTCAGGACCCTCGCGCACGATCACGTTGCGGCCTTGCTCCTGCGGCCGCGCTTCGAGCCAGTAGACCTGATCGCCATCGATGCGAATGTCCGACAGCATCGTGGCCTTCGCCACGATGAGGTCGGAGGTGATCGGCGATTTCCAGGAGCCGTAAGGCGCAGTTTTGGCTGTGGGCATTCTTATTGTTAGGCTTTCCGCGAAATAATCGCTTCGGTTGTTGCGCAGCGGTCTGGCGATTCTTACCTCCCCCCGCGTGCGGGGGGAGCGAGCGGTGCCGTCATTCCTCCAACAACCCCTTAGTTCTGAGGGTCCAGCCGCCTGAACTTCTGAATGCGCTGACCGGTATTCACCTCGGCGGTATAGATGTTGCCCTGGTGATCCACCGCAATGTTGTGCAGCGCGGTAAACTGCCCGGCCTGGCGGCCGACGCGGCCGAATCGCCCGACGATCTCCTTGGTGCCGTGGTCCAGGATGCGGACTTCGCCGTTGGCGCCGTCGGCCATATAGATGAATCTCTGCTCCTTGTCGGGCGAGAATACGAGTTCATAGACCGACCCCGTGGCCCGCGTGTTCTTCTCATAGAAATGCTCGGACACAAACGTGCCGTCCTTGCGGAAGATCTGAACGCGATCATTGGTGCGATCGCAGACATAGACGAACCCGTCCTTGTCGAAGCGCACGCAGTGCACCGGATTTCCGAACTGCTGGGACGGGGGCTTCGCGGGATCGTAAGGGGGCGTCTTTTCATCGCTTGGCTTCCTGCCATAAGCGCCCCAGTGCCGCTTGTAGGCGCCCGTCTCGGAATCGAACACGACGATCCGTCGATTGGCATAGCCGTCGGCCGCAAACACCTCGTGAGCGGCGGTGTCGACAGCGATGTCGGCCGGCGAGCCGAGCCGCTCGGTGGAATTGCTGTCGTTGCCGGCGCCGGATTTGCCGATCTGCAGCACGAACTTGCCGTCCATTGTGAACTTCAGAAGCTGGCCATCCGATTTGCCGTTTCCAGCGAGCCAGACAAAGTCGTTGTCGTCGATGAAAATACCGTGCTCCGACTCGGGCCACTGATAGCCGGGCCCCGGACCGCCCCATGCGCGCAAAAAATTTCCGGACTCGTCGAATACAAGCACAGGTGGCGCCGCGACGCAGCACCTGGACGGCGGCGGATTTTGCTCAGCAGCGCGCTCCCGCTGGGTCAGCGAATTCGGGCGCTGGACGATCCAGATGCGGTCAAACCGGTCGACCGTGATGCCGGCAACCTGACCGAGAATCCAATTATTCGGCAGCGGCTTCGGCCACAAGGCGTCGACCTGAAACTGCGGGATGGCCGGCTTCGTATCTTCCGCGGGCGCGGGACACAGCGCCGCTAATATACCGGCTAATGTGCCCGCTGCTGCCAGCAGAGCATGCGTGACTTGTTTCATCACTCCCTCCCATTTTTTCGCGACCGCAGGCGGCCTGCCCGTTGAGGTCCCCGGGCTGGCGAGACGCCCGCGCTCCCTGGGCCTCAAACCTCTATGCACAAAACCCGAACGAGTCCAAATTCCATCCTAAGGTTCGTGTTATACAGCCTCACGAACCACACGGGTACCCGCCTATGCTTCACGGTCCAGCTTCGTTTGCTTCGGTCGTTGCTTTGGCCTTTCTTCTTGGCGGCGGGGTTGCCGGGGCCGCCGGTCCGGAGCCGGTCGAATTCCGCGCCGGGGACATCACCCTGAAGGCCTTGATCTACCGGCCTGAGGGCACTGGGCCGTTTCCGGCAGTGATCGCGATGCATGATTGTTCCGGCCTCACCACCACGTCAGGAGCGGTCGAGAGCAAATATCGGGAATGGGCGCAAGTGCTGGTGCGCAACGGCTTCATCGTGTTGTTTCCGGAGAGCTACAGCTCGCGCGGACTCGGCAGCCAGTGCGCCGTCCGTAACCGTCCGATACGTCCGGACCGCGAGCGGGTCGCGGATGCCTACGCGTCGCGGCGGTGGCTCGGCCAACAGCCCGACGTAAAGGCGGACCATATCTCGCTGCTTGGCTGGGCGACGGGCGGCAGCAGCGTCCTGTGGGCGATCCGCCCGCAGCGCAAGAAGACCGACGACAAGCCCGACTTCAGATCAGCGGTCGCGCTCTATCCAGGCTGCCGCCGCCTCGACTCGACCGCCTGGAGCGCCCGTGTCCCAACTCTCATCCTGATCGGCGCCGACGATGACGTGACGTCGCCGCAGGATTGCGAGCATATGGTCGCCGGCGCCAGGGGCCGCAGCGCCCGGATCAGCATCATGGTCTATGCGGGCGCTTTTCATGACTTCGATCATCCCAATCGGCCGGTGCAGGTGCGTACCGGCTATGCAGTCTCGGCCGACGGCACGGGACGCGTTCATACTGGAACCAACGCGGCGGCCCGTGCCGATTCGCTCAAGCGCGTGCCGCAGTGGCTGGCGCGGTGAGCGCATGCTGACGAAATTGATAGCCGGCGCGGCCGTTGCGATTCTTGCCGCTGGAATGCCGCGCCAGGCATCCGCCGAAGACTTGCTCCGCTTGGCAATCGGTCAGCGCGGCTTGTGGGATTCTTCCATCGCCGAGATCGGCCAGGGGGCCGGCGTCTTTCGTCGCAGCGGCCTTGAGCTGCAGGTCGTCTATACATCGGGCGGCGGCGAGACTCAGCAGGCGGTGATTTCCGGGAGCGTCGATATCGGAGTTGCCGCCGGAACGCTCGGAGTGCTAGGCGCCTATGCCAAGGGCGCGCCGGTACGGATCATCGCCGGCGAGGCGACCGGAACCGCGGAATACTATTTTGTGCGGGCGGACTCCCCGGTGGCGAAAGGCTTCGCCGGCGTCGCTCCCAACATGACGCTCGCCTACTCGACTGCCGGTTCCGGCACCCACATCACGGCGCTGCGCTTCATGAAAGAGCGCAACTTCAGCGCGAGGCTTACGGCGACCGGCAGCGTGCCGGCGACTTTCACGCAGGTGATGTCCGGCCAGGTCGACATCGGCTTCTCGACGCCGCCATTCGGGCTTGATGCCCTCGAGAAAGGCCAGATCCGTCTGATCGCCCTGGCCAACGATCTGCCGAGCGTTCGCAATCAGACCGTCAGAGTGATCATCGCCAATGCGACTGATCTCGCGCGCCGCCGCGAGACCTATGAACGTTTCATCCGCGCCTACGGCGAGACCATCGAATGGATGTATGCGGATGACAAGGCGATTGCGGCGTACGCGCAATATGCGGCGATTTCGCCCGCCATGGCGCGCCGCGTGCGCGATGATTTTTATCCGAAGACAATGCTCCAGCTCGACCGGGTGATGGGACTTGCGGAGATGGCCGAGGACGCGATTGCGTTCAAGTACATTGCCCGGCCGTTGACCGCCGCGCAGACCGCCGAGCTGGTGCAGACGAGGGCTGGACCCGAAGGCCCGCCGCCTCAGCCAAATGCCAGATAGATGCTGTAGACCGTCGCCAGAAGCACCAGCGCGGCCGACAGGATCAGTTCGGCGCGCAGGTTTCCGGCGGAATGTGTCTCAGCGTCGTCGAGCAGCCGTGCGGTGCGCACGAAGCGCGTCGTTGCAAGCGCAACAATAGCGACGCCGCCGAACATGAACGCGAGGCCTTCATAACGTCCGAGAGGCCGGGACAGCCATTCGTGCGCTCGCTGTGGGGCGCCGCCGATTGCGCTGCCCGCGATCGTCGACAGGAAGAGGTTGAACTTCTCGATCACGAAGCCAAACGCGATCACGGCAATGCCGGTTCGCACCCAGGCAAGGAATGTTCGCTCGTTCGCAGCGTTATCGCTGTAGCCGCGGATCATGAAGGCACCTCATAAGATCTCTGCATGAGCCTGATGTTCGGCCCCGAATGTCAGTGCGGCCCGGATCCTTTCCGCAGCCCCGGCATCCGGGACCGCCGCTGGCCTCTGACGGCGCAGCTGGCTCGGCTTCCCCTAAAACAAGCTGCCCTGCGCCGGATCGCTGCGGCGGCCCTTCCGTCGCGTGGGGCGCACACTTGCAGGAGGCCCGGTCAAGGCGCGGGCCTCGGCCGTCGCGCGCACCCGGCCGTCGGCGAATTCAATGTCAACCCGCGCTCCCGGATTGACGGCCGCGGCTGTGCGCAGCGGCCGACCGGCCTCGCTGCGCACCAGCGCGAAGCCGCGGGCCAGTACGGCGTGATACGACAACGCGGCGAGAAGCTGGGCCGCGCGCTCCAGCCGCGCATCCCGTCGGTCGAGCAGGGTGTCGATCGCAAGCGAGGCCCGCGACAGCAGCACGTCGACCCGCTCGCGAGCGCTCGCGATGCGCAAGCGCTGCGCCTCCGCATTGGCGCGCAGGCCGGCGGCCAGACGAACGCCAGCGGCAGCAAAGCGCTCGCGGCGGCGCTCGCCATGGACCCGCATGCAGCGAGCCGCGCGCATCGCAAACGATACCGTCCGCTCGCGCTCCCGCGCGATGCGCGCCGCCACCGACTGCGCCGTCAGCCGGCCGGCGATGCGAAAATACAGGGTATGATGGACCTGCGCATTGGCGATGAGCGCGCGCGGCAACCGATCGGCGGCGCCGTCGAGGCGCTGGCGCGGCACGGCGAGCAGTGCGTCGGCAGACGGCAACGCTCGCGCGGCGGCGCGCAGTTCAGTGCGGCGGCCATCCTGGCCGCGCGCCCAGCAGGAGAGCGCGCGGCGCGCCAAGCCATCGATGCGGCCGATCATTTCGGACCTCACCGGCACGGCGATTTCGGCCGCCGCGGTCGGGGTCGGGGCGCGGCGATCGGAGACAAAATCGATCAGCGTCACGTCCGTCTCGTGGCCGACAGCGGATATCAGCGGGATTGCGCTGGCAGCGGCGGCGCGCACCACGATTTCCTCATTGAAGGCCCACAAGTCCTCGATCGATCCGCCGCCGCGGGCGACGATCAGCAGATCGGGGCGCGGGATCGGACCGTCGCGCGCAAGGCTGTTGAAGCCCCGGATCGCGGCGGCGATCTCCTCGGCCGCTCCGTCGCCCTGTACCCGGACCGGCCACACCACGACGTGGCGCGGAAAGCGCTCGGCGAGCCGGTGCAGAATATCGCGAATCACCGCTCCTGTCGGGGAGGTGACCACGCCGATGACGCTTGGGAGATAGGGCAGGCGCTGCTTGCGGGCCTCATCGAACAGGCCTTCCGCCGCGAGCCTCCTTTTGCGCTGCTCCAGCAGCGCCATCAGGGCGCCAAGCCCCGCAGGTTCCAGGCTCTCGATGACAATCTGGTAGCTGGAGCGGCCCGGATATGTGGTGAGCCGGCCGGTCGCGATCACTTCGAGCCCTTCCTCGGGCCTGATCCGCATGCGGCCGAACGCGGTTTTCCAGATGACTGCGTCGATCCGCGCGCCTTCGTCCTTGAGAGCGAAATAAGCGTGACCGGATGAGTGCGGGCCGCGATATCCGGAGATTTCACCCCGCACCCGCACATGGCCAAAAGTGTCTTCGACCGTGCGCCTGAGCGCGGCCGAAAGTTCCGAAACGGTCCATTCCGGAATATTAATGCGCTGTTCGTTCATGGGGGGAACGGTATCGGCCATAAGGTAAGCTCAGTCCAGATGCTCATTGATTTCTTGCCATTCTGGTGTCCTCATGGCCGCGCAGCCCCTTTGACCGGCTTGCAGCCAGACAGCGCCGTGCTACATCACCGGCCGTCCTGTTTTTCGCTGCGGCGGCGTTCATGAACATACTCATTCTCGGCGCGGGCGGACGCGAGCACGCGCTCGCCTGGAAGCTCGCCGCAAGTCCGCTGACGGATCGCCTGTATTGTGCGCCCGGCAACGCCGGCGTAGCGCAGGAGGCGGAGTGCGTCGCCATAGATAACGGAGATCATCAAGCCGTTGTTGCGTTTTGTAAGGCCCGGGCCATCGATTTTGTCGTGGTGGGGCCGGAAATTCCGCTGGTGGCCGGCCTCGTCGATGACCTCGAAGCCGCCGGCATCAGAGCCTTTGGCCCGTCCCGCGCCGCGGCCCGGCTCGAAGGCTCCAAGCGCTTCGCCAAGGATCTCTGCCGCGCCAACAATATCCCAACGGCGGCCTACGAAAGCTTTACGGCCGCGGCGCCAGCCAAAGCCTATGCGCGCCGGGCGGGCGCGCCGATCGTGGTCAAGGCCAACGGCCTGGCAGCCGGCAAGGGCGTGGTGGTGGCGAAGACGCCGGCCGAGGCCGAGGCCGCCATCGACATGATGTTTGGCGGCGCGCTCGGCGAGGCCGGCACGGCGGTCGTGGTGGAGGAATTTCTCACAGGCGAAGAAGCCTCGTTCTTTGTCCTTTGCGACGGCGACAGCGTGGTGCCGCTCGCCGCCGCCCAGGACCACAAGCGCGCGTTTGACGGCGATGACGGCCCCAATACCGGCGGCATGGGCGCCTATTCGCCGGCCCCGGTGATAACGCCGGAGATCGAACGGCGCGCCCTCGACGAAATCGTGCTCCCGACCGTCCGGGCCATGAAGGCGATGGGAACCCCATACAGGGGCGTGCTCTATGCCGGGCTGATGATAACCGGCGAGGGACCGAAGCTCGTCGAGTACAATGTTCGGTTCGGCGATCCGGAATGCCAGGTGCTGATGCTGCGCCTGATGTCGGATCTTCTGCCGGCGCTGATCGCCGCGCGCGACGGCGTGCTCAAGAACTTCGCGCTTCGCTGGTACTCGCAAGCGGCGCTCACCGTCGTAATGGCCGCCAAGGGCTATCCAGGCAACTATGTCAAGGGCTCGGAAATCGTGGGCCTCGCGGAAGCGGCGAAAGTCGAAGGCGTCGAAATCTTCCACGCCGGCACGCGCCGCGAGAACGGCCGCATCCTCGCCAATGGCGGCCGGGTGCTGAACGTCTGCGCGCTCGGCAACACGGTGAGAGAGGCGCAGGCGCGCGCCTACGAAGCGGTCGACAAGATTAAATGGCCGGAAGGCTTCTGCCGCCGCGACATCGGATTTCGGGCGGTGGAGAGACGAAAATAGCGGCGCTGATCGGGAGACCTCGATTTGGCGAGCAATTCGCAACTATAGGTCGACGTGATTATCGAGGACGAGGAAACCGACCGCGTGGTCCGACAACTCGCCGAACGTACCGGCGAGCCGATCGACGTGGCCATGCGACAAACCCGTGTTCGATCGCCTTCAGCGGGTACCCTTGAATGAAGATGAGATCGCGCGGCGCAAGCGTTAAGCTTGCCGAAATACTCGCCTGTTTCGATTCCTTGCCGCGGATTAACGAGCATCTGCCCGACGACGCGCCGATCGGCGACGACGAAAATGGGCCGCCGGTCTAACTATCGGAGGCAGAAGGCGGTTGTGGGCGGCGGGCCTTGTCCATACACTCGATTCGCGTATATATCTTCAAAGACGGCGTATATACTGTGCAACGTCAATGCATTCTACGAGTCGTCAACATGGGCGTGATCATCAAAAACGCGGTTACGGAGGCCAAAATCCGCAAGCTCGCCAAGCGTACGGGCGAGACATTGACGCAGGCGGTGGAGCACGCCGTAGATGAGAAATTAGCCAGGATTGCTCCGCAACGCCGCAAGGGCCGCGTCGACCGCGCCAAGCTCGCCAAGGTTCTCGCCCATTTCAGGTCCCTTCCGAAGCAAAACGAGCATCTGACCGACGACGAAATCATCGGATATGATGAGTATGGCGTGCCGAGATGATCGTGGTCGACACTTCGGTCCTTGTTGCGATCCTCCGCGAGGAAGCCGATGCTGCTGATTGGATTGACCTGTTCGATCGGACGTCGAAATCGCTAATGTCGATCGTCTCTTATGTTGAGACGAGCATGGTCGTCTACGGCCGGGCTGGCGATACCGACCCCAACGAGGTCACTGATTTGATCGAAGCGCTGCGAATCGAAGTTCTGCCGGTCTCACTTGATCAAGGCGAAGCCGCGGTCGCGGCATTCTTGCGCTATGGCAAGGGTCGTCACCGCGCGGCCCTCAATCTCGCCGACTGTTTTTCTTATGCACTGGCGAAAGTTCGCAGGGCGCCCCTTCTTTACAAAGGGAATGACTTTGCCATGACGGACATCGTCCCTGCGTGGCAACCCCAATAACTGCATGCCCGATCTCGCCGATCTCTATCCCGGCTTTGCCTCCCATTGGATCGATACCTCTGCCGGCAGAATCTTCGCGCGCGCCGGCGGCAGTGGGCCGCCGCTGATGCTGCTTCATGGCTACGCACAGACCAACGTGATGTGGCACAGGGTTGCCGACGAGCTCGCGAAGCGCTTTGCGCTCGTGATCCCGGACCTGCCGGGCTATGGCTGGTCGGCGGCGCCCGACGCGGGCCCCGATCACGCGCCCTATACAAAGCGCGCCATGGCCGCCGCCATGATCGACGTGATGGAGACGCTCGGGCATGCGCGTTTCAGCCTTGCAGGTCATGACCGCGGCGGCCGTGTCGCTTATCGGCTCGCGCTCGATCACCCCGGTCGGGTGACCCGGGTTGCGGTGCTCGACATCGTGCCGACCTACGCGATGTGGCGCGGCCTCGATGCGCGCCTCGCCTGTCGGATCTGGCACTGGACGTTTCTGTCATTGCCGGCGCCTGGCCCGGAAAACATCATCGGCCGCGACCCCGTCGCGTTCTGGGACTGGAAGACCGCGCCCGGCACGAAGGCCAAGAGTCTTGCGGCTTTCGATCCGCGTGCGCTCGCCCACTACCGCGCGTTCTTCTCCGATCCGCTGCGCATTCACGCGACCTGCGAGGACTACCGCGCCGGCCGGACAACCGATCTTGCACACGACGAGGCGGACCGCGCGGCAGGACGGAAAATTGCCTGCCCGATGCTGGCGCTGTGGGGGGAGAGCGGCATTCCAAGCGAGACGGAGAGCCCTCTCGATACGTGGCGCGAGTGGGCGAACGACGTGCGCGGCTTCGCAATCGACTGCGGGCACTATCTGCCGGAGGAAAATCCGCAGGCAACCACAGCGGCGCTCATCGATTTCTTCGGCGGCCGCGAGTAGGCCGTTGGAGGATCGAGCGCAGGGAAACCGTCCGGGGCCTCTCCCGTGGCGCGGCTCCTACGGGTTTCGCTACGCTCAACCCGTCCTAAATGCTACGATGCGCCAACCATGTCTATCTTGGACTACCAGGACGCGTTCACCGGCACCAAGGATGTTGCCGCGCCTCTGCGCTTCGACACCGCGCGGCTCGAAACGTGGCTTGCAGCCCGTGTGCCGGAATTTTCCGGGCCACTCGCTGTGCGCCAGTTCAAAGGGGGGCAGTCGAATCCCACCTATCTTTTGGAGACGCCTGCGCGCCGCTATGTGCTGCGGCGCAAGCCGCCGGGCAAGCTTCTGCACTCCGCCCATGCGGTCGACCGCGAATTCCGCGTGATCTCGGCGCTCTACCGCCAGAACTTCCCGGTGCCGGAGCCGATCGTCTATTGCGAGGACGCGGAGGTGGTGGGCACCCCATTTTTCGTGATGAGCTATGTCGACGGGCGCATCTTCTGGCAGTCGCATCTGCCGGGCTCGCATCCCTCCGAGCGCACCGCCGTCTACGATGCCGTCAATGCAACGATTGCACGCCTGCACAGCTTCGATCCCGCCGCGATCGGACTTGCCGGCTATGGCCGCGGCGAGAGCTACGTCGCCCGGCAGGTCGAGCGCTGGTCGAAGCAGTATCGCGCATCGGAGACGCAAACCATCGACGACATGGAGCGTCTGATGGTCTGGCTGCCGAACCATCTGCCCCCACCGGCGCCGATACGGCTCATCCACGGCGATTTCCGCCTCGACAACATGATCCTGGCAAAGGATTCGCCTCGCGTGCTCGCTGTGCTCGACTGGGAACTCTCGACCCTCGGCGATCCGCTGGCGGATTTTTCCTATCACCTGATGAAATACCACATGCCGCCGGCCGATAGCGGCGGCGGTACGGCTTCCCTTATCGGCCATGACCTTCGAGCGCTGGGCATTCCTTCCGAGGGGCAGTACATCGACGCCTATGCGGCGCGCACGGGCCTCGATCCCCGCGCGCACCTCAACACCTACCTGGCCTACAATTTTTTCCGGATCGCCGCGATCCTGCAGGGCATTGCCGGGCGGATCCGGGACGGCACCGCCACCAGCGAGCACGCGGCCGCCAAGGCGCTTATGGTCCGCCCGCTGGCGGCAGCGGCGTGGTCGTTCGCCTGCGCAGCGGGCGGCTGATGAAAAGTGTGGCGCTCGCACTCGGCGCCGGCGGCGCGCGCGGACTCTCTCACGTTGCGGTGTTCGAGGTGCTCGACGAGTTGGGAATCAAGCCTGTGGCCATTGCCGGCTCCTCGATCGGCGCTATCGCTGGCGCGGTCTATGGAGCCGGGATGAGCGGCAAGGCGATTCGCCATTACGTCATTGATCTCGCTCACAACCGGGGCGAGGTCTGGCGGCGCCTGATGCTGGCGCGGGCCGGCACCATCGGCGACATGTTCAACGGCAACTTCACGGCCGCCGTGCGGCTCGACGCCGAAAAACTCGTTGCACAGTTTCTTCCTGATGTGGTTCCGGACGACTTTGACAAGCTCGGGATTCCGCTGACCGTGGTGGCGTCCAATCTCTACGGCCGCCGCGAGGCGACCTTCAGCTCGGGCCCGCTCAAACCGGCGCTCGCAGCCTCGATCGCGCTGCCCACCATCATGCGGCCCGTCGTGCTCGGCGAACGCGTGCTGATCGACGGCGGCGCCACCAATCCGCTGCCGTTCGATCTCTTGCGCGGGCGCGCCGATATCGTCGTGGCGGTGGATATCTCCGGCCCCCCGGCCGAAGAACGCAAGGACCTGCCCAACACCATCGAGTCGCTCTATGCCACGGTGCTGGTAATGACCAGCGCGATCATCAATGAGAAGCTCAAGCATGACGCGCCCGATCTCCTGGTGCAGCCGCATGTCGGCACGTTCCGGGCGCTCGATTTCTTTCAGGCGAGTGCGATTTTGCGCGTCGCTGAGGCCGCGAAAACGGACTTGAAGGCGAAGCTGGAGGCGCTGCTCGGGCTGTGACGCCGGGGCGCATCCTGAAGCCGTAGAGCCGTCGCCAGGGTTGAGCGATAGCGAAACCCGGGGCCGCCCTCCCAGCCCGGGCTGCGAGACTCACCTTCTTTCGTAACTGCCCAGGTGGGATAGCCATCCTTTCGATGTTCTGCCGGTAAGATTTTTCTAGACAGCGGAATCGCGTTTCGATTCAAGGATTCATGAATGGCGATTCGCAATCTGAGCCGACGCGGGAAGA
>Ga0209062_1004692_pt1 | contig 13953 bp, 14 predicted proteins | sample Coa_R2_2_FD_187158 | JGI IMG/M metagenome (GOLD analysis project Ga0209062, IMG submission 187158) | Surface soil microbial communities from Centralia Pennsylvania, which are recovering from an underground coalmine fire - Coalmine... | ecosystem: Environmental > Terrestrial > Soil > Unclassified... | reverse complement strand
AGGACAGTTGGATTTGCTCCCGCCAGTTACCACCATAGTAATAACTGAGGTCTTGCTCTAGGGAATGCTTGCGATTTAGCTCTTGAAAGTTAATTTTGGAAACAATTGGATGGTCGCGGTGCTTCTCCATCTCCTCTTCCATTGCTGAGTAGATGAAATAGAAGTTAGCAACTAGCTTCCGGTAGGAACTTTTCTCTACAACTCCTTTTAAAAAACATTTGACAAAACCAACGTTTTCTGCCATGGTGTGGGATTTTTTGGTTCCAACACGCAATTTGGTCGCTAAATTGCTGCTCATGCTAAATTTCTCAACTTTAAAAGATTAAACTTGCCGAAAGCTTATTTGCCTACGGCGACAAAAGCTACTAAAAGGCTAGATTAGAGCTGTTTGATGAGAATTTCTATTAAAATTTTTGAAGTTGTCATAATTCGTATTTTTTCTCAATATAAGCTATCCAGCGCCAAGCATGTCAATAAGCACATGTATGGTGCAGGCACATTCTTTAGGAACCTCTTCGGAGCCAGAGACATAATTCTTGATTTTTTACTCATAAATTCAGTGCTATCACTTAATAAGTATAAAACTTAACTTTGTATAAAGTATATCAAAAAAGTAGATTTATATTAAATTTACATTCTTTTGATAAAGTCTTCACAAGAATTTCTAGCTAACTTTTAAGTGCTTTTGCTTAAAAAAAAGAGAAGCTAATATAAGGTTATAGAAATAAAAACTGAATAAATTTTGCGGATGAAAAGGCATTGCAGAGGAATTGTGTAACAAAGTTGAAAGTGTTATTCTCCATGATAATTGTGTGGAGTGTTTTGAGGAGTGTTTTAATGTATGGTTACATCTATAATTCAAGCTCCAAGCATTCTAAAGGATTCTGCGTCCAAAGCTGAAGGTAATTTCGCGTTAAACTTAATAGATCTGCCAACAACTCCCCTGTTTGGTACGGATGGCATCCGTGGGCGAGTAGGTGAATTGCTGAGTGCACCCCTAGCATTACAAATTGGTTTTTGGGCAGGGATTGTTTTACGTACCCATGCTAACAACCCAGGACCGATTATTCTGGGACAAGATTCCAGAAACTCCAGTGACATGCTGGCAATGGCTTTGAGTGCAGGCTTAACAGCAGCAGGGTTAGAGGTATGGTATTTAGGGCTATCCCCAACTCCTTGTGTTGCCTATCTCACGAGTATCAGTGATGCTATAGGTGGAGTTATGATTTCTGCAAGTCATAATCCTCCAGAGGACAACGGCATCAAAATTTTTGGTGCGGATGGTGCTAAGTTGTCCCCAACATTGCAGGCAGAAATTGAAGATCTGCTCCGTGGTAGGAAATCATCAGTTGCTGATGTAAGTCACTATGGACGGCATTACTCCCGAACAGAGTTAGTGAAGGATTATGCTGAGGCGTTGAAAAAGCCCTTGCTTAGCGCTGGAAATCTTCAAGGGATGAAGATTGTTTTGGATTTAGCATGGGGAGCAGCCGTTGAGTTAGCACCCCTGGTGTTTCAGGAAATGGGAGCAGAGGTTATCTGCTTGCACAATCAACCAGACGGCGATCGCATTAACGTTAATTGCGGTTCTACTCATCTAGAAATCCTCCAAGCAGCAGTTAAGGAACACAATGCTGATATAGGGTTTGCCTTTGATGGTGACGCTGATCGCGTTTTGGCGGTGGACAATACCGGACGCCAAGTCAATGGTGATTACATCCTCTACTTATGGGGACACAGTTTACAGCAAAAACAAGAACTGCCAGATAACCTTATAGTTTCCACGGTGATGGCAAACCTAGGCTTTGAGAGAGCATGGAAACAAGTAGGTGGAAAACTGATTCGTACAGCAGTGGGTGATCAGTACGTCCAAGCAGAAATGCTACGGACAGGCGGAATGCTTGGCGGTGAACAATCAGGTCATATCCTCTGCCGTCATTTTGGTATCACTGGAGATGGACTGTTAACAGCCTTACACTTAGCAGCGTTAGTGCAACGGGGGGGAGTTTCCCTCTCATCTATGGTTGATCAAAGTTTTCAGACATATCCACAACTTTTAAGAAATGTACGCGTAGAAGACAGGTCAAAACGCTTGGGATGGAAAGATTGCCAACCCTTGCAACAAGCGATCGCCCACGCTGAAGCAGCAATGGGTGATGCTGGTAGAATTTTGGTTCGTGCCTCTGGTACTGAACCAGTCATTCGAGTTATGGTAGAAGCCGAAGTTTCTGAATTAGCAGACTATTGGACAAATGAACTAGTGTCACGAGTTCAGCAGTATTTAGCAGCTTGAGTTAATAATTTAAATTTATTTTTTGTTTATTTAACCGTACATTGTAGAGGCACACCAGTGCTCTTACAGTGTATTTTTTTTAGCCAAAAACTACTGGAAAGCAATAACTCTAGAGTATAGGTATTGACTTTAATACCTCAGACATCTACTTAAGTATATGCTTAAGTATATTTTTAAGTTAATGTAAATAATGAACGCTATAATCTTATCTGTAGTGTTCGTTTATCATCTTAACCATAATTGCCACGCACTAGAAATGCGTTTTTAGTAGCGCTCGAGCACCTCTATATCCCTCTATTTTTGATCCCTACTTTGTATAAAAAGGGGAGCATCTACGCTTTGTCAACAGACTCATATCGGGTGAACCGGAACACGGGAGTATCCCGATTTTTCAGATTTATTTTGTAGTGCGAGCATCTTGCTCGCTAAATATATCACAATTGCGAGACGTGAGTGCAAAGCACACGCTTCGCGAACACACTACTGATATCAAAATGGGATGCTCCCGTTTTGCAAAAACAATCACTTAAGAACTTATGCTTGTTTTCGTAGTACCGCTCAAAAGTCCACAAGTCTCTAAATCTTGGGAACTTGTCACCCAGTTGTTTGAAAGATGCATGAGATCCTTATGCAATCAGACTTCACCACACTACAGAGTGATTGTTGTGTGTAACGAACGACCACGTATTGACTTTCATCATCCCAACATTAAATACATTGAAGTTGATTTCCCACCTGCAAACGAGACAGACCCGATATGTCGAGGACATACAGACAAAGGGCGGAAAATCTTAAAAGGACTGATTCACGCTCAAGAATTTTGCCCATCTCACACTATGGCGGTTGATGCTGATGATTGTGTAAGTAAGTATTTAGCAGAGTTTGTCCACAAAAACCAGCATTGTTATGGTTGGTTTATCAATAAGGGATACAAGTATCAGAATGGCAGTGATTTTGTATATATCAAAAGAAGCAATTTTTATCGAATGTGTGGCACCAGCAATATTCTCATGTATGAGTTGAATCAACTGCCTAAAAATCCAGAATATAATCGGGGCTATGGTTACTATAAGTTCTATATAGATCACGAAAAAGTAAGAGGAGATCTAATTAAAAAAGGAACTCCTCTTCAGCCATTACCCTTTGCTGGTGCTATTTATATTATTGATACAGGAGAAAATTTTTATTATGGTGCAACGAAGTTAACATTTAATATTTTTAATCGCAAACTCTTAAATCAACCAATTCGGGAAGAATTTAATTTATATCCAATGAAGAAAAATCTATTAGCAGCACTAAATTTGAGATAAGCTGATATACGTTGATCTGGCATTCTTACGTAGAACAGCACCATCATGCTGACATCAAAGTTAAAATCTAAAAGATCGAAGAAAACCAAAAAACAGGCAAAACAGGAAACTCCAACCCTCAGTATTAAGGAACGTGCAGCACAAAAGCGCAAAGCTGCAAAGGAGCGTCAAGAACTTACTAAACTAATCACAAACGCAATTTTTGTCGCTGCTTTGTTGGCTATTCCGCTAGCTTTTATAGGAGGAATAAGAGCAGTTCTTCCAACCACCTTGGGAATTCTCTGCTTAGCTCTTTCCTATAAGTACCCTCGCCAAGCCCTTTATGGCTTCATAATTTATGTGCCCATTGGCGGAACCATCACATATTATCTTGGCAGCAGTCCTGTACTTCAATTGGCAAAAGACTCCTTTTATGTTCCTGCGCTGATAGGAATTTGGCAGAGTTGTCGCAAGCAGAATCTACCTTTGATTATTCCCCAGGGGATTAAAATTCCACTATTTATTTTATTGGGATCGTGTTTGATAACACTGATATTCGTGAATGGTTGGCAGCAGTTCAACCCTCCTGCTGTCGGAGTCTTTCAAAAAGAGTCTCACGAACAACCCTTTTTAATGGGAATTCTTGGGTTAAAAGTATTTTTAGGTTATGTCCCTTTAATAAGCTGTGCTTACTATCTAATTCGTAACAAGCGAGATTTTCTATTTTTATCACGGTTACAAATTGTCTTAATCATTGGCTGCTGCGTGCTGGGATTAGTCCAATACTTATTACTACTCAAGGGAATATGCCAAGGTACTAGAAATTTAGAAGGAGCAGCTTTATTTAAAGCATCAATTGCTGCCCGCTGTTTTATTGGGGGGTCTTTAGTCTATAGTCCAGAGGAAGGAGTGATTCGCCTACCAGGAACATTTGTTGCGCCTTGGCAATGGGCTTGGTTCTTAATTTCTAGTACGTTTTTTTCCTTTGGAAGTGGCTTTAGTGACCCCTCATTTATTTGGCGGCTTATTAGTTTAGGTTCCACAGCATTAGTATTTGTCAATGCAGTTGTTTGTGGACAGAGAATTGCCTTAGCTTTAGTTCCTATCTGCTTCGTTGTTTTGCTATTCCTCACTGGTCAGATTGCTAACCTGAAACGATTTATCCCTTTAGGAATTGGACTCACTTTGATTCTAGGAATTGCAATGGTTAGTAACCCTGAGGTTGTCGCCGAGAGAACAGCTAGTTTTGTTGACCGCTGGAATGCTGCACCACCCTATGAGTTTATCACCCAACAATTTGGGGAAGTGTGGAAAAATGTAGGCGGACCATTTGGAATTGGGTTAGGTCGCGCCACTAACTCTGCTCGTTCACTTGGTGAGACTAAACTTGTGGAAACCTACTATCCCAAAGTTCTTCAGGAGGTTGGACCATTTGGACTTTTAGGGTTTGTCATCTTGGCCACTACCTTAACAGTCATTTGCTTTAGAAAGTATCGTTCAGTAAAAAACCGTAATTTCCGCAGTTACGCGGGGGCTATGTGGGTGTTTATATTGTTTATTAGCTACAACACCTACTACTACCCTCTGGATGTTGATCCAGTTGCTGTCTATTACTGGTTTTTTGCTGGAGTTCTATTAAAATTGCCAGAAATAGATAAACAAGAGAGGCTTCTTGAGAATTCCCACACAAAACCGAAGAACAAAAACTTAAAAATGAGACAATCACAGGTGACATAAAGATGGCAAGGGTTATTATCACAGGCGAAAAACACCTCAGCATTCCTAACCATCCTCGCAGTTCAAGACATACACTTTTATACTCTAAACCTTTTCCTTCGGGAAGATACCCTTTAGAAAACATGTGGCTTCCTTTAGGGAGTATAAGTTCCTGGCAACCCACATTGAAAAAAAACCATCTGATTCATTCTTTCAAAAAAATTCAATATACAAAGAAACCTTGGCTTCTCACAGTTGAAGATCATAGTTTTTTGTACCTGAATCCTCGGAATAAAATTGAAGCTTTGGTTTACGCAACCTTAAATAACCGTATAGGATTAGAAAATTGCAAAAAACTGATAGCAATCTCAGATTATGCAAAAATGAGATGCCTCAATTGGATTCAAGAACTCAATAATGATCTTTGGGAAAAGGTCATTCATAAGGTAGATATTATTCATCCTAATTTTCCCATCAGAGCCAAACATCCAAAAAAATACAATAGACAGCAAAAACTACAGCTGATATTCATAGGCAATCACATTGCAAGAAAAGGTGGTATCGTGGCTTTGAGACTTGCAAAGAAAGCAGAAAAACTGCGGTTACCACTTGTTATACATATAATATCTGGCTTGAAACATGGTCCAGGTGTACCAACTGATTTTCCTGAGCAAACAAAGTATGCAGAGGATTTAAAATTACTTGAATTAAATAACATTGTTTATCACAAAATTCTTCCTAATGAAAAAGTGATTGAGTTACTCGCACAAAGTGATTTTCAAATCTTAGCTACACTACATGACACTTATGGTTATAGCGTTATCGAAGGGTTTTCTGTAGCAACTCCTGCAATCACAACTAATGTTTGTGCTTTACCAGAATTTGTTCGTCATGATGAAAATGGATATGTACTACCCTTAGAACTGAACGAACGTAGACATTGGAATAACTGGCTACATGGAGATGAAGTAAAAAATATTGAGTATTGGGATATTTTGAACAGCACTTATGAACAGTTGGCAAACAAAGCATTAGAAGTCATATTTAATTTTTTAGAGAGACAAGATAAAAGCGAGCATTATGAGTTTTTAAGTGCAGAAGCACTATCCCACGCAAATAATACCAATAATTCACAAAAGCAAAATGAATTATTTGATAATCTTTATGCAGAACTAGCAGAAGTATAAGTGTTTATTATTTAGTCAAAGTAAATTATAAATATATTTAGGATAAATAATAATGGTTGATTATCCTTTCATCTCTGTCATTATTCCCACCTACGGTCGTGAGGAACCACTGCGAAATAGTCTGATAGATGTCCTCAAACAAGACTACCCAAACTTTGAAGTTTTGCTGATAGATCAAACCCCACAGCATCAACCAGAAATTGAAGCTTTCCTAGAAGAATTAGCAGCAGAAAAAAAAATTAAGTGGTTTCGCTTACAGTGGGCAAGTTTGCCAGGAGCAAGAAATTATGCTGTGCGACGAGCATCTGGTGAAATCATTTTATTTATCGATGATGATGTTCAGCTACATCCTGGATTTTTAGCAGCTCATGCGAAGAACTTTTTGGAAAAACCAGATGTGGGTGCTGTTGCTGGACGAGTATTTGACAGAATGAAATTGGGTGACTCTGGAGGGAAATTACAGATTGAATATCTTCCTCCTCAAGCAATGGACCCAGGAATTGCTTGGTACTATATTGATTTGGTGCATACAGTCAAACCCCAACAAGTCCTCTCAGCTAGGGGTTGTAATATGTCTTTTCGTCGAGAAATTTTTACTAAATACGGACTAAAATTTGATGAAAGATTTCGCGGTAGTGCAGTCCGAGAAGAGTCTGATTTTTGTTTGAGATTACGGCAAACAGGATACAAAATTTGGTATGACCCAGAAGCTTATCTAGTGCATTTAGGCGAAGAGACAGGGGGTTGCCATGATATCAGTATGCGATCGCTCCAGTATCAACTGACCTTCTACCATAACCATTTCCTCATGGGGTTAAAAAATCTTACCATTCCCCAAGCCTTGCGCCTCTACGCTCGTTTATTTGACTGTCATGTTCTTGGACACCCCCCTTGTAACAAAAGCGGTTCCCCCATCAAAATTGTCACACGTGGATTTTTCTACACTTTAGGCTTTTTTAAAGCCTTGATTTCAGTCATCCAATCCACATGGAATGATGGTCAAATCTATACACATCTTGATGAAAAAAGTGAGCTTATTTAAAAGCAGATAAACCCATGTGTATTTATCTGCGGTTCAAAAAACTTATAACAATGAAAATATTAGTAGCTAGCCATACCTATATTGTAGATCTTAACTGTGAAAAACTCAGAGCTTTATCACAACTAGAACCTGAAATTGAAGTCACCGTTATAGTTCCCAAGCGTTGGAAACCCGGTGGTGTTCAAAACAAAATTATTACCACTCAATACCAAGATGAAGGTAAATTTCGCATAGTTCCAGTGTCCAACTTCAGCCAAAATCATCAGGGACTGCTCACTTTTGGTGTAGACTTGATGTCCTTATTACGCCAGTTTCGTCCTCAAATTATTCAAGTTGAACAAGGTTCTAGAGGATTAGCTTATTCCCAAATGATCGCTCTCAATCAATTTTTAGGACTTAAGGCTAAAAATGTATTTTTTACCTGGTGGAACCTTCCTTATCAACTCAAATTTCCCATTTCTCTCATAGAGAAATATAACCTCAACCACAGTCACGGTATAATTTCAGGAAATCAAGATGGTGCAAAAATTTTAAGGGAACATGGATACAAAGGTTCCATCAAAGTGATGCCTCAACTAGGTGTAGATGAAACCCTTTTTATTCCTCAGCCTCAATCAAACCTAGCAGCTAAGCTAGGTATTGAACAAAACGAATTTGTTATTGGCTTCGTTGGTCGTTTCGTCCCCGAGAAAGGATTACTCACTCTTTTTGATGCCTTGGTAACCTTAAAAGATAAATCCTGGAAATTATTGATGCTTGGACGTGGACCTTTGCAATCAGAGTTAATGAGCAAAGCAGAGGAAAACAAAATTCAAGACCGAATCATTTGGATAGAAAGTGTTCCTCATGACCAAGTGTGTCATTATATTAATTTAATGAATACCTTAGTCTTACCTTCTGAAACAACATACGAATTTAAAACCTTAACAGCAGCAGGCTGGAAAGAACAATTTGGTCATGTACTCATTGAGGCAATGGCTTGTAAAGTTCCTGTCATTGGCTCAAACTCAGGTGAAATTCCTCATGTCATTGGTGAGACAGGTTTAGTCTTCCCTGAAGGGAATGTTCAAGCACTTGCTCATTGCCTAGCTCAATTTATGGAAGAGCCAGAGTTGGCTCACAATTTAGCAGAAATGGGCTATCAAAAAGCAATAACTCAATACACTAATAAAGCTTTAGCAAAACAGCAATTAGAGTTTTATAAAGCACTCCTAAATAATTCTTAATGGTATCTCTTCCTCTTGACTCAGGAGCGGTTTTTAATAAGTGCTTAAAATAACTCATGTCTTGAGCTACAATGACTCTACCAATCTTGCTGACCACGCAAGAAGCATTTATGCCAAGAACATAAGCCATGAAAAACACAGCACCAAACCCAGATTTAATTTGGGAATACCACAAGTGTTTCCAACTTTGCTATCAAGCTAAAACCAAGCTTGAGGAAGCTCTTGCCACCATAGCCGAGTATGATGAAATGAATCCATCAGCTGATGAAATAATCTCTAGATTATTGGAAGAAGCTGCTCTTACAGCTCTATCTGCTCGCCCACAACAATGGGAATTGAAATCGGACGTAATCGAACCAATGGCACCTGTTGAGCCAGAAGAAGAGTATAGCCTTGATGACCTCCTTTAAAGCCAAAAGCAGGAATTAGATTTAAGGAACTACTAGTTACTACTTCTGGAAGGAAAGTGAGGTACTATCCTTAACTAACATTAATAGTAAAGTAGTGAAGAAATTGGTATGTCGAGGGCAGGCATCTACCACAATACTGTTAATGTTTTACAAAAGCATGGCTGAACAACTAATTACCTATGAAACAGGGTTTTTGGATTCTCACAGATGATTTAGAATTGCTATAAAATGAAGCATAAGGCTCGCCTTGTCTTCATTGCTGGAAACTTTATCAACTAAATTTGTCATTATTATATGGAAATCACAAAAGTCTCAAATGAAGGACAAGTGATTATTCCTGAGCCAATGCGTAAAGCTCATGGCTGGGAGGTAGGTCAAGAACTAATCGCAATTGATATGGGAGACGGAATTCTTCTCAAACCGAAAAAACCTTTCTCTGAAACGACCTTAGATAATGTCGCAGGTTGCTTAAAATACCAAGGTACACCAAAAACTCTTGAGGATATGGATGATGCAATTCGCCAAGGAGTAGAGGCTGTGTATGGTCGCAGTTGATACCAACATCATTGTACGACTGCTAACACAAGATGATGAATTGCAAAGTACTCACATGGCATGAGTCTGGCTTAGATTTTGCTGATGCTTTTCACCTAGCGCAAAGTCGCCAACATACTCATCTCTACACTTTTGACGAGAAGTTTGTGAAAAGATCCCAGGGGTTAACAGCGTGTGAAGTCAAAAAACCTTGAAGGGGTATGGCTGAGATCTCACAATAATAAGCTCATAGGCTCTTAACCTGTCTACCCTACTGCTTACAAGATGCCACGTGCATCATCTTGTGTTTTTGATCAATATACAAGTTATATGTTGCTAGCTGAGTGCGCGCGATCGCACAACTTCCTAGTGTTCATGCGAAAATGCAGTATTTGTGAATTCAATGAACTTTTGAGCCACAATAAAGCCAAATTGATTGCGATCGGAGATTAAAATGCCCAAGTGGAAACTAGTAACAGAGTTCACATTTGATAGTGCCCACTATATAAAAGACTATGATGGTCCCTGTGGTAGGATGCATGGGCACAGTTATAAGGTGCAAATCGAAGCCACATCATCAAAGCTACACTCCTCACAGTATTGTCCACATCCAGTCATGGTTGCTGATTTCAGAACCTTGCGGTGGGCTAAGCAGGATGTCACAAAAGGAGGACTAGATCATTGCATTCTCAATGAAGCCTTACCCCCTGAATATGAAACAACAGCTGAGATGATTGCTAAATACATTTATGACGAAACCAAGAAGCGCGTTCCCTCAGATGTGCAACTGAAGGTGAAGGTGTCAGAAACCCCAAATTCTTGGGTAGAGTATGAGGATGAATGAAGTATCTTTGACAACACCAGCTAATTTTGATGCACTACGTGAACTACCCAGCCTTGGCTTCGCCTGTTCGGCTTTGCCGTTCCCGAAGGGTAGGCTGGGCTTCTGTACTCATAGGCGAGTGCCGCAGATTAGACTTTCTTCCAAGCTTTGGTCTTACCTCCCCTCCTACAGCAGAGACGGCTGAACCTTCCGCCTTTAGCATTCTGATCCCTTCTGCCCTAATGTTGATGGCTGCATTGCCGTCTCTATCGTGGTGAGTACCACAGTGAGGGCAAATCCACTCACGAACATCTAGTGGCAGATCTCCCATCTGATAGAAACAATTAGAGCAGAGTTTGGAACTAGGGAACCATCTATCAATCTCAATCAACTTCGCACCTTTGCGTTCTAGTTTGTAGGCTAAGAAGTTGGTGAATGTTCCCCATCCACAATCGGATATTGCTTTCGCCAAATTTGGGTTACGAACCATGCCCTTGACATGAAGATTCTCTACTATAACAGCTTGGCTATCGCTGACTAACTTATAACTAAGTTTATGTAGAAAATCTTGCCGCGAATTGCTAACTCGTTCGTACACTTTGGCAACAACTTTACGATATTTGTTTCTAGATTTACTTCCTTTTTGTTTACGTGCTAGCTTTTGCTGCTTGCGTTTAAGGTTCTTCTCGTGCTTAGCAATATGTTTGGGATTATCGTACTTAGAAATTTTCTCACCGTCACTAACAACAGCAAAGTGTTTCAATCCCAAGTCAACCCCATAAATCTTACCTTCTGATACAGTTGAACTCTCTGCTTCTACTTCAGTCAAGATAGACGCAAAGTACTTTCCTGATGGGGTTTTACTAATAGTAACAGTCTTAATTTTCCCCTCAATAGGTCTATGTATTTTGGCTTTGACAACTCCAATATTGCCTGGAAGCTTGAGATTACTATCTACAATTTTGACATTTTGAGGATATTGGATTGACTGCTTACCGTGCTTAGATTTGAATTTTGGAAATCCAGCACGTTTGTCAAAAAAGTTTTTATAGGCTGTGGTTAGGTTGAGAGTTGTAGCCTGTAAAACTTGGCTGTAACAATCAGCTAACCATGCGGTGTGTTCTTCTTTCTTGAGCTTTGGCAACAAGGAGTTAAGTGCTACTTGTCCAAGTCCTTTGCCTGTTTCTTTGTAAGTCTCAATTGATTTATTTAGGGCATAGTTCCACCACCAACGAGCACATCCAAAAGTTTGCGCTAATAGTATTTGTTGTTCATTTGATGGGTATAAACGGACCTGTACAGCTTTGTGTAGCACTTAATATCACCTCCTTGTTTGCTTATCTTACTATTATATACAATTATCAGTAAAGTCATTCCGGAAAATTTTGGCTACTCCTCATACATCTTTTTCCTCAATAAAGAGCGGTTATTATTGGTCAAAGATGCTGCTTCGTCGTATCCCGCTATTCATCCCCACCCTGCTACGCTGAGGGAGGGGACTTTCGCGTTACGTTAAACCATAAAGGCGGTAATAAAAATACAGCACCGTTGGGGTGAACAGTAACACTATCTGAGTGACGATTTAACCACTGGTTAAAAATGGTTGCTATCTCCGGTGATTCATTCATTCTGCGAGGAATCGTAGCTAGGCTTTGGGTGAGGTGATTTTGAGCGCGACGACCGTTATCCACCCAGGTGGCATAGTCTATATGATTTATGATGTGCTTATTGAACACAAAATAGAAGGAGGAGTCACGGCAACTGTGTTAGGTTGGCAAGACTGCCAAGCACAGGGTTCAACTAAAGCAGAAGCACTGGATAAGCTACATCAGTTATTAACAACACGCTTGCAAAACACAGAAATAGTTTCTTTAGAAATTGACTTGGCTAAACCAGAACATCCTTGGATGAAGTTTGCCGGAATGTTCAAAGACGATCCTGACTTTGAAGAATTACTGGCTGATATTGCGGTCTATCGACATGAACTAGATGAAAAATGGGAAGAGTGTTACCATTCCCAATGCTTATAAAATCTAATAAATAATACTCACCTCCCCCCAAATGGAAAGCCGCCAGATTTCTCAAGCCATTGAAAGATTGTGCCAGATGAGTCGGCTCAATGTGCAGACCGATTGGCGATATTGCCAGTCAAATGATCCTGAGGACACCATCAGCCCTCCTACAAACTTTTTGAACTGGCCGATCTGTGAACTCAATGCCAAAGAGCACATTGCTATACCCGCTGGCGGTTACGTGTTATGGCTTGCGCAAAAATTTGTCATTCCCCGAGATTTGCACAACTATCCTTTGGAGGGTTTAGCATTACGGCTGGCGCTGACTTGGTGGGCACAAGATGCCAAAATTTTTGTCAATGGCTCTCTGGTGCAGCAAGGAGATTTGTTTGATAATTCAACCAGAGTCCTGCTCAGTCCAAGTGTAAAAGCAGGGGAAGAAATTGTTGTTGCATTGCGGCTGGTCAGTCCTAATCATGATGCAGGAGCATTGACGCGATCGCTCTGTATCTATGAGTCTGCTAGTAATGATCACCTTGAGCCTGGTTTTGTGGCTGATGAGTTAGCCATATTGCAGTGCTATCTAGAAACCTTTGCACCAGAAAAATTAGATGCTGTGACAAGGGCTGTTGCTGAGATAGATTGGACAGCACTACCGGATGGTCAAGCCTTTTGGCTTTCACTTGCCACCCTACGCCAAAATCTTACAGCCGTAAGTGATGAATTGTCCCTACAAAAACGCCGCATATTCTTGCTGGGTCATTCTCACCTTGATATGGCTTGGTTATGGCCAATCAGTGAAACTTGGGAAGTCGCCCAGAGCACTTTTGAATCAGTACTCAAGCTTCAGCAAGAGTTTCCCAACCTAATTTACTGTCATTCCAGCCCAGCTTTGTATGCTTGGATTGAACAACATCGTCCAGACCTATTTGCCGCTATTCAACAACAGATTGCTGCTGAACGATGGGAAATTGCCGCTGGGATGTGGGTTGAACCTGACCTTAACCTTATTAGTGGTGAATCGATTGTGCGACAGCTCCTTTATGGTCAGCGTTATGTGCAACAAAAATTTGGTCGCTTGAGTACGGTTGTTTGGTTGCCAGATAGCTTTGGCTTTTGTGCAACTCTACCCCAAATGCTAAAACAAGGAGGGGTCGAATACTTTGTCACCCAGAAACTGAGGTGGAATGATACTACACAGTTTCCCCATGAAGCCTTTTGGTGGCGATCGCCCGATGGCACTCAGATATTTAGCTTCATGTCTAGCCTCATTGGTGAACATATCGACCCCATCGAAATGGCTAACTATGCCATTGATTGGGAAAAGCAGACTGATTTAAAAGACAGCCTGTGGCTTTTTGGGTGTGGTGATCATGGTGGTGGTCCCACCGAAGACATGTTAAACGTAGCCAAACGATGGC
>Ga0209062_1004685_pt1 | contig 13969 bp, 8 predicted proteins | sample Coa_R2_2_FD_187158 | JGI IMG/M metagenome (GOLD analysis project Ga0209062, IMG submission 187158) | Surface soil microbial communities from Centralia Pennsylvania, which are recovering from an underground coalmine fire - Coalmine... | ecosystem: Environmental > Terrestrial > Soil > Unclassified ... | reverse complement strand
AGCCGCTCTACTTCCTCCGACGTGTTGTAGTGGGCAAGGCCGATCCGCAAGAAGCCTCCGTCTTTCTCCACGTCAAGCTGCTCGGTCAGATTGATGGCGTAGTAATTCCCATCCCAGGTGAAGAACCCTCGATTGCCGAGTTGTGTGGCGAGTTCAAGCGGAGTATGCCCACCGATACGCACAGCAATCGTCGGGCAACGCTCGGCAAATCGGCTGGGGTCAGAAATTCCGTATAGCTTCAAAACGGGAATTTGCTTCAGCCCGGTAATCAGCTTCTCCATCAACCCGCGTTCGTGAGCTTGAATTGCGTTAAATGCCGCAAGAATGGCGCTTCTCCTCGACGTAACAGACGAATCAACATTTCGTCCGAGATCAGCCAAGTACTCGACACATGCGCCAATGCCGGCAATGCACTCGTGGTTGAGCGTGCCCCACTCCCAGCAATTCGGGATTGCATTTGTATTAGCTCGAACTTTATAAGGCTGAAGCCGCTTGAGATGCTCGCGTTTGCCAAAGAGCACGCCCATGTGAGGCCCGAAAAATTTATACGTCGAGCACACAAGAAAATCGCAATCGAGGGCTTTCACATCAATCGGGCCGTGGGGAGCATAATGCACGGCATCAATATAAGTAAGCGCGCCAGCTCGATGCGCGAGTTGAATAATTTCGCGGACGGGATTAATCGTGCCAACCGCATTTGAAGCCAGTCCAACGGCAACGAGCTTCGTGCGATACGTAATTTTGCTTTCCAGATCTTGCAGATCCAGGGTGCAATCCGCTTCGTTGATTTCGGCAACTTTAATCGTCACGCCCAGTTCTTCCAAGGCCTTCCAGGGAGAGAAATTGGCGTCGTGGTCGAGCCGGGTTAGCAGGATTTCATCGCCGGCCTTCAGTTCTCTGCCAATGGCCCGGCTCATCGCATAAGTCAGCGCGGTCATGTTCGCGCCAAAAATAATTTCGTCCGGCCCGCAATTCAGGAAATCTGCCATAGCATGCCGGGCTTCGGCGATTATGGCATCGCTGCTGCGGCTGGTGGCGAAGGCCCCGCATGTGTTGGCATTGTTGTTTGCGAGATATCCGGAAATGGAGTCAATTACGCGCTGCGGAACTTGAGTTCCACCGGGGCCATCGAGAAATACGGCGGGCTGGCCACTTACTGTTTGCGCGAGCGCAGGAAACTGAGCACGCGCCCATTTCAGGTCGAGTGCAACGCTGACATCGGATTCAATCGAAGGCATGGTGGTTCTATTCTAACGATCAGCCCATCATGGTCGCGTGCTCGGGATGGATCTTATAAATCACGCGGACTTCCCCGGGCCCTCCATAAGGGTATTTGTCCACCCCGAGGTACTTCTTCGCCATCTTGTCAATGTGTTCGCTCGCACCCTGCTCTGTGATCTCGACCACACGACCCCGAATTTCCAGATAACGATACGGGTTCTCAGGATCAATCACGGCCAGTGAAACCCGCGGATCGCGGCGCACATTGCGATCTTTTTGGCGCCCCTTGGCGGAATTAAAAATCACATGATCGCCTTCCAGATCGCACCAGACAGGCGTCACTTGCGGTTGGCCGTCAGGCATAATCGTACCCAAACTAGCAAACGCACGTTTACTGAATAGATCGCGGTATTTTTCGGGAATTACTCCAGACATTGAGCCTCCTTAATGCAATGCGCGAGTGAACCCAACCGCGATTATATCCATATTCGCGGAGCCATGGGCAGCTCTTAAAATAAATCCGACTTACATGCTAGACTTTTTCATCAACGGATAAAACCATGAATCGTCCATTCTTTAAACGAATCATTTTTGGCTGCTTTTTGTTCGGATTGGTTGTCACGCTGTGTAATGTTCGATCGGCAAAAGCAGCCGACACTCCTGAACACTACCCACCGACAATCGTGTTCATGACCGACTTTGGAGTTGTAGATGACTCCGTCAATATCTGTAAAGGCGTAATGTATTCCATCGCGCCTGAAGCGCGAATCGTTGATCTCACGCATGAGGTCACACCCTTTTCAATTCTGGACGGCGCACGTTTCCTCTATGGATCAAGTGCATATTATCCAGCCGGAACGGTGTTTGTGGTGGTAATTGACCCCGGCGTTGGCAGTACCCGCAAAGCGGTCGTCGTGAAAACCAAACGAGGTCAGTACTTTATTCTTCCCGATAATGGCTTGATGACATTGGTACAAGACCGCGATGGCATTGAGGCGGTTCGCGAAATTACCAACCGCGATTGGATGATTGGCGCAGCCTTATCTTCGACCTTTCATGGCCGCGACATCTTCTCGCCGGCAGGTGCACATTTAGCTCATGGTGATGATTGGACAAAAGTCGGACCAGAACTTGACGTGAAGCAACTTGTCCGATTGAATCTCGTTGCTCCGAAGCTCGACGAAAAAGGATTAAGCGGTGAGGTAATCGCAACCGACGGGCCTTTTGGCAATCTTGTGACCAATATCGACGCGGAAGATTTTATGAAATTGGGCTTTGCCTGGGGTCAGCAAGTAAGAGTAACCATCGGAAAACAGACTGTGGTCGTGCCACTGATGCACACTTTTAGCGATGTGCCGTTGCATCAGCCTCTGATTTATATCAATTCGCGGGGGCGGGTAGCTCTTGCTCTGAATCAAGGGAATTTCGCCAGAACTTATGGAATCACCCCTCCGCAGGAATTTTTTGTTCCCAGGGCAAAGAATTAAACATTCACGAAGCCGGAACGTCGAAGAGAACGTCTAAGTTATCTTGAGAGGGGCGTCTCATGAAATACGTAAAAGAAACGGCGCGCACTTGGCGAAGCCATACTGTATTGATATTGCTGTTGTTTTTTTTCTGTTCACTCGCTGATGCGCAAAGCTTTCGCGGATCCATTCGCGGCAAGATCGTGGACCCGAATAAAAACGTGCTCGCAGGCGCTAAGATCAGCGCAAAAAACTCAGAGACGGGCCTGGTTCGTGAAGCCATCACAGGGGACGACGGCGCTTACGTCCTCGCCGAATTGCCAGCTGGAAAATACACGCTCGTGGCCGAATTCGCGGGCCTTTCGCCCGCGGCCCAAAATATTGTCGTCAACGTAGGCTTGGATTCAACGGCGGACTTCGACCTAACAAAAGTTGAGCAACGTCTCGAAGAAGTCAGCGTATCGGGCGAAGCGCCCGTTGTGGACAACACACGGGATGTTCTGGGCGAAGTAGTTGATCAGAAGCTTGTCGTGAATCTCCCTCTCAACGGGCGCGACTTTGGCAAGTTGGTCGCGCTGGTACCGGGCGCAACAGTTGAACCTTCCGGCGTCGCCGCGGTGCAAAGCGGGTTTGGGCAGTTCAGCATCAATGGCAACCGTGACCGCTCCAACAACTACACGCTCGATGGAACAGACAACAATGACCCGTTTTTTAATAATTCTGCTTTAAATCAGACAGGAATAGGTGGCGCACCCGCGTCTTTGCTTCCGATTGACGCAATCCAAGAATTCAACCTCCAATCGCAGTTTCCCGCGGAGTACGGCCGCAATAGTGGCTCCGTGGTCAACATCATTACAAAATCAGGAACCAACCAATTCCACGGAACGGCATTTGAGTTTTTGCGCAACGACGCGCTTGATGCGAGAAATTACTTCAACCGCGATCCTGCGCCGAAAACCGGCTTTCAGAACAATCAATTCGGCGGCTCGCTCGGCGGGCCAATCATCAAGGACAAGACATTTTTCTTTGGCGCATACGAAGGCCAGCGTGAGCGCGTGGGATCCGATTTCACTTTCTTGGTTCCGGGCAACGATCCTTCGTTGCCAATGAGTTCTACGGGCGTACCTAACCAAATCATCGCCGCACAAAACATCGCGCTCACTAACGGGGTTACTCCAAGCCCAGCGCTAACAAAACTGCTGACAATGTTTTTCCCTGCTCCTACGGGTTTCAACGGAACTTCGGGAACGGTTGCTGGAACAGTGAAAGACAAAAACGATGTAAACAGCCTTATCGCAAAGGTAGATCACGCACTAAGACAGAACGAACAAATCACGGTACGTTACGCCTTCGCGCAGAGTACGCAAGTATTTCCTCTTGGCGGCTTGGGTGGGGGCGCTGCTTCGCGTCTTCCTCAGTTTGCGCAGACTTCACCTACGCGCGTGCAAGTCGTCTCAGCCAGCTTGTTGTCCACACTTGGATCTCACAAGATCAATGAAGTTCGCTTTGGATATAGCCGTTATCGCACTTCATTTTCTACCGAGGACGCCAATTTCGACCCCAACTCCATCGGCTTGAATTTTGGGACGGGGCAACTCAGCTTGCCGGAAATTGATTTCGGAGGCAATCTGGAAAACCTTGGCGCCAGCGCATTTAGTATTCCACGAGGGCGCACCAGTCAAAGTTTCCAGATACTCGACAATTTCACCTGGCTTGTGGGCAAACACACCATCAAGTTTGGCGGTGAAGTCCGACGCATTTCGATCGATAACTTTAACAATAATCTCGAGCGTGGGCAGATCGAGTTCGGCACATCCGGCCTTGCGACAAATGCGGTGGTAGATACTCTTGCCAACTTCTACCTTGGTTCGTCTTACAACGCGATCGCAGACACTGGTAACACGCAGCGCACCACTTACAACAACGGATTGAGCTTCTTCGCGCAGGATGATTTCCGCTTAGCTCCCAACTTCACGCTGAATTATGGATTGCGTTGGGAGTATTTTGGGCCACTCAGCGAAGCGCACAATTTGCTCTCAAATCTTGGTCGTGATGGCAATTTGGCTCTTGTTGGCGCCGATGGTGTTAAGGGCGCCTATGCGCGCGACCTGCACGATTTCGGTCCCAGAGCCGGGTTTGCGTGGAATGTGTTGCCGAAGACCGTGGTGCGCGGCGGTTACGGAATTTATTACGACTACATTCCGCAGGACTTGCTGATTGCCAACTTCACGAACTCCGCTGGCCTCGTGACCAATCCCATTGGATCGCAGCCTATCTATCCTTTGAATTTCAATCAGGGCGCATTCAATGGAGCCACACCTGGGCCTGTGTTTACCTCATTCTCAACCCCATGCCCGTGCGATATCTTTGTAACACCTCGTCATTATCCAACGCCGAATACACAAAATTGGAATTTCAACATCGAGCAGGAGCTTTCGCAAAATTTCGGCTTGCAACTCGGCTACGTGGGCAGCAAAGGGACACATCTCGTCCGTCTGCTCGATCTCAACCAGCCGGACTACACTGGTACGCGCCCGAATCCGAAATACAACGCGATTGATTCTCTTTCTCCTGTCAGCAACTCCAACTACAACGCTTTTCAGGCAACATTGCGCGCGCACAACTGGCACGGACTCTCTGGTTTTGCCGGGTACACCTTCTCCAAGTCTCTGGATGATGCTTCCGACGGAATTGACTACAACTTCGCCACGGTCGCATTTCCGCAGAATGGATACGATCTGGCAGCCGAACGAGGGCCGTCGAATTTCGACACGAGGCATCGTTTCACGGCGGCATTCACATACGAGATTCCAAAGTTTAACGGTCCTGACCGCTTGACCCGGGGCTGGCAACTTAACACCATCGTCACCGCCCAAAGTGGCCGTCCAGTGCCGATTGTGAGTGGCGACGATACGAGCGGAGAGTTCTTCGATCAATTCCCAAGCCCCTCGAATTTCCATCAAAGACCTGATCTGATTCCGGGAGTCAATCCGATTAATTCCAACTGGGAGTCGGCGCCGGACACGATTGGATACTTGAACGGAAATGCCTTCGCACAGCCGCTTGATGCGACTGCGGCCAACCCGCAAGGGAGTTTCGGCAATCTGGGCCGGAACGCGATTTATGGCCCACGTTATTGGAGCGCGGATTTTGCCGTGGCGAAAAATACTCCGATTACGGAGCGCGTGAATCTTGAGTTGCGTGCAGAATTCTTCAACATCTTCAACCATCCCAATTTTGCGCTGCCCAACTTCTTTATATCGCCGGTATTTAATGCAGATGGATCGGTGAATTCCGGTGTATCTCCGAATCAAGGTTTGATCACACAAACTCCAGATCAAGCGCAAACTAATCCCGGGCTTGGCGGCGGTGGACCCAGAGTCATGCAGTTGGCTGCGAAATTTCGTTTCTAAGTTTGGCCGGAAATATCGCTTTCGATGGAAGGCAGGAGCGCGTTAATCAACGCCACAAAGTCGCGCTGCACTCGCTTACCAGTTTCCAAAACTTCTTCATGATTGATAATCGCTCCGGTTGTTCCAGCAGCCATGTTCGTCACGCAGGAAATCCCCAGAACTTTCATTCCCATGTGACGGGCAGCAATCGTTTCCGGAATTGTTGACATTCCCACAAGATCGGCGCCAATCGTCCGCAGATAGCGAATTTCTGCCGGTGTCTCATAACTTGGGCCAAGTAAGCCAGCGTAAATACCCTCTTGCAATTCGATGCCCAGCTTCCGCGCAGCCGTTCGTGCCATATCACGATATGGCTTGCTATAAGCTTCCGTCATATCTGGAAAGCGCGGGCCAAATCGCTCATCATTCGCCCCCATCAGAGGGTTCGTGCCCTGCAAATTAATGTGGTCTGAAATCGCGACCAAACCACCCTGTTGATAAGCGCGATTAATACCGCCCGCGGCGTTCGTCAGAATCACTGCTCGAACTCCCATCCTCCCAAGCACGCGTATCGGAAACGCCACATCTTTGGCTGAGTATCCCTCGTAAAGATGCACTCGCCCCTGCATTGCGAAAATCGGGATGTCTCCCGCTTTACCGATCACTAGCCGCCCCGCATGGCCGATTGCGGTTGATTGGGGAAAGTTGGGAATTTCGGCGTAAGGAATGGAGCTCTGGCCGGATAATTGGTCCGCAAATGCTCCAAGTCCCGATCCAAGAACAACTCCGATCTTTGGACGCAGGCCCGACCGAGCAAGGACGAACTGCGCAGCAGCTTCGGCGAGATTGAATTCGCTTGTCATGAAAACACCAATCAATATTTCTTTTCAAACTCGGCGAATTTCGCTTCCAGCTTCCATTGCATCTGGGCACGCTCGTTCGCAGCTAAAAACTTCCCACAACTTGCAGAGAGTTTCAGCGCCGAGGGTTTGTCCGTCGAACATGATGTAACCGGAATAAAGCGCCGGGCATCACGCCACAAGCTTTCTCCCGGCAGAAAACTATGTTCGAGGGAATTACGCGCCATGGTCTTTAAATCGCCATAAGAGAGATCATAAGTCTCTGCGGCTCGCTCGTACTCGTGAGTTAAATCGGATCTGGATACACCCTCGTCATCGGTAGCCAGAGCTATGGGCACGCCTGCACGGCGATATGCCATAAAGGGATGCTCGTAGCCCTTCACACCGAGAATCTCGTCGTTCGAAGTCAAACACGCTTCGACCAGGATATTGCGTTGCGCCATTTCATGCAGCAACCCGGCAGCATCATCCTCACTCATCAAATCCACGCCGTGGCCGATTCGCTCGGCGTGGCCCAACTCGATGGATTTGCGAATATGGGAACGCATCTCGGACGGAGAAACGAGTGGGCGCGACAATTCCCCCGCATGAAGAGTGATGTGCACAGTTGGATAAACGCCATGCAAATAATCCAGCATGCGCATGTGAAGTTCGAAGTCGTGCATGGGTATGTAGGCGTCTTCAGGCATGACGAGATTGATGCCAACGAAACGTGGGTCGCTTTTCGCCAGCTCAAACCCCAGCACCATTTGCGTGAAGACAGCTTCGCGGGGAAGGCCTCGCAGAACCTGGTACAAATAGCGCACACCCACTTCGCACCCTGGATCGGCATGCAGAGCTCCGCACCCCAAGTCCGAACGCATGGTGACTTCGTCGGCATCGAGTTGCATACGTGTAGCTAAGGCGACATCGGCCAGGCCATTGTTCAGTAGCCAATTACGCATACTCGAAAAATCACCGTTCCACGTCAGCTTCGAGCCCAGTTGTATAGCCTGTCCTCCGTCTGCCGTGTGCATGAGTTCGATATACTGCACGCGATCATGAGCGGCCTGCTGAAGCGCTTCAGCGAGCGCATCCCCGACGTGGTGGTGGGTTGCTAGAGAGAATTTTCCGAAGGTCGCGAAAAAATGATCATGGCCCGATTCGTGGCCCCGCTCCCAGTTGCGCATGGACCACGCATCAACAATCGAATTGTAGAGATCCTGGTCCTGATATGCACAACTCACCGATGGCTTCGTGCCTTTGGCGCAAATATCATCGCAGGGGGGCGGCTCCAGTTGTGCGGCAGAGCGATCAACACAGAGGCCATCGTTCGCAGCCCAATTGATCAGATTTTCTGCATTTAGCGCGCCAGCCAAATGATTGTGCGGATCCGCGCCTTTCGGCATCTCTCGTAAAAACGCTAATAGTTGTGGAGGCTGTTTGCGGATGGAATCAAAGTAGTGTACGGTTCGCTGCGTAACGGCTGGCGACTGCGCCATCGCTGGAATAGTTAAGAAAAGTCCGGCAAGCAAAACTGCGATCGCTTTTCCCATGTTCTGTACCTTCAAGGCAACGCCCGAGAATTTTACCCGATAGCATAGCTTCATACGATGACTAAATACTGCGTGAACATCTTGATTTGACGCGGTTTTCGCCGGAATTTTCACAGAAGCTTCCCTGTGCAAGTGGAGATTCAGACCCCGTAAATATGGAAATCCCTTTAATAATTTTTGTTCCTTCGGCCGCTGTCACGCCTCTTGCACCAACTCCGCTGCATACGGCTGTGAGTGCCTTGCACTCGACTGAATCCAAAGCAGATATAATCGCTGATTTTTCATTGACTCCAAAAATGAAAGGAGTAAAACAAATTCGTTCGTTGACAACTTCTAAAGTTTTCCCGGTTGGTGCAGCGTCCGGGGCTCGAGCAGAGTCACACTCGCATCGGAAGATGACGAGGGAGGGCGAGCAAGGGTCTATAGCAAAGCGCTGGTCGAGGCGAACAAGAAGACCTGTTAACGGCAGGATAGAGTTCCGAGGCGTTGAAGTGGTTTGTCCGGTTGGCGGTGAGCCCGGAGCCCGAGCAACAGATCGCGCGTAGCATCCGCAAGGAAGCAACGAGAGCAGGTCTGGCGAGGGTCTAACGCGAGCTACTGGCCGAGATGAATGACGGCAACACTACCTCGGAACTCTTAATTTTTTGTCCGCTGATGCAAAGCCATTTGCATTACTTCCGCTAAATGCAGCGTTTTCCTGCCTGTAGTTTGCGTGATTTGTTCGCGGCAACTAAACCCATCTGCGATGATCAATTCTTCTGATGTTGCTTCGCGCACGGCGGGTAGAAGTTCCAGTTCTCCTATTGCCATCGAAACATCATACTTATCTTTTTCGAAGCCGAACGATCCAGCCATCCCGCAACAACCGGGCGCGGGCTGCCGAAATTTCACCCCCAGTTTGGCTAGCAAAGCTTCCTCGTCTGTCATCTTCATAATCGATTTGTGATGGCAATGACCATGCAGGATCGCATCACGTTTCAATTGCGGCCAGCCAAAATCAGGACGATGTTTCTCGATGAATTCGCTCAACAACAATACACGTTTGGAGAGTTTTTGCGCGCGCTCATGATTCGGAAAAAGATTATTCAGTTCGTCGCGGAACACGGCAGCGCAACTCGGCTCCAGCACGATGATTGGAATGTCTGTTGAAGCGTCGGTCTGCAATGTTTCGACAATCTCGAGCAAAAGACGTTTTGCGCGGCCCAACATCCCAAAGTCATAAAGAGGCCGTCCGCAACAAAGCTTTTTTGCGGGAATCTGTACTCGAAATCCAGCAAACTCCAAGACCTCGACCGCAGCTTTCGCTGAACCTGGAAGAAAATAGTTCGTAAATGTATCAGCCCAAAGAATGACCGGTTGAGAACCCCCATCACGTGGAACATATCGTGCAAACCAGTCACGAAATGTTTGCCGCGCAAACTTAGGAACTTCACGTTGGGGAGCCACGCCAGCACCGAACTTGAGCAAATCTCTTATGAATGGAAACTGCGTGGCAGCGTTAACAATACCTGCGAAAGGTGATGCCAGCCCCGCCCAAATATCAATATTTCCAAAAGCATAGGCGCTACGCGGGCGTATGCGGCCCTCATAATGACGAGATAGAAATTCTGCTTTGTACGTCGCCACATCCACGCCGACGGGACAATCGCTTTTGCATCCTTTGCAAGCGAGGCACAAATCCAGCGAATCTTTCACGTTTTCATCGCGCCATCCGTCTTTGATGACTTCGCCCTTCGTCATCTCCCACAGAAGATGTGCCCGTCCGCGGGTGGAATGTTCCTCTTCGCGCGTCACCCGAAAACTCGGACACATCACCCCGCCATGGTCATGACGGCATTTGCCGACACCCACGCAACGGAGCGCCGCGCGCGACAAACTACCTTCATCCTGCGGAAATTTGAAATGCGTCTCCGGTTCCCACGGGCGATACCCTGCGCCAAGTCGAAGATTTTCGTCTAACTTGTAGGGCTCGACGAGCTTCCCCGGATTCATCTTCCAATCGGGGTCCCAAATTGCCTTGAATTCACGAAATGCCTGCACCAACTCCGAGCCAAACATTTTCGGCAACAATTCTGCGCGCTGCTGCCCATCACCATGCTCACCGGAGATTGAGCCGCCATAACTCACGACCAAGTCGGCCGCTTCTTCCATGAATTTGCGGTACTTGGCAATGCCGTCTTTGCTCTGCAAATCAAAATTTGTGCGATTGTGGACGCAGCCATCACCAAAATGGCCATAAAGCGTGCCGCGATAGCCGTAGCGCGTCATCAATTTGCGCAGCTCGCGCAAATAACCGCCCAGTTTTTCTGGAGCGACAGCCGAGTCCTCCCAACCTTCCCATGTCAGCGGCTCGCCAGGCACATGTGAGATTGCCCCAAGGCTTGATTCACGAACCTCCCAAACCCGTTTGACCTGGCGCTGATCCGTAAAAAGCCTTATCTGTGGCGGGTTTGCAGAGCGGCCTAGTGACTCCATCAAGCTGCGAGCCTGCACTTCAGCTTCGGCCAGCGTGCCAGCGCCAAATTCCGTTAACAGCCATCCTCCACCCTCTGGCAACAACGCCAATCCTTCCGAATTGATCCCTTTGCGGCGGGTATATTCGACGAGCAAATCGTCAATGCCCTCGAGCCCAATCGGTTTATGAGAAAGAATCTGTGGAACCAGGTCTGCGCACTGATAAATATCTGGACATGCAATGACCAACAAGACACGCGCCGTTGGACTCTCCACCAACCTACACGTTGCTTCTAGTACAGTTACGCATGTGCCCTCTGAACCGACCAACGCCCGCGCGACGTTGAAGCCATTTTCGGGCAGTAAATCGTTCAAGTTATAGCCTGAAACCCGCCGCGGAATGTTCGGGAAGCGCTCACGCACCAAACTCGCATATCGTTCACTTAAGTTCTTAAGCGATGAGTAAATTTCTCCGCGCCGTCCCCCAGATCGAATAATCGCATCCAATTCCTGTTCATTGTTCGCACCAACCTTTAAGCGCAGGCCATCGTACGTCAGAACTTCCAGTGCTTCGATATTTTCCGCAGTCTTGCCGGCCATTACCGAATGCACGCCACAGGAATTATTCCCGATCATTCCGCCGAGGGTGCAACGATCATGCGTTGCGGGATCTGGCCCGAAGGTCAAATGATGTTTTTCCGCTTCATGCCGAAGCGTGTCAAGGACCACACCGGGCTGCACACGCGCCATTCTTCCAGCCGGATCAATCTCGAGAATATTCGCCATGTATCGCGAAAAATCGAGAACGACCGCCACATTGCAACATTGCCCGGCGAGTGAAGTCCCCGCTCCACGGCAAAGAATCGGCGCGCCATGCTGACGGGCGAGGGCGATTGCCGCTTCCACGTCTGCGGCATCCCGAGGAAGCACGACTCCGATGGGAACCTGCCGGAAATTCGAGCCGTCCGTGGCGTAGAGAGCCCGGCTGCCCTGGTCGAAGCGCACATCCCCGCGCAGATTGCGGCGCAGCGCGCTCTCCAACGCATGAGCGTCAACCGCAAATGAGCGCGCAGCGATAGCGATTTGGGTAAGTTGGTCTGCCACCGGCGTATAATCTGCGACTCCGCAGTATGGCACACCCAAACGGCGATGGTGATGATTCTTGCGGTGCTTTTTAAGCGAGGTAGCGGGTTAAATAGTCAATCATGCTCAGCGAGAGTAGAAGCACGAGAAAGAACAACGCCGATGCGATCACCAATTTGGTGAGTTTTTCACTGGCGTACTTCACATGCATGAAGAACAGCACGACCAAAATCGCTTTGAAAGTTGCAATGGACAACGCCACGATAGTGTTGAAAGGCCCCAAGTCAATGAAGGAGACCGCGGCGGTCACGACGGTCAGGACCATCAGCGTGATCCAGATGCCGTAGTACATCTTGCTCGACATTACATGTTCAGACATGGCTTAGGCTCACTTAAGCGGTTTTCGGTCTATCAGGTAAAGCAACGGGAATAAATAAATCCAAATAATGTCCACAAAGTGCCAGTACAATCCGCCCAGTTCAATCGGCGTATAGTACTTCGGCCCGTATGTTCCCTTCCAAGCGTGGTAAGTCAAATACAAAAATAGTCCCACGCCGATAACCATGTGCAGTGCGTGCATGCCGGTCATGGCGAAATACAGGGAGAAAAAGATTTGAGCGTGACGCTGATCGATATGTAGCTGGGGATACTCGCGCACCAAATCGGCAACACTGAAAGAAGCACCCGGTATATGGTGTTCAACATACTTGTCGTGCCACTCGATAGCCTTAACCCCAAGGAAGGTCAAACCAAGAACGAGCGTAAGCAGCAACAACACAACCAGTAATTTCCGCTTCCCCATCTGCGCAGCGCGAACGCCCAAAGCGACCGTCAAGCTGCTGCCAATCAGTACCACTGTGTTGACCGTACCCAGCCAGATATTCAAGCTGCGGCTGCCGGCGGCAAACTCCGCATAATACCAGGTGCGGTAAATCAAATAGGCACAGAACATGCCGCCGAAGAACATCACTTCCGTTGCAAGGAACAGCCACATCGCCAGCGAAACCGTGTTGCGCTGCTGCTCCGCGCTTACAAAGTGATGCAGTAGCTCTGGGCCGTGGCTTTCGTGGCTTTCGGTCTGGACGGCGCTATTGCTCAAGCCAGGCCTCCTTGGGAACTGGAATCTGATCGTAGTTGTAAGCTTCCCATGTCACTTCCGGAGTTTCGTCGAAGTTAAATGTCGGTGGAGGTGAAGACGTCTTCCACTCCAGGCCGGCAGCGCCCCACGGGTTGTCGCCGACAACTTTGCCGTACCGCAGCGACCACATGAAATAGACCATCGGCAGCAGATATCCAACCGCAAGAATCGTCGATCCCGCGGTGGACATGACATTCAAAATCTGAAATTCCGGCGGATATTGCCAGTACCGCCTCGGCATTCCCATGTAGCCGAGAATAAACTGCGGGAAGAACGTCAGGTTAAATCCAATGAACACAATCAGCGCCGCCAGACGTCCCCACCATTCCGGATACATACGGCCGGTTATTTTAGGCCACCAGAAATGCAGTCCCGCCATATAACCCATGACTGCACCTCCGACCATGATGTAGTGGAAGTGGGCAATGACGAAATAGGTGTCCGTCACGTGGACATCCAATCCGAGAGACGCCAGGAACAACCCCGTCAACCCGCCAATCGTAAACAGGCCAATAAATCCCAGCGCATAGAGCATCGGCGTGGCGAACGAGATCGACCCTTTGTACAAAGTCGCGGTCCAGTTGAAAACTTTAATCGCAGAAGGCACTCCGACCAAGTACGTCAAAATCGAAAACACCAGCGCCGAATACAGCGAAATTCCGGCAACGAACATGTGGTGCGCCCACACGATGAAGCCAATCACTGCAATTCCGATACTGGAAAGCGCCACGGCTCCATAACCGAAGATGCGCTTTCGGCTGAAGCAGGCCAATACTTCGCTGACCACTCCCATTGCCGGCAAAATCATGATGTACACAGC
>Ga0209062_1004682_pt1 | contig 13979 bp, 10 predicted proteins | sample Coa_R2_2_FD_187158 | JGI IMG/M metagenome (GOLD analysis project Ga0209062, IMG submission 187158) | Surface soil microbial communities from Centralia Pennsylvania, which are recovering from an underground coalmine fire - Coalmine... | ecosystem: Environmental > Terrestrial > Soil > Unclassified... | reverse complement strand
TGGTGGAATGATGGGCATGATGGGTATGGGCGGCGGTATGATGGGTATGGGCGGCGGCATGATGGGCATGATGGGTATGGGCGGCGGTATGATGGGCATGGGCGGCATGTCCATGATGGGCATGGGCGGCATGATGATGGGTATGGGTGGCGGCGGTATGATGGGTATGGGCGGCGGCATGATGATGGGTATGGGCGGCGGCATGGGCATGATGGGTTTCGCCGGAAAGGGAATGGGCGGATTCAACGGCAAGAAAGCCCTGTAGCCGATCAGCAGTAACATCGCAAAAGGCTCGTGGTCTCTCCAGGCCGCGGGCCTTTTGCGCGCGCGGCGGCAGGTCGGCGGCACGCAGGGGATGACCTGTTGGCATTGTTCGGTTGGCAGCAGAAGTCGACCCTGTCGGGTGTGCGGCCCTGTACAGCGGCGAAACGTTCAAAGGGAAAGACTATGAAGGATGTTCCTACTGACTGACTGCTTTTTGTGCTGGTTCCGGTTTCGATGCCTCGTCATGGGTCGCGGACTTCTTGATGTTCTTCCCCCTAGTCCAGCATTCGGTTCGAAGAGGTTCTCGCCCGGGAACCCGAAAGATCGCGGAGCGAGCATCTCAAGCCCGGGGCTTGCCTCTCACGTCCGAAACCCCGCGAAAAAAACGCCGGATCTCTCCGGACTGGGACTCGGCATGGAGGCACCTTCGTTTGCCTGGCGGCGGCGCTTGTCGTGGATCTGCGTATTGGTGACGTGGCGATGGCCGAGCAGCTCCTTCACCTTGCAAACGTTCTCGCAATGACAAGCCGCTCTGCGTCGCTTTCTCAATCGATGGGGCTACCAATTGCGAAGGTTACTTCTTGTGCTGTTTCTGTAGCCACTCATATAGTTCTTTGGTGTCGTAAGCACGGTCCCAGCTGTTGTGGCCTACCCTGGGATATTCGGTGTATTTCGGAGTGCCGCCGGCGTCCTTAAGGGCGGCGATCATCTGACGCGACCCCTCGACCTTGACGGCCGGGTCGGCGTCGCCGTGGAAGCACCAACAGGGAATGTCCTTGATCCGGACTGCTTGCTTCGTGTCGCCGCGGCCGCAAATCGGCACGATGGCAGCCCACTTGTCCGGATGGGCGATGGCCAAACTCCATGTGCCCATACCGCCCATGGACAGGCCGGTCAGATATTCCCGCTTGGGATCGACCTTGTAGTCCTTCTCGACCTCGGCCAAGATGGCCAGAGCGCGCTGGGCATCCGGCGAGCCAGACTGCCAGGTCCGTTCGGCACGCGGGATGACCACTAAGAAGGGGAAGTCATTCGCGCGTTTCCTGATTGCCGGTCCAATGCCCACCTCGACCGGCTCTTTTTTGCCTCCGGCACGCTCGCCGGCGCCATGCAGGAACAGGATGACCGGATACGGCTTGTCGCCGTTGTAAGCTCTCGGCACGAACAAGACGTATTTGCTTTCCTTGCCGTCAGCGTCCTTGTGAACGAGGTTGAGGAAGCCGGTTTTCGATTTGTCGGCGGCGAGGGTAGATGATGCCAGTACACTCAACATCAGGTTCATAGCCCCTACCAGGGCCAGCAGGCGAATAGCGATCATGATGCGGTCCTCGTTGATGAGAATCGGTTCGGCAGAGCGCTCTGTGCGGAGATGCTAATCTATCACCCCTGGACGGTTTTCGCCACTGGGTGGTCAAAAAAACGCGAAAGGGTCAAGGAGCAGCGCTCGCCGAAGGTGCGGAGGCTCGCCGCACTAAAGCGGCGAAAGCGGCCTTGCTACAGTATCGATTCGGCAAGCAGCTCAAGGCATTACAAAATAGGATTATTCGCTCAGACCCATCAGCACTTTTCACGAAGTGACAAGCTCGAATCAGGGAAGGGGCGCCGCCTACTCAGCCCTGCCGGTGTTCAGGGAACTTCTCACAAGACGGAACACCTTTTCCCACACGGGGTCTTGCAGCCGGTAGAAGACTTGCAGTCCTTGCTTGCGGCGGGCCAGGAGTCCAACCTCGGCCATCAGTTTCAGATGCTTCGAGACCGTCGCCTGATTGCGGCCGATCGCCCTCACGATTTGGCCCACGCTCATTTCGCCACTTTCCATCAGGCAATAGAGGATCGCTAGGCGGCCCACCTCCGCGAGAATCCGGAATACTGCTGCCATGCGGTCGAAGGTGTCTCCCGACATCCCATTGGCCATCGCCACGCCACCTCTTCACGTTCGGAGTCTTCCGTGAACGGCCATGTCGGCCACCGCTCGCGCCGGAGCACACAGCCTCAACAGCCACGGTATTAAACTTGCATGGGAAGGAATATAGTTTGTGCTAGTAGCGGTTCGCACGCCCGACAACACCATTAGCACGATTCGTGCCACCATCCACCTGATAGGGGGTGATGTATGCCGGCTCTCGCACAAAGCATTCTCGCGACCCTGGACCACCCACTGCGCGTCTGTGGTGTCTAGCGGCGGAGTGCAGTCCCGTCTGATACAGTGCCTTCCACGTTGGACGCGGAGGATCGGCTTGACTGATGAGCAATAGGGGCAGTCGCTCCAACTGACACCGGTGATCGCGCTTGTCCCTTTTCGTTGTTTGGGACCTTGACTGGACGTGTAATCCCAACTAACTCTTGACGTCGCATGAATACGCTCAAACGGAAGGACTTCTTGATGTTCCATTCCACCAGAGACGCCCAGGCTTCGGCAAGCCCGCTGGAAACCTACTTTCTTGAGATCAACGAAACGCCCTTGCTCAACCGGGCTGAGGAAGCGGAACTCTCGCGCCGCATTCAGGATGGCGACATGGAGGCACGCGATCATCTGGTCCGCGCCAATCTTCGCCTTGTCGTCAACATCGCCCGCAAATATCTCGGCCGCGGCGTGGGGTTGGAAGACCTTATCGCCGAGGGCAATTTGGGGCTGCTCCGCGCCGTCGAGGGTTTCGATCCCGCGATGAACACGCGCTTCAGCACCTACGCCTGCTACTGGATCAAACAATCGATTCGCAGCTATCTGATCGGCACGGCCAATACCGTCCGCTTGCCCGCGTACCTGGTGGACCTGATGAACAAGTGGCGGTGGGCCACGGCCGAGTTGCAAAAGGAAACCGGCCAGGTCCCCACCGAAGAAGAAGTCATCGACCGGCTCGGCCTGCCGCGCAGGAAGCTTAAGTTCATCAAGAAGGCGTTGCGTCTCCGCAGGATGACCATACAGGGAAGCCAGGTTGTGGAATACTCGTTGGAGAAGTCGCTCGAGGACGCGAGTTGCAAGGCCCCCGACGCGACCCTGATCGCCAACGAGGAGCTTCGGCAAGTTCTCCAGTTGATGGATCATCTCTCGCCGCGCGAAGCCTGGGTGATCCGTCAGCGCTTTGGCCTGGATGGTAGAGAGCCGATGACTCTCAATGAGATCGGCGGCCAGCTCGGTCTGACGCGCGAACGAGTACGCCAGATCGAACGGAGAGCGTTGGCCCAGCTAGCAGAGTATCTGAACGCTGACGCATCCCCTTTCTCTTCTACTGTTGAACGACAATAGAAATGTCCGGTCTTAACGCAATAGAAATGTCCTCCTTGCTCAGGCCAAGGAGGACCCATGTCTATCAGCGTATTTTCTCCCGACCGGATTTCCATGAGCCAGAAGGAACGCGCTGTCCTCAAGATCATGCACGCCGTCCTGCGTGGCGAACGCACCCAGGCCGAGGCCGCAAGGCTGCTCGATAAAAGCATCCGCTTGATCGGGCCTTACAGGAGCTGGGTATCGACCTGATCTGTGCCCGCAGCCCACAAGCCAAAGGGCGTATCGAGCGGAGCTTCGGCACCGCTCAGGACCGTTGGGTCAAGGAGCTGCGTCCGGCAGGCGACGCCAGGGAGGAGAAGAAGGGCCAGGTCTCGTCGTCAGAGGCCCGGCCTTCTGGCGTACAGCCGATCGGCGGGCGCTCGGGTCGCACTCCTGCGGAGCCCTATCCTACCGACGACACGGCGAACGATAGCGAGAAGAAGTCGTATCGTCCAGCCGAGGATCACCCATGGTGCAAACCGTTCCAGCGGAAGAAGTGACTACGACCGGACAGCGGACATTTCTAATGTCGCCTGACACCGGGCTGCAAAAATGTTGGCAACGGCCTTTCGCAGGGGTAAACTTGACCTCTGGTATTGGATTCATGCTCCCGGATGGCGTTCATCGGGGAAAGATCGGACTAAGACACTCTCTGAGTCGAAAGGATTCGTCATGTGTAGAGTCTTCGCTGGCGTTGCTCTCCTTTTCGGAGCGGCCTCGTTCCTTCCTGCTCACGAGCCTGCTCCGGATAAAGCGGCCACCCAGCTGATCGATCAGCTGGGCAGTCAAGATTTCAAGATTCGTGAGGCGGCCGCCAAAGCGATCGAAGCTCTCGGTCCCGAAGCCCTGCCGGCCCTACGCAAAGCCAAGGACCACCCCGACCTGGAAGTACGCCGCCGGATCAAGGAATGGATACCGAAGTTTGAGATTGAAGCGTTTGTGTCGCCCAAGCGCGTAAGCCTGGACGCCAACAACCAGCCCCTGGAGAAAATCATGGCCGAGCTGGCACGGCAGACGGGATACCAGCTCGAATTAGCAGCAGCCGGGGACGCGCGGGCACAGAAACCGATTACTCTTCAGCTTACCAAAGCGACGTTTTGGGAGGCGCTCGACAAAGTTTGCCAAGAAGGAGCATTGGAGCTGAGCCCTGTACAAGTAATCCCGGAGAAGCTCATGCTCACCTTCGAGGATACGACATCTCCTTACCGAGTGTACCAGGGCGCTTTTCGGCTTCGCGCTGGTGGCTTTCACTATCACCAGCAGACCTCTAAGAACATCGATTTCACACATCTTCCTCGCAAAGCTGTAGAGAGAGACCAAAAGAGGGACCACCAGCAAAGCTCCGAAAGCCTCAGCTTCCATTTCGATCTTGTGGCCGAGCCTCGCCTAAAGCTTCTGTACCTGGGCGAGCCAAGTCTGATTCAGGCGCTGGACGACCAGAAAGGCTCGCTGATACCCAAGAAGGAGGCCGAGGATGAACGATTCGGCGGCCGCGACAGGTTCTTTCGCTTACAGAGGATGCACCAGCGCTTGGTCATGGGGCACCAGCAGCCGATAAACGTGAGCTTGCTTGTCCCCACCAAAGCCGCACGCTCCGTGAAGGTGCTGCGGGGGACGATTCCTGTCTGTCTGGAGAAAGAGAAGAAGCGAACGGTCCTGGTGGATAATATCGCCAAGGCGCAGGGCAAGAAGCACAGGTCTGACGAATTTACCGTGGAAATCGATCTCGTCAAACAGCTGGCGGGCAATCAGTATCAGGTCTACTTTTCCTTCACGCCAAACAAGCCCAGAGGACAGGACCCCGAGGGGGAGGTTGATGGCTCCTTTGAGCTGGAGGATGCCAAAGGCGGGCGCTACGAGGCCGGCAGCGTGGGCATGACTATCGGCGACCAGAGAACCGAGGCGTCGATTGGTTTTCGTCCTTCCTTCAACAATGTCGGCCCGCTCGGCCCTCCAATCCGGCTGGTGTACATCAAAAGCATTCCGATGGAATATCACCTTCCCTTTGAATTCAAGGACTTACCGCTGCCGTGAAGCCACGCCCTGCTCGCCAAGCTTAGAGCGCCTTTCGAGACGGTGTAGCGTTTAGCGACGCTTCGCCGAAGCGTCGTAATCATCATGACGCTTCGGCGAAGCGTCGGTTAGGGGGTTGGGCTAACCAAAAACAGAAGCCGCAGAAACGATTCATCCACTCCATTGACCAGGAATAAATGTCCACCAAACACGTCGCTAACCGATCAATTCCGGCTTCATAGACTACAACAAGGGCGGCTGAAACCGGGTCGGGCGCGTTTCTCACTTTCCAAATGCGTACAGGTGATTTTCGGTTCTCACATAGATGTTCCTGTCGACTAATGCAGGTGTGGCTAGGATCGCGCCGTCAAGCTTGTTCTCGGCCAGAATCTTCAATTTTTCGCCGGCATCCAGCACAAGCACCACGCCATCTTCGGATGCAATGTAGACCTTATCATCGGCAGCCACCGGCGAGGAGTAGTAGAAGCCCGATGCTCCCAGCCGTCCGCTGTATACCAACTCGCCTGTCTTCGCGACTCGACAGAAAACGAAACCGCCGTTCCGGAAAGTATAGAGTCGTTCCTTGTAGTACAAGGGTGAAGGAACACCTGGCACGCCCTTCCTCTCCGACCAGGCAATATTCGCCTTGTTGACTTCCCCCTTGCCGCCTGGACGAATAGCCATTACGCGAGCCGCGTTCTTCGCGTAGAACTGAGCGGCTCGTTCAGGGTTCCGTTTTTCAGCCGCCGTCTCCAAGATAATGTCCGGCGCAGCCAGAAACACCAAGCCGCCACCAATGACAGGCGTACTTTTCCCGCACGGCGGCAGCCCTCCTGCCCACCATCGCTCTGCTCCATCCGCGAGATTGTATGCCATTAGACACTGGTTCGGCTTAAAGTCACCTCCCAGTACGACAATCTCGTCGACCCCGTCGTGACGCCAATGCACAGGAGTCGACCACCCATACTGAAACTTCGAGCGGTCCGTCTTCCAGACGGTCCGGCCGTCGCGGCGATTGACGCCCAGCAGGTAGGCGTTTTTCCCCTGATGGTTGAGTACCAACAATTCACCGGCAATGATCGGTGAAGCGACTGCGCCATAGATGTTTTCTGGCAACGGGAGCCGTCTTTCCCACTTCCGGTTTCCGTCCAGGTCGTAACACACTAACCCATAGGACCCGAAGTAGACATAGACCCTCTCTCCATCGGTGGCAGGCGTGGCGGCGGCAGGGCTACTGATTGCATGGACCTCTTCGATCTGTTCCGGCGCTACCGTACGCCGCCAGAGGATCTTACCGGTGCGCCGCTCGATGCACAGGGTAGCGAGTTGTCTGGTCGCCCGATCAAATTCCGTCAGGAAAATACGTCCTTGCCAAATAATGGGCGACGACAGTCCAGCCCCCACAGCAGTCTTCCACAGGACGTTTTGGTCGGGGCCAAAGTGAACGGGCGGTCTGCCGTCGCCGAGTCCCGAGGAATTCGGTCCTCGAAACTGAGGCCACCACACTTTGCCGCCATCATGTGTCGCGCCTGCGGGCGGTTGGGTAGCGGCGTTGGGCGGGCTGGCTTTATGCTGCGCCACGGCCAGCCGGCCTGATGCCGCCAGCCAGCCGAGAAGGGCGCCGGCCACGAGCACTGTCGCGGCTGCCGGAGTCGTTCGCTTTTGCATGATGCCGCCTCCTAGAAAGAGCATTGACCCGCCCGGCGTGCGGCCGGACCTCGGGACGTAGGGCAGGCATTTTACGACGGAAAGCCTCCGATGGCAGGGCGGGGGCCATCTAAACGACTGGCGGCGGGCCCCGCTGCTCATCCTCCAGGCTGGGAGGTAGACGGGGCCGGCCCAGGCGCTCCTGGGGCGTTTACCGCGCTCCGGTCCGCAACACCGACTAGACATCTGGGGTTGGCCATTGACCTTTCATGATGAGATTAGCATGGGGCTTGCCGCATCCAGGTCGCTTTTGAACGCCTCTTACCCTCGGCACGTGAACGCAGCCGTGGTATGCCGACCATCGACTTGGATGAACCCAATCGACCACGGAGAACCGCACAACGACCCTGCCAACCGGCGAGAAGACTTCGTTGACCATATCACATCCTCTCTCGACTCCATAAAGCAGTGAAGAGGGACGGGCTGTTAACCCGTGGGTAGTCTCCGCGGCGAGAGTCTGAGAGTTTTTTCGAGAGACATTCGGGGTCCGAACGTGACACCCGGGTTCACGTTCGGACCCCGAGTGGTCTCTGCGAACTGGAGAGAGTCAGCGACAAGATGCCGGGACGCGAAATCCCTAGAAAATCCGTGGAAAACGCGAAAAGCCGAGAGTAGAGGCTCTCGGCTTGTGGCGCTAACCGGTGGGTAGCAGTGTTCGAAGAAAAGTCGTTCAGCTCCCCGCGCGTGACCCTTATCGAACTCCTCTCGATTTAGCGCGTATTCTCCCTGCGAGGTAGAAATTGCAAGCAAATGGAATCAAAGGGCTTGCGTGAATTGGGCACCAGAAACCGCTTTCAAGCCCCGAATAGTTCGCGTCTCGCTCGGGGTGCAAGCGTAACCCTTATCGAACCTCGCGCGCTCGCGCCTGCGTTAACCCGTTTGTTGAAAAGTATTGTGAAAAAACCGTGAAGCGCTTCGGTTAACACTCTGCGCGACATTCCTGTGGTCTGGGAGCAACCTCCGTTGACCCAATCCTCACCGACCACTTGCTGGCTTACCACCGAAAACGTCTGTGAGCCGTCGCTGCGGCACTAAGTGCAGACGGCGGAGCGGCAGGCGGCCGGCCTGGACTGGACCGAGGTGCTGGCCGTCGAGCCGGACAACCCGCGTGCCCGCTTGGTGGCCGAACTGCTGGCCAGTTCGTTGCACTCGGGTACGAATGCCTGTGCGCTGGCATTCGTAGCCCATGGCAGCGGCTGCGGTGCCACCTTCTTTAACTACCGACGCAGTCTAGCCGGTAGCCCCGCCTCGGATGGTTCATGAAGAAGGTGGAACTCGGCCCAGTCGCAACACTGTCACTGGTGTCATGAAGGGCATCATCATTGCAAACCGTCGCTGGACGGCCATTTCCAGCTCGACCATCCGCGCTCGCCGGGCTAAGTAACAACGGTAGGCGCTCAAGAGGGAAAGCGTTTGCAATCCTCCTTGGGAAACTCTGGCATGAACACGACCCTTCCAGCCCACGCAAGGGGCTGAAAAGGTCGCTCCGGCAGTAGTCAGGGGAGGCTCGTTTGTCAAACGAATGCTCTTGAGGAGACGGCCCCGGCGCGAAAGGCCAGGGAGTCAAGCTCACAAGCCCGTGCCGCTTCCGGCACTTCCACTTGGGCTAGGGCCGCCACCCGTGCAGACGGCGACAACGCCAAACGAAGGTGCGGGGCCGCCGGGCGTTCCGCTCGTCGGAACCAGCACGGTGACCGACGTAGACTGAGAAGGACCCGAAGAAGGGGAAAGCGTAGGACCGCTGGTTGACGCCAGGGGATAGCCGGGGCCGGAAATGCCGATGCTTCCCGAGCCCGTTCCGCCGCTCGATCCGGTGCTACCGCTGGTTGTCTGCACCACGGCCGTTTGCGAGCCCGAGGTGGGATCGGTGCTCAACGAAGGTCCAGGGCCGCCACCGCTCAGCCCACCATCGAGGAGCGCACGTTCTTCCAGCGGCTCCAGGGAAAGCCGTACGCTCGTCGGACGCACCGGCCTCGTGCGTTTAGAACCCGATCGCCAGAAAGCGGACCAGAAAGTGGACAACATGACGTGACTCCTCAATGCAAAAAGAGGAAATAAAAAGAACCTGTCGAGGAAGTTGCGCAAGTGCAAGTTTATTCCATGACTCATCCATAATCAACCGCCAACGGTTTCATTTTCGGCGGATTTCAACGGATTCTTTTTTCGGCGCGAACTCCTTTTGGAGCTGAGCGTCGAGCTGGGTAAACTCAGGGGACGGGCGGATCGAATCAAGGGAGGGATCGGGCCGCATTTTCTCGTCCCAAAAAGCGAAGCGCTTGTCCGCCGGAACCAGGAGAAGGGCCTTGCCAAGGGCCGCGATGGCTTGTTGGCGGTATCGCTTTTCCAGCGTTTCGCGTTGGATTTCGAGGGAATCGGCTCGAACGCGGGCGACGGCCAGGGCATAGATGCACGCGACGTTGTGCATCATTTCTGGCGTATCCGGTTTGTTTGCGCTCAGCACGGTTTCGGCGTCCACGACGGCTTGGCGGTAGTCGCCGAGCATGACGCGCGCCAGCCCGCGGCCCACGTGGGCGGCGCCCGGTTTGCCATCGAGCGTGATAGCTCCCTCGAAGTTCTGTTCGGCCAATTTCCAGGCGTCGGTGAAGAAGTACGCCCAACCCAGGTGTTCGAGAATGCTGGCGTCCCGCTCCAGATGCAGAGCCTCAGTGTAGTCCTCCACCGCCGCCGCGAAATGGCCTTGTCGTACTCGAGCCAATCCCCTGCATCGGAATGCCGAGCCGAACGGCGGCCCATTGCGCAGGCACTCAGAAAACGCCCGTTCCGCCTCGGGGAAGCGGTTTAGCGCCAGCAAGGATTCACCGCGAAAATAATGGGCGCGGGCCAATTGCGGTGCGAGTCGCAGGGCGCTGTCGTAGGCGGCCACGGCCTCCGCGAATCGTCCCTGCGCGTGGCGGATGCGGCCCCGTGCGAGGTAATCCTCGGCGAGCAGAGGCGACGTTCCCCTCTCCCGTTCGAGGGCGATGGCCTTGTCATAGTGGCGAAGCGCATCCTCCAGCTCACCACGCCCCCACAGCAATTCCGCCCGTGTCCGATGGACCAGGGACAGTTCCGGGCGCAGCCGAATCGCCATCTCCGCCGCGCGATCGGCTTCCGCGTATTGTTTGCGGCGCTCGAATGCCTGGGCGAGCAGAACATGGGCCTGGCACTCGCGGGGCCGCAAGGCAGCAGCTTTTTCGAGGTCCGCAATCGCCTCTTCCAGCTTCCCCTGCCGCAGTAAAGCCCTTCCGCGGTTGGCGCGGACCGTAAACTCCAGGAGTTCCCCCGGGTCGAGAGTTAGCGCGACCGCAAAATCCGTCTCGGCGTCGGCGTAAGCTTGCTCCTGCACCGCCGCGATGGCCCGCAGCAGGTAGGACCAGGCGAAACGAGGCCGCTGGCCAATGCAGGCCGTCAGGCCGATACGCGCTTCGCCTGGCCGGCCGGCATGGAGGGAGCAAATCGCCAGGAAGCACTGGGCCTCGAAGTGGTTTGGCTGCAGCCGCAGTGCATCGCGAAACGAACGAATCGCCCGCGTCGCTCCCCCGCCATCTTGATACTGATCGACGCCCGTGAGATAGAAATCGCTCGCAGTTACGGGCAGAATAGCCTCGGCCCGCTTTCGCGCGGCTTCGCTCTCGGACGAATCGCCCCGCAGGGCCAACAGGTGAGCCTGGCAGAGGTAAAAAGCGCGTGTGGGCGGACCAAGCTGACTGGCTCGGTCCAGGATGTGCAGCCCCTGTTCGGCCTGCTCGCGCTGTTCCTCCTGTGTCATACCCCCAAGCGGTTGCCCGGTCGCTCGGGCCAGGATCAGGAGCAGCTCATAGCACCCATTCGTGAGGTTCGACTGTTCGGGCGCCGTCAAGTGAGCGTCGTGGCTCGGCCCTGTTCCGTCTTCGGCGGAGACCCCGGCGAATCGCAGTGCTTCCCGAGCAGCTTCCTGTGTCGCGCGCAGGTCCGCGCCGGCCTGGTCGCGCGACCCCATGCCGATGGCGGTAAGCAAAGTGCCCTGGAACAGGGCCTCGTCGCGGCGTTTGAGAAAGAGTTCGTAGCGATCCAGGGCTTCCTGCCTGGCCCATTCCCGGCGGTGTTCGAGGTAGTAGAGTCCCCCGGCCGCCAGACCGAGCAATCCCGCAAGCCCCAGCACTATCCACGCCGCGGCTGCCGGTCGCCGTTTGGCCCATTTCAGGGCCGGCTCCCACGGAGCGGGCCGGCGCTGCCGAATCGGCTTGCCTTCGATGAAACGGCGCAAGTCATCCGCCAGATCGAGTGCCGTCGCGTAGCGCCGCCGCGGCTCCTTGCGCAAGCAGGCGAGGCAAATGGATTCCAGATCGAGTGGTACGTGCGGTTGTAGCCGGCGCGGAGGCACCGGATCGAGCGCCATCACCTGTTGCAAGGTATCGAACACCGTGGCTGCGAGGAACGGAGGTCGGCCCGTCAGCATTTCGTACAGAATGGCTCCCAGGGCATAAACGTCCGTGGCGCGACTGTTGTCGGCCCGTTTGCCATAGGCGTCGCTCGGCGGTTGGCAAGCCTGTTCTGGGGCCATGTACGGCGGCGTGCCCATTGGACCCCCCGAGCCGTAGCCGCCGGTGGAGTCGGCCGGCTGGTCGAGCAGTTTGGCCAGGCCGAAATCCGTAATCTTCGGCTCGAAATAGCCTTCCTTTCCCGCAGGGCCTACTTTGATGCCTCGCCGCTCATCGCTGACCGTCAGCAAGACGTTGGCCGGCTTGAGGTCGCGGTGAACGATTTGTTCCTCGTGGGCGTAATGCACGGCGCGGGCCAGCAGTTCCGCCAGTTCGGCGGCCTGTCGGAAGTGGAGCGGTCCGGGCGCGAGTGTGTCCGCGAGACTGCCTCCGGGCACCAGTTCCATGCAAAGAAAGGGGCGGCCGTCCTGCTCGCCGATCTGGTGGATCTGGACGATATGCGGGTGCTGCAGACGCGCGACGGCCCTGGCTTCCGTCTCAAAACGCGCCCGTTCGCGGGGTCCGGCGTGCGCCCCGGCCAGGATCATTTTGAGCGCCACCGGCCGATTCAGACGCAGGTGCCGGGCTTTGTAAACAACGCCCATCGCGCCGCGCCCCAGTTCGCCCAGGACTTCAAAACCGGGGACCGTCGGCACCTCGCGAAGGCCAGAATCGGCGGCTTCCGCCGTAGAAATCTCGGCCAAAACCTGGCCGGGCCGCATCGCTTCGTGAACTCGAAATTGCATGCGCAACGCTTCGCCGAGCCAGGGAAACCGCTGCTGATACTCGGCCAGCGTCGGCGTGTCACCTGCTTCATCACGCAAGCGGATTTCGTTGTAAATCAGATCGAGCAAGCACTCGTCGTCGAGGCTCGAGAAGGGGCAGCGTTCAAGGAGTTCCTCCACTCGGACTCGGCGGCCTTCTCGCCAGCTCTCGTTTTGTTCGTCCAGTAGCGAATCGGACGAAGAAGCGGAAAGACGTCCTCGCCCGGCAGGCTCCATATTGAAGGAATCACTCATCGCCGACCTCATCGAGTCCAAGGTCTGTCAGGACGCGATCAAGCGCCCTCGCCAACTTCTTGCGCATGCTTTCCGGAGTGCCTCCCTGGGTGGCAGCGATCTCAGCCCAGGAGTCGCCACGGCCGCGCAACTCTGCCAGTTGGCGTTCGTCGTCGGTCAGATGCTCCCGCACTTTCGCCAGCAATTCCCGTGCGGCAGCCTGCTCGCTCGGGTCTGAACCGGCAGCGCGCGTCAACCCCTCCCGCCCCGCGAGGGCCTCTTCTCTTCGGTAATCGCGCCGCTCCGCCCGGTGTTTGTTGATCTGATTTGTCAATTTATTGCGGGCGATCCTTCCCAACAACTTCAACAGGTCTTCCGGGGTGGCCACGTCATACTGGCCCAAATTGGCCCGCACGAAGAAGGTGGCCAGCACCGACTGGCAGACGTCCATCGAATCCAGGACGCGCCGCAATCGCGGGTCGCGCAGGTGAACGCGCACGACCCGGCGAATGGCCGGTTCGTAACCGCGCACCAACTCCGCGGCCGCCACCTCGTCTCCCTCCCGGACGCGGCGGATTAAGTCGGTGAATGCATCGTCACTCGACATGAGCAGAGCCCTTGGCCAAGAGTATTGCTGCTCATGCAAGGATAATCAGCGGCATCCCGGAAGTCCATAGTGGGGGCCGCCTCAATGTTACTTATCAGGAACCGCGGCTGTACCGGACACGAAAGACTCCATTTTTTTTCTACGGCGGCAAAGTTGACTGGAGCAGTTGTTCCTCCAGGGCTTGGAGATAGGCTTGCGGATCACGCCGGAAACGCCTGCGCTGCACCCGCCGCTGCCGGCGGGACTCCATGTGGCGGCGAAGCGCCTCCCGTCGCTCACGGTCCGCTCCCGCCAACTCCGACGCACTGAAGGCACGCTCGCGCGTCGCCGCCGCGGCCAATAGACCGGGCCACTCGGGCAAGCGCCGTGGAACGGGCCACTTACCGGTGGCAGGTCTGATTGGCGCGACGACCGCCGCTACTGCCGGAAGAACGAGAAGAAATCGGGAGCACCCACGAGAGGCCACTCGGCGAACGTCTCGATGATGAACTCGCCCGGGCCCGGCTGGGCGTATAAGCCCTCGAAGACGATCTCGTTCTGCGAGACCAGGGTCAGATAGAGCAGGTCGCTCCCCGGAAGCAGACCAACTGTGTAGGTCCCCTGGACTGTGGTCACTTGCCCGGTGAGCGGGTCAGTCTCCTTCCAGGTGAACGTACCGTCGG
>Ga0209062_1004681_pt1 | contig 13981 bp, 13 predicted proteins | sample Coa_R2_2_FD_187158 | JGI IMG/M metagenome (GOLD analysis project Ga0209062, IMG submission 187158) | Surface soil microbial communities from Centralia Pennsylvania, which are recovering from an underground coalmine fire - Coalmine... | ecosystem: Environmental > Terrestrial > Soil > Unclassified... | reverse complement strand
AGCCCACGCCCGCGTCGAGGAAGGCGGCGCCGATGCGGCGGTCGTAGCCCATGCCCTGCGCCACCTGGCGCACGTCGGCGCCCAGCCGCTCGCAGATCGCCGCGATCTCGTTGATGAACGAGATCTTTGTCGCTAAGAGGGCGTTGGACGCGTACTTGATCATCTCCGCCGTGCGTGTATCGGTCAGCATGATCGGGCACTTGAGCGGCTGGTACAGCGCGGCCACGCGCTCGGCGGCGGCGCGGTCGTTCGAGCCGAGGACGACGCGGTCGGGCTGCATGAAGTCGGCCACCGCCGAGCCCTCACGCAAGAACTCGGGGTTCGAGACGACGGCACAATGGATGTCTGGCGTCTGGTGCTTCCGGAGCAACTGCGTTACCCAGTCGGCCGCTCCAATTGGCATCGTACTCTTGTTCACCACAACCGCGTCGCCAACCAGGTGCTGAGCGATGGCGATGGTTGCCGCCTCTACCTGGCGCATATCCGCCTCGCCCTCAGAGCCGGATGGCGTCGCCACGGCAATGAACACAAACTCTGCGTCCGCTAGGCCACACAAGTAGTCTGTCGTGAAGCGCAAGCGCCCCGCAGTACGGTTACGCTGGACCAGCTCCTCCAGTTGAGGCTCATAGATGGGGATGCACCCCTGTTCGAGAAGCCGGACCTTGGTCGCATCGATATCGATGCCAACAACGTCGTTGCCGAGGTCAGCGAAGCACGCGCTGCTCACCAGGCCAACGTAGCCAGTGCCAATTACCGCGATTCTGGCCATTGCACGCCTCCGTTTATAGCGGTCGAGTACTGGGCAGGGGGAGTACGGCTCGTCTAGTGGGTTGCACCGCAGGACGTTGGGTGTCTTATCACTGACCTACCGCGCGGTACGGTCATCTATGTGGGGCCGAGTCGCTGAACGGCTCCCCGCCGACTCCGGGGAGGCTCACGCTTGGGAGCACGTTGGGGGACGAGGAGCGCTGAAGGTGGCCGTCGTCCGGCGCGTCGAGAGCTGACCAGAGCACGATCAGGCACGCGACGACGAACGTTATCACCAGGCTGACGAGAACCACTCGCCCGAGCGCGGGCACCAGAAACCGCCGGGAGTCGAGGTCCACGCGGGACTGCGACCGCATCCTGCGGGCTCCTTCGCCCGTGCGCCTCGGCGCAGCTCTTCTGGCCGTGTGCACGGCCCGCGCATCGTACTGAGCACGCTGGATAGGGTCGTTCAGGATGGTGTACGCGGTGTTGATCTTGATCATCTGCCGAGCGGCATCGGGTCCGGGATTCACGTCTGGATGGTAGCTGCGTGCGAGTACGTGGTACGCTGCCCGGATCACCTGCACGCTCGCGCGTGGGCTCACTTGTAGCAGCTCGTAGAGATTGTCGGTGAGGTCACTGGCCGCGCTAGTTCTGTTCATGCGTGTCCACATGCTCAGCGGCTATGGCTTCAGAAGCACGACCTGACCCTCCTGAAGCCCACTCACGATCTCGACATCCTTGTCACCCGTAATTCCCACCTCGACGGTTGCGGCGCGGCGTCCGCTACCCTGGGCTAACTCCACCGTTCGGCGGTTGCCGATCGTGCGAACGGCTGTCTTTGGGACCAGAAGCACGTCCGACTTCTCCTGCAGAACCACCTGTATGTTGGCGCTCGTGTTGTAGGCGGCTGGGTCAGCCGTCCACTGCACGTCCAGGATAGCCGCCCGTGCCCCGGTATCAGGATTGGCAACCAGGTCGGCGACCGTAGCGCTCAGGGGGCCGTCCACCCCGTCGAGTTGAACGGTGGCTGGCTGGCCGACGGCGAGGCGGGCCGCCTGGTCGGAGGTCACGTCGACGCGAACGATTGGCGTGCCGGGCGGCGCGAGCGTGATCACGGGGGTATTCGGATCCAATGGATCGCCGGGGCGCACGCGGACTGCCGTGACCGTGCCCGCGAACGGCGCGGTCAGTCGCGTCGCCGCCAGGTCTTGCTCCAACCGCTGCACCTCAGCCTGATCCTGATCGACAGCCATCTTGGCGAGGACGCGGTCGAATGATTGCGAATCGCTGGCGGAGTCAGCCGACGCTCCATCCCCACGCGCCTGGTCCAGTCCGGTCCGGGCGATGGCGACCTGATCCTGAGCCCGAGACAACTCTTCCGGAGTCGGGTGGCTCTTCATTTCCGCCAGCCGGGCTTCCGCCTGCTGGACGGCCAGCCGGGCGCTGTCGACCTTGCTGGCGGCGAGCGCCTGCTGGTCGGTGGACGGCCCTGCCTGCACGTCGCTCAGGTGGGCTTCCGCCTGCTGGACGGCCAGCCGGGCGCTGTCGACCTTGCTGGCGGCGAGCGCCTGCTGGTCGGTGGACGGCCCTGCCTGCACGTCGCTCAGATGGGCTTCCGCCTGCTGGACGGCCAGCCGGGCCCTGTCCACGGCCGCGCTCGCGGCCGAAACGGTCTGCTCATCCGGCCCCTGCCGCAGGGTCTGAGCACGCTCCCGCGCGGCATCGACATCCATCTGCGCGAGCTGCACATCGCGTCGGGCGGCCTCGACATCCGCCGCGGCTGGCTCCTGGCGCAGCCGCGCCAGACGGTCCTCCGCGGTTTGCAGCGCGGTCACGGCGCTTGCCTGGGCGGCGGCGCGACTTGCCCGCTCGGCCGGGCTGTTGCCGGTGCCCGCGGCACGCCCGTTGTTGGCCGCCTCTACCGCCTGCCGGGCCTGCTCGACATCGCGTTCGGCAGCTTGCTGTTCCGCCGGGTCCGGTCCCCGCGTCAGCCGAGCGAGATCCGCCTGGGCGCGCTGCAGCTTCGCCTCGGCGACCGCCTGGTCTCGCGATGCTGAGGCGATTGCCGCGGCGTCCGGCCCGCGGCTGACGCGGGCCTGGTCGGCCTCGGCTTGCTGCAGGGCCTGGCGCGCGGTGGCCACGTCCTGCTCGGCCTTGCGCACGTCGGCCGGGTCCGGCCCACGGCTGACGCGGGCCTGGTCGGCCTCGGCTTGCTGCAGGGCCTGGCGCGCGGTGGCCACGTCCTGCTCGGCCTTGCGCACGTCGGCCGGGTCCGGCCCGCGGCTGACGCGGGCCTGGTCGGCCTCGGCTTGCTGCAGGGCCTGGCGCGCGGTGGCCACGTCCTGCTCGGCCTTGCGCACGTCGGCCGGGTCGGGTCCGGCTGCAACGCGTTGATACGCGGCCATCGCCTGGTTTAAGGCCGCCTGTGCCTCGGCCGCGGCGCGCTGCCGCCGCAGTGCTTCCGTGTCGTTGCGCTGGGCCGCGGCGCTTTGCCGGGCCGATACCTGCGCGTCTAGTTGTGCCAGCCTCAGGGACGACACGCTTGCCTTTTCGCGCGCCGCGGCTAGATCCTTGGCAACCTGCTTCGAATCTGCCTCGAGCAAGACCTGTCCTGCTTCCACCACGTCGCCTGGATTGACCGACACGGTGTCCACACGCCCGGCAGCCGCAGGACTGAGGGCCGTCTCACTCGGGGCGGCGACGCGCCCGGTGAGGGATAAGAGCTCCTGAATCGATCCGCGCCGGACTTGCACGGTTTGCCGACCGTTCATCGGTACAGGGGCCGGACGGGCCGCATCGGAGCTACCCGTAGCGGTCGGTGCCGCCGCGTCGACGAAGTCGTCATCGCCTCGTAGCAGCTGTGACTTGGCAAGGGGCGCCACGACACCGGCCATTGCCACGAGAAGGACGACGATGAGACCTAATGCCCAACGGCTCTTGATCCTGTGTGCCATCGCACGAACCTCTCTTCTCACCGCGGGGCTACAGCTGCGGTTAGACCGAGTCGCGAACGTTGTACCGATAGTAAGAGCGGTCCGTTGAGGGGCGCGCTCAACGCGATTGGTGGCCGGTTGAGATCTGGCTGAGCGGAGGCAGGTCGACTATGCTCAGTTGGCGTACCAGCCGGCCACCCGGGGAAAAATGGTATCGGCGAGAGCAACGGCCTCCGCTGCCTGCGCGGACTCCAGGCCATCCAGTCGGACTACCACACTGAGGTAATAGTAGTCATTGGGGTGCCCAAGAAGCTTGTCGAGCACTACTAGGCTCCAAGCCTGGCCGCCGTTTCCCAGTAGACCACGACGCTCGCCAAAGGCATACAGGACCAGTAATCGCTCATTCTTCCGGGTGGCCACGAGCGCACCTTGCCCGGGGCTCGGCTGGGCTAAGTCCGCGGTCACTGGCTCGATCGTGTAGCCAGCGCCTTGGAACTCGACCTCGGCGCCAGTACGGTAAATGTTCTTGGCCTCTGGGTCGGTCTTCACCCTCACGAACGCCGTCACACCATTGCGAACATAGCGGCGAGTCACGATGTGCGTGGCGAAGTAAGGGTTCTCAACGGATGCAGGCCCCATTGCCCAGCCGTCGACGGCGTAGAGGCTGTCGCTGGCGGGCCAGCGAGGCTCAGCGGCCTCCGCGGGATTAGTGGCTGTAAGGATGCCCCATCCGGCCAGGAGGACCGCGATCAGGATCAGGCTACGCTGCTGACTACTTTGCATCCCGCGCTCCGGCTAACGAGCAGCAGCCCGCTGAGGGCTACGCCGAATAGCAGTAGACTCGACGCGCTGTGGAAGAAGCCCTCGGCCGCGTCCGGGCCGAGCCACGATGCGACCAGCAGGACCAGCGTCACGCGCGTTGTGTTGGCTACAATTACGATCGGCAGCACGCTGAACAGTACGGCGAGGCGTGCCGATAGAGTCCCGCGCGCAACGTAGGTCCAGACGGCCGACAGCGCGAGTAGCGAGAGCAAGGAGCTCATCCCCGAGCACGGCTCGGCTACCACGAAGCGAAACTGATCCGAATTGAGGATCAGGCCATCTCGCACGACGGGCACTCCGAGAGCGCTGCCGAGCGTGGCGGCGCCGAAGGCCGTGATCTGCTGCAGTGCGAAGCCGAGCGTGTACAGCAGCCCCCGATAGAGCCCTAGCCCGAAGGCCAGGAAGCCGATAGGGAAGGCCAGCACGCGCAAGGCCTTCCAGCCCCAGAGGTAGGCAACAATTCCCCACAGGAGAGGGATCACCGCGAGCCCTGCCAGGGCCCGGATGCCGATCCGGAAAGCAAGTATGTATAGGACTAGAGCCCCAACGACTATCAAGAGGCCGGCCGTTGCCCCCGGGCCGATACTTCGGCGTAGCGCCTCGCGCCGCCACCAGACGAGCAGCAGGGCGACTGGACCGATGAAGAAGCCGTAGTTGAACTCGACGTCGAGCGACCAGACCTCAATGGCGTGGGCAAAGGCGGGCGCCACGACAAGCGCTGTGGCGAGCCCAATGCCTAGGAGCGGACCGAGGGAGACAAGCTCTCTCGCCCTGGGAACGGCCAAGGTGCGTGGAGTGTTGGCGCTCATAGGGTGCATCACTCCGTGCGGCAGGTGCGCTGGATAGGCACGCTGCCAGCGTCGTTAGAAGCCATGGTACACAGGTGGGCGGTTGAGGTGGATTGAGAAACGGTTGAGCAGCCGTCGACGTTCGGCCCACGGCGCCCGCTGGCCTGTCGGCAAGCCGCCGGCGGTGAGCGGGTGGAACGACGCGCCGTGCAGGCGCACGTCCAGCACCCGGCGGGGGAGGTTACGCAGCAGGCGGCGGAGGCCGCGCTCAGGTGGCGCCGGCGCGGTGCGTTGTCCCCGAGGGCCGCGGCGCGGTTTCTGCGAGAGGCGAGGGGGCCTGAACCTCAGGAGGCGCGCACCAGGCGCGGGAGCGCGGCGCTGCAATGGCTGGCACGGGGGCGGGCCAGGGGACATGGAGGTGTTCGATGGTTCGGTGCGCAGTCCAGCGCGCGGTAGTCTCCTGGGCCGCCAGCGTGACGCTGGCGGCGGCGGCTACCCTGTTGGCGGCGCCGCCTAGCGTCGCCCTTGCCCAAGACTCGACGCCTCCGCCCACGCCGTCTGCCGTGGTGTCGGACAGCACTCAGGCTGCGACCGCGGCCGCGGTGCAGAATAGCCTGCAAGCGGAGGAGCAGACGCTCCAGCAAGGCGCGGCGCTGCAGAATCAGATGCAGCAGCAGGCGGCCAACGAAGAGTTCCAGGCGGAGAACGGCTATTGACCGGGGCGCGGAGTCCCGCCCGACCGCGCCACCACGAGCGGCCGCGACGCGCGATGGCGATCACATCGCGCTGCGCCGCGGGAACGCCTGCGCCGTCGTCACCCATGACTCGGTACTTTGCCGCGCAATGAGATGCTATCATCGCCGGGGCGACCAAGGCGCAGAGGTGACGCATGCACGCATCGTCCGATGAGCTATTGGCCTTTCTCCGCCGGCTCCGAGCCGTCAGGGACTACACGTCGGCCCCCGTCTCGCAGGCGACGATCGAGGCCATCCTGGAAGTCGGGCGCTGGACGGGCACGGGCGGCAATCGCCAACCGACCGAGGTGGTGGTGGTCCGCGATCCGGATACGAAGCGGAAGCTCGGGGAGTGGGGGGCCGCGCCGGCGGCAACCGCCGCTGTCGTGCTCCTGCTGGTGACGGCCAGCGACGCGGCGGCATTCGACGAAGGGCGCGTTGCCGAGCGACTCGCGCTGGCGGCGGCCGCGTGCGGGCTGGGCTCCACGGTCGCCACGCTGAAGAACGACGGGCCGGACGCCGCTAAGCGGCTGCTGGGGATCCCCGCCGAGCGGCGAGCGGTGGCCCTGGTCGCCATCGGGCATCCTGACGTCGAGGCGCGGCGGGCCCGCCCGAGGGCACCGCAGGCGCGGAAGCCCATGTCGGAGTTTGCCCACTGGGACCGCTTCTAGCGTCCCAGCTAGCGTCACACCGAGCGGGCGTAGGCACCGCCGGGCCGCCCGGCGGTGCCTACGCCCGGCGCCGGCGGGGCGGGCCTAGGCCCGCCCCGCGACCTGTGGCTGATACTTCTCGCACAGCCCGTTCCAGTACTTGGCCCGCGCGCGGACCCGCTCCTGGACCTCGGGCGGAATGGTGAGGAAGGGCGGCCGCAGGGGCCCCGGGGTGCAGTAGCCGGCGTGGCCGATGGCCAGCTTGGCCGCGGTTTCGCGCCACTGGAGCTGGGGCGGGCCCTCGTAGGCATCGGTGATTTCGAAGGTGACCTGCTGCGCCGTGTCGAGGTCGCCCGCCGCCATCGCGTCGCGCAGGCGCAGCACCGGCGCCGGGCCCATCCAGCACTCATAGGACCAGAACCCGGCCGCGCCCAGCGGCGCGTACGAGAAGTACTGGCCCGCGATCACGAACGCGCTGATCTTGCCCCGGATGATGCGCTGCAGCTCCATGAAGCTCCGCGTCGTGCGGTGGCTGTCCTTCATCCCGATCACGCGGGGATTCTCGACGATCCGCCGGAAGGCCTCGACCGGCAGCCGCACGTGGTGGAGGTCGGGGTTATGGTAAATCATGATGTTCAACGTGGGGAACATCTCCCCGATCTCCTGGTAGAAACGCAGGGCGTTGTCGACGGTGGAGGGGAAGTAGAACGGTACGCCCAGCAGCACCCCGACCGCCCCGGCGTCGCGCGCGATTTCCATCTTGCGCACGACCTCTCGACTGTTCAGGCTGGTCACGCCGATGAACAGCGGGACGCGCTGGCCGACGGCCTCGATCGTGGCCCGGGTCAGCGTCTCGAACTCCTCGGGCAGGAGGGTGTGGAACTCGCCAAAGCTGCCGGTCGTGGCGATGACGTCGATGCCATCACCGATGATGCGGTCCACCGCGGCCTTGAGGTTGTCGACCGCGACCGTGTCCTTGGCGCGGATGTCCGCCGCGTCCGGCGTGGCGAACGCCGGCATCATGGCCATCACGCCGTGCAGGTCCTGCGCCGTCAACATCGTGTCCCTCCACACTGTTACGTATCAAGATGGCTGCTGCATTGCTCGGGCGCGGTCTGGCGTCAGGCCGCCTCCTCACGGTAGAGATCGAGGTATTGCAGGAGCGGCGCGTCGGTCATCGAGAAGAGGATCGCCGCCTCGGAAGCCGAGGTGTTGGCGTGCTGGTGCGCGTACCAGACCGGCACCACGAAGATGTCGCCCTGGCTCCAGTCGAAGCGCTGGTCGCCGATCACGCTGCTGCCCGAGCCGCGGACGACGTGATAGATTGCCGTGCTCGTATGGCGGTGTGCGGCGGTCTCCTGGCCGGGCTGGAGGAGCTGCACTGCACACTGGATCGAGGGCAGGGTGGGCCCACCAGTCGTGGGGTGCCGGAACTCGAGCAGGTAGCCGTCGAAGCGGTCGGGGCCGCTGGTCAGGCGGGTGAGCGCCTGCAGGGCCGGATAGGTGTCGCGCCACTTGTAATGGTAGAAGGCGGCCGGCGGGGCAGCCGGCGGGCGGGCGGGCCCGAACAGGCGCCCCGCCTGGTCGCTGGTGACCTGGATGGGCTGGCGCTCGGCGGTGTAGCCGTCCTGAGCGAACTGCTGCAGGGCCAGGACCAGCGGCAAGTCGAGACCGTCGAGCCAAACGATCGGCTGGTCGCTCTCGTTGACGTGGTCGTGCCAGGAGAGCTGGGGGGTGAGGATGAGGTCGCCCTCGTCCATGAGACACTGCTGGCCATTCACGGTCGTGTAGGCGCCGTGCCCCTGGACGACGAAGCGCAGCGCCGCCATCGTGTGGCGGTGCGGCCGCGCGTGCTCGTGGGGCTTCAAGTACTGCACCGAGAGGTGGAGGGTCTGCGTCGTACACTTGCGGTCGGCGAGGCCCGGATTGACGAGGAGGGCGACGCGGCGCGCCGCGCGCTCTAGATCGACCAGCTCCCCGGCGCGCACCAGGCTCTGGTACACGTCGTTCCATCTCCAGAGATGGGGCACGACCGCGGTGATGGGATAGGGCTGCACCGGGTCGTTCCAGTGCCAGAACCCCATGAGCTGCTTCGCGGCCATGTCCTGATCGAGCAGCTCGAGACGATCGGCCGTCAGAGTCTCGTTCACCACGCCTCCCTTGGCCCGCGGGCGCCGCCTTACCGCGCGTAGGGCCCGAGCACGCTCACCGCGTAGTCGACAAACGACTGGTCGACGACCTAGCTGACGTCGGCCACCTCGCCGGTGACGCAGCCCAGGCGAGTCCAGACTGCGAGGTTGTCGCGCATCCCCTGGAGGTTGATCCGCCCGTCGGGGTCGAGCCCGGCCGGAATCATCTTATCGTACAGCGAGGGGTCTTTCACCGTCGTGTATTTGGCCAGGATCTGCACCACCGCCGCGCGGCCGACGTTCTTGCCGAAGGCGTCGTTGTAGTCGCGCAGGCCGCGCACGTAAGCGACCATGAATCGCCGCGCGGCGTCGACGCGCTTGGCGAACTCGGGCGAGTAGTAGAGCGTGCCGATTTCCTGATTCGGATACAGCTCGTCGCCGCCGACGAGCTTGCGCGCGATGCCTTGCTGGTCGGCCAGCGCGATGAGCGGTTCGAGCTGCCAGGCCGCATCGAGGGCGTGGTTGGCGAGGGCGGTGTTCATGTCCGGAAAGCTCAGGTGGACGATGTCCACGTCGTCGCGGGTAAGCCCCGCGCGGTCCAGCCCGTGCTGGATGGGCGGGTCGCCGGCGTCGCAGGGCGCAGCCTTGGCGAGCGTCCGGCCGCGGAGGTCGGCGAAGGAGCGGACCTCGCCGCTGTCTAGCAGATCCTGGCGCACGATGACGGACACGTAGCCGAAACCGGGTCGCAGCTGGCCTTTGTCGGCCACCATCTTCACCCCGATGCCGCGGGCCGCGGCGAGAAACGGGCTGAGGTTGACGCCTGGGCCGCCGACGTCGAGCTGGCTCGTGTTGATCAGGGAGCTGAGGGTATTCGGGTCGGGCACGGTCTCGACCTGCAGGTCCAGCCCCAGGTCGCGATAGTAGCCGCGGTCGAGGCCGATGTACACGCCCGCGTCGGAGATCGCCTGGAGCAGCCCCACGTGTACCATCTGCGGCGGGTCGAGCGGCGGCGGCAGGGCGCCGGGTGTGGGAGACGTACCCGCATCGGCCGGCGCCGCGGTGGGGGCGGCCGGAGCACTCGCCGGGGCGCTGGACGGCGCCGAGGGCGCCGGGGCCCGGCAGCTGATCGCCGCAACGAGCGCGATGGCCCAGAGCGTGCGATGCCGAGCCGTCGGATGCGCACTCATGGACGGGCCCCCGCTGCTCCCGGCCGTCTGCCGCGACGAGCTGAGTCTCAAGTGGCCCGAGTCTAGCACGTCAGACAGTGGCGAGCAACGGGGGCGGCCAGAGCGTGTTTTCACCACGTGCAACTCCATACGGCCGAGATGCTCCCGATCCGCATCCGCGAACCGACCGCCTGCCGGGTCACGCAGGTCGTGGGCCTCGGCACTTTCGTGCTCCAGCGCCGTACCATTTACCTGCGGCCGCTTCGCGCGCCCCGCCCCAGCACTGGCGCTCGCCGTGGACGCGCCATATCGTTGGCTCGTGGTTTGCTTGCAACGGTGGAATTTCCGCTAGCGCACGAGAAGAGGAGCTTGCGCTTGACCATGGACGCCCGCCTGATCTGCGCGCGCGCTCGCCTTGGGATCTGGCTCGGCACTCTGTTGCTGTTCGGCGCCTGTCTCGGCACGCCCGCGCCACCGCCCGAGCCCGCGGCACCCGCCGTAGCCGGGGGCGCTGGGGCGGCCTCCCCGCCGGCGCGGCAGGCGGTGCGGTTTGGCTACGCTGCCCCTAGCGCCTCGTTCCTGCCGGCCTTCGTCGCCGAGGCGGGCGGCTTCTTCGAGCGCGAGGGGCTCGACGTCACGTTTGAGCAGGTGCAGAACAGTCTCGGCATGGCAGCCCTGGTTACGGGCGAACTGGACGTGTACGACGTGGCCTCGGGCAGCCTGGTCCCCGCCGTCCTGAGCGGCGCCGATCTCGTGCTGATTGCCTCGGACAGCAATCGCACCATCTTTGGCCTGATTACCACGCCCGACCTACAGACGCCGACCGATCTGCGCGGCAAGACGCTGGGCCTGAGCACCCGCGGGGCATCGGACGACTTCGTGACGCAACGCTACCTGCAGGCCCGCGGGCTGGAGCCGAACGTGGACGTGCTCCTCCAGCCGGTGGGCGGCATCCCGGAGAAGCTGCTGGCGATGGAGGTCGGGCAGATCAGCGGTGGCCTCGTCTCGCCGCCCACCCTGTTCGTGGCGCTCGACCGGGGCATGAAGCTGCTCGACCAGCCCGCGGAGCTGTTCGAGTACCAGGGCTCCGGGCCGGTCGTGCAGCGCAGCCGCTTGCAGGGGCCCGTGGGCGAACAGCTCGGGTACGCACTCGCCCGCGCCCACCTCGGCGCCATTCGCGCGCTCCTCGCCGACCGCGCCCTGGCGCTGCGGGCGCTGGACCGCTATGCGCCCTCGCCCTCGGCGGAGATCGCCGAGCGGACACTCGACTGGGCGCTGCGGGGGCTGCCGCCCGACGGGATGCCGACCCTGGAGGGGCTGCGGGCGGTCATCGAGGACACGCTGAAGGCTCGCAGCAGCGCCGCGAGCCTGGACCCAGCCAGCCTGGTGGAACTCAGGTTCCTGCGCGCCGTCGTGGAGCAACCATAGGAGGCGCAATGCGCCACTTCACCTTCCGGTCATTGACGCGAGCGTACGCGCGCTGCCTCGCCAGAGCGCCCCACGCCGCCTCAGCCGATCTCGTGGCGCACGAACTCCTCGAAGCCCATCGGCACCCACTCGTCCACGAGGAAGTACGGCAGCCCCGGCACGCAGGCTTCACCCGGCCGGGACACGAGGCCCGAGCCGCTTGCCGCCATGACCAGGCTCTTGAGGCGCCCCGGCCAGGTGAGGGCCATCCGCAGCGCGCTGCGCCCGCCCATCGAGTGGCCGAGCACGTGGACCCGCTCGATCCCCAGGTGGTCCGGCAGTGCCACGGTGTCGAGTAGCACCGGGTTGGTATAGCGGTTGGGATTAGATAACAAAACAGGGGCCGCCGGGGATATCCCGCGGCCCCATTTTCTAAGCCGGCATTGGCTTTCTGGCGGTGGCGGAGGAGGGATTTGAACCCCCGACCAAGGGCTTATGAGGCCGCGGTAGAGCGTCCACGTCGGTCCGTGGCTGTCCATACTCGTAGTAAAATCAAGACCTTCTGTATATAGCCGTCCGCTGCTGACTACCGCCGTCCGCCCGGGTTGGTATCAGCGTTGGTATCAGCGCCCATGGCGGCTGTAGCGTGCCAGGGCAAGCCGGCGCTGGGATCGCTGAACTGGCTACGCGCGCGAATCGAGTACTTCCAAATGCCCCACGTGCCGTGGCGTGTCGTCAACACTGACGATTGAGGGGGCAGCAACCTGGTCATCGGTCTATGGCCGTCGTCATTGGGTGGTTACGCTACAGCCATGCTCAATTCCACTGGCTGATCGCACTCGCTCCGGGCTAACAGGTTGTGAACTCCCTGCTCCGCATCTTTCGGAAGCGTACATGTGGACCTACACCGCGTGCCATTGATGGCACACCCCTATAAGGTCTCCCCGTCTGGTTCATGTAGCTCCTGTGGACCTCGGCCAGAAGCCTGGCTGCGCCAGGCACCGGAGCGCAGGGGCGCCTAGCGATCTTAGACCGCACGCAGGCTAGCAATCCTACATGGCGCGTCTGCCCGGATGTCTCCGAGCTTTGTGGTGATCGCTGCTCACGTCGCTATCCGGCGCAGTCGCATTTGGATGGGAGTGGACGGCAGCGGACGACTGTGGACGCTGAGTAGTAGGGCATCTGTACCCATATGGCTAGGTGGGGGCCAACTGCAACAGCAATCTAGACGGAACTGAGATGCATTCGCGCCGTGAGGGTATAGTGCAGCAGAAGTGATATGTTCTAATCTGTTCTAGGAATGCGAGAGCGCCGCGGCTAGAGCCTGGTCAGCCACCGCGGCGCCCTGAAGCACAGCGGCCATATCGCCAGCGCCTTTACGGTGCTCTGGCGGGGTCGCTGCGTGGTTAGAGTACCAGTCCATTGCCACAGCGTCAACAGCGGCCAAAGTGAGGCCGTCCGGTGTGATGCGCGATTGTGATGCGGGTAGGAGGTGAATCGTGCGCCAGGAACCGAAGCGATTGACTAGCCCAGTCACGGTGTGTCTGGAGCCGCGCGAGCGGCATGCGCTCCAGCGTATCGCCGAGCGAGACAGCACGACAATTTCGCAGGCTGCCCGACTGCTCTTGCGGCGCGGACTCTCGGCCGAGTCCATGCTGGACCCGCTCTGCGGCACCGGAGGGAGCGTAGTCAGCGTCTCCGGCGCCGGGCAGTGTTCCATGTAACAGATCAGGAGGCACAGTTGGACCCCATCCTGCTCACGCCCGACGAAGCAGCCAAGGCGTTGCGCATCTCACGTAGCGCGCTCTACCAACTGCTGGCGCGCGCGCCAGACGACGGCGGCCTGGAAAGCATCCACATCGGCACGTCTCGCCGCATCCCCGTTAGCTCCCTACACGACTGGGTAGCCCGCCAGCGCGGGGTATCGCCCGAGCCGGCGAGCGACGACCCAGCTCCCTCTCCGATTGTCCTACAGTCCGCGGCAGGCCTGAGGGTCGTCGTCCAGACGCCGAAAGGGGTAGCGGGATGTCGGCGGACGCGCTAGCCTCGCAGCCTGCGTCCCGCGGAAGTCTGCCCAGGCCGGATTGCTACGAGCTGGGGCGCTGCTCACGCGCTCTCTGCCAGTGCGGAGAATTGCGGACGCCCCACAGCACGCGAGCCTGGGCTGGCCCCGGGCCATGGCGAGCGAGCGCGATTTCCTCCGGCTGGTTCGACAGCAGCGCGCCGCCAGTGGACGCGGTGTTCGCTGCCATAGGCCGGAACGCCGAGGCCGTCTACCTTACGCTAAACCGGCTGCCCCCGGGGCTATTCGCCCGCCGCGTCAGTAGCCCGGCGCTAATCGACCGGCGCGGAGGTACGCCGAGCGGTTCTTCTCGCAGGACTTACGAATATGCCGCAACACGGTGACGACTTCGTCAGCACGGGGCAGGCCGCGCTCTGGTACGCCGGGCGCTGCGGTTGGCCAGTGCTCCCCATCTGGGGCGTGCGCGAGGACGGCCAGTGCGCGTGCGGCTGCCCGCACGACGAGCGCTGTAGCCACCAGCCGGCGCACCGGCCGCGGGACATCGGGAAGCATCCAATCGCGCGCGATGGCTGTCCGGGC
>Ga0209062_1004680_pt1 | contig 13986 bp, 11 predicted proteins | sample Coa_R2_2_FD_187158 | JGI IMG/M metagenome (GOLD analysis project Ga0209062, IMG submission 187158) | Surface soil microbial communities from Centralia Pennsylvania, which are recovering from an underground coalmine fire - Coalmine... | ecosystem: Environmental > Terrestrial > Soil > Unclassified... | reverse complement strand
TCAAGCCCAGGAGGGGACCGTCGCCCACCACCACCTCGAGGGTGTCCGAGGCGCGCAGCGGCGGCTCGCCCTCCGCCGTCAGTTCCACGCCGGCCAGGTAGAGCCCGCGCTGCACCGCCGGCGCGTCCGGTGGATGGAGGGTCAGGCCGAGGCGTGCTGTCGCTGCCGGCGCGAGCGCCACGTGCGCGGCCTCCAGATCGTACCAGGCGCGCGGCAGCCCGGCGACGGCGATGCGACAGTCGTGGCCCACCTCGTCGCGGTTCTGCACGGACAGCGTGACCACCTGGCGTCCGCCCGGCGCCACGTGCGCCATCGGCGGCATCACGGTCAGGGAGAGCCCGCGGCGCCGGACCATCCGCGGACCGGTCCTCGTTCCGTCGTCTCGCCGCCCGCCTGACATCGGTCCCTCGTCCTCGTCCGCGTCGCCCGGACGCCGCCGGCGCGGCCTAGCTGCTGGTGTTGAGGCCGATGGCGCGCGCCGTCTGGGCCGCCGTCGGGAGCGGCACCGCCGGCCCGGCCCGGCCCGGGAAACCCTGCCCCGTCAGGAAGGGCTTCAGCACGCCCGCCGCGTCGGCCACGCAGGAGAAGTCCGCCACCTCCACCGTCACGTTGTCCGCCGGGTCGTCCTCCGAGATCACCCGATACAGCGCCCGATGCTGGCACTCCACCGCCAGGATGCGCAGCGCCACCACCGCCAGGTCTACCCGCTCCAGCGCCCCGAAGCGCTGCGCCGCCGTCAGGTACGCCCCGATGAAGGCCGTCTCCAGGTGGTCGAGCACCCACAGGTAGGTTCCGGTGCGGTTGGTGAAGCCCAGGCTCTCGAAGGTGGTGGCCGGGAAGTAGAAGTGGGTGTACGGCGAGGCGGCGCCCGCCCCGGCCAGGATGCGGGCGTGCTTCTGCTCCTGATCCAGCGCCGCCTGCAGGTAGGCCACGTTGACGCGGTTGCCGTCGGGCCCCACCGCGTTGGGGTCGCCCCCGGCCCCCGCGGTGCGCGGATCGGCCATGACCGCGTGTGTGGTCAGGCCGGTGTAGTAGAAGGTGGTGGCCAGTTGCTCGGCCACCAGCGCCGTGTCGATGATCTCCTGCACCCCTTCGGCGCAGGCGGCCCGTGGCGCCGCCGCCCGCGTGGCGTGGGGGAGGGCCCCGACGGTGGCCAGGCCCAACCCGGCCGCCCCCGCCGCCAGCAGGCGCCGCCGCGGGATAGTTGGTCTTGAACTGGTGCGCTCCACGGTATTCTCCTCCCGCTACAGGAAGCGCTTCAAGCGCCGCGTCCCATACTTGCCCACCACACGCGCGATCTGCGCCGGCGACGGCAGGGCGGTGGCGTGTGTGGCGTCGGAGGCGAAGAGGTAGCGCCGCCCGGTCAGGAATGGCTGCAGCGCCGCCTCCGCCTCGGCCACGCAGGTCATCGGCGGGCTCTCCAGCGTCAGGTTGTTGGGCGGCAGGATGGCCGCGATGATGCGCCCGAGCGAGCGGTGCTCCGCCTCGACCCCCATGATCTGTGCGGCCTGGACGGCCAGATCCGGCCGCCGCAGGTGCAAGAATTGGGCGCTGGCGGTGGTATACAGGCTCACTTGGAGCGATTCCAGCCGCTCCAGCAGCCCCAGGAAGCTGTTGGGCGAGACGGAGGTCCCCCGGCGGCTGAAGATGCCCGCGGGGAAATAGAAGTGCGTATGACGGGCCGTCGCCCCGGCCTGGATCAACTGCGCGGCGTGTTTGGCCTCGGCGTCGAGCGCGGCTTGCAGGTAGCGGACGTGGTGGGGGTTGCCGCTGGGCGGTAAGCCGGGATTGTTCGGGTCGGCGGAGGCGCCGCCCAGCCCGCCGGTGCGCAGCACGGCCGGGCTGGTCAGCCCGCCGTAGTAGAAGGCGACGGCGAGCTGCTCGGCGAGCAGCGCGGTATCGAGGATGCTGCGCACGGTGTCGGCACAACTCCCCGTCGCCGCATCGGCGACGACGGCCCGCGGCGCCACCGGCCGGTCTCGGAGGACCACGGCCGCGCCGCCCACGGGGCCACCCCCGCCCAGGGAGTGAACCCCGCCACGATCGCCCGGGTACAGTGACACGTTGGCTCCTTCCTCTCGTCCTGCCTGCCGACCACGGCAACGGGCTGGCGCGGGGCGCGGCCCCGCGGGCGGGCACATGGCGAGATCCCAGCTATTGGCCCCAGCCCAGCGACACGGCGTTTACAGCAATTTCCGTGCCACGCCCGGACAAACGCTGCGTCCCCGGTGTCCGATGGGACCCTCACTCCTCTGTCATGTCCCCTGCCTGGCACGGAAATTGCTCTTGCACTTGCCGGGATAGGCGGCGCCACGCGTGCCCCGACGTTCGCCAAGATCGCCCGCGGGTGGTCGGCGAGCCGGGCGCTCGCCGTGGCTCGCCGACCGTGCGCCGACACAGCCCAGGTTGGGCGCGCCGTTGGGAGAGAGGTCGGAGTATGATTGACCGTTCTTTTTCCGCACCCGCGGGCCGTCTGGCCGCCCGGCGGCCTGGGCCGGCGCGGGTGCTCCTCGTCGAGGATGACGCCGCCCTGCAGGAGCTTATCGCCGACTACCTGCGGGAGGAAGGCTATGAGGTGGTCTCGGCGTGCACGGTCGCCGAGGCGATCCGGTCGCTGCGGCAGAAGCCCGTCGATCTGGTGCTCGCCGATAGCCTGTGGGCCCCCGCATGGGCGGCCGCGGGCGACCGCTGGTCGCGGTTGGAACAGGTCCGGGCGGCGGCCGGGGACACGCCGGTGGTGATCTTCACGGCCTATGACGCGGACGACTTCGCCGATTTCGCGCAGCGCGGATTCCGCGACCTGGTGCTCAAACCGGTGACGCTGGGCTATCTGTGCCACGTGGTCGCGCGCCATATCCGGGTCGCGCCGTCGTGACGGTCCGCGAGGCGATCCGCACGGATGCCGGTCTCCCCGGCGTCGTCGCGGCGCGGTATCATCAAGCTGTCAGCAGCGCTGCAGAGCAGGAAGGAAGATGATCATGGCCGCGATACGACGATCCACCGCGATCTGGGAGGGCGACCTCGTGCATGGACAGGGGCGGGTCAGCGCCGCCACCAGCGGCGCCTACACCGACTTACCGGTGAGCTGGGCCTCGCGCACCGAGCGCGCCGACGGGCGCACCAGCCCCGAGGAGTTGCTGGGCTCGGCCCACGCCAGTTGCTTCGCCATGGCCCTGGCGCACACCCTGGCCCAGGGCCAGACACCGCCCCAGCGCCTGGAGGTCACGGCGGAGGTGACGTTCAGCCAGGAGGGCGGTGGCTTCACGGTCTCGTCCAGCGCATTGACGGTGCGCGGGGTGGTGCCGGGCCTGGACGCGGCCGGCTTCCAGCAGGCCGCGGAGTCGGCGAAGGAGAATTGCCCGATCTCGCGGGCCTTGCGCGGCAACGTGGCGCTCAGCGTCGCGGCTACCCTGGGCGGCTAAGCAGACGCCCGAACGTTCGCGCACGGGGCAGCATACCTGGGACTGCCGGCGGACAGGGGCCGGCAGGGATGCCGGCGGTCCCGGGAGGTGCCAGACTGGCACAGCTCGACCATCGCCGCGCTGCCTCGTTCGGATGCCGGCGGTCCCGGGAGGTGCCAGACGCCCGCGGCCGGTGCAGCGCCAATGCGCCCGGCTGCGCGATGTCGACCGTGACGATCTCTTGCTAACACCCATCGGTCGGGGCAATCCAGGGCGATCGCGGTTCGAAGAGCAGCCGGAGGAGCGGCAAAAGCTCCTCCGGCACGCTCACCCCCGGCCTGCCGTGAAAGTGGGAGATGGGACGGAAGCCGAAGAGGAGCTGCGCGAGGGCAGCTGTGTCCAGGCGCAGCACGGGAGCTCCATCCGGCACCTCGGCGCCGAGGTCAATGCCCTCCGGGCGAATAGCCACTCCCCACCGTTGGTCGCCGACGGCGAGAGCGAGGATACCGGACCAACCGGCCGGCCGGGCGCGATCTCGCTCCGCGCACGAGCTCAGGACGGCGCGCACGGTCGCCTCCACGTCGACGAGACTGGCCATCCAGCCGGCATGCGGGCGGTGCACGGCCTGGCTGCGCAGAGTCAGGTGATCGGCCAGGTGGTAGTAGGTAGGCGCATCGGGCGGCAGCGGCCAGCGCAGGTCGTCGGGCGGCTCGGGCATGGCGTCGAGGCGGCGGGCGTGGTGCTGTGCCAGGGCCAGGGCGGCCGGCCAGCTATCCGCGGCGACCTCGGCGCCGAAGGACGCCAGGGCACCCCATGGATGGACCAGGTAGCCGCGCACTGCTCCATCTACGACGACCACTACCGGCGGCGTGTAGCTCAGGCCGTCGCGCAGGTAATAGGCCGCCGGATCGACGGTCGGGGCAAAGCGAAGCTGGTGCTGCTGGGCGTCGAGCGTACGGTCGAAGCGACCGGCGTAGGGTCCGTGGTGGCGATGGTAGAGGTCCAGCATGGCCGGCGCATCGTCGGCGGTGGCCGGCCGCACCTCCACGGCTGGGGGCGGTTGGGCCAGAATCTCGGCGCGGCTGATGGCGTGCTCGGTGGCGTCGAAGACGTCGATAAAGCCAAACGGATCGTAGAAACCCGCCGCGCCGTTCAATAGCAAGAGGGCATGCCCGCGGGAACGGGCGTAGCTCAAGGCGTCGCGCATCAGAGCGCTGCCGATCCCCCGGCGGCGATGGTCGGGGTGGGTCACCACCGCGCCGATACAGCCGGCGCGCAGGCGCGCCGGCCCGATACACAGGGTGCGTTCTTCGATCAGATAGCCACCCAGATAGGTCCGGCCCAGGAAGGCACCGCGGGCGTTGCTGGGATGAAACCAGGGCGCCGTCTCCAGGAAACGCCGCCAGTCGGCCGCGGCCATGGCAGTCGGCGATTTGCGAATGAACGTCGCCGCGGCGAGGTGGAAGAAGGCGTCGGATTCGGACTCCGTTTCCGGCGGGCGAATCACCATGCCCTCCGGCGCCTCTTTCCGTTCCCTCCCCATCATAACTCGTCGTCTGTACCCCGACCGGCTGCTCGCTACCCGCGCAGTCCCGTGAAGGTGATGCCCTCGATGAAGGTCTTCTGCGTCAGGAAGAACAGGGCTGTGATCGGGGCGAGCACCACGATTGAGGCTGCCATGAAGCCCGGCCAGTTGACGTAGTAGTTGCCGAAGAAGTCGAGCAGGCCAAGTTGCAGGGTATAGAGCTTCTCATCCGACAGGTAGATGAGCGGGTTGATGAAATCGGTCCAGTTGTAGATAAAGGCGAACAGCGCCACCACGGAGAGGGCCGGCCGGGCCAGGGGCAGGGAAATCTGCCAGAAGACGCGGACGTGGGAGGCACCGTCCACGCGCGCCGCGTCCATCAACTCCTGTGGCTGGCGCAGGAAGAACTGCCGTAGCAGGAAGATGGAGAAGGGGTCGCCGAAGAAGGCCGGTACGATCAGCGGTTTGAAGGTATCGACCCAGCCGATGTTATTGAACAGGATGAACAGCGGCACCAGCGTGACCCATTGGGGGATCATCAAGGTGGCCAGCACCAGGTAGAAGACCAGGTCGCGACCTTTCCAGCGCAGGCGCGAGAAGCCGTAGGCTACCACGGAGGAGCTGGCCGTGACGCCGATGGTCGCCGGCACGGTGATCTGCAGGGTATTCCAGGCGTAGCGCAGGAAGGGGAACATCGCCAGGGCCCTGGGATAGTTGCCGAAGCGCAGCACGGCCGGCCACCACACGACTGGATAGCTGTACACCTCGGGGATAGACTTGAGCGAGGTGATGGCCATCCAGATGAGCGGGAAGGTGAACATCAGGGCCAGGGCCAGCACGAGCAGGAAGATCACCGTGCGGCGCAGGCGCTCAAGCTGCCGCGCCCGCCGCCGTGCGGATGCCCATTGAGTCTCCAGCCTGGCCGGCCGCCCGGTCGCTTCATCGGCTGCCGACGTCATGGGTTCCTCCACGAGGGTAAAGATCTTCCCCTACTCATAGTGCACCAGACGCAGCGAGAGGCGCATGGAGATGAGCGAGAGGACGAAGATGATGACGAAGAGGATCCAGGCCATCGCCGCGGCGTAGCCCATCTGGAACTGCTTGAAGCCGACCTGGAACAACTGCACGGAGTAGAGCAGGGCGGAATTGAGCGGGCCGCCGGGGTTACCGCCGTTGCCGAAGAGCACGTAGGGCAGGGTGAAGGCTTGCAGGGCGTTGATGACGCCGATCACCAGGTTGAACAGGATAACCGGAGAGATCATCGGCAGCGTCACGTGTCGCACCAGATGGAACGGACCGGCGCCGTCGATCTGCGCGGCCTCGTAGAGCACGCGCGGCACGTCCTGCAACCCGGCCAGGAAAATGACCACCGTGGGGCCGACGGTCCAGGTACCCACCAGGATCAGTGCCGGCATGGTCCAGTTGGGATCGGAGAGCCAGGCTATCTCGTGGATGCCGAAGAAACCAAGGAAGACGTTGACCAGGCCCCCGCGTGTGCGCAACAACATGATCCAGAGCGTACCCATCGCGACGCTGGGCACGATGGAGGGGAAATAGAAGCAGGTGCGGAAGATGGCCCGCCCGGGGATATTCTGGTTCAACAGTAGCGCGAAGATGAAGGCGATCGTCAGGTTGAGCGGCACGCTGACGGCGGTGAAGATCAGCGTGTTGGTGAGGGCCTGCCGGAACAGGGGGTCCTGGCCGAACAGGATCTGGAAGTTGCTCAGGCCGATGAAAACCGGCGGCTGCATGATGTTGTACGAGGTGAAGCTGTAGTAGATCGAGCCGACGATCGGGTACAACTGAAACCACAGGAAGCCGACGATCCAGGGCGAGATAAAGAGCAACGCAACGGGGAACTCGCTGCGCCGCAGGCGCTGCCAGGCGCTACCCCGTGACGCCGCGGAGCGCGGCATGGTTCCAATCATAATCTCTGCCCCTCGTGGCCGTGGGCCGAGTCACTCGGCCCACGGCAGAGTCTCGATCTATTCGCGCGACCAGTTGGGATGCGTGGCCTTGAATTGCGACACCGCCGTTGCCACCTTCTGGGCCACCCCATCGAGCGCCTGCGACGGCGTTTTCTTCATGTAGGTTACCTCATCGACGGCCTGACCCATGGCTTGGTCGAAGACCGGGAACTGCGGAGAAAGCGGCTGCGTGACAAAGGCCTGCTTATCCAGCGCCTCGTTGAAGTATTTCATCCAGGGCTGCGCCTTGAGGATACGCGGATCGGTCTCCGCCTTCTTGAGCGGCAGGAACTGGCCGATGGGCAAAGCCCAGGTGACCAGGGAGTCGACCGAGACCATGTGCTTGGCGAAGGTGATGGCGGCATTGACGTTCTTGGCGCGCGCGGGCAGCAGGAAGAGGTTGGCGCCCGCGATCATGCTCATCTTGCGCGTCGAGACCCCGGGCGCTGAGAGCAGGGTGGAGGAGACCGCCCAGTGCAGCTTCTTGCTGGTGGTGGCGGTCAACTCTAACGGGAACCATTCGCCCTCCATGGAGAAGGCGGTCTTGCCGTAGTTGAAGATGTCGGCGTAGCCGTAGGTCTTGGGCGTGGCCGAGATTAACGCATCGGCCTTGGCGCGTCCGCCGAACATCTTGACGTACTTCAGATACCACTCCAGGAACCGGCGGTTCTGCGGCGTGTTGATGGTCCACTTGCCCTTCTCTTCGTCGTAGAAGCTGGCGCCCCAGATGGGACCCCAGTCGCCATAGCCGCCGCCGAGGAACCCGCCTTGCGCCCACGGCACGATACCGGCCTGAACCAGCCTGCCGGAGCTGTCGAACTTGGTGTACTTGGCCGCCAGGTGGTCAAGCTCGTCGATCGACCGTGGCGGCGGCCCCTTGTGGATATCGGTGTTCCAGAACAGCAGGTCGGCGTCGAACTCCTGCAGCAACCCCCAGATGCGGCCGTTGACGTGGATCATATCCCAGGCCACGGGGTAGAAGTCGCTCTCCTTGAGCCCGAGTTGCTGGAGGTAGGCATCCATGGGCTGCAAGAAGCCGTTGGCGGCCCACTGTAGGACCGTGTTATAACCATAGGTCATGATCAGGTCGGGCGAGTTGGAGGAGGTCATGCCCGTGGTGTACTTGATGGAGTTGTTGGCGGTCGAGACGAAGCGGCTGTCGATGTAGATGCCCTCGCGCTTGCCGATCCCGTTGTTGAACTGGGCCACCAACTTCTTGATCAAGGGGCCACCCAGGGCGTCGCCGCTGGGGTTCCAGAACTCTACGGTCGTCGTGGCCCTGGGAGAGGAGGCCAGCGCCGTGCCCGCCGGAAGAGAGGCCACCGCGGCGCCGGCCGCCGCGGTCTTGAGGAAGCCGCGCCGGTTTATCATCCCCTGCATGTCTTATCAGTCCTTTCTGTTGCGGATCGACCCAAGAAAGTAACGCACCGCGCAGAGACCTGTGAAAGCTGCATCCCCTCCTTCCACACTACTGGGCGATTGGCCATCACATGTGCCTGAGAGCCAGTAGATCAGCTTACAATGTCATCAGATGAGCGTATGCTATCATTGGGATGTGGAGATGTCAACTGCGGATATCCGGGTCGCCGGCAAGGCCGAACCGTGTATGCTGCATGAGGCGCCATTTGGCGAGTCAGGGTAGATAATTAGGTGGAGAAGATGCCAATCCTGGAACGGAGAAGGCGCGAAGGGCCTCGTAGGTAAAGCCGATGGCAGATAGTGCTCTGACCCAGTTTCCGCTCACTCAGGCCCCCCGCCGCAAGCTGGCCGAGACGGTGGCTCAGCAACTGCTCGAGGCGGTGCGCAAGCTCGAGCCCGGCACGCGCATCCCGTCCGAGAAAGAGCTGACCCAGATGCTCGGCGTGGGCCGTTCCACGGTGCGCGAGGCCCTCAACGGCTTGGCCCTGCTGGGCGTGGTCGAGATCCGCCACGGGCAGGGCGTCTTCGTCGCCGCCGAAGCGAGCGCCGGCCCCGCCGATGGGCGCGATGAGCCCTCCAGCATGATCAGCCAGGCCCTGGCCAAGGGCGTGACGCACGACCTGCTCGAAGCCCGCCAGATCGTGGAGGTGGCCATTGCCCGCCTGGCCGCGGCGCGGCGCACGGATGCCGAGATCCGCGATATCGAGGCCGACCTGCAGGCGCACCAGCGCGTTCTCACCTCCTCGCGCACGCCGCTCAAGCCCGCCTCGCAGTTCCACGTCCTGCTGGCCGAGGCGGCCCATAACGAGGTCCTGGCGGGAGTGTTCCATTCCTTCCTCAAGCTCATGCTCGACCGCGGCCCACTCCTGTACGAGAACGTGCCCGGCTTCGCCGAGTGGGAGCTCGACCAGCACCGGCGTATCTTCGAGGCCGTCCGCGCCGGCGACTCCGAGCTGGCGGGCACCCTGATGCACGACCACGTGGCGGCGATGGAGTCGTACTACAAGCAGGCCGGCGAGGCATGATCGGCATGTGGTACGCCCGATCGACAGGGATCTACCTCGCCGCATTCCGGGTTATCCAGGGCACGCCGGCATGATTACTACGGATCAACCTGTCCTCGTCACCGGCGGCACCGGATTCATCGGCAGCTACCTCACCCGCGCGCTGGTGGAAGCCGGCCATCCCGTCTGCCTGTTCGACACCGGCGATTTCTCGCCGGAGGCCCGCTTCATCCTGGGCGACCACGCCGCCACCATCGAGAAGGGGTCGATCGACAACCTGCCGCGGCTGTGCGACGTGGTGATGCGCTGGCGCCCGCGCCGGATCGTGCACATCGCCGGCATCGTCGACCCCCTGTACCTGCTGACCAATCCGTCGGCCGCGCTGCAGGTGAACGTGGCCGGCACGGTCAACGTGCTGGAGGCGGCGCGCTTGTTCGGCGTGGAGCGCGTGATCTATTTCTCCTCCATCGGCGTGCTGCCGGCCGTCCAGTACGAGCCCATCGACGCGGCCCATCCCATCATCCTGCCGCGCAGTGGCCCGGCCAGCGGCGCCTACGGCGCGGCGAAAGTGGCCGGCGAAGCCTTTTGCTTCGCCTACCAGCAGGCCTTCGGGCTGGACTTTCGCGCCATTCGCCCCTCGGCGGTCTACGGCTTCGGCATGAAGTGGCATTCGGCCAATTACATGAAGCAGTTCGTGGAACCGGCGGTGCGCGGCGAGCCGGTACGGCTGGCCTCGGGCGGCCCGCTGCCGCGCGATTACACGCACGTGCTCGACGTGGTGGGGCTGACCCTGGCGCTGCTCGACGCCCCGGCGGAGGCCGATCGCATCTTCTACGCCGCCACCGGCGAGCCGCTGGTCACCGCCTCCGAGGTGGCGCGGCTGGTGATGGAGCTGGTGCCCGGAGCCGATCTGCAGATCGCCGACGTGCTCGGCCCGGATGACCAGGTGGAGCTCGGTTTCCGCGGCGTGCTGTCGATCGAGAACGCGCGCCGGCAACTGGGTTGGGAGCCGCGCTTTCGCTCGCTGCGCGACGGCATCGCCGAGTACATCGCGCGCTACCGCGCCTACCTGGCCGCGAGCGCACCCGCCTCGTGACGGCATCGCCAGGCTAGCCGCCGGCGTCGTCCCGCGATGCGTTAGCTTACGCCGACGTGGCCACACTAGCCTGCATTATTCACGAGGACCGCGGGGCACCGTTCCTGGGACCGCCGGCATCCTTGCCGGCAGGGATGCCGGCGGCGTCGGCCCGCAGGCCGCCGCCAGGCAGGGTCGTCCCGCCCTATCAGACGCCCATGAATAATGGATACCGCTGGCGAATTCTCAGGCGGCCTGAGGCAAGAGTTTCAAGAAGGACGCGCGGCGCGTCCGGGCGAACTCCGGGTCCTCAAGCCAGTGGGCCACACGGACGAGATTGAGCGCCGCCGCGGTGAGCACATGCTGCAGATGGGTCTTGGCCGCGCCGATGTAGCGGGCCCGACGCAGATCACAGCGGCGCACCCCTTGGGAGACGGTGCCCTCCACGCCCGCGCGCACGTTGTAGTGCTCCTGGAACGCCGCGCTGGTCTGGAACTGGCGCGCGGCTTGCAAGGCGAGGTGCTGCTCCTTGGGGCGGACGCTGAGCCGGCGACCGTGGCGGGCGGTGGTGCAGCGGGCGCGCTGCGGGCACACCTGGCAGGCCCGGCCGGCGAATTGGATGTTGATCATCTCCTTGCCGCGGCTGTCCTGACTCGGCGACCAGCGGATGCTGGCGTGCCCGGCCGGACAGACGGCGCGCTGCTCCTCCCAGTCGATCACAAAGCAACTCACATCGAAAGCCTCGGCCGTCTGCGCTTGCCATTGGTTGTCGGGCAGGACGGGACCGATCACCCGGACGCCATGCTCGCGTTGGCTGCTGACCAGGATCTCGGCATCGGGGTAGCCGGCGTCGACCAGATGCTCGCCGGGCAAGAGCCCCTTGTGGGCCAGCGCGCGGTGGATGGCGGGCAGTTGCGCGCGATCGGGGGTGGTGGCCGGCGTGGTCTGGACGTGGGTGATCACGTGCGGGGCCCGGGGATCGCAGGTCTCGGTGAGCGGGACCTTGTCGCCGATCCAGGCGGTGTTGCGCTTGGAGGTGTAGCGGGCCTCGGGGTCGTGGGGGGAGTTGATCATCTGGGCGGCCGGCGGCACATCGTCGCCCGTGCGCCAGCGTGTCGTCCCATCCTCCTGGGGCGCGTGGTACTGGTGCACCCAGACGCGCCGTAGCGTCTCGACCGCGGGCACCTGACGCAGCCACGGCGGAGCGGCCGGGGCATAGACGGCCGTCAGCAAGCGGAAGCCATCGCGACCGATCTGCTCGGCCAGGGCCGTCCGCTCGGCTTGGCCCTTGGGCAAGCGGTACTCGTCCACGCGCGGGCCATAGCGCTCCGCCCAGGCGGGATCGAGCTGTGGCCGCAGCCAGTCCGGAGCGACGACCGCCAGGCTGTTCAAGGCGTGGCGCAGCGTCTCCCCCACGCACTCCAGCCGATTGAGCGTGCGGATCGCCGCCAGGACAGCCGTCGAATCGGTGCGCTGGCGGCCGCGCGCTTTGAGCAAGCCCTTGACCTGGAAGCGCTCCAACAGGGCGTCCAAGAGGAGTGGCTCGGCGCTGCCCGCCACCAAGCGGCCGCGGAACTCGCTGAGCACCGAGGCATCGAAGCCCGGATCGGTCAGCTCCAGGGAGAGGGCGTACTTCCAGTCGATGCGACCCCGCACCGCCGTGGCCGCCTGCTGATCCGAGAGGCCCTCGGCGTACTGTAGCACCAGCACGAGCGCCACCCGCCAGGGCGATTCCGCCGGCTGGCCCCGCGCGGGGAACAGGGCGGCACACTGGGCGTCCTGGTAGAAGTCGCCCAGCTCATCGCGCATGCGCATATAGGGATTGCCTTTGGGAAAGGCAGCACCGGCGACACGGGCGGTTTCCTGGGGAATGGGGTCGATCGGTTGCGGCTGCATGGACATGGCACACTCCTGGCTACGGTCAGTCGCTCCATTACACCACAGCCAGATGCCCTGGAGGAATTCGCCAGCGGTATCAATAATCCAGGCTAGCCGCCGCTCTTGGCATCGCTCCGTAACGATGCCGAAACTCCCCGAGCCGCCCGCGGACCTCGGTACGTGCCCGCCTGATCGCTACACTATCGCCGCCGGAATCGAACTGTGGCGCATCTATGCGCGCGGAGGCGCCTACCCGCGAGCCTGGAACACATTTCGCTCCTACGGTCCCGTGGTGGACATGCGCTTCGATCATCATGGGGAGCCGGCGCGCGAACAACCGCGACGCATACTCTATGGCGGCTCACGCATCCCGGTCTGTGTCGCTGAGTTCCTCCAGAAGCATGCGATGATCGACCGCCATCGCGGTGATCCATGGCTTGTTGGCTTCACGCTGGTCCGCGACGTCACCGTGCTGAACCTCTGCGGCACCTGGTCTACCCGCGCCGGGGCATCGATGGCGCTGACGTCAGGGCGTCGCGATCGCTCGCGTCGCTGGTCTCGCGCCATCTACGCTGCTTATCTCGACCTGGAGGGGTTGTGGTATGGCTCATCGATGTACGGAAACCATCCCGCCTTTGCCCTCTACGAACGCGCCGAGAACGCCCTGGCCCCAGCACCGTTTCTGCACATGCCGCTGTCGGCGTCGGGGCTGTCCACGCTGCTGCCGGTATCGCTCGGCAGATCGGCTACCGCTTCGCCTGATTGGTCAACGTCATTATGGCCTGCCGCCTTCCAGCAGCAGCACCCAGTCGCCACTGCCCGGCGTCCGCACGGTCCAGTCGCCCGGACCCCGCGGGGAGTCGGCAGGCAGGCGCTCGCCCGTGCGCGGGTCGTACCAACTTGCGCCGATGGGCTGGGCCAGGCCGTCCAGTCGCAGGCTGACGCTCTCCTCGGCGGGGATGTAGATCAGGGCCAGGGTGCCGTCGTCCGAACGCGTAGCCACGACGGTGCGCCGAGCATCGGCCTGTCCCGGCTGGTGGGCCAGCAAATCGGGCGAGGGACGCAGCGTCCACCAGGGTAGAGAATCCATTAATTCGGCTAAGCGGCGCATCGAGGTCGCGCCGGGCATGTCCAAGGCTTGGCGCCAGGGTAACGGAACGCCCGTGTCCTTATGCGCCATCGGCGCCTCGGTCCCGTCGCTCCAGCTCCAGATGCCATGGGCGCCATAGGCGACCCCGGCCGGTGGCGGGGCGAACACACTCCAGTAGGTAGCCCGTCGCACCGTCGCATCGGTGAAAGGTGTGCGCGAGTGGCGGGCCAGGTGGCCCTCATATGGCGGCTCGAGGTTAATGATCGGGCGGGCCGGCTCCCGTCGCCAATCCGTGGCCGGAGGTCCCTCCGTTAGCCAGCGCCAATGGCCTTCGTCATCGCCGTGCGCGCTCTGGTAGCCCATCACGGTCAGCCACGGCTCGTCGTTGAACTCGTCGAGCACCCAGTCCCTGCCGTAGGGGTGGAGCGTGAGCGGCGGATAGGGCGGCTCGGGGAAGACGGCGCGCCCGACCTCTTTCCAGTACTCGGCGCCCTCGCCGTGGAAGTTGGCCTCGGCGATCAGGTCCCATAGCACATGATGCCCCCCGTAGCGCGCCACGATATAGCGGGCCAGCACGATCACCTGATCCCGTGGCAGGCCATGACCCGGGTTGAGGGGGGTATCCTT
>Ga0209062_1004676_pt1 | contig 13996 bp, 12 predicted proteins | sample Coa_R2_2_FD_187158 | JGI IMG/M metagenome (GOLD analysis project Ga0209062, IMG submission 187158) | Surface soil microbial communities from Centralia Pennsylvania, which are recovering from an underground coalmine fire - Coalmine... | ecosystem: Environmental > Terrestrial > Soil > Unclassified... | reverse complement strand
TCGGCCTCGCCTCATATCTCCTGATCGGCTTCTGGTACGACCGGCCGAGCGCCAATGCCGCAGCGATCAAGGCCTTCGTCGTCAACCGCATCGGCGATTTCGGCTTCGCGCTCGGTATCTTCGCGGTCTATTCGCTCTTCGGCTCACTGCATTTCGGCACGGTGTTCGACGCGGCGCCCAATTTCGCGCATACGAACTTCAATTTCCTCGGCATGCAGGCCGATGCGCTCACTGTCACCTGCATCCTGCTCTTCATCGGCGCGATGGGAAAATCGGCGCAGTTGGGACTTCACACCTGGCTTCCCGACGCCATGGAAGGTCCGACGCCGGTCTCGGCGTTGATCCATGCCGCGACGATGGTGACGGCGGGCGTCTTCATGGTGGCGCGGCTCTCGCCGCTCTTCGAATATGCGCCGGTAGCGCTGGCCGTCGTCTGCGTCATCGGCGGCACCACGGCGATTTTCGCCGCGAGCGTCGGCATGGCGCAGAACGACATCAAGCGCGTCATCGCCTATTCGACCTGCAGCCAGCTCGGCTACATGTTCTTCGGGCTCGGCGTCTCCGCCTATTCCGCGGCCATCTTCCATCTCGTGACGCATGCCTTCTTCAAGGCGCTGCTGTTCTTGGGCGCGGGCTCGGTCATCCACGCCATGTCGGGCGAGCAGGACATGCGCAAGATGGGCGGGCTCTGGCGCCTCATCCCGGTGACCTATGTGCTGATGTGGATCGGCAGCTTGGCGCTTGCCGGCATCTGGCCCTTCGCCGGCTACTACTCGAAAGACACGATCCTTGAAGCGGCGTGGAGCGCGGGGACGGGCGTCGGGCTCTATGCCTTCTGGCTCGGCATTTTTGCCGCCTTCCTCACCGCTTTCTATTCCTGGCGCCTCATCTTCCTGACCTTCCATGGCACGCCGCGCGCCGAGCCTGAGGTCATGCATCACGTCCATGAATCCCCGCAAGTGATGCTGCTGCCGCTCTATGTGCTGGCCGCCGGTGCGGTGGTGGTGGGGAAGCTCGGCTTCGATGCCTTCGTCGGCGAGGGGCGGGAAGAGTTCTGGCGCAGCGCGATCCTGGTGCTGCCCGATCACAACACGGTCGAGGCCGCGCATCACGCACCCTTCTGGGTCGGCATCCTGCCGCTTCTCGTCGCGCTTCTCGGCATTACCGTGGCGTGGGTCGCTTATATCTGGAACCCGCGCCTTCCCGCGATCGCCGCCGAGCGGTTCCGCGCGCTCTATCTCTTCCTCCTCAACAAGTGGTATTTCGACGAGCTCTACGATCTGCTCCTCGTGCGCCCGGCAATGGCGTTGGGATTCGATCTCTGGAAGAAGGGCGACGGCGCCGTCATCGATGGGCTCGGGCCCGACGGGCTGTCGGCTGCCACGATCAAGGTCGCCATTCGGACCGCACGGCTGCAGACCGGCTATCTCTACCACTACGCCTTCATCATGCTGATCGGCGTCGTCGCCTTCGTCTCCTGGTATCTCCTGCGGCAGATCCCCTGAGCGCGCTTTCATGGAAAATTGGCCTCTCCTTTCCCTTGTGACCTTCCTGCCGCTGGCGGGCGTCGCCTTCATCCTCGTCTTGCGCGGGGAGAGGGAGGCGGTGGCGCGCAATGCGCGCTGGATCGCGCTCTGGACCTCGCTCATCGATCTCGTGCTTTCGCTCGGGATCTGGGCTTATTTCGACCCGGCCAGCGCCGATTTCCAATTCGTCGAGCTGGCGCAATGGCTGCCGGGCACCAACATCGCCTATCACATGGGCGTTGACGGCATCTCGCTGTTCTTCGTGCTGCTCTCGACCTTCTTGACGCCGATCTGCGTCGTGGCGAGCTGGACCTCGATTACGCAGCGAGTGAAGGAGTACATGATCTCCTTCCTCGTCCTCGAGACGTTGATGGTGGGCATGTTCTGCGCCCTCGATTTCGTCGTCTTCTACATCTTCTTCGAGGGCGTGCTGATCCCGATGTTCCTCATCATCGGCGTGTGGGGTGGGCCGCGGCGCGTCTATGCCGCGTTCAAGTTCTTCCTCTACACGCTCCTCGGGTCGGTGCTGATGCTGCTCGCCATCTTGGCGGTCTATTTTCAGATCGGCTCGACCGATATTCCGACGGCGATGAGCTTCGATTTCCCGAAGGGAATGCAAGTCTGGCTGTGGCTTGCCTTCTTCGCCTCCTTCGCCGTCAAGGTGCCGATGTGGCCGGTCCATACCTGGCTCCCCGACGCCCATGTCGAGGCGCCGACGGCGGGCTCGGTGATCCTCGCCGGCGTGCTGCTGAAGATGGGCGGCTATGGCTTCATCCGCTTCTCGCTGCCGATGTTCCCTGTGGCGTCGCATGAGCTGGCGCCCTTCATCTTCGTCCTGAGCGTCGTCGCGATCATCTACACCTCGCTCGTCGCGCTGGCGCAGGAGGATATGAAGAAGCTCATCGCCTATTCCTCGGTCGCGCATATGGGTTTCGTGACCATGGGAACCTTCACGCTCACCTCGGAGGGCTTGCAAGGCGCGATGGTGCAGATGCTGAGCCACGGCATCGTCTCGGCCGCGCTCTTCCTGTGCGTCGGCGTCGTCTATGACCGCCTTCATACCCGCGAGATCGCGCGCTATGGCGGCGTCGCCGACAACATGCCGAAATACGCGGCCGTGTTCATGATCTTCATGCTCGCCTCGGTCGGCCTGCCGGGGACGAGCGGCTTCGTTGGCGAGTTCCTCTCGCTCGTCGGCGCCTTCCAGGTGAATACCTGGGTCACCTTCTTCGCCACCACCGGCATGATCCTCGGTGCCGCCTATATGCTCTTCCTTTATCGCCGCATCGTCTTCGGCACGATCACGCGCGATGACGTGCGCGCCATGCTCGACCTCAATTGGCGCGAGGTCGTGGTCTTCGCGCCGATGATCGCCATCGTTCTCTGGATGGGGGTCTATCCCACCTCCTTCCTTCGTCCCATTCAGCCTTCCGTCGCGAATCTCGTCGAGCGCGTCCAGGTGGCGTTGCGCCACGACGCGGCGGCCGAACTCGCCGCGCGCTAGAGGCAGCCCATGCCCAATTACGCCGTTCCCGATTTCCTGCCGGCGCTCCCCGAGATCTTCCTCGCGACCGCCGCGATGGCGCTCTTGCTGCTCGGCGCGTTCCAGCACGGCCGGCATGTGGCGCGCGAGGTCTCCTGGCTCAGCGTCGTCGTGCTGATCATCACGATCGCGCTGGTGGATTCGCGCGGCTTCGAGCGGCAGGTGAGCCTCTACGGGCTCTTCGTCACCGACGGGTTCAGCGTTTTCATGAAGACCCTGGTGCTCATCGGCTCGGCCTTGTCGATCATCCTGTCGATGCGCTTCAACGAGCGGGAAGGGATCGCGCGCTTCGAATATCCGGTGCTGGTCTTGCTGTCGACGACCGGCATGATGGTGATGGTCTCGGCCAATGACCTCATCTCGCTCTATGTCGGCTTCGAATTGCAGAGCCTGGCGCTTTACGTGGTCGCGAGCTTCCAGCGCGACGTCGTCCGCTCGACCGAGGCCGGGCTCAAATACTTCGTCCTGGGCGCCTTGTCCTCGGGCGTGATGCTTTACGGCATCTCGATGGTCTATGGCTTCGCGGGCAGCACGAGCTTCGACACGCTGGCGCATAGCTTCGATGCGAGCAGCGGCGCCTCGATCGGCCTCATCATCGGCATCGTCTTCATCATGGTGGGATTGGCCTTCAAGGTGTCGGCCGTGCCCTTCCACATGTGGACGCCTGATGTCTATGAAGGCGCGCCGACGCCGGTCACGGCCTTCTTCTCGGTCGCGCCCAAGATCGCCGCCATGGCGCTGTTCATCCGCGTCATGGTCTATCCCTTCGGCGATCTCATCGAGCAATGGCGGCAGGTCGTCTGGTTCATCTCGGTTCTGTCGATGGCGTTGGGATCCTTCGCGGCGATCAATCAGCGCAATATCAAGCGGCTGATGGCCTATAGCTCGATCGGCCATGTCGGCTATGCCTTGATCGGCCTCGCCGCCGGCAACGAGACCGGCGTGCGCGGCATTCTCATTTACATGGCGATCTATCTCTTCATGAATGTCGGCACCTTCGCCGTGATCCTCTCGATGCGGCGGCAAGGGCAGATGGTCGAAGGGATCGACGATCTCGCGGGCCTCTCGCGCTCGCATCCGGCGCTGGCTTTGGCGATGGGCATCTTCATGTTCTCCATGGCCGGCATCCCGCCGCTCGCCGGCTTCTTCGCGAAGTTCTACATCTTCATGGCGGCGATCAATGCCGGCCTCTATGTGCTCGCCGTCATCGGCGTCGTCACCAGCGTGGTGGGCGCCTACTATTATCTGCGTATCGTCAAGATCATGTATTTCGACGAGCCCGCGGGCGCCTTCGACGCGCATCAAAGCCGCGAGGTGCAGGCCGTGATGCTGGTGACGGCGCTCATCATCCTCTTCTTCACCATCCTCCCGTCGCCGATCGTCAGCGGTGCCGATGCCGCGACCGCCGCGCTCTTCGCGGGATGAGCGGAGAGCCGCGCCTTTCCGATTTTTATCGCCTGCTGAGCCACCGCGTCCTCGACAGCACCAATGAGGAAGCGAGGCGCCAGGCGGAGAAGGGGGCGCCAGAAGGCACGCTCATCTGGGCGCGCGAGCAATCCGCGGGCCGCGGGCGGCGCGGGCGAAGCTGGACCTCGGTGCCCGGCAATCTCTACATGTCGATCCTGCTGCGGCCGCAGCGGCAAGCGGGGGAGGCGGCGCAGCTCGGTTTCGCCGCGGCGCTCGCCATCGGCGAGGCGGTGACGCCGCATCTGCACGGGAAGGCGGCGCTCGCCTATAAATGGCCCAACGACGTCTTGATCGATGGCTGCAAGACCAGCGGCATTCTGCTCGAATCCCAGGCGGCGGGCGAAGGGCGGCTCGATTGGCTCGTCGTCGGCATGGGCATCAATCTCGTGTCGTTTCCGCCGGCGACCGAATACCCCGCGACCTCGCTTGCCGCCTTCGGCGCCTTTCCCCCGGTCGAGGCGATGCTGGTTGCGGTGGCCGAGCGTTTCCGCTTCTGGTACGAGCGTTGGCGCGCCGAGGGGTTCTCGCCGCTGCGTATGGCCTGGCTTGCGCGCGCGCGCGGGGTCGGCGATACCATCCGCGTGCGGCTCCATGGCGAGGAGACGAGCGGCGTCTTCGCCGGTCTCGATGATGACGGTGCGCTGCTGCTCGACACCGAAACGGGGCGGCGCCGGATTGCGGCAGGCGACGTTTTCCCCGCCGGCCGCTGAAGGAGGGCAACATGCTGCTTGCCATCAACGCCAACAACACGAACACCAAGTTCTCGGTTTGGCGTGGCGACGAGCTCAAGGGCGCGTGGCAAGCGGCGACGGATGCCAAACGCACGGCAGATGAATATGTCGTCTGGTTCGACCACCTGCTCAACCTCGAAGGGCTGAGCCGGCGCGAGATCTCCGGTGCGATCATCGCCAGCGTCGTGCCGGAAGCCAATTTCAACCTCGTGACGCTCTGCCGCCGCTATTGCAACAGCGATCCGCTCGTGGTCGGCGAGAGCAATGTCGCGCTCGGCGTGCGTGCCCTCGTCGATCGGCCGGAGGAGGTGGGGGCCGACCGCCTTGTCAACACGGTGGCCGCTTATGATCGATATAAGGTGCCGCTGATCGTCGTCGATTTCGGCACGGCAACGACCTTCGATGTCGTGAATGGCGATGGCAATTACTGCGGCGGTGTCATCGCGCCGGGCATCAATCTCTCCCTCACGGCGCTCCAGCTCGCCGCCGCCAAGCTGCCGAGCGTGCGCATCCGGCGCAGCGATCACGTCATCGGCAAGAACACGGTCGATTGCATGCAGTCCGGCATCTTCTGGGGCTATATCGGCCTCGTCGAAGGTCTCGTTGCGCGCATCAAGAAGGAGTTCGGCGCGCCGATGGGCGTTGTTGCGACCGGCGGCCTTGCGCCGCTCTTCGACGGCGCGACGCCGGTGATCGAGCATGTCGATCCCAATTTGACGCTCTGGGGCCTGCGCCTCGTTTATGAGAGAAACCGCGCCGCATGACCGCTGCCCCGCTGCCCGCGCCCAACCGGCCGGACGAGCTTGCCTTCCTAGCGCTCGGCGGGGTCGGCGAGATCGGCATGAACCTGTCGCTCTATGGCTATGGTGGTCGCTGGCTCATGATCGATTGCGGCATCACCTTTGCCGACGACACCATGCCGGGCGTCGATGTCATCATGCCCGATCCCGCCTTCATCGCCGAACGGGCGAGCGATCTTGCCGGTCTCGTGCTGACCCATGCCCATGAGGATCATATCGGCGCCGTCCCCTATCTCTGGGAGCGCTTTCACTGCCCCGTCTACGCGACGCCGTTCACCGCCGCCGTGCTGCGGCAGAAGCTAATCGAAGCGGGGCTGGAGCATCGCGTGCCGATCACCGAAGTCCCGATGTCGGGCAGATTCTCGGTCGGCCCCTTCGAGATCGAGCTCGTCACGCTCACCCATTCCATCCCGGAGCCGAATGCGGTGGTGCTCCACACGCCACTCGGCACGGTGCTCCATACCGGCGACTGGAAATTCGATCGCGATCCGCTGGTCGGCGAGCCATCGGATGTCGCGGCGCTGCGGCGCCTCGGTGACAAGGGCGTGCTTGCCATGATCTGCGATTCCACCAACGCGCTGAAGCCCGGCGAGTCCGGCTCGGAATCCGATGTGCGCAAGGCCCTCATCGACCTGGTGGGGCGCTGCGAAAAGCGCGTGGTCGTCGCCTGCTTTGCGTCCAATGTCGCACGCCTCGAATCCGCCGTCGCGGCCGCCGTCGCGCATGACCGTCACGCGGCGCTGGTCGGCCGGTCGCTCTGGCGCATCGAGCATGCCGCGCGCGAGACGGGATATCTCAAGGATGCGCCGCCCTTCCTGACGGATGAGGAGGCAGCCTATCTGCCGCGCGAGAAGGTGCTGCTCATCTGCACCGGCAGCCAGGGCGAGCCGCGCTCGGCGCTGGCGCGCATCGCCGAGGACGACCATCCCCAGATCGTGCTCGAGGAGGGCGACACGGTCATCTTCTCCTCGCGAATCATTCCCGGCAATGAGCGGGCGATCGGCCGGTTGCAGAACCGGCTCGCCTCGCTCGGCGTCGAGATCATCACCGAGCATGATCATTTCGTCCATGTCTCGGGCCACCCCGCGCAGGACGAGCTCTTGCGCATGTATCAGATGGTGCGGCCCAAGATCGCGGTGCCGGTCCATGGCGAGACGCGCCACCTCCTGGCCCAAGCGCGGCTTGCCGAGCAATGTCAGGTGCCGCAGGCGGTGGTGACGCGGAATGGCGAGGTGGTGAAGCTCGCCCCCGGTCCCGCCGCCATCATCGGCGAAGTGCCGGTCGGGCGGCTGGTGGTCGATGGCAAGCAGCTTCTGCCCGCCGGGGGCGAGGCGCTGCGTTCGCGGCGCCACATGACCTTCAACGGCGCGGCGCTCGCCACGATTGTCGTCGATCGCGACGGCAAGCTGCGTGCGCCGCCGCAGGTGACGGTGCAGGGCCTTTCCGAGGATGATGCCGCGCTCACCGACGAGTTGCGCCAGCGCGTCGAGGAGGCCTTGGCAGGGCTGGAGCCGCGCGAGCGGCGCGACGACGCTGCGCTGCGCGAGGCGGCGCGGCTGGCGGTGCGGCGCTCCTTGCGCGCCTGGCATGGCAAAAAGCCGGTAACCGAGATACATCTTGTGCGGATCTGAGGGGAGGCGGGCATGATCGGCAGGCTCAACCATGTGGCGATCGTCGTGCCGGATGTGCGCAAGGCCGCGGCGGTCTATCGGGGCACGCTGGGCGCTCAGGTGTCGGAGCCGGTGACGCTGCCGCCGCACGGCGTCACCGTCGTGTTCGTGACGCTCGACAACACCAAGATCGAGCTGCTGGAGCCCTATGGCGCGGACTCGCCCGTGCGCAATTTCCTCGAACGCAACCCGAGCGGCGGCATGCATCACGTCTGCTACGAGGTCGAGGACATCCTCGCCGCGCGCGACCGTCTCAAGGCCGAGGGAGCCCGCGTCCTGGGCGATGGCGAGCCCAAGATCGGGGCTCACGACAAACCGGTTTTATTCCTTCATCCCAAAGACTTCTGTGGCACTCTTGTGGAATTGGAGCAGGTATAAGGCGGGCTGCCGGTGACCTGGTTTCAAGGCGTCGTCGTCTATGTCGTGACGTGGTGGATCGTGCTCTTCGCGGTGCTTCCCTTCGGCATCCGGCCGATCGAGAAAGGCGAATTGGGGCATGCCGCCGGCGCGCCGGCCAATCCGCGCCTCTGGTTCAAAGCCGGCATCACGACGGCGATCGCGACGGTGATCTGGATCGCCTTCTATGTCGTCGCCAGCAGCAATTTGATCAGCTTCCGCGAACCATGAGCCTCACTTATTGCGCCGCGGCGCCGGGACATCCGTTCCACGGACCCTATCACGACAGGGAATACGGCTTTCCCTCGAGCGAGGACCGGGTGCTCTTCGAACGGCTGACGCTCGAAATCTTTCAAGCGGGGCTCTCCTGGCTCACCGTCCTCAAGAAGCGCGCGGCTTTCGTCGAGGCCTTTGCCGGCTTCGATCTCGACCGGGTGGCTGGGTTCGGCAAGCGCGACATCGCCCGTCTCCTCGCCGATCCCGGCATCATCCGCAACCGGCTCAAGATCGAGGCGACGATCGAGAATGCCAAGCGCCTTCAGCAACTGCGCGAGAGCCATGGCTCTTTCGCCGGCTGGCTCGACGCCCATCATCCACTGTCGAAGGAAGAATGGGTGAAGCTCTTCCGCAAGACCTTCCGCTTCACCGGGGGCGAGATCGTCGGCGAATTTCTCATGAGCCTCGGCTATCTCCCCGGCGCGCATGAGGCCCATTGCCCGATCTATCCGCTGGTTCTCGCGCGCAAGCCGCCCTGGACGCGTTGCGCGCCAAATAATACGCAAGTCCAATAGTTCAGGTTCCTGCCCGATTTCGAATAATGAGCGGCGGGGCGCCTGCTGGCAAAAAATAAGGCAAGATCAGGAGGCTGATCTTGCCGGCATATTGCGCAGTTGCATCCCGGTCTTTTTGTCTGAGGATCGTCTCCCCCGACCGCCGTTTACGGCAATTCCTCCCTAAACTTGGGCCTTGTCGTAATCTTGCGTACGAGCTTTGAAGGCGGAAAGGAGTGTACGGGACTCCCTGGGCGTCGTCACGCAAATTTTGCGTCTTCACTCCGTTTTTGCTGATGAAAAGGGGTCGAAGGGCTCAGAGCACCGCAAATTTAACGAGGAACAGAGCGCCCAGGACAACCACCGCGGGCTTGATCTCGGCGATCCGCCCGGCCAGCAGCTTAATGATTGCATAGGCGATGAAGCCGAAGGCGATGCCGTTGGCGATCGAGAAGGTCAGCGGCATGGCGATCGCCGCCACCACGGCGGGGGCGTATTCGGTCACATCCTCCCAATCGATCTCGGCGAGGCCGCGGGTCATGAGGCACGCAACATAAAGCAGGGCGGGCGCGGTGGCATAGCCAGGCACCGTGCCGGCGAGCGGGGCCAGGAATAGGCTGAGGAGGAAGAGGAGCGCGACCACGACGCCCACCAGCCCCGTCCGCCCGCCCGCCTTCACGCCGGCCGCGCTCTCGATATAGCTCGTCACCGTCGACGTCCCGAGGAGCGCGCCCGCCATGGTGGCGGTCGAATCCGCCATGAAGGCGCGGCCCAGGCGTGGGATCTTCCCATCGCGGCCGATGAGGCCGACGCGATAGGCGACGCCGACCAGCGTCCCGGTATTGTCGAAGAGGTCGACGAAGAAGAAGGCGAAGACGATCGAGACGAGCCCGATATCGAGGGCGCCGCTGAGGTCGAGCTTGAGGAAGGTCGGCGCCAGGCTCGGCGGCAGGGAGAAGAGCCCGCCATAGGGGGTGACGCCGAAGATGATGCCGACGGCGGTCGTCGCCAGCACGCCGATGATGATGGCGCCCGGCACGCGCCGGCTGTCGAGCCCGACCATCAGGAAGAATCCCAGGATCGCCAGCACGGTCGGCGGCGCCTTGAGATCGCCCAGGGTCACCAGCGTCTCCGGAAAGGCCACGATGATGCCCGCATTCTTGAGCGCGATGATGCCGAGGAAGAGGCCGATCCCGGCGGAAATCGCCATTTTCTGCGATTGCGGGATGGCGTCGGCGATCCATTCGCGGATGCGGGTGACGCTCAGGACCAGGAACAGCACGCCCGAGAGGAAGACCGCGCCCAGCGCGACCTGCCAGGAGTAGTGCATGCCCTTGACCACGCCATAGGTGAAATAGGCGTTGAGCCCCATGCCCGGCGCCAGCGCCAGGGGGTAGTTGGCATAGAGTGCCATGACGAGGGTGCCGATCGCCGAGCCGAGGCAGGTCGCGACGAAGACGGCGCCCTTATCCATTCCGGCATCGCCGAGGATGGCCGGGTTGACGAACATGATATAGGCCATGGTGAGGAAGGTGGTGACGCCGGCCACCACCTCGACCCGCACGCTGGTGCCATTGGCCGAAAGCTGGAAATAGCGCTCGAGCATGACCATCTCCCCCCATGTTCAACTCTATTCCCGCCCCCATCACTCCCGGTGACGGGGGCGCGACGCGGCCGATCTTGGCGTCTTTCGCCGCCATCGGCTAGTATCCCGCGATGAAAGCGATCCTTCCTGCCACTCTCGCGCTGGCACTCGGCGCCGTTCCCGCGCTGGCGCGTGATGGCCTTCCCATGCCGCCGCCGGGCGGCATGATCGTCACCCCCGATGGCTATACCGTCATCTCGAGCGATCTCTGCGGCAAGCTCTCGTCCGACGCCGCACCGGGCGCCGACTACAAGCCGGGCGTCGATGTCAACGGCAAGCCGGTCGCCCCTGCCGATCTTCCTGCCACGCCGGCGCGCCCCGCCAATTTTCCGATCGAGGTGAAGCTCGATCTCCGCAAGCATGCGGGCGCGCCCGAACATCAGGGCGGCGCCATCTTCGCCTTCCTCAACGTGCGCGACGGCAAGGCCTATTTCAACGGCGAGCCGCTGACGCCGGACGAGACCGGCGCGATGGTGGCGGCGTGCAAGGCGGCGAAGCCCTGAGCCTCGTCCCCGCCGCATGGACATGAGGGGAGGCAACGCCTAAAGTCCGCGCCGCTTCGACAGCGCCCGGCGAGGTCTCATGCGTCTCTCCCAGTATTTCCTGCCGCTGCTCCGCGAGAATCCGAGCGAGGCGCAGATCGTCTCGCATCGCCTCATGCTGCGCGCCGGCATGATCCGGCAGTCGAGCGCCGGCATCTATTCCTGGCTCCCCCTCGGCTTCCGCGTCTTGAAGAAGATCGAGCAGATCGTGCGCGAGGAGCAGGACCGCTCGGGCGCGCTCGAGCTCCTGATGCCGACGATCCAGCCGGCCGAGCTTTGGCAGGAGAGCGGGCGCTATGAGGATTACGGCAAGGAGATGCTGCGCATCACCGACCGCCACGAGCGCCAAATGCTCTATGGCCCGACCAATGAGGAGCTCATCACCGCGATCTTCCGCGACAGCATCAAGAGCTATCGCGACCTGCCCAAGAACCTCTATCACATCCAATGGAAGTTCCGCGACGAGGTCAGGCCCCGCTTCGGCGTGATGCGCGGGCGCGAATTCCTGATGAAGGACAATTACTCTTTCGATCTCGATTTCGCCGGCGCCAAGCGCTCCTACAACAAGATGTTCGTGGCTTATCTCCGGACCTTCGCACGAATGGGGCTCAAAGCCATTCCGATGCGCGCCGAGACGGGGCCGATCGGCGGCGATCTCAGCCACGAATTCATCATCCTCGCCGAGACCGGCGAGAGCCAGGTCTATTGCGACCGCGCTTGGCTCGATGCCGACCCGCTCGCCCATGAGGTCGATTACGACAGCGATCTCGAACCCTTCTTCCAGAAATGGACGAGCCTCTATGCCGCGACCGAGGAGAAGCACGATCGGGATGCGTGTCCCGTGCCGCCCGATCGCCTCGTGAGCGCGCGCGGCATCGAAGTCGGGCAGATCTTCTATTTCGGCACCAAGTACTCGAAGCCGATGGGTGCCACCGTCGTGGGTCCCAAGGGCGAGCAGGTCGCGGTCGAGATGGGCTCCTACGGCATCGGCGTTTCGCGCCTCGTCGGCGGAATCATCGAGGCGAGCCACGACGATGCCGGCATCATTTGGCCCGAAAGCGTGGCACCCTTCAAGACGGGCCTCGTCAATCTCCGCGCCAGCGACGCCAAATGCGTGGCCGCTGCCGACGAGCTCTACGCCAAGCTCACCCGCGCCCAAATCGAGACGCTCTATGACGATCGCGACGAGAGCGCTGGCGCCAAATTCGCGACCATGGATCTGATCGGCTTGCCCTATCAGGTAGTGATCGGCCCGCGCGGCGTCGCGCAAGGCGTGGTCGAGGTGAAAGACCGCAAGACCGGCGCGAAGCAGGAGATGTCCGCCGATGCGGCGCTGGCGAGGTTGAATGGCTCGCGGTAGGACGCCCTTACCCCCTCTCCGCACGAAGTGGGGAGAGGGAGGGACCCGCGCAGCGCGCGGGAGGGTGAGGTGTGCTTCAGTCGCACCAACCTTCCCGCCATCGCTACCCACCTCACCCTCCCGTTGCTGCGCAACGGGTCCCTCCCTCTCCCCCCGCAAGCGGGCGGAGAGGGGCTAGTTCGGGGAGCCCGCGTTAGATGGCCTTCGACACCTTCGAGCGGATGGTGGCCTTCCGCTACCTCCGGGCGCGGCGGCAGGAGGGGTTCATCTCGGTCATCGCCATCTTCTCGCTCTTGGGCATCATGCTGGGGGTGGCGACGCTCATCATCGTGATGTCGGTGATGAACGGCTTCCGCGCCGAGCTCTTGCAGGAGATCCTCGGCATCAACGGCCATCTCGGCGTCTTCGCGGCGCAGGGCCGCATTCCCGATTTCGACGCGCTCGCCGCCAAGGTGAAGGAGGTGCCGGGCGTGACCGCGGTGCGCCCGCTCGTCGAGGGGCAGGTGCTCGCCAGCGCCAATGGCCGCTCGGCCGGCGTCATGGTGCGCGGCATGCGCGAGAGCGATCTCGCCGCGCAGACGCTTCTTGCGAGCCATATCAGCAAAGAGGCGCTTCAGGCCTTCGGCGATGACAATGTCCTCGTCGGCAGCAAGCTCGCCTTCAAGCTGGGCATCCGCCAGGGCGGCCAGATCACGCTGCTCTCGCCGCAGGGCTCGGCGACCGCCTTCGGCAACGTGCCGAGGGTCAAGACCTATCATGTCGGCGGCACCTTCGAGATCGGCATGTATGAATATGACAGCAGCTTCGTCTTCATGCCGATGGCGGCGGCGCAGCTCTTCTTCCAGGTGCCGGATGCCGCGACGAGCCTCGAAGTCTTCGTCGACGACCCCGATCAGGCGCGCACGATCGGCTACAGCATCTATCGCCTCCTGGGTGACAAATACCGTGTCTATGACTGGCAGCAGAGCAATTCGGCGATCCTGGGTGCCGTCGAGATCGAGCGCGACGTGATGTTCATCATCCTCTCGCTCATCGTGCTGGTCGCCGCCTTCAACATCATCTCCTCGATGATCATGCTGGTGAAGGACAAGGGCAGCGACATCGCGATCTTGCGCACGATGGGGGCGACGCGCGGCATGATCCTGCGCATCTTCATCTTGAGCGGCGCCAGCATCGGCATCGTCGGGACGGTGCTGGGCTTCGTTATCGGCGTTCTCTTTACCAACAATATCGAGGAGATCCGCCAGTTCGTGCAGGGCGTGCTCGGCGTCAATCTCTTCAGCGAGCAGATCTATTTCTTCACGCGGATTCCCGCGAAGATCGATTGGCGCGAGGTCGCGAGCGTGCTGATCATGGCCTTCGGCCTCTCCTTCCTCGCGACGCTCTATCCCTCCTGGCGCGCGGCGCGTCTCGATCCCGTCGAGGCGCTGCGATATGAATGACCGCCGCGACGCGGCGCCCGCGCTCGAGCTGCGCGGCGTCACGCGGACCTACAAGCAGGCGGGCGTGCTCCTTCCCGTGCTGCGCGGCGTGTCGCTGGCGCTCT
>Ga0209062_1004673_pt1 | contig 14008 bp, 9 predicted proteins | sample Coa_R2_2_FD_187158 | JGI IMG/M metagenome (GOLD analysis project Ga0209062, IMG submission 187158) | Surface soil microbial communities from Centralia Pennsylvania, which are recovering from an underground coalmine fire - Coalmine... | ecosystem: Environmental > Terrestrial > Soil > Unclassified ... | reverse complement strand
TGCATGGGCGAACGGATCTCGTGGCTCATATTGGCGAGGAACGAGGATTTGACGCGGCTCGCTTCCTCGGCGATCTCGCGCGCCCGCTCCGCCTCGAGCCGCGCCGCTTCGGCCTCCTCCTTGGCAGCGTTGAGCGCCTCCTCATGTTGCTTGCGCTCGGTGATGTCGCGCGCATTGCTGATGACTTCGAGCGCGCCGGTCTCGGGATTGGTGGTCAGTGTCAGCGACGCCTCGACCCAAATATAGTGTCCGTCCTTGTGCTGCATGCGATAGACGATGCGCGCGTTTCTGGTCTCCTTGATCGTCGCCGCCGTCTCGCGCAGCAGAGCGAGATCGTCGGGATGCGCGATCGCTGTCGGCACGCGCCCCACCATCTCCTCGGGTTCGTAGCCGAAGAGGCGGCGGCATCCGGGCGACACGTAAAGCCGCCGCAGATCCGCGTAATTGAGCACGATGATGGTGTCGGAGGAATGCTCGGCCAGCAGGCGATAGCGGCGCTCGCTTTGGCGCGCCGTGTGCTCGGCTCTGCCGCGGCGATGCAGCTCGCGGATGAGCGCCGCCGAAAGCAAGGCCGCGACGAGCCCCAGCCCGATGGTGGCGAGGATGACGAATACCGCCTTCTGCCGCCATTCCGCATAAACCACATCCTCCGCCTGCGCGACGGTGAGAAGGAGCGGCAGATTGTCGAATTTGCGGAAGACGAAGACCCGTCTGATGCCGTCGATGGTCGATGTGAGCTCGAACGTCCCGCGCTCGGCCTCGGGATGGCGTTGGAACAACCCGCCGCGGCTGAGGTCGCGGCCGATCGCCTCCTCGACATAGGGCGTGCGCATCACCAGCGTCTTGTCGTTGTAGAGGAGCGCCACCGAGCCATTCGCGCCGAGATCGATGCCGTCGAAAAGTTGCCGGAAATATCGGAGATCGATGGTGCCGGCGACCACGCCGCCGAAGCTTCCATCCGGCCGCGTGATGCGGCGGCTCAACGCGATCGCCCAATCCTCGGTGATGCGGCGCTTGAACGGGCGGCTGACATAGAGGCCGAGACCGGGATGGTCGCGATGGATCTGGAAATACTCCTGATCGCTGAAATCGGCGCCTTCGGGCACGAGCTGGCGTGAGCCGATTTGCGGCGTCAGGGATTGGGAATCGATGACGAGCCTGCCGGCCACGTCGAGAACGAAGACGGCGCCCAGATAGGGCGCCGTCGTGGCGCGATCGAAGAGGACGAGCTTGCGAAGCTCGGGCGAGAGCGAGGAGATGTCGGCAAGCTGCATGCCTTCGACCGCGGCTTGCAGCGACAGGTCATAGGTCTCGATATTCCGCTTGATGTCCTCCTCGAGAGCGGAGGCGACATTTTCGGAAGACAGGACCGCGTGCTCGAACGCGGTGCGGCGCGCGTCCCACAACATCCAGAGCGCGAGCGCCATCATCCCGGCGACGACCAGAGCGGCGGCGGCGAGGCGCAGACGAATATCGCCCAGCGCCCCGGCGCCCGCACCGCGCGGCCAGCGTAGCCTATGTCTCGACCACTGACGCAACATCGCTCCTTCAACCAGAAGGAGAATGTTTAGCCCGAGGTCGTTAATATTCTCCTCATAAGTGCGCCGCGGCCCCGCACCCCCCGAAAACTTAGGCTTGCCCTTGGCCGCCTTCGGTGCGCTCGCGGAGCGTCACTACCTTGAGATAGGTCAGCATCGGATAGAGCGCGGAGAAGATGGCGAGCGCGATGCCATAGGGGCCCTCGCGATAGCCGCGCCGCGCCACATAGGATTTCCAGGCGCGGCTGAACATACGGCGGAAGGCGGAGCGAAAGCGCGGCCGCTGCCCTTTCTCGATGGCATCAAGCGCCGCGGCATCGGAATAGCGGTTGAGCCGCTTGAACATGTCGGAGAGGTCGCGATCGACGAAATGATCGAGCGGATGGGTGAGCCGCCCTTCGCTGCCGGTATAGCTCACCGGCGGATGGACTCGCCCCTTGCCCCAGCGCTTGGCGCCGCGGCGATAAAGCGCCGCCCGCGCCGCCGCGCCATTATAGGCGCCCCAGCCGTGGCGGATCAGCTTGCCGCCGACATGGTTGGCGATCGGAATGAGGAAATACCGATCGCCCGCCGTCGCGATCACGCGGCGCACCTCCAGAGCCAAGCCCGGCGTCACCCATTCATCGGCATCGACTTCGAGCACCCACTCACCGCGGCATGCCTCGACGGCCGCCGTCCGCCGCTCGCCTTCGAAGGCCCAAGCCCCTTCGACGACGCGCGCGCCGAAGCTCCGCGCGATCTCCGCCGAGCGATCGGTTGTGCGGTCGAGAACCACCACGATCTCATCGGCAAAGCGCAGCCGCTCGAGACAGGCCGGCAGCCTCTCCTCCTCGTTCCGCGCCACGACGAGGGCGGAGAGCCGAGGCGCATTCGGCGCCACGCCTTCTCGCCTGGCCGCATCTTCAAGCATCGTCATCGATTGATCCGCCTCTCCACATCATAGCATCAACGCGCGGGAACCCGCGGCATTGTCACGCGTGGCAATTCTTCCTAAGCTCGACCCGGCCCCAAAAAAGCGGGAGACGGGCATGGCGCTCGCCGCGGTAACGCTCGACGACAAATACACCAAGCAGTCCGGCCGCATCTATCTTTCCGGGGTCCAGGCGCTGGTCCGCTTGCCCATGATGCAGCGCCAGCGCGATATAGCGGCCGGGCTCAATACCGGCGGCTTCATCTCGGGCTATCGCGGCTCGCCCTTGGGCGTCTATGACAACGCGCTGTGGCAGGCGCGCGGCCATCTCAGGCAGCACAACATCCATTTCCAGCCGGGGATCAACGAGGATCTCGCCGCGACCGCCGTTTGGGGGAGCCAACAGGTCAATATCTACCCGACCGCGACGGTCGATGGCGTCTTCGCCATCTGGTACGGCAAGGGCCCGGGCGTCGACCGCTCGACCGACGCCTTGAAGCACGGCAATTCCGCCGGCACCTCGCGCCATGGCGGCGTCTTGGCGATCGCCGGCGACGATCATGGCTGCCAATCCTCGACGCTCGCGCATCAGAGCGAGCAGATCTTCCAGGCCGCGCTGATCCCGATCCTCAACCCGGCGACGGTCCAGGAATATCTCGATTTCGGCCTTTTGGGCTTCGCACTCTCGCGCTTCTCCGGCTGCTGGGTCGGCTTCAAGGCGATCGCCGAGACGGTGGAAAGCTCGGCCTCGGTCAATATCGACCCGCATCGCGTTGAGATCGTACTGCCGGAATTCGAGATGCCGCCAGGCGGGCTTCATATCCGCTGGCCCGATCCGCCCTTGGAGCAGGAGCGCCGTCTCCACGGGCCGAAGATGGCGGCAGTGGCGGCCTTCGCGCGCGCCAACCGCATCGACCGCATCATCATCGATCCGCCGCAACCGCGTTTCGGCATCATCACCACCGGCAAGGCCTATCTCGATGTGCGCCAGGCGCTCGCCGATTTGGGCCTCGACGACAAGGCGGCGGCCGCGCTCGGCATCCGCCTCTATAAGGTCGGCCTCACCTGGCCGCTCGAAGCCGACGGCGCGCGGCGCTTCGCCGAGGGGCTCAAGGACGTGCTCGTCGTTGAGGAGAAGCGCGGCTTCATCGAGGATCAGCTCGTCCGGCTTCTCTACAATATGGACGCATCGCGCCGGCCCTCGGTCGTCGGCAAACAGGAGGAGAGCGGTGCCGCGCTGCTGCCGAGCGCGGGCGAGCTCTCGCCCACCCTGGTCGCGCGCGCGATCGTGCAGCGCTTGAAGCGGCTCGGTGAGGTGAGCCCGCAGCTCCACCAGCGGCTCGCCCGGCTCGAATCCTTCGAGAAGATCGTCGATGCGCCGCTCCCCAAGACGCAGCGCACGCCGTTCTTCTGCTCGGGCTGTCCGCACAACACCTCGACGCGGCTGCCCGAGGGGAGCCGCGGCATGGCGGGGATCGGCTGCCACGGTATGGTCATGTACATGCCGCAGCGCAACACCCAGACCATTTCGCATATGGGCGGCGAAGGCGCCAATTGGATCGGCCAGGCGCCTTTCACCAGGGACAAGCATGTCTTCCAGAATCTGGGCGACGGGACATATTCGCATAGCGGCCTGCTCGCGATCCGCGCTGCCGCCGCGGCCGGCGTCAATATCACCTACAAGATCCTCTACAACGACGCCGTCGCGATGACCGGCGGCCAGCCGGTCGAAGGCCAGCTCACCGTGCCGCAGATCGTGCAGCAGGTGGCGTCGGAAGGCGCCAAGCGCGTCGTCGTCGTCTCCGACGAGCCCGAGAAATACCCGGTGAATTCGGGCTTCCCCGCCGGCACCGAGATCCGTCATCGCGACGAGCTCGACGAGATCCAGCGGAGCCTGCGCGAGGTGCCGGGCCTGACCGCGATCGTCTATGACCAGACCTGCGCGGCCGAGAAGCGGCGGCGGCGCAAACGCGGCCAATTCCCCGACCCGCCCAAGCGCGTCTTCATCAACGATCTCGTCTGCGAAGGCTGCGGCGACTGCCAGGAGAAATCGAACTGCGTTTCGGTCAAGCCGGTCGAGACCGAGTTCGGCCGCAAGCGCGCGATCGATCAGTCGAACTGCAACAAGGATTTCTCGTGCCTCAAAGGCTTCTGCCCGAGCTTCGTGACGGTGCATGGTGGAAGCCTGCGCAAGCTCAAGCGGCAAGGAGCCTCCGTCGCCGACGATCCGTTTGCGGCGCTGCCGCTTCCCGCATCGCGCCCGCTCGGCGAACCCTATGGCATCCTCATCACCGGGATCGGCGGCACCGGCGTCATCACGCTGGGCGCGCTTTTGGGCATGGCGGCGCATCTCGAGGGCAAGGGCTGCACGGTGCTCGATTTCACCGGGCTTTCGCAGAAGAACGGCGCGGTGATGAGCCATGTGCGCTTGGCGCCGGCACCTGAGGATCTCCATGCCGTGCGCATCGCCGCGGGCGGCGCGGATCTGCTTCTGGGCTGCGATATGGTGGTGGCGGCAAGCCCCACGGCGCTGTCGCGCGTCGAGAACGGCGTCACGCACGCGGTCATCAACTCCTATCTCCAGCCGACCGCGGCCTTCGTGGTGAACCCCGACATCGATTTCGAAACGCTCACCATGCAGCGCGCGCTCAAAGCTGCGGCGGGCGACGCTCATGCCGATTTCATCGACGGCACCGGGCTTGCCACCTCGCTGATGGGCGACAGCATCGCCACCAACCTCTTCATGCTGGGATATGCCTTCCAGCAGGGCCTCGTGCCGCTGAGCCTCGAGGCGATCGAGCGCGCGATCGAATTGAATGGCGTCGCGATCGAGGCGAACAAGCGCACTTTCGCCTGGGGGCGCCTTGCCGCGCATGACCGGGCCAAGATCGAGGATCTCGTGCGCACCAACTTGCGCGAGGAGGCGCCGCCGCAGCAAAGCCTTGGCGAGCTCGTCGCGCGCCGCGTATCGTTCCTCACCGATTACCAGGACGCCGCCTACGCCCAGCGCTATCGCGAGCTCGTTTCGCTCGCCGAAGCCGCCGAGAAATCACGCGGGCGAGGAAACACGGGCTTTGCTGAGGCGGTCGCGCGCAACCTCTTCAAGCTGATGGCCTATAAGGACGAGTACGAGGTCGCGCGGCTCTACACCGATGGCACGTTCCTGCAAAAGCTTCATCAGCAATTCGAAGGCGACTTCACCCTCGAATTCCATCTGGCGCCGCCCCTCCTCGCCCCGCGCGATCCCAACACCGGCGAGCTTCAGAAGCGCCGCTACGGCGCCTGGGTCTTCCGCGCCTTCGCGCTCCTTGCAAAAATGCGCCGGCTGCGCGGCACCGCCTTCGACATTTTCGGCCGCACCGAGGAGCGCCGCATGGAGCGCCGTCTCATCGGCGAATACGAGGCGGTAATCCGCGAACTCGCCGCCGCGCTTGGCCCGGAGAATTTCGCGCTTGCCGTCCAGATCGCGCAACTGCCCCAGCAGATGCGCGGCTTCGGCCATGTCAAGGAGCGGAATGTCAAGGCGGCCAAGGCGCGCGAGGCAAGCCTCCTTGCCGCCTTCCGCAGCCCGGCGCCGGCCGCCACTGCGGCGGAGTAGCCCTCCCGGAAACGCTTGCGCGACGTGACGACTCGTTGTCGAATGACGAAGCGCCACGCAACTGCAAGCGGTAACGGGGGATGGCACCGTGAGTCTCGATGAGAACATGAAGCTTGGGGTCGATGCGGCCGGCTATGCCCGCCTCAAGGTCCCGAAATCGCACAATTGCAAATTCACCAGCAGCGCCATCCTCCTGGATAAGAAGCCGCTGAAGATTCATACGGTCACCGGCCAGAGCGAGATCGACCAATTCGTTGCCATGCGTCAGTCCATCGACGCCAAGACGAAGTGGGAATGGCTCTGCAAGATGTCGGATGCCGCGATCAAGAACGGCATGGGCAATTGCGGCGAGCTTGCGGCCGTTTGCGTCAAATACCTCAAGGACAAGGGCGGCAAGAACATCGACTATGTCTATGTCCTCGATGGCACGACCATGAACGAGGTGGTTCCGCATGTCATTGCGGTCATCGGCCGCAAAGGAACGACCGAAGAGGACGCGGATATCGGCTTTCCCGATAGCTGGGGAAGCGAAGCGGTCGTGTGTGATTCCTGGGACCGCGTCGTTTATCCCGCGACCCAATACGATTTCTACTGGACGGGATTGAAGAAATATTCAACCAGCCCAGGCACTCTCACCTGCCAACTGGTATTTCGCGCTCCCTAAGCACTCTCGATCCGCGGTCCCACGCCGTCGCGCTTGTAAAAGAGCGGCGGCTCGCTTTAACTAGACCCATAACCTACCCTCAGGGAGGGAACCGCATGACATCGAGATCCTTGCTGCCGCTGGCGCTTGCCGGAGCGGTCCTGGTCGGCCTTGCCGCCACGGCGCGCGCCGAGGAGAAGCCGATCCTCATCGGCGTCAATACCGCGATTCAGCTTCAGGTCGGGCGCGACGCGATCGATGCGGTAAAGCTCGCCATCGACGAGATCAACGCCAAGGGCGGCGTGCTCGGGCGCAAGCTGGCGATGACCGTGGCCGATGAGGGCGAGGCCGCTGCGGACGGCCCCAAGGTCGGCATCGCCGCGGTCAACAAGCTCACCGGCGAGGATCATGTCGATGTGCTGGTGGGCGGCTATGACAGCGGCGTCACGCTGGGCGAACTCCCGCACATCATTCGCGCCAAGACGATCTTTCTCGGCATCGGCTCGGCCTCGCCTGCGATCCAGGCCAAGGTCAAGGACGATTATGACCACTACAAATACATCTTCCGCGTGAACCCCATCAATTCGGCGAAGCAGGCCAAGGGGCTCATCGATTTCATCTCGGGCAAGCTCAAGGGCGAGCTCGGCTACAGCAAGATCTCGATCATCGGCGAGAACGCCAAATGGGTGCAGGACATCGTGCCCGCGCTCAAGAAGGGCGCCGAGGCGGCGGGGTTGCAGGTGCCGTTGGCCGAGTTCTTCGATGTGCAGACGGCGGATTTCTCGCCGATCTTCTCGAAGGTGAAGGATAACGGCTCGCAGTATCTGATCGTGATCCTTTCCCACGCCGCGTCCGACGTGTTCGTGAAGCAATGGTATGACGCCAAGGTGCCGGTGCCGATCGGCGGCATCGATGTGAAGGGCCAGGACGCCAATTTCTTCGACCGCGTCGGCGGCAAGTCGATCGCCGAGATCAGCACCAACTTCATCCTGCGCGCCCCCTTGACGCCCAAGACCGAGCCGTTCTGGGACGCCTTCACCAAGGCCTATAACCGCGCCCCGGTCTATAGCGCGCCCGGCGCCTATGACGCGGTCTATATCTATGCCGACGCGGTCACGCGCGCCAAGACGACCGAGGCCGAGAAGGTCATCAAGGAGCTTGAGAAGACCGATTTCGTCGGCACCCGCGGTCGCGTGCAGTTCGACGAGCTGCACGAGGTCAAGGACGGGCCGGGCTTCGTCAACGAGCTCTTCGTGCAATGGCAGGAAGGCGGCAAGCGCGTCGTCGTTTGGCCCAAGAGCGTCGCCAACGGCAAGATGATCAACCCGCCCTGGCTGGCACAGAAATGAGGGCTGCATGACGGTGGTGCGTCCTTCGAGACGGCCGCTTCGTGGCCTCCTCAGGATGAGGGGAGACCGGATATGGCCTCATCCTGAGGAGCCGCCGCAGGCGGCGTCTCGAAGGACGCACGGCAGCAATCCAGCGACCTAATCTCCCGTGCTCCAGATCCTCGTCTACGGTGCCGTCATCAGCGCGATCTACGCCATGCTGGCGGTTGGGTTCACGCTCATCTTCGGCGTGGCGCGCATTCTCAACCTGTCGCATGGCGCGTTCTATGCGCTTGGCGCCTATGGCGTCTATGTGCTGACGGCAATCCTGCATGTGCCGCTCCTGATCGCCGCCGCGATCTCGGTGCTGCTCGTCGCTCTCTTCGGCATCGCTGTCGAGCGCGTCCTCATCCGGCCGCTGCGAAAATCGACGCTCGCGGTGCTGATGATCACGCTTGCCGTCTCGCTCATCGTCGAGCAGATCCTGCTGCTGATCTTCGGCTCCGAGGCGCGCAACGTGCCCTCGATGATCGACCGCACTTTCCTCATCGGCGGCGTCGATATCAGCGGCCAGCGGCTCCTCGCGCTCGCCGGCGGGATCATCGTCCTCGGCGGCTTGTGGCTCTTCATGCAGAAGACGCGGCTGGGCGCGGCGATCCTTGCGGTCTCGCAAGATCCGGAAGGCGCGCAATATATGGGCATTCCCAGCAACCGCATCTTCTCGATCGTGATGGGCTTGTCGGCGGGGATCGCGGCACTTGCCGGCGTGCTGGTGGCGCCTTTCCAGACGGTGATCCCCGGCATGGGCCTCTTGCCGCTCGTCAAGGCCTTCGCCATCGTCATCGTCGGCGGCTTGGGCTCGATCCCCGGCAGCATCCTCGGCGCGCTGCTCTTGGGCTATAGCGAGACGATCATCGCCTTCAACGTCTCGATCGAATGGTCGCAGATCGTCTCGGTCGCCGCCGTGCTCATCACGCTCATCATCCGCCCCGCCGGCTTCTTCGGCAAGCGCGCGGCCTTCTGAGCCTTCCCATGAGCATCGCCAAGATCGACTGGCTCGGCGCGCTCATGGCGGTGGCGGCGCTGCTCCTCGTCCCCATCATCGCCCGCAGCAACTACATCGTCGTCGTGCTCACCGTCGCGCTTTGCAACGCGATCTGGGCGGCAAGCTGGGATTTCATGTCGGGGCTGACAGGGCGCGAGAATTTCGGCCATGCGCTCTTCATCGGCAGCGGCGCCTATACGGCGGGCTTCCTCAACACCGCGCTCGACCTCAATCCGTGGTGGGGGCTGCCCTCGGCCGCCATCGTTGCCGTGATCTTCAGCCTCGTCATCGGCGTGCCCACCTTGCGGCTGCGCGGCCCCTATTTCGCGCTCGCCATGCTCTCTGGCGCCACGGTGATGCAGAGCCTCACCATCATCTTCTCTGAATATACAGGCGGGCAGGACGGCCTCAACGGCATCTTCCCGATCATCGATTCCGAGACGCGGTACTACTATCTCGTCCTCGCCTTCATGCTGGCGACGGTGCTGATCCTGAAGCTCATCGCGCTCTCGCCCTGGGGCACCATCCTGCGCGCCATCCGTGGCGACGAGGCGACCTGCCAGGCGGCGGGCATCAATGTCAGCTTCTACAAGATCACCGCACTGATGATCAGCGCCGCCTTTGCCGGCATGGGCGGCGCGCTCTACGCGCACACGCTCTTGCAGGTCGGCCCCGACCTCTTCGCCGTGGTGCTGTCGATCAACACCATCATCTTCGTCTATGTCGGCGGCATGGGCACGATCTACGGGCCGGCGGGTGCGGCGCTTCTCCTGAGCCTCCTCATCGAGGAGCTGCGCTTCCTCGGCGAATTCCGGCTGTGGTTCTATTACGTCGTCCTCATCATCATCCTCTTCTTCCTGCCGCAAGGGTTGGTGGCGCCGGCTTGGGAGCGCGTGCGCGGCTGGGCCACGGCACGGCGCCGGCGCGGGTTGGCGCTGTGAGCGCGCTCCTCGACGTCACCGGACTCACCAAGCGCTTCGGCGGGCTCACCGCCGTCAAGGACGTGACCTTCTCGCTTCAAGCCGGCGAGATCACCGGCATTCTCGGCCCCAACGGTGCGGGGAAGACGACGCTGTTCAATCTTCTAACCGGCTTCATCGCCACCGAGACCGGCAGCGTTGTCTTCGACGGCCATCCGATCCGCGGCCTCGCGCCGCACAAGATCGTCAATCGCGGCTTGGCCCGCACCTTCCAATTGACGCGCCCCTTCATTGGCATGAGTGTCGTCGAGAATGTCGTCGTCGGCTGCTTGGCCCCGCGCGTGCGCGGCGATGGGCCGACCGAGGCCAGGGCGCGGCGCATGCTCGAGCATGTGGGGCTCGGTGCGAAAGCCGACCTCCTCGTCGACGCGCTCCCTTATGGCGATCTGCGTCGCCTGGAGATCGCCCGCGCGCTCGTCACACGGCCCAAGCTCCTCCTCCTCGACGAGCCCTTCGCCGGGCTCGGTACCAGCGAGATCGAGCCCTTGGCCGCGCTCATCCGCGAGCTCCACGACCGCGAGGGACTCACCATCCTCATCATCGAGCATCGCCTGCGCGAGTTCATGCAGCTCGTGGGCCGCGTCATCGCCATGGATTTCGGCGAAATCATCGCGATCGGCACGCCGCAGGAGATCGTGCGCCATCCCAAGGTGGTCGAAGCCTATATCGGCCGGACGGAGAACACCCGTGGCGTTGCTTGAGGTGAAGGATCTCGTCGTCCATTACGGCAAGGCGCTGGCGCTCGACGGCGTGAGCCTCGCCGTCGAGCCGGGCGAGCTCGTCGCCGTGCTCGGCCCCAACGGCGCCGGCAAGACGACGCTTTTGAAGGCGATCTCGCGCGCGGTGCCGAGCCGCGGCGAGATCGCCTTCAACGGCAAGTCGCTCGGTGCGATGCCCGCCTATGAGGTGGTCGCCGAAGGCATCTGCCATTGCCCCGAGGGCCGCCGCCTCTTTCCCGAGCTGACCGTGCTCAAGAATCTCCAGCTTGGCGCCTATCTGCGCCGCGACAAGGACGGCATCGCCGCCGATTTGGAGCGGGTCTACGCGCTCTTCCCCGTGCTGCGCCAGCGCAGCCGCCAGCAGGCGAGCACGCTCTCGGGCGGCGAGCAGCAAATGGTGGCGATCGGTCGCGCCCTCATGGGCCGCCCCACCCTCCTCCTCCTCGATGAGCCCTCGGTCGGCATCGCCCATCGCCTGAAGCTCCAGATCTTCGAGGCGATCCGCCAGATCCAGCAGGGCGGCACGGCGATCCTCCTCGTCGAGCAGGATGCGCTTTCGGCGCTGAGCGTTGCGACACGCGTTTACGTGCTGGAGCATGGCCGCATCGCGCGCGAAGGCACGAGCGACGCGCTCGCCCACGATGATTATATCCGGCAGGTCTATCTTGGCGTCTGAACCTCCCTCCAACACGCTCACCGCCGCGCAGCTCCTCGTCGCAACGCTCGAAGCGCATCACGTCGACCGCGTCTTCTGCGTGCCGGGCGAAAGCTATCTCTCCGTGCTCGATGCGCTCTATGGCCGGCCGATCGAGGTCGTCACTTGCCGGCATGAAAGCGGCGCGGGCTTTATGGCGGTGGCGGATGCGAAGCTCACCGGGCGGCCCGGCATCTGCTTCGTGAGCCGCGGTCCCGGTGCGAGCAATGCGGCAATCGCCGTCCACACCGCGCAGCAGGATGCGGCGCCGATGATCCTCTTTGTCGGCCAGATCGAGCGCAAGGATCGCGGCCGCCGCGCCTTTCAGGAAGTGACCTACGAGCGCACCTTCGGCGACATGGCGAAATGGGTGGTCGAGATCCACGATCCCCAGCGCGTCGCCGAGGAGACCGCGCGCGCCTTCCACGTCGCGATCACCGGCGCGCCAGGCCCCGTGATCGTCGTGCTGCCCGAGGACATGCTCGCCGAGCCCGTCACCGCTCCCGTGCAAGCTCCCTTTCCCGGCCTCTCCGCCATGCCGGCGCAAGCGGCGGTGAGCGAGGTCGCGGCGATGCTGCGCCGCGCGGAGCGGCCGCTCCTCATCGCCGGCGGTCGCGTGAGCCACGCCGCAGGCCGCGCCGCGCTCCGTCGCGCCGCCGAGCGCTGGGAGGTGCCGGTCGCGGTGAGCTTTCGCCAGCAGGATCTCTTCGACAATGACCACCCGCTCTTTGCCGGACATATGGGCTATCTCCTGCCCAAGCATCAGGTCGCGGCTTACGGCGAGAGCGATCTCATCCTCGCGGTCGGCACGCGGCTGGGCGATGTGACGACGCAAGGCTATGTCGTCCCGAGGGCGCCGCGGCCGGCGCAGAAATTGATCCATGTCTATGACGACACGACGGTGCTCGGCGCGGTCTTCGCGACCGATCTCGCGATTGCCGCCGATCCCACGGCCTTTCTCGACGCCCTCGCCGAGGAAGCAGCACCAGCGCCGGGCCGCGGCGCCGGATGGAGCGAGAAGCTGCATCGCCTCTGGGCCGACCTCGCCGCCTGGAAGCCGATGCAGGCGAGCGACGGCATCGTCTTCGGCAGCGTCATCGCCGCGCTGCGGCGCCGCGCCGGCGAGGACGCCGTCTTCACCATCGATGCCGGCAACTTCTCCGGCTGGCTCGCGCGCTATTTCTCGTTCCGCGCTTCGCAGCGCTTGCTCGGTCCGATCTCGGGCGCCATGGGCTTCGGCGTGCCCGCCGCGGTCGCAGCGGCGCTGCGCCTGAAGCGCCGCGTCATCTGTCTCGTCGGCGATGGCGGCATGCTGATGACCGGCAACGAGCTTGCGACCGCCGTGCAGCATCGTTTGCCGCTCATCCTCATCGTCGCCAATAATGGCAGCTACGGCACCATCCGCCTCCACCAGGAGAAATCCTTCCCCGGACGGCGCATCGCCACCGATCTCGCCAACCCCGATTTCGCTCGGCTCGGCGAGGCCTTCGGCGCGACCGCGATCAAGGTCACGCAGGAGGACGAGATCGACGGCGCCCTCGATTCGGCCTTCGCCGCTGATGGCCCCGTCCTCATCGAGATCGCCACGAGCCTCGAATACATCTCGGCCTACACGACCTTGGGCGCGCTCGCGGGACGCGGGTGAGGCCGATGCTCATCGCGAGGATAAGGGCGGGCTTTTCACAGGATGCGAAGGGCGCGCTGCGCATGCTCATGGCATGCTGCGGCCTTCACGCTTTGCATGACGGGTTTACCGACGCGCTCTATGTCTTCCTGCCGCTCTGGCAGAACGATTTCGGCCTCACCTATGCGTCGATCGGCCTGCTGCGCTCGCTCTACACCAGCGCCATGGCCGGGATGCAGCTTCCGGTGAGCCTGATGGCGCATCGCACCAGCCACCGGCGGATCCTCATGGCGGGAACGCTGCTGACCGGCGCGGCCTATCTCGCCGTCGGTCTGAGTCCGAGCTTTCTCGTTCTCGCGCTCGCGCTCATCATCGCCGGGTTCGGTTCGAGCACACAGCATCCAATCGCGGCGGCCCTGGTGTCGCAGGCCTATCCCGGGCGCGCGTCACGCGGCGCTCTCGGCACCTATAACTTTGCCGGCGATCTCGGCAAGGCGGCGATCCCCGCGGCAATCGCCTGGCTCTCCGTCGCGATGACATGGCGGCAATCGGCGCTCCTCCTCGGTCTTGCCGGGCTCCTTTTCGCCGCGGCGGCGTCGATCGCGCTTCCCGAAAGTCCGGCTGCGCCGGCGAATGAGCCGCTCTCGCCCGCTCGATCGTCGCCGCCGCAGGCAAGGGTGCCGCTGTCCCGCGTCCTGTCTCGCGCCTTCTCGCTGTTGTTGAGCATCGGCATCATCGACACGGCGACGCGCATGGGATTTCTGACCTTCCTCCCCTTCCTGCTCGAAGCGAAGGGCGCGGACCTCACGACCATCGGATTCGCGCTCTCGCTGGTCTTCATCGGCGGCGCGGCGGGAAAGCTCGTCTGCGGCTTCCTGGGCGGGCGGATCGGCGTCGTCGGCACCGTGCTGGCGACGGAGGGTCTCACC
>Ga0209062_1004670_pt1 | contig 14017 bp, 10 predicted proteins | sample Coa_R2_2_FD_187158 | JGI IMG/M metagenome (GOLD analysis project Ga0209062, IMG submission 187158) | Surface soil microbial communities from Centralia Pennsylvania, which are recovering from an underground coalmine fire - Coalmine... | ecosystem: Environmental > Terrestrial > Soil > Unclassified... | reverse complement strand
TGGCTGCCGGAACCCCTGGTGGCTGCGCAGGGGAGCAATCCGATGGGACTGATCCGCGTGGACGAAACGCTTTCCATGGCGTTCCTGGTTTTGCTCGAGCGGCTTACACCGATAGAGCGGGCCGTCTTTCTTCTTCGCGAGGTATTCGAGTACGACTATCCCGAAATCGCCGAAATACTCGATCAGAGCGCAACGAATTGCCGGCAGATTCTGCGCCGCGCCCGTCAGCACATGGCGCAGATGCGCCCGCGCTTCGAAGCGCCCGCCAAGAAGCAAAACGAACTGCTCGATGAATTCCTGCGCGCGGCCGGCAGCGGCGATCTCGACGGCCTGATCGGCCTGCTGGCCAAAGACGTTGTGCTTCACACCGACGGCGGCGGCAAAGGCCGTGCCGTACCCAATCTTATCCATGGGCCATCGAACGTTGCGCGCGCCATTGTCCTGGGCCGCGAAAAGTTCCCTGCGAAGGGCAACGTGGAGACCCGCATTGTGTCCGTCAACGGCGCGCCGGGCGTCGTGAGTGATCTGAACGGCAAGCCCTCATTCGTACTCGCGATGGATACGAACGAGGAACACATTCACGCGATTTACTTCATCACGAACCCGGACAAGCTCTCACGCATTACCAATCTTCTTCTGGACAAGAACCGTGAGGGATGCCAGTTCACACCGGTTCCGGAGTGAGCCTGTTCCACGCCAAGATAAGCGAAAAACCGCCGATTTCGGCGGTTTTCCTTGACGAGACTCAGTTTCCGCCGCCCCGTCCTCCGCGGCCGCCACGGCCTCCCGCCGGCTGCGGTTCGGGCAGATCGAGGCGCGGCAGCTTCTCCGGCCGCGTCGCCGCGTTGTACAGGAAAGCCGCCTCGATGATCGCGATCTGCTTCATGTCCGCCGGCTGGATGCGGTCGTAGACGTCCATATTCGAGTGGTGCGTCCGCGTATCGTAATCCATCGGGTCCTGGATGAACTGGAAGCCCGGCAGGCCTACCGCCGCGAACGAAAGATGGTCCGTGCCGCCGGTGTTGCGGATCGTGATCTCGCCTTCGGTCAGGTCCTTCACGGCCTTGAACCACTGCTCGAAGATCGGCCGCATCATCTCGTTGCCCTGCAGGTAAACGCCGCGGATGCGGCCCGTGCCGTTATCGACGTTGAAGTACCCGGAGAGATTCGCGTGCTCGGCCGTGGGCTTCATCACCGCGGGATCGGCGAAATGCTCCTTGACGTATGCGCGCGAGCCGAGCAGCCCTTCCTCCTCGCCGCCCCATAGCGCCACCCGCACCGTGCGGTCCATTTTCAGATTGAGCGCCTTGAGGATGCGCACCGCTTCCATCGCTGCGGCGCTGCCGGCGGCGTTGTCCGTCGCGCCCGTGCCGTAGTGCCAGGAATCGAAGTGCCCGCCCACCATCACCACTTCGTTCGGCTTGGTCGTGCCGGGAATTTCGCCGATCACGTTGAACGATTCGGTGTTGTCATCGAACTGCGTCTTGATATCGAACATCAGCTTCACCGGCACCTTGTGCTGCAGGAGGCGCGCGATGCGGTTGTAGTGCTCGGCCGTAATCGAGACCGCGGGCGTGTTGGTCTTGTCCATGCGATTCTGCGCGCCGCCGCCGAAGAGCGTGCCGCTCTGGCCGCGCTCGGACGCGGTCAAGGTCGCCACGACCTTTTCATCCTTCCAGAACGTGCGCATCTTCTCCTGGAATTCGCGCCGCTGCTCCGGCGTCATGTCGGCCATCGGGCCGCCGCGCCCGCCGAATGCGCCGCGTCCGCCGCGGCCGGCTCCGGCCGGGATGAGCTCGGTCGCGAGCTCGGTAAGCTCCTCGGCGGTGTAGCGGCGAGCCAAAGGAGTGGCCGGGAACGGCAGCTCCGGCGGCGGCACCGTGAGCACGATTTTGCCCCCTAGCTTGCCGTGCCATTTCTCCATGTCGGCCGGGCTCTGGATCGTCGCCAGCACGGCTTCCGCGGTTACCGGTCCGTTGGTGCCGCCGGTCCAGGCCACCGGAACGCCGATCAGCGACATGTACGTGGGCTCCACCATTGCGCCGTTGTAATGCAGCACCTGCCAGCCCGGAATCGGGTTATCCTGCGGCGTCGCCCACTTCTCCAGGTGGACATTGCTCAGCCCCCATTCCTTGAGCTGCCCGACGGCCCAATCGCCCGCGGCGCGGAACTGCGGCGAATTGGTCAACCGCGGGCCGTAACGGTCCGTGAGGTTGTACATGATGTCCATGACTTTGGAGCCGTTGCCCAACTCCTCCGCCTTGATCTTGTGGATGACGTTCAGATCCACCCGTTCCTGCGCCCCTGCGAGCAGCGATACGAGCAGGACCAGCAAACTGAGGGCGATGCTTTTTCGGGACATGGTTGTATGAATATATCACGGCGCCCGCGGCACGCCGGGCCTATGCCGGAGGCCGCCGACCCAGGCCGCTGATCAACGCCGATGAACGCAGATAAGCGTTTCGGCGTTGATCGGCGGCCAAATCCATTCCGCAACCTGCTATCGCCCCGCGAGCGCCGCCTGCACCTTCTTCGGCAGCTTCGCGCGGACTTGCTCGTAGGCTCGGCGAAGGTAATTGCGGATCTCCCGCGCGGTCATGGCCCCCTCATCCTCCAGCGCGACCCACTGCGCGCGGGCGAGGTACGGTGCCGGAATAATACCGGGGCGCTCGGTCAGCTCGGCGAAGTCCTCCGCGCTGCATTTGAACGAGAGGCAAACCCGCGCCGGCTCGAGCGGCGCGACGGCGTACATCTTGCCTCCGACCTTGAACACCAGATCGATCTGCCACTGCACCTGCTCGGTAGTGCCGGGCAGCGGCAGGCAGATGCGGCGGAGAAATTCGACATCGGGCATGCGCCCCCTTTCCTATTGGGCGACCTTGATCGCCACCACGCCGTGCGAAGGCACCTCGGCGGAGTACGAACCGGCAATGGAGCCGAGATCCTCGTGCTTCCAGAGATCGCGTACCGGGTGCGAGCCGCTGATCCCGATGTCGCTCCACTTCGCGGTCACGCGGGCGGCAGCCGGCCCGCGGTTAAACAGGCCCACGGCATACGCGCCATCGGCCAGTGGCTTGGCCCAGACTTCCAGGTCGCCATCCTTCGCCACGCGCACGCCCTGTCGGCCGAGCCGGTCCTGATCGACGGCAATCAGCTCCTTATTCATGAGAATCGCGGCGATCGAAGGCGACATGCTACGAATATCGTTGCCGGCCAGCAGCGGCGCCGCCAGGATGCACCACAGGGTCATGTGGGTCTGGTATTCGGTGTCGGTCATGTGGCCGTTGCCGATTTCGAGCATGTCGGGATCGTTCCAGTGCCCCGGATAGGCGTATTTCTCGCGGCCGGGCTGCAGGTCGAAGCCGATGTGCGACATCGACTGCCAGTCATCGCGGATATCGCCGGTGGTGCGCCAGAGATTGCCGCCCACGCGCTCGCCCCATTCGCCGACATCGAGATTGCCGTACTGGCAGAGGCTGTAGACGATCGGCCGACCGGAACGGAGCAGCGCCAGCCCCATCTTGGCGTAAGCGGCGGCCATGGTGGCCTGGTTGTTCTCGTAGACTTGCGCGGCGCTGCACCAATCGTACTTGAGATAGTCGATGCCCCAGGCCGCGTAGGTCTTCGCGTCCTGCTCCTCGTGCTGATAGCTGCCCAGATAGCCCGCACAGGTCTTCGGCCCCGGCGACGAGTAAATGCCGAGTTTCAGACCCTTGCTGTGGATGTAATCCGCCAGCTTCTTCATGTCCGGGAACTTGTTATTCGTGGTGATATTGCCGTGGGAATCGCGATGCGCGCCTTCCCAGGTGTCGTCGATGTTGACGTAGATGTAGCCGGCATCGCGCATCCCGGAGCTGACGATCGCGTCGGCCATCTCCCGCACCATGGCATCGGTGACCTGCCCCGCAAACTTGTTCCAGCTATTCCAGCCCATCGGCGGGGTGCGGGCCAGCTCGGTGCGGACCGGCTCCGGCATTGGGAGCGACACGCGCGGCGCGGGCTCCGGCGGCGGTCCGGGGAACTTGCTCGAGACGCGCGACAGCTCGAAGACCTGCGGCGGGCGCGGCGGCGCCTGCTGGCCCCGGCCGCCCGCACGGCCGCCGAATGTCATCTGCGGCATGGTCAGCGTCATCTTTGTGCCGGAAATTTCGGCGGTATAAGTTACGTGCATCATCTGGCCGCCGCGGCCGGCGCGCTCGGCTTCGAGCGTCAGCTTGCCGTTTTCGAGCTTGCCGGAAGTAATCCGATCGTTGCTGCGCGGCCCTTCGACGTAGCCGGTGATCGAGCCGCCGGCCGCCTGTTCGAGCGCGACCGTGATCTCGATGCCGTTATCGTACCGGGACGCCGAACCGGTCCATTTACCCGTGACGTTCTGCGCGTGGGCGGCCAGGGGCAATAGAGCCGATGCCGCAAAGTAGAGCCATCTCATCGTCAGTTCAGACCTCCAGTTTCCAGGGAGAACGGTAGTTTGCTTTCAGGTACTGCTTCATTTCCTGCTGCTTGACGGTGAACGCCCGCTCGTCCCAGTCGAGCGCGACGCCGTGGCGCAGCGCAAGATTGGCGAGCAGGCACGTCGTGTTGCTGCGGACGCAGGTTTCGATGTCGCTCACCGGCTTTTGGCGCGTGCGCACGCATTCGACAAAATTGCGCCAGTGGGGTTCGTTCATCGTCGCGAGTTCCCGGCTGGTTTCGGCGACCGGTTCCTTGCCCTTCGCGTTGGGGAAGATCCAGTATCCGCCGCGGTTCACCATCAGGGTGGCTTCCGTGCCGTGGAAGGATGTCCCGTAACCCGCGTTGTACATCGGGAAATTGTTGGCCGTGCGGCTTTCGTAGGAGCCGACGAACGAGGGATAGCGGAAGGTGGCCAGCATCGTGTCGGGCGTCTCTGTGTTGTCGTGAACGTAGAACTTGCCGCCCTGCGCGGTGATCGAGACCGGCATCGCTTCGTCGAAGGCGAACTGCACGATATCGAGCAGGTGAACGCCCCAATCCGTCATCGCGCCGCCCGCGTAATCCCAGAAATAGCGGAACGTCGACCAGCGGTCCGGAGCGACGCCCCAGCGATTGGCGTTGAACCGGCGCTCCGGCGCGGGGCCAAGCCAGAGGTCCCAATCGAGGCCCGCAGGCGGATCGGAATCCGGCGGATTGCCGTAGCCTTCCGGCTTCGAAAGGCTGGACTGGAAGGTGCGGCAGAAGGTGATCTCGCCCAGGTCGCCGCGCTTGACGATCTCGCGCGCCTTGCGGAAGAAGCCGCCCGAACGCTGCATCGTGCCGGCCTGCATGACGCGCCCGTATTTGCGGGCGGCCTCGATCATTTTGACGCCCTCTTCGACATAGACGCAGGCGGGCTTTTCCACCCAAACGTCCTTGCCGGCTTTGCACGCTTCGATGGCGATGTAGGCGTGCCAGTGGTCCGGCGTGGCGATGGAAACGGCGTCGATCGATTTATCCGCCAGGATCTCTCGGAAATCGTGGACGGCCTTTACGCCGTCGAAGCCGAGCTTGCGCGCCTGCGACTGGGCGCGCTCGAGGTGGGGCTGGTAGACGTCGCAGACGGCGGCAATCTGCACGCCCGGAGTCTTGCCGGCAAATCCGACATTGCTCGACCCCATGCGTCCCACGCCGATAAAGGCGACGCTGATTTTGTCGTTGGCGCCGCGGAGGCTGCCGGGATGAAGCGACGCGGCAAGCGCCGCGCCGCCGGCGGTCTTGAGAAACTGGCGGCGGGCGGTTGCGGTTTCGGCCATGCAGACTGTTGTATCAGGTTTGCAAGAGGGGTGGAGCGGCGAGCGGCGGTTTTGATATGGTGAAGTTATGCGGTACCCGACGCGCGAAGAGATTCTCGAGCTTAGCCCGGAAGACCGCCTGCGCCTGATCGACGACCTGTGGGATACCCTCGAAGGCGAGGCCGACGCGCTGCCCGTGAGCGAGGAGCATAAGCGCATTCTTGACGACCGCTTGGACGCCCTCCGACGAGATCCCGAGTCCTGCTCGGACTGGGAAGAAGCGAAAAGGCGGATTCTGGGCGATTGAGTCTGAGCCGAATCCGTCTTCTTCCACAGGCTGAAGCGGACATCAAGGCTGCCCGCCGATGGTATGACAGTGAGCGCCCCGGACTAGGCGAAGAGTTTGTGGAAGCTGTGGAAGAGTGTTTCCGCCGCGTTGCGAGCCGCCCCACCGCGTTCCCGCTGGTCTACAAAACAGCCCGCAAGGCGTTGGTGAACCGGTTTCCCTACTGCGTTTACTTCGTCGCCGATGGTTCTCGATCGAATGTTGTTGCCGTGTTGCACGGCAAACGTGCCCCTGCAATCTGGCAGAAACGACTGTAGAGCGGCCCGGTCAGCACCCGCACGAGACGCCGGATTTGCCGAGTGAATCGCCGCGTCCGAACCGTCGGTGGCTTGTGGCTATAATCCTTAGAAGTCCTATGAAATCCGCCGCTCTCGCTCTCCTCGCCTGCGCGTTCGCCGCATCCGCCACGCCGCCCTCGCCCGAACAGTATTTCGGTTTCCGCATCGGCACCGACAAGAAACTGGTGCGCTGGGACAAGATCGTCGAATACATGCAGAAGGTCGCGGGCGAATCGGACCGCGTCCGCTTCCGCAATCTCGGGCCGACCACGATGGGCAATCCCTTCATCATGCTGGAAATCAGCTCGGCGGAGAACCTCAAGAATCTCGACCGCTACAAGGCGCTGGAGCGGAAGCTCTACTTCCAGGGCGGCGCGCCCACCGATCCGGAGCGCGACGAAATTTTCCGCTCCGGCAAGTCGGTCGTGTTCATCACGAACAACATTCATTCGACGGAAATCGGCGCGTCGCAGATGGTGCTGGAGCTGGTCTATCGCCTCGCGACGGAGGACTCGCCGGCTATCGGGAAAATCCTCGATAACGATATCTTCCTGCTGGTGCCCTCGCTCAATCCGGACGGGCAGATCATGGTGACGGACTGGTACAACAAAGTCGTCGACACGCCGTTCGAAGCCACGCCGCTGCCGGAGCTTTACCACCACTACACGGGCCACGACAACAACCGCGACATGTACCTCTTCTCGCAGCGCGAGAGCCGCATGGCGGCCGAGGTCCTCTGGCACGAATGGTTCCCGGCGATCTGGCTCGACGAGCACCAGCAGGGCATGAGCGGCCCGCGCATCTTCACGATGCCGGCGACCGATCCGATCAATCCCAATGTGGACCCGCTCATCTACCGGCTCAACGCGGTGTTCGGGCAATCGCAGGCGGCGGCGCTCGAAGCCGAAGGCAAGACCGGCATCATTTTCAACGCGACCTACACGAATTTCTGGCAGGGCGCGATGGCGTGGGCCGGCTGGTGGCATAACCAGGTGGGCCTGCTGACGGAAGTCGCAAGCGCGCGCATTGCCACGCCGGTGGTGCAGCAGATGGCCGATTCGGCGCGGGCGGCCGCGGCCACGCCTTCGGGCGGCAGCGGACGCGGCGCGGCAACGGGTCCGGCGAATGCGCCGTCGGAATTCGAATCCGAGCGGCGGCGCGCCTTCGAGCATCCCAACGATCCGCTGCCGCCGCCGCGCGATATCACGCCGCGTACCGAGTATCCGCGGCCCTGGCTGGGCGGCAAGTGGACGTTGCGGGACATCGTGGATTACGAGCTGACCGCCACCTTCGCGCTCCTCGACGCCGCTGCCGACCGCCGCGAAGCGCTGCTGCGCGAGATCTACGACGTGAACCGGCGGACCATCGAGGCGGGCAAGAACGGATCGATCGGCGAGGGCAAGGAGAAAGCCTACGCGGTGCTGATCCCGTTTTCCAGCCAGCACGACCCCAACGAAGCGATCGACCTCATCGATAAGCTCATGATCGCGGGCGTGGAAGTCTATCGGGCGAAGGCCGAGTTCGAGCAGGACGGCAGGAAATACCCTGCGGGCACATTCGTAATCCCGTTCAATCAGGTGTTCGGACGCTATGCCAAAGACCTGCTGGAGAAGCAGACGTATCCCGAGGTGCGGCGCGCGCCCGGCGCTCCGGCAGAGGCGCCGTACGATGTTTCGGCGTGGTCGCTCGGGATGCAGTTCGGAGTGAAGACGGAATTCGCGAAAACGGCGCTCCCGGCGGGCCTGGCCATGGATCGGGTGACTTCGAAGCCGAAGTACACGCTGGCGGCGGTGAATTCCGGCGGAACGTGGCGATTTCCCTATAATGGCGCGCAGAGCGCGCTGGTGGTGAACCGCCTGTTGAAGGCGGGCGCCAAGGTGAGCCTCACGAAACCGGAAGCCGGCGGCGTGCCGTACGCCGTCGCGTTGGCGCGGCCGGATGTCTGGCGGCAGGCGGTGGACGGCTTCGACGTGGCGGCGCCGGCGCAGACGCCCGCTCCGCAGATCGCCACCGCCCTCAACCGCCCCCGCATCGCCATCTACCAGTCCTACGATCCCTCCATGGACGAAGGCTGGACGCGCTACATCCTCGACCAGTATGGCTTCGAATACACCGGCATCCATAACCCGGATGTGAAGAAAGGCGGCCTGCGCCAGCGCTTCGACGCCATCATCCTCCCCGATCAGCGGGTCAACGCCATCCTGGAAGGCAACGGCGACTACGAGACGATCCTGCCGGAATACCGCGGCGGCATCGGCGATGAAGGACTCGCGGCGCTGCGCGATTTCGTGGCGCAGGGCGGAACGCTCGTCGCGCTCGGCGAGGCCAGCAATCTCGTGATCGAAAAGATGCCGGTGGGCATCAAGGATCTGAAGCACTCGACGACGCGCGACCAGCATTTCGCGCCCGGCACAATCGTAAACCTGCAGGTGGATACGACGCATCCGGTGGGCTGGGGCGCGGCGCCGGAGACCTGGGGCTTCTACATCAATTCCCCGTTTTTCCAGCTCACCGAAGGCTTCGCCTCGCAGAAGGTGAGCGTGGTCGCGCGGTATCCCAATACGGGCGTGAATGCTTCCGGCTGGCTGCGCGGCGAAGACCTGATGTACGGCCGGGCGGCCGTGGTCGCGATCGAGATGAACCCGGGCAAAATTGTGCTGTTCGGCATCCGCCCGCAGCACCGCGCGCAAACGCACGCGACGCTGCCGCTGCTGTTCGACGCGCTGTACTGGTCGGCGGAGGGGGATGTGCGGGTGCAGTAGCCCCAACCTCTATACTGGCCGTAGGGGGCGATCATGACTTCCAATACCGCGCCGCCGCACACCCCTCCCATGCCCGTATGGCGGCAGGTGCTGAACTCCACCGCGATGACGGCGCTCTGGGTGGGCTTGATGCTGCTCGGCGCGGGACGCCTCGATTGGACGCGCGGCTGGATCGCGATCGGCCTGGCCCTCGCCGTTTTCGGCGCCATCGCCGTCGCGGTCCGCCGCTTCAATCCCGGCCTGATGACCGCTCGCGCCCGGTGGCGGCGCTCGGATACGAAATCCTTCGATAAGTGGATCGTGCCACCGATGATGGCGCTCGGCTTCGTCCAGTATGCGGTCGCAGGCCGGGAAGCCGGATGCGCCGGTTGCGAGTCCCTGGCGTTCGCGTGGCTTTATCCTGGCGCGGCGCTGTATGTCGCGGGCGGGCTGATCGTCGGCTGGGCCATGGCCGTCAACCGCCACGCGGAAACCACCGTTCGCATCCAGACCGACCGCGGCCACACGGTCGTCACCCGCGGCCCTTACCGCTTCGTGCGCCATCCCATGTACAGCGGCGCCATTCTCCTGTATCTCGGAATACCGCTGGTCGTGGGAGCGCTCGGCTGGACCGCCGTCATCTCCGCGGTCATCATCGCCCTCATGATCCTGCGCACCGCGCTCGAAGATCGCACGCTGCGCCGCGAACTGGCCGGATACGAACACTACACGACACTCACACCGTACCGCCTCGTGCCCGGATTGTGGTAACCAGTGGTCATGGAGTGCGCGCACGTCGGCCAGATTCGCGAGGTGACGCCGCACACGAAAGGCTGCGAGGAATGCCTCAAGACCGGCGACCGCTGGGTGCATCTGCGGCTGTGCATGATCTGCGGGCACGTGGGCTGCTGCGACTCCTCGCCGAACCGCCACGCCACTAAGCATTTCCATTCCACGCACCACCCCATCGTCAAATCGTTCGAGCCCGGCGAGAAGTGGGGGTGGTGCTACATCGACGAGGTGGAACTTGACTTTGACTGACTGGCCGGCTTTGCCGTTCCGCGAATGGGAGGCCACCTGCGACACGCTGCACATGTGTACGCAAATCGTCGGGAAGACCCGCATGGCGCTCGCGCCACATCTGAACCACTGGTGGCACGTCACTCTCTACGTGACGCCGCGCGGCCTGACGACCTCCGCGATTCCCCTGCCCCACGGCAATTTCGACGCCGAGTTCGATTTCATCCGGCATCGTCTGGCCATCCGCACCAGCGGCGGCGAGGAGCGCGAAATCGGGCTCTACGCGCGCCCGGTGGCGGACTTCTACCGCGAATACATGTCCACCCTGCACAGCCTCGGCATCGAGGCCGGGATCGACACGGCGCCGGCCGAATTCGACGACACCACCCCCTACGAGGAGGACCGCCATCATGCCTCGTACGACACCAGCGCCGTCGAACGCTTCCACCGGATTCTGGTCAGCACGAATCACGTGTTCCAGCGCTTCCGCGCGCGCTTCCTCGGCAAGTCGAGCCCGGTGCACTTCTTCTGGGGCTCGTTCGATCTCGCGGTGACCCGCTTCAGCGGCCGGGAGGCAAAGCTGCCGGAGAATGCGGACCACACCATGCGCGAGGCCTATTCCCACGAGTGCATGAGCTGCGGCTTCTGGCCCGGCGACCGGCGTTATCCCGAGCCCGCCTTCTACGCCTATCACATGCCGGCGCCCCAGGGATTCGAGGATGCCCGCGTGAGTTCCGGCGGGTGGAACAAGCAGCTCGGCGAATTCATCCTTCCCTACCGCGAAATCAGCGGGTCGCAATCGCCGGAAACGCTGCTGCTCGGCTTCTGCCAGAGCGCTTACGAAGCCGCGGCGACGCTCGCCGGATGGAATCGCGATTGCCTCGAGTGCGGCCGCACGCGAACGGCGTAGCGCGCTACCAGATCCCCGGCACGAGCCCTTTCACTTTACGCCGGTACTGCTTGTATTCCTCACCGAGCTGCTCGATCATCAGCCGCTCTTCCAGCATCGATTTTCGCTTCCATTCGACCGTGAGCAGCAGGAACCCGAGCGTGCCACCGAGCTCGCCGTGCTCCAACGCAAGCCCGAACGCCGCCAACACCAGGCCAGAGTAGATCGGATGCCGCACCCAGGCGTACGGCCCGCTGCGCACCAGTGCGTGCCCTTCCTTCAGCGTGACCGTGCCGCTCCAGTTGCGGCCGATGTGCAGCCGCGCCCAGATCGCGAACGCGATGCCGGCGATTTGCAGCAGACCGCCCACATCCTCGATCCATCCGCTGTCCGGCACGAGCCGGTACGCGAGCGCTCCGCGCCGCAGGCCCGGCGCGAGGAGCAGATCGAACGCCGCCGCCAGCACGAGCACGTGAACGATCAGATCCGTGCGAGCCATGCCGCGTACCGTCCGTTTGTTGCGGAAAGCGCCTGCTACCCACACCACGACCATCAGCAGCCAGGCCAATCTGGCGGCCGTGCTCATTCGGCCAGCACCAGCCCCGAAGGCAGCTCTTCGCCGAAGATCCGCCCGAGCGCCATCTCGTCCTCTTCCTCGCCTTCGAAGATCGAAAGCAGCCGCGGGGCGTTCGGCAGCGCCTGAAGGCGCGCCCGCACGGCGTCGCGGGTTGCAACGGGCAGATCGCGCGTGGGGTCGCCGGTCTGCCGCGCCATCGCGGCCAGCGCTTCGCCCGCCGCCGGCACTTTCAGCAGCGCCTCCACCCACCGTGTCACGGTCGCCGGCGGAACCACGAGGTTGATCGGCCCATAGAACAGCTTGCGCGCGCCGAGCCGCGACAGGCACCAAAGTTCGCTCTCTTTGTAATCGCCAGCGCGCACGCGCTTGATGAGCGCTTCGCCGAGCTCCGTCTTGGTGCCGATGGGCAGCAGCTCGAGGCTCGACGCGGTGCGCCACATCTCGCGCAGCAGCGCCGGATTGATGCGCTGCGGCTTCTTGCTGCCGCGCGGCAACAGGTGCCCCGAGAGCCGCTGGTAGATATCGGTCTGCTGGTTGCGGTTCAGCCCGCCGGCCACCCGTCCCCAGAAGATCCACCAGTCGATCTCCGCCTGTACCTGGTTTCCGTAAGTCAGCCCGGACGAATAAATGCGCCGCGCCTGCTCGATGCGGAAATCGTCGCCGGGATAGCCGAAGCCGGGGCGCAGGCAGAAGCCCGCCAGGTTCAGCCAGCGGATCTCGTACGCCGGGCTCTTCTTGCGCCCGTCCGCCGCGGCGAGGAACGCATCGGCCAGTTGCCGGATCGCCGAAAGCGGCCACGAATTCCGGCCGAGCCCCATGGTCTGCTCCAGCTTCGCCGGCAATTCCTCCGGCGTCACCGGCGACTTCGCCGTCGTCGAAAACACCGCGGCCACGAGCGCCAGGGATGCCTCCAGCGCCTGCTCGCTCACCACCGCCGCGGCGCGCTTTTCGACGGCGCGCGTGTCCGCCGCCGCTTTGCGCAGCTCGAACTGCAGCCGCCAGCGATTGTCGCTGATTTTCGATTCGCACCACGATTCGAGCGTGCCGATCTCCGTCAGCCGCGCGCCCAGCTTCACCGGGATCAGCCGCTCCTCTGCCTTTTTGCCGAAGCGGATCACCGCGTGCAGCGGCGCGTGCCGGTGCAGCCCGGCATCGTCCGCGGCGAATTCGACCACATCGCCCAGCTTGTCCTCGGTGCGCGTCAGCGAACTGTACAGCCGGAACGAGACCGGACGGTTGGCCACGAGCTGCAAGCCCTCCTGATCGATTTCGACCGCCGCGCCCTCCTCGGCGCCGCGCGGCACCAGCGTCACCGCCGGGAATTTGCCGTCGCGCGGTTCGCCGAGACCGACGTAATACGTCCGTGGCAGGCCGCCCCGCACCAGCACGCCCGAGCCCGTCGAGCGCACGTACGAGTAATACGCCGCGCCGCGTGCCACCGCCAGATCGAGATCGATATTTTCGAGGATCTCCGGCCGCCGCCCGTACCACTGCCCCACCACATCCGCCACGCGTTCCCGCAGAATCTCCGGGATGAAGAAACCGCCGTTGAACAGGATGGCGTCGGGCGCCTGCCCGGTGGGCTCCAGAAAGGCGTTGAGGTGCCGCGTGATCGCGGGATCGGAGACATACGGCAGCCCCAGCTCGCGGAACAGGCTGCGCTTCTCCTCCTTCGGCCCTTCCCCACGCGCCGTGAACGGCAGGAAGCCCTCGAGCGCCAGCTCCAGCGCCTCCTCGCGCAGAATTTCCGTTTTGAGCGACTTGCCGATCAGCGCCGTTCCGCCGCCGAGCACGGTGATTTCCACCGATTTCAGATTCGGATCGTTCAGCATCCGCTCCTTGGCCGCGGAACATTGCCGCCGCAGGCCGCTGCGTTGCCGCACGGAAAGCGACGCGCCCAGCTTGGTCTCGGCCAGCCACGCCAGCGTCAGGTCAAGATTATCGCCGCCCAGCAGCAGGTGCTTGCCGACCGCGGTGCGCGTGAAATTCACCAGGTCGCCTTCGCGCGAAACACGGATCAGGCTGAAATCGCTCGTGCCGCCGCCCACGTCGCAGACCAGCACGATCTGTCCGTCGAACAGCTTCTTGCGCGATTGCGAGAGGTTATTGGCGATCCAGGAATAGAACGCCGCGGCGGGCTCTTCGAGCAGCGTGAGCCGTTCGAGCCCGGCATCCCGCGCCGCCATGACGGTGAGCTCGCGCGCCTCTTCGTCGAACGAGGCCGGAACGGTGAGGACGATTTCCTGCTCGGCCAGCGGCGGACGCCCCGAACGGTCCCATTCCTCGCGGAACTTGGCCAGGAACCGCGCCGAGACCTCGACCGGCGAAAGCACGCGGCCGGTCTCCGGCGAATCCCACGGCAGGATCTTCGCCGTGCGGTCTACATCCGGATTCGAGAGCCATGATTTCGCCGAGTGCACCAGCCGCGTCGGCACCAGCG
>Ga0209062_1004669_pt1 | contig 14022 bp, 13 predicted proteins | sample Coa_R2_2_FD_187158 | JGI IMG/M metagenome (GOLD analysis project Ga0209062, IMG submission 187158) | Surface soil microbial communities from Centralia Pennsylvania, which are recovering from an underground coalmine fire - Coalmine... | ecosystem: Environmental > Terrestrial > Soil > Unclassified... | reverse complement strand
TCTCCGCGCATTCCGGCGTGGTTCAACTAACCGAAGGAACCGTCGAGCTGGATGGCCAGGCGATTCAGTCGCCCGCGAAGTTCGGACAATTCCAGGACGTCAAGGACGGCCAAACTCTGACGACCACGGATGGCGATGCCGAAGTTCTGCTGACACCGGGTGTTTTTCTGCGGCTGGCGGAAAACAGCTCCTTCAGGATGGTTTCCAATAATCTGGCCGATACGCGCGTGGAGGTATTATCGGGAACGGCGATGCTCCAGGTGGGCGAGCTGCTTCCGGACAATGCCATCACGGTGCTGTTCCACAACTCCGATGTCGAGTTGAAAAAGCGAGGCTTGTACCGCTTCGATTCCGATCCGGCGGCGCGGCTTCGGGTGTACGAAGGCGAGGCCAGGATCGCCTCGGGCGACAAGAAGCCGGTGGAAGCTAAAAAAGGCCACGAAGTCGTCTTCGACAGCGACAAACTGGAAGCCAGGAATTTCGACACAAAGGAAACGGACGCCTTCTATCGCTGGAACGAGCGGCGCGATGAGTATATCGCGCAGGCCAATATCACCTCCGCGCGCAGCGCGGGCACCTCCGGCAGCGGACTGTATTCAAGCGGCGCCTATAGCAGCTATGGCCCCGGAGCGGGAACCTGGGCATGGAATCCATGGTTCGGAATGTTCACGTTTATGCCGTACACCGGAATGTACTATAGCCCGTTCGGTTTCGGCTACTACAGCCCGTACACCGTCGGATATTTGTACATGCCCGGCTCGCCTTATTATTACGGCGGCGTTCCGGCAAGCTACGGCGGAGTAACGCGCAGCGGATTAATTGGTTCAGGCGCGCGGGCCGGCATCGGCGGCGCCGGAGTTCGCGGCGCGGGTGGAATGCGCGGCGTAGGTCCGAGCGGTGGCGGAATCGCCAATTCCGGAAGCGGTGGCGCGGCGGCAGTAGGTGCGGGCGGCGGACATGCCGGCGGATTCGGCGGCGGTATCTCGGGCGGCGGCGGGCATGCCGGCGGCGCGGGCGGCCGCCACTAGCGGTCAACCAAGTAGCACTGAAGCAAAGCAGTAAAATTCCCGGGCTGGTCTTGTTCGGCGCGGCCTTCGGCTTTGTGGAGGCCGCCGTCGTAATCTATCTCCGTACCATCGCCGAACCAATCCGAGTGGCGGCGGGTTTTCCGCGTGACTCCATCTTTCCCCTGGCGCCAGCCAGCGCACTTGGCCCCTTTTTGTTGCTCGGGAAAATTGAGCTGGCGCGCGAAGCGGCGACGATCCTGATGCTCGGTGGCGTGGCCTGGGCAGCGGCGAGAAATTTTCCATCCAGGCTGGCGGCATTTTCGCTGATCTTCGGCGTCTGGGATCTGACGTTTTACCTCTGGCTGAAAGTTTTAATCGGTTGGCCTGCCTCGCTTGGCGCCTGGGATTTGCTCTTTCTTTTGCCGGTACCGTGGGTGGGGCCGGTGATTGCGCCCTCCATTGTCGCGATATCGCTGATCGCCGGCGGCGCGCTCGGATTGGCGCGCGAACCGAAGCGCGTCCCTCGATTGACCTGGGCGCTGCTGGCGATCGGCGCGTCGGTTATCTTCCTGTCGTTCATCTGGGATTGGCGCTACATCCTGGACGGCGGCTTCCCGCGGTACTTTCCCTGGACGATTTTCGGGCTCGGAGAATTGGCGGGCATCGCCGGACTGGCCACCGCGCTGCGGGCGGAGAACGGGCAAGATCCCGAATCAGAAGCCGCGACAGCCGAACGTGAAGTCCGGGTTGACTCCGAAAGCCGGTCATAATCCAGCTCGATTCTCCAATCCGATCTTCAATATCTTAGTGCGATGATAGAAGATTTTATGATATTATTTGTGTAACCAACGCCAGAGACCTTACGTCTCTTGCGGTGACTCAAAAAATTTCTTTGTCGGCATCGCCCGGCGTGCTCTAAAAGGAGAACTTGGGGAAATGCGTGCGAAGAATTTACTGCGTCACTCTTTTCTTGCTGTTTTATCGATTGCCTTCAGCTTTGCCGCTCGCGCACAAGATTTCGGAGCATCTACCTCCACCGACGGCAAAGGATCGGTCGAGAGCCGGTCTGTTGTTCACGTCCCGAACCGTCCTTCGACGCCGCTGTTTCAAGGGGAACAGGGAAAACAGAGGACCGAATTCCATTTCGATCCTGCCACTCAGACCGTGACCATCAAGATGGTGGTACAGGATTCGAACGGCTATTTCATTCCGAACCTCCGCCGCGACAACTTCGCCGTGTTTGAGAACGGGGTTCGCGAGCAAAATGCCACAGTTGAAATCGAACATGCCCCGGTTTCCCTGGCCGTGTTGATGGAATGGGGCGGCAGATACCTGGCGCTAAACAAGGCCTTGAACGATCAAGTTCCACGCGCGGCCCACCAGCTCTTGGACGAGCTCGGACCGCAAGATAAGATCGCTCTGTTCCGTTACGGCGACCGCGTGGATCAGATCGCGGATTTTTCAACGGGGCGCGAGGCGCTAAACGGATTGTTCACGGGCCTCCCCAAACCGGAATTTTCCGAGTTGAATTTCTATGATGCCCTCCTCTCAACCGTGAATTTCATGAAGGGCGTCCCCGGGCGAAAGGCGATCGTCGTCATTTCCTCGGGCGTGGATACCTTCAGCAAGGCAAAATACGAGGATGCGCTCGCCGCGGCGCGCAGCGGCGGCACGCCGATCTACGTAATCGATATCGGGCCTGCTCTGCGCTCTTCCGTCGATTACAGTTCCGCAAAGAGCGGCCCTTACGCTCGCATCGACTGGAAGCGCGCAGAATCGCAACTCCAGGAGCTCGCCCAGGCGTCAGGAGGCCGCCTGTATTCCACCGACTCGACGTTTGACCTCTTGGGCGTGTACGACGATCTTATGGAAAACCTGCGCGTCCGCTATGTCATCACCTACAAGTCCACCAGCAACGGCGGCAGCGATTCGGCGCGGAGCGTCCGCGTCGAGCTGATTGATCCGGCAAGTGGCGGGCCTATAGAGATCGTCGATGCGGATGGAAAACCGGTCCGGTCCCATCTCTCGTTTGAAACCAGCTACGTCCCGGCGGGCGCGGCGATAAGCGTCGCCAAGCAGCGGTGAGAAGGAGGACCCCTGCCATGCGCTTTTCAAGAACGTTTATATTATTGTTTATTTTATTGTTCGTAGTTTTCAGCCCGCACCAGTGGCGGACTTCCACCGTACTTGCGGCGGGGGCGCCGCAGACGCAAACGGCGGCTTCCTCGCTCTCGAACGCAGTGCGGGATTCTTACGCCGACATTGTCGATCGAGTGGCGCCTGCCGTGGTTACCATCCGCTCAGCCCGCCGGGTGCATGCTCCGCAGCAGTTTCCGTTCTTTGACGATCCATTCTTCCGGCAGTTTTTTGGAGATCCTTACCGCAATCGCTCACAGCAGGATCGTCCCCTGATAGAGCACGCTTTGGGTTCTGGCGTCATCGTGAGCGCGGACGGGCACATTTTGACGAATCATCACGTCATTGACGGCGCTGATCAGATTTCGGTGGAGTTAAGCGACCGGCGCTCATTCGACGCCAAGGTGATCGGGTCCGACCCGCCCAGCGATCTTGCGCTTCTGAAAATCAGTGCCAGCGGGCTGCCGCTCTTGCCGCTGGGAGATTCAGATAAGGTCCGCGTCGGCGATGTGTGCCTCGCTGTCGGCAATCCGCTCGGGATTGGCGAAACAGTTACCGCCGGAATCATCAGCGCCAAAGGCCGGGCGACGGGATTGAGCGATGGTAGCTTCGAAGATTTTCTTCAGACGGATGCCGCGATCAATCAAGGAAACTCCGGAGGCGCACTGGTCAATACGCGTGGCGAATTGATTGGGATCAATAGCCAGATCCTTTCGCCCTCTGGCGGAAACATCGGGATCGGATTTGCGATTCCCTCCAACATGGCCCGGAATGTGATGAGCCAGTTGCAAAACGGCGGAAAAGTTCGCCGCGGCAAGCTTGGCGTCGGCATTCAGGAAATCACCTCCGATCTCGCCAAAGGCCTCGGACTGGACAGCGTGCGAGGCGTTTTGGTCAACTCCGTCGATCCCGGCGGCCCGGCGGACCGCGCCGGCGTCCGCGCCGGCGACATCATTACAGCGGTGAACGGCGTTCGAGTGGACGACGCCAATTCGCTGCGGAATCATATCGCTGGCACCGCTCCAGGAACCGAAATCACCCTGACCATCCTACGGGATGGGCGCGAACAGCAGTTGCGGGCGCAGTTGGCCGAGCTTTCCGCTGATACGGAACCCGCTTCCAACAATGGCTCCAACGGCCGCCGTGAACAGCTCGGCATTACGGTCGAACCGCTGACGCCCGAACTGGCGACGCAAATGGGTCTGCGGCGCGATACCCAGGGAGTTGTGGTAACCGATGTCGATCCGTCAGGACCGGCAGCCGAGGCAGGCATCCAACAGGATGATGTCATCCTGGAGGTCAACCATCAGCCGGTGAGGTCGGCGGCGGAGCTGCGCGCGGCTTTGCGGCGTTCCGGATCGCGGCCCGCTCTGTTGCTGGTGAATCGCGATGGCCAAAGTCTGTTTATCGCTGTACGGCCCAGCTAAGGAGGCGCGCCATGTCCGGGATCTCCTCTACAAAACGCAAGCTGGCGCGGAATTTCAAGCGCAACCCTTGGCTTTTCTTTCTGCCCTATTTTTTGGGGGCCCTGATCTTTTTCTTCCTGCCCTATCTGCTGCCTCTGGGCAACTGGTTTCCGGCCCTCACTTCGCGAAATGTCTCATTTACCGAGTTCGTGAACGAGCTGCGCGCGGATCGTCTGGAACGCGTCGAGATAACGCCCAATGAGTTCATCGGCGTCCTTAAGGCGCCGGAAAAACACTCTGGCGGGCAGGTCATCACGGCGACCCGGCTGCCGGGCATCGACGAAACGCCGCTTCTCAAGGAGATGGAGGCCCATCACGTCACCGTGGCCGGGCACATGGATACGTCCCATCCTTTCCTTTCCGGGTTGTTGGCCTGGCTGCCCTTTCTCCTGCTGATTGCGATGAGCGCCTACGGCGCCTGGCGCACCAGGCGGGCCATGGGACCGCTGCAATTCGGCGGAAGCCACGCCAAGATTTACGACCGCTCGAAACAGATGCCGGTGACTTTCGCGGATGTCGCCGGAATCGACGAGGCCAAGGCCGAGTTGCAGGAAATCGTCGATTTCCTTCGTAGTCCGGATCGTTATCGCCGCCTCGGCGGGCGCATCCCAAGAGGCGTGCTGCTCATCGGGCCTCCTGGAACGGGCAAGACGCTGCTGGCGCGAGCCGTCGCGGGCGAGGCGGGAGTGCCGTTTTTTTCGATCTCCGGTTCTGAGTTTGTCGAAATGTTCGTAGGAGTCGGCGCGGCGCGCGTCAGGGAGCTGTTTGAAGAAGCGAAGAAGAAATCCCCCTGCATCGTGTTCATCGACGAATTGGACGCCATCGGTAAATCGCGGAGCTCGGGCCGGGGAATGATTGTGAGTCATGATGAACGGGAGCAGACCTTGAATCAATTGCTGGTGGAGATGGATGGGTTCGACCGGTCGACGAATGTGATCATCATGGCCGCAACGAATACGCCGGAGGTGCTCGATCCGGCGCTGCTGCGTCCCGGGCGTTTCGATCGACAGGTCATCGTCGATCGTCCGGACCTCGAAGGCCGCTTGGCGATCCTGCGCGTGCATGCCAAAACCGTTCAATTGTCCGCCGACGTCGATCTGCGAACGATCGCCGCGCGGACGCCGGGTATGGTCGGAGCCGATCTGGCCAATGTGGTGAATGAGGCCGCGCTGCTGGCGGCCCGGCGCGGCGCGGCCCAGGTTGCGCAATCGGACCTGGAGGCCGCGATCGATCGCGTGATGCTCGGTCTGGAAAAGAAGAGCCGCGTCATGACGCCGGAGGAAAAGCAGCGTGTCGCTTACCACGAAGGGGGTCACGCCCTGGCCGCGCTATCCTTGCCGAATGCCGATCCCGTGCATCGAATATCAATTATTCCTCGCACCATGGGCGCTCTCGGCCATACTCTCCAGTTGCCCACGCAGGAACGGTACCTGATGACCAAGCCGCAGCTTCAGGACCAGATTGCGGTCATGCTAGGTGGACGCGCGGCCGAAGATCTCATTTATCACGGCGTGGTCTCGACCGGCGCGGGAGACGACTTACAGCGCGCCACGGCGCTTGCGCGCCAAATGGTTACGCGGTTCGGAATGAGTGACCGGCTCGGAAATTTGACTTTTGGCGAGCCGATCGAAGCCCGCTATCTCAAAACATGGCTCCCGCGCGAAGATCGTGACTATAGCGAGCGCACCGCCGAAGAAATCGATGCCGAAATCCGGCGAATCATGGATGACTCCTATCAGCGGGTCAAAGAGATATTGCAGCGCCGGCGCGATGTTCTGGAGCAGATCGTGAAGACCCTGATTGCAAAGGAAACGATCGAAGAAGACGATCTGAAAGCGCTGCTCCGTACCGGCCCGCCTGAGCAACTTCCCGAGCCGGTCGCGCATCCGTAATTGCGGAGACACGGGAAAGAAGTGACTCCGGGGCCGCCGGCTTCCGGGCGGCCCACTTGCCAACACGAACATTCTGAGATTTTGCGGTTGAAAGCGGAGGTGAAAATATGTTTGCTGTCTCTCGATCTCTGAAAAAACTTTCTGACTGGGTTGCCGGCGTCTTGAAGCGAATGATACAAACGCCGGATGATTCAATGCTGTTCGCAATGAGAATCGCCCTGGGCGCGGTCATGTTCGCGCATGGCGCTCAAAAGGCGCTTGGCTGGTTCGGCGGCGCCGGATTGCATCCGACTCTGGAATATTTCGGGCGAACGCTCGGAATTCCCATGCCGCTCGCCGTTGTTGCCGTCGCCGCGGAGTTTCTCGGCGGCATTGGTTTGATGCTCGGCCTGTTGGGCCGCATCTGCGCGTTGGGAATTGGAGTAAACATGGCCGTCGCCATGCTGCTGGTTCATCTTCAGAACGGTTTCTTCATGAACTGGTTCGGAACCAAAGCCGGGGAGGGTTTTGAGTACCATCTGCTGGCGCTGGCTCTTGCCGTCCCGCTGGTCATCCGGGGCGCCGGTGCGTTTTCGCTCGACCGGGTACTGGAGCGGAGGTGGATGGGCAGGACGTCGGGCGGCGGGTTGGAGCCGCTCGCGGGTTGGCGGGAAGCGCCCACAACCGGCGCCGCGGTTCACTTCGCCTCTCTGTGGATGAGCGCGGAGTATCGACGGAGGTAAGCCGAATGCGATGGGGCAAAGGCCGAGTGGGATTAGCGCCTTCCGAAGTGGGCGCCCGCTGTCCGGATTGCGGCTCGGAACTGCCGATCATGCGCGAACAGGCGATGCTGCTTGCCGATGGCGATCCGGTGTGGCTGTTTTGCCCGGTGTGCACGCGAATCGTGCGTGGCGAGCGTATCGTTCACACCAATCCGCGCGCGGAAACCTCGCGAGCCCGCGAGGTTTCCGCAATCCATGGCGCGCCAACGCCTGGCTATGCCTGGCGGTAGTGCGGAGTTTTGCAATCGAACGGTGACGGTCCACATCGGCGGCTATGCCAGCTTCGCGTTCAAGTGAATTTCGGTGGCGGCGAGCGCCTTCGAAACCGGGCAGCCTTTCTTGGCCTCGCCCGCGAATTTCTCGAACGTGGCGGCGTCCAGGCCGGGGACGTTGCCGGTGGTGTCGATCTCGATTTTGGTGATGGCGAATCCGCCTTCAACTTTGTCGAGGTGCACGGCGGCGGTGGTGCGAACCGAGGTGGGGACGTGTCCGGCGGCGCTCAAGGCGGCCGAGAGCGCCATCGAAAAGCAGGCGGCGTGCGCGGCGGCGATCAGTTCCTCGGGGTTGGTTTCCCCGCCGCCTTCAAATCGCGAACGGAAACTGTAGGCGCTCGAAAGGGCGCCTGTTTCGGTTTTCACCTGGCCGCTGCCTTCCTTGAGCGAGCCTTTCCATTCTGCTTCCGCGTGACGAATCATGAGATCTCCTATGAGGTTACGTTTTTCACTCCGGCCACAATAAGACGCGTGGGCGAGCGCGGATCATTTCGGAAAATATTTTTCATACCAGGCGATCGAGCGATCGAGAAAATCGACCTGGTGGCGCGGTTCGGAGACGCCGTGGCCCTCGCGCGGATAGCGGACCATGATGGCGGGGACGCCGACGTCGCGCAGGGCGATGTAGTATTGCTCGGCTTCGGCGATAGGAACGTCGGGATCGTTTTCGCCGTGAACCAGCATGGTGGGAGTGTGGGCCTGGGCGACGTGCTTGAGCGCGCTGCGCTCCCATAGGACATCCATCAGATTGCCTTGATGCGGATAAGCGCCCCACTCCATGGCTTCGTACTGGTTGTAATACGTCATGTAGTTGTAGCTGATCAGATTGGTGATGGCGGCGGTGGGGATCGCGGCTTTGAAGATGTTGGTCTGGGTGATCAGCCAGGCGCTTAATTGGCCGCCGTAGCTGGTGCCTTCGATGCCGAGACGATCGCGATCGATCCAGAGATAGCGGCGGATGGCGGCGGAGACTCCGTAGAGAACATCCTGGCCTTCATTGCCGTTCTGATCGCCGAAGACGCCGTCGGCGAAGGCCTGGCCGTAGCCGGTGGAGCCGCGATAGTTGACCATCAGGGTGGCCCAGCCGCGGGAGGAATAGACCTGATTCTTGAAATTGAACGCGGGTCCCTGCTGGCCGTGCGGGCCGCCGTGGATGGTGACGATCAGCGGATATTTGCCGTCGGGGCGGAAATGGGCGGGATAGGTGAGGAAGGCTTCGACGGTCCACTTATTATCGTTGCTCAAGAAGGTGAAGGATTCGACCGGCTCGACGGTTTTGCCGCCGAGAATCTCGCGATTCAGATCGGTTAATTTGCGGGGCGCGCCGCCGGCGGTTTTAAGATACAGCTCGGCGAGGTCGCCGGGAGTGGAGAGAGCGTAGGCGAGGTTATCGCCGGCGACCGACCAGGCGCCGACGCTGGCGCGCTCGGAGATGACGGGCTCGGGCCGGCCGCCGGAGGAGGCGACGCGATAAAGATGCACGTCGCCGCGTTCCTGAACGGTGAAGTAGATGAAGCGGCCGTCGCTGGACCATCCGGGATCGCCCTGGCGATTGTCGATGAGGCCGATGTCGCGGCGATTTGTTCCGTTGGAATCGGCGAGCCAGACGTGGGTGTCTTCCATGGTGGTTTCGCGGTCGGTGAGGCCGCGGCGGGTGGCCTCGTAGGCGATGGATTTTCCGTCGGGCGAGTAGTGCGGGCGGTATTCGGCGCTTTCGGTGGCGGTGAGGCGCCTGATTTCGCCGCTCGAAGGCGAGACGGTGAACATATCGTAGTTGAAGAACTGATCCTCGTCGGGCTCGCGGCTGGAGATGAAGGCGATGTGGGCGCCATCCGGCGACCAGTCGATGGAATGCTCGTAATGATTGCCGGTGGTGAGCTGGCGCGACTGGCCGGAGGCGGCCTCGACGATGAAGATGTGCAGACGCTTGTTGTCGTTGAAGTGGCTGTAGCCTTCGCTGGCGGTAGGCTTGTAGAGATAGCGGGTAATGACGACGGGATCGCCGCGCAGGTCGGGCTCGGGACCGGGCTGCGCAGAGATGAAGGCGATCTGTTTGGAATCGGGCGACCAGGCGATGGTTTTTCCGGAGCCGGGCAGCGGCGCATTGGTGCCGTCCAGCGGCGCGAGATATTTTTTTCCGCCGCCGTCGGCGCGGGCCAGAATCAGGCCCGATTTGCCGTCGGCGCGGCCCGAATAGGCGATCCATTTCGAATCGGGCGACCATTCGGGGTTGCCGCTGGGATCGTCGCCATCGCTCAGGCAGATCGATTTTTGATCGGCAAGGTTCATGATCCAGAGCTGGCCGAAGATGCGGCGCGGGCCATCGTAGCGAAGAATGGTGTAAGCCAGGCGGGAGCCGTCCGGGGAGAGCTGGACGGCGCCGATGGCGCGAAATTTCAAAAGATCGGCGGACTGGAATCCGGCGGCGAAGGAAGCGGCGGCGAAGGCGAACACCAGGGCAACGGTCTGATTCACAATTCGGTGCATTTGATTCACGATATCGTGAAACGTAGAGGCGGGAAAGCTCGCCGGAACGCGGGGTGGTATGAACGCGGTCAAGGCGCGGGCGCCGGCGATTTTCGACCGGATCTATTCGTCGAACAATCGCGCGCGGCTGGAGCGGTGGATCGTGGCGGCGGCGGTGGTCCTGTTTGCGGCGCATCTGGCGTGCATTTTCGCGGCGCGGCATCTGGCGAATCCGCCGGCGCCGGTGAGCGCGGCCGGAAAAAATTTTCTTTCGGCGATTTACACCCCGTTCAGCGTGATCCTGTTCTATGAAGTGCTGGTGCTGATCGCGGCGATCCCGCAATCGGCCACGCGCGGGTTGGAGACCCAGTACGAGATCGTTTCGCTGATCTTTGTTCGCGGATTTTTCAAGGATATTGCATCGCTCGACGTCGGGTCGATTCGCGCGCCGCTGGGGGAACTGTCGCCGGCGCTGGTGGACGCGGGCGCGGGACTGTTGATGTTCTTGCTCGTCGCGCTGTTTGGGCGCGCGGCGGGCGAGGCGCCGGCGTACCAGGCGAGTCCGGCGATGGAGCGATTGATCGCGTGGAAAAAACGGATCGCGCTGGTCCTGACGGTGGTGTTTTTATGGTTCGCGGCGGCGAGCGTGTACCAAGTGGAGTTCGAGATTTTTCATCCGGCGGCGACGGTCGGGGAATCGCGCGCGGGGTTTTACGCCGAGGTGTTCACCGCGATGATTTTCACCGACGTGCTGATTTTATTGCTGTCGCTGCTGGCCTCGGATCGCTATGAAGAGGTGTTTCGCAACGCGGCGTTCGTGATCGCGGCGATATTGATCCGGTTCTCGTTGACGGCGGCGCATCCGCTGGGGGCGATTTTGGGGATCGCGGGGATGCTGTTCGGGATTTTCACGCTGGTGATTTACAATTTTCGGCGGGGAGCGGCGCGGGAGTAAAATTTTTGCAGGGCGGGGCCCTGCGCGAATCCGCTTTCCCTGCATCACGAGGATAGACGCGGCTTATCCCCGGCATGCGCGGGCCGAAGTCCGCCGAGGGTGGCGAGGTCGTGGTCAACCATTTCGCGGATGATGTCTTCGAAGTTTCGGATGTGGCGCCAGCCGAGCTTTTCGCGGGCTTTGGCGGCATTTCCGGTCAGCAGATCCACTTCGGCGGGGCGGTAAAGTTCCGTGTCGGTCACGACGTAATCGCGGTAATCGAGACCGGCGTAAGAAAAAGCCAATTCGGCGAATTCGCGGACCGAGTGCGTGATGCCGGTGGCGATGACGTAATCGTCGGGCCGATCCTGTTGCAGCATGCGCCACATGGCGTCGACATAATCGAGCGCGTGGCCCCAATCGCGCCTGGCTTCGAGGTTGCCGAGCCGCAGTTCCTTGCTCTGCCCGGCAAGAATTCTCGCCACGCCCGAGCTGATCTTGCGCGTGACGAATTCATGGCCGCGGCGCGGCGATTCGTGATTGAAGAGAATTCCGCCGCAAGCGAAAATACCGTAGGCTTCACGATAGTTGCGGGTGAGATCGAAGCCGGCAACCTTACTGATCCCGTAAGCGGAGCGGGGGTGAAAGCGGGTGGTTTCGGTCTGCGGCACCTCGGCCACCTTGCCGAACATTTCGCTGGAACCGGCGAAATAGAAACGGCATTCGGGAGCCAGATCCTTTAAAGCAGCCAGGACGTGGTGAGTTCCGTTGATATTTGCGTTTAACGTGGAGAATTCATCGTCAAAGGAATATGAAACGAAGCTCTGGGCGGCGAGATGATAACACTCATCCGGCCGGACTTTGCTGAAGACCTGATAGACGCTGGGGAAGCTTTCAAGCGAGCCGGCGTGAAGCTGCAAGCGGTCCCGAATATGAGAAATACGCGCCAGGCGGTGGGTGGGGTCCTGAAAAGCGACGCGGCGGACCAGGCCGTGGACCTCGTAGCCTTTGGAAAGCAGTAAATCGGCGAGGTAGGAGCCGTCCTGTCCGGTGATCCCGGTGATCAGGGCTTTTTTTACCATCTTTCGTGAGTTTACTCCCCGGGCGGCGATGTCGTATGACAGGGGTACGGAAGCTTATCACAAAAAACATCTTGTCCGGAAATTGATCTGAAGGTATACTCTTATAACATCGCATTCGCGTTACATAAATTTCTGAAACGAACGCGGGGCGAATCGGAGGAAAATACGTGGCTAAGCTTTGTTTTGCCGCCGCGGTCGTATTGGCTTCTTTTCCCGCAAGCGCCACGACTCTTTATACTTTCGGCGCGGATCAGTTCGGCGCGCCGACCAGCCTCAACCAGATGGATCCAAGCTCGGCGTCGTCGGTGGCCAACGTCGTCACGCCGCTGGGGGATGGAAATACCGGGTTCAACGGCGGGCTGGTTTTCGATAACGGGCTGCTGTACGCGGTGGGCAATGATAGCAGTGGAAACGCGAGCATCTACTCATTCACGCTAGGCGGCGGGAATCTGACCACGGTCAGCTCGGACTTCAATGACACCGGCGGCGCCAACGGGTTCGGATTTTATAACGGCCTGGCGGCTATCGGCGGGACGCTGTATGCGATCGGCACGGATAATTCGGGCGAGGATCTATTTCAGATCGGCAACGGGTCGGCGACGCTGGTGCAGTCGCTGGCGACGTTCGGCGGAACCTACGCCGGGTTGGCTTACGCGTCGGATCAGGGCGTTTTTTATGGCGTGATCGCCAACTCCGATGTGGGCGACCTGCTGGTGCGAATTCCGATCGCGGGCAGCGCGGTGGTGGCGGCGAATCTGACCACGCTCGACGGCGCGGAGGCGAACACGCATCTGGGCGGCTTGGCGTATGCGGGCAACGGCATTTTCTACGACATCTATACCAACGTGAACGACGGCAATGGCGAGCTGGAGCAGCTTTCGCTGAATGGCTCGCCGGCGGCGACAACGCTTTACGACACCGGAATCCCGCTCGCGCAAAATGCCGGGATCGCGATCACGCCGGAGCCTTCAAGCGGCGGACTGGCGCTGATCGGCTGCGGGGTGATGCTGTGCGGACTATTTCTGAAACGGAGGACCATATGACCAATACGCAACGTAATTTTCTGATCGCGGGCGCCGCCGGGGTACTGTTTTTTGCGGGCTCGCTGCTGGATTCACACACCGGGCAGGCGAAGGGCGCGTACTCGACGCCGGTTCAGGTGATGAACACCTCGGCCGCGCCGGTGATCGGCGTGGATGCCGAAAAGCTGGCGCGGATTCCATATCAATCGAGTCAATACAGCAACACTTGCAGCGGCTTGAATGGCTGCGGCCTCCAGTTCACGTCGCCGCCTCCTGGTTACCGGCTGGTAATCCAGCACGTCTCGGGCTTTTTCTGGCAAGCTCCCGGAACCACGTTGCCCGCATCGTTCTATCTGAATTCAAATTTAAAGATGGTGCTCGCTGCTCCATCCCAAATCGTGCAAAGCACGAATGGAGGCGTTGTCTTCTCAATGGTGAATCAGGACGCGCTTGTATATTTCGATGCGGGCAGTCTGATTTACGGCTTTGCGGAGGGAAATTGGTTGTCGGGCCAGCCAGTGTCGGTTGTGCTCAGCGGCTATCTTGAAAACTGCGCAATCACCGGCTGCCCGGCGATCCAGAGCTAGCTCCTGGATCTGATTGGCGGGGCGCCGAAGGAGGCGCGGGGAAACGTGCTCCAGCTCACGCCTACCCAAAAGTTGAGGGATTGAAAAGAAATGGCGGGGACGACGGGGCTCGAACCCGCGACCTCCGACGTGACAGGCCGGCGTTCTAACCAACTGAACTACGTCCCCGCGCGCCACGCAGCAACAACAGGATAACACACGGGGCGGACGCGTGGGGATCGCGCGTTTTCTGAGAAAATCCGGTCCAATTCACAACTACAATAAACAGAGATGTTGTTTGAATGGACGCCGCGACCTCCGGCCGAGGGAACGCGGCGAGGCAGGAACGCCATTCGTGCGTGTTTGATTTTCGCCGCCGTTGCTGTGGCGTGCGGAGTGGGATATTTGATCGGCGTGC
>Ga0209062_1004667_pt1 | contig 14029 bp, 9 predicted proteins | sample Coa_R2_2_FD_187158 | JGI IMG/M metagenome (GOLD analysis project Ga0209062, IMG submission 187158) | Surface soil microbial communities from Centralia Pennsylvania, which are recovering from an underground coalmine fire - Coalmine... | ecosystem: Environmental > Terrestrial > Soil > Unclassified ... | reverse complement strand
CGTTTTGCCATACACAGTCACCGGATCGACGGCATCCGTCTCGACATAGCCGCCCTCGCCGCCGCCGGAAAAAACGAGATCCGACGACAAATGCACGAATCGCGCGCCGAATGCGCGGGCCGCCGCCGTGAGATTGACGGCGCTAACGACGTTGGTTCGCTGCGCCATCGCCGGATCGAGTTCACACGATTTGAGCGCGCAGTTGCCGGTGCAGTTGAGGACGGCCCGGAAACCATAGGTGCGGAACAGGTCGAACAGGGCGTCGCGGTCCTGCGTGTCCACGGCGAGAACGCCGGGACCGACGAGCTGCCACGTCTGCGTCGGTCGAATGCCGACGACCTGCCCAGGATGGCGGTGCAGGAAATACGGTAGGGCATTGTAGCCCGCCACGCCGGAGATGCCGGTGACGAGTAGCGGCAAGGGGATGGGGAGGGGATTGGATAGAGAAACCATGCGGCGAGACTGCCAAAACAACATAACGGATCGCTAATACCGGGGGCGGGACTCGAACCCGCACGGTCTTTCGACCATGGGCGCCTAAAACCCACGTGGCTGCCAATTACACCACCCCGGCGGCAACCGTGCTGGGTGAAGTATACACACCGGATCGCCGCCAGTACAGGCAGGAGCCTGTGCTAGCGAGGATCCGGCTTTTGGCGAGTCGCAACACGCGAGGTTAGGGAGGAAAGGAGGGAAAGCTCAGGTACGAGAACGAACTTTGTCCGACAAAACGAAGATAATCTTGTTCACTCGTTCCAATTCGGCTTGAACGCCGTCGCGTTCGTGGACCAGTTCCCAGCTAAATCTTGCTTCCAGTGCGGCGTTGATGCGGTTCAAATCCTGATAGAGAATCTGGCAATAATCGAAGGCTTGCGATAACTTCCACGCTTCGGGACTGTAGACAGCCTTGAGGTCCCAGTTGCCGTCCTCGGAGAGCGTCTCGACGGTGACGTAATCGATGACGTAATTGATGGGCGTACCGCTGGTCTTTTTCGACACACCCTCCGTGGTGATCCAGTAGCGCGTGTCCCGGGTCTCCAGTTTAAGCTCCAAGCGTCCCCAGGGTTCGGATACTTGGTGCAACGTCGGCAGACTTCGCAATGAATTCAGTGTTGGTCGAATGGTAGCTGTCATGATGAATTACCCCGTATGAGGAAGCGGCCGCCATTGGACGTCCTCATCACCCAATTAATGACGGGAGAACAGAAGCAAGAATCAAGGTCGCCCACGTTCCCGATTGCCGCGAGCGACAATATGGATTGCACTTGACGTGCCAGAGTTGGTTTCTTCTCACGGAGAGGAAATCGCCATTCGTCTTGGTTCCTGAGTTTCGACGTAAGTTCTTGTGTGACTGTTTATTATGAAAAAAATCCGAAAATGACAGGTCAAGGGAAATACCCCGGCGGTTAGGGGGAAATGTTAAGAATCGTTAACAGAGGTGACAACCCCCTGATTCCCGGAGTTAACACTCCCGGCGACCGTATGGCGAGCGGGGGGGAACGGCTTGTGTCGGCGCGCGATCTCTTCTCTTCAATGAAAATGTTTAAAAAATGATTGCATCCACTCCGAGACGGGTTACAATCTCTTTACCAAGAGGGTGCAAACCTCACCATCTCCAGCCCTAGCTGAGGATCGTACATTTCTCAAGCGCGATCGGAGAAGATCGCGCCGCGGTCCTTGGTCCGTTTGGAGAGGGGAAGCTCTCATTCGCCCTCTTGTGAAACTCGGAGGCAGCCATGAACGATCCCACTCCCATCCGCGATCCCAACCTTCAGCGACTCGTCCAGGATTTCGACGCGCTGGCTGACTTGGTGCAAACCCTGATTGATCGAGATCGCCGCCGCGTGCCGCAAGAGACGATCTCTGTTCATGAGTTGGAATATACGACCGAATGGCAGATGGAGCCGAACGCCGAGGCGGCGCATTCGTTTTAGAATCTGTGTAGTTCTAGATGAGCCGCGACCGTAAGGGAGCGGCCTCTTCCCCGCTCCCTTACGGTCGCGGCTCACCTAGAACTACCCTTATGAAACAGACCTCGCGAAATCACTCACGATTGCGGCTCAGATCAAGATCGCGCGCCGGCCCGTGAAGGCGGACGGCCACCTGATACGGTCCCTCGAAGAAGCAATCGAGAATGCGAATGTGAGAGTTGGCTTCTCCCTCGCGCGCTTCCAGGAAGACCGCGGAGTTGGCCGGGCCGACGGTCGCGATGCGGAGACGTTGCAGCGTGATGGGGTGCTTCCCGCTGCCGCTGCAATCGCGCAGCACCACGCCATTTTTTCGGAAGCCGTGCAGATCGAGATCCTCCAACGTCAATCCCGCGCTCGGTCCCACGAGCGATACCAGGTTGTTGACGCGATCCTGCCCATCCAGCGTGAAGCCCGCCAGAGCCAGCTCGGCGCCCCCGGAGATTCGCAAGAGGGGTTGGTCGGCGGGATGGCCGGGCGGCGGACGCCAACAAACGGCCGCCCCGGTCGGCGATTGGCCTTCAATGCGGATGGCGCGCCCAGGCAAATTGCCGCCGTTGAAATGCAGCGCTTCCTCCCAAATCTCCTCGCAGAGGACGATTGCGGTTCGATCCGGCGCGTCTTGGAGCGCGGCCGCCACACTGGGATAATCTCCCTCCGCATGCGATACTCGGCGCATCGTAAATTCCGCCCGGCTTACAGCGGCCGGACTGTGAGTCGCGGAAACGTTTCGATGCGTGGCGATGCGAATGCCGATGCCCGTGAACGTACCCATCAACAGAAGCAACACCGATGACAGGAGGCGCTGATTAATCCAGGAAAAAAGCAACGGGCGAACCTGGGGCGCGGTCGGGGCAGGCATGGCCGTGGGATTGGACTCGGTGAGCGAACTGGGCGGCGGGGCGTCGGGATCCTCGGTATCGATCTGCTCGGCCAAGAACGGCGGCGTGGACATCTCCCCCGTCGTCCGCGGCTCGGATGCGTGGAGCGTCTTGCGGGGAGAATCGTGCGTGGATAGGGGAGAAGGGATCGTGGAAAAAGCAATCGTCGACGGCCACGCCTCCGGCGGCAGCGGCGTCGCTGTCCAGGGAGCGAGCGCCTCGATCACCTCGGCCGCCGTTTGATAGCGTCGATCCGGGGACTTGTCGATCATGCGCTCGACGACGGCGGCCAGCTCCGCCGGCACCTGCGGACACAGCTGTCGCAAAGACACGGGTTGACACGTCTGATGCCAGATGAGCTTCTGAGCAATCTGCCCTTCCGGGAACAGGGTTTGGCCGGCCAGCAGGAAATAGAGCGTGGCGCCCAGGCTGTAAATATCGGCGCGGCTATCGACCTCGTGGCTGTTGAGCGCCTGCTCCGGAGCGACGTAATCCGCCGTGCCTAGAACAGGATTGTTCTCAAATTTCAAAGTTAAAGGGTCTACTTTATCTTTGAAAAAGAGCGCTAGTCCCAGATCGAGGACGCGGATAACGCCGTTGCAATCGAGCAAAATGTTGGCCGGCTTAATATCACGATGAACGAGGCCGGCGGCGTGCGCCGCTTGCAGCCCTTGCGCCGCCTGCCGGATGGAATGGGCCGCCTGTTCAATCGACAGCGGCCCGAAGCGCGACACGATCTGTTGCAAGCTGGCCCCTTCCACGTAGTCCATTACGATGAAATGCAGGCCGTTGTCCCGATCGACATCGTATGCCTTGACAAGGTTGGGATGATCGAGCGTGCCGGCGGCGCGGGCCTCCCGGTAGAAGCGAACCAGAGCATCCGGACTGCTGGAGCGTTCCGTCGTCAGCACCTTGATGGCCACGCGCCGCTTGACAACCAGGTGCTCGGCCAGGTAGACGGTGCTGTGCCCGCCGGTGCCGATGCGTTCGAGGATACGGTATTTGCCGAGCGTGAAACCGCGATATTTACCCAGGAGCAGCTGCTGGGCCTGAAAGCGCGTCAGCAACCCCGCGGTCACGAGGCGGGCGGCCAATTTGCGGGGCGTCGAGGAAAGGCCGGCGTTCTGTTGCAGGAAAGACTGTAGCCGTTCGCTTTCCACGAGGCCGCTTTTGGCCACCATTTCCAGAAAAGCATCAATGCTTGCGGGTGCCGGCATAGCAAATCTCTCGCAATGGGACGAGGAGCCGGCTACGAATCGACACGCGCGGACTAGCCGGCAGAAGGACGGGCAAACCAGCGCTGCGGTAGCGTGGTCCGGTGGTTGGCGACGAGTCTACCGGACCATCGAACTTCTAAAAAATCATTAAAAGATAGTTCATCTGCCCCGATTGTCAAATTTTCTCCTAGTCCGTAGTTCTTAGTCCGTAGCAAGAGTTGTAGGGTGGGCCGACGAAGGAGGCCCACCACACCGCCGCACCGGCTCGGACCCCACGTTGTGGACCGGTCTCCGGACCGGGCCACCGGCTCGGACCACCCCACGTTGTGGCCCGGTCTCCGGACCGGGCCACCGGCTCGGACCGAAGGTCTCCACGTCTGTGCAGTAGCGGAGACCTTCGGTCGCGGACCGTGGCGGGGTCCGGAGACCCCGCCACAACGGGGGGCCACCGGCTCGGACCGAAGGTCTCCACGTCTGTGCAAGAGCGGAGACCTTCGGTCACGGACCGTGGCGGGGTCCGGAGACCCCGCCACAACGGCGTGTCCGTGGTCCGCAGCACGAATAATACACGAATGGATAGGGTTCCTTCATGACGACTCCGCATCTTGCCAAAGGGTATCGTTTCGCGGGTTTGCACTGCGGCATCCGCCCCGATCCGGACCGCCGCGATCTCGCCTTGATCGTCAGCGACGTACCGGCGGCGGCGGCGGGCGTGTTCACGCAAAACCGCGTTCGTGCGGCTCCGGTCCGCGTCTGTCAGGAACGCTTGCCCGCCGACGATGCGCGCGGCGTCGTCATCTGTTCGGGCAACGCCAACGCTTGTACGGGACCGCGCGGCCTGGAAGATGCCCGCGCCATGACCGCCGTTGCGGCGCGGGCCATCGGTTGCCGGGCCGAACAGATGCTCGTCTGCTCCACCGGCGTCATCGGACGCCATTTGCCCATGCCGCAAATCGAAAGCGGCATCCTCGCCGCCGTCCCCCTGCTCGCCGATACCTCCATCGCTTTCGATGATGTCGCTCATGCCATCCTCACCACCGATACGCGCATCAAAACGGCGACGAGGGAAATCGATCTCGACGGCGTAGCCGTCCGGCTGACCGGCGTGGCCAAGGGAGCGGCGATGATCGGGCCGAACCTGGCCACAATGCTGGCATTTGTGTTCACGGACGCCGCAGTGTCATCGGACGATCTTGCCGTGATCGCCCGCCGCGCCGCCGACCAGACCTTCAACTGCATCAGTGTCGAAGGGCATACCAGCACCAACGACACGCTGCTGTTATTTGCCAACGGCATGGCGAGTTCTGAGGGCAAAGGCTCAGAACTCAGAACTCAGAACTCAGAACTCGGTACTCAGCGGTTCGCCGCCGCTGTGACGGAAGTGTGCGCCGAGCTGGCCCGCAGCATCGCCGCCGACGCCGAAGGGGCCACGCATCTAATCACCATCGAGGTCGAAGGTTTGCGCGACGACCGCGAGGCGTATCGTGTGGCCAAGACCATCGCCGAGAGCGCCCTGGTCAAGACTGCGATCTACGGGGCCGATCCCAATTGGGGCCGCATCGTCTCGGCGGCGGGCTATGCCGGCGTCGCGTTCGAGGAGGAACAGCTGTCCCTGTGGCTGGGCGATTTGCTGCTCTATCATGCCGGCGTGCCGCAGCTTTTCGACGCCGCTTCGGCCTCAGCCTATCTGAAACGCGAACATCATATCCAGCTGCGGCTGCGCTTCACGTTGGGTCCGGGACGCTGCACTTTCTGGACGTGCGATCTGACGCGGGAATACGTTCGACTCAATGCCGAGTATACGACGTGAATGAGGTGGTTAGGTGGTTAGGTGGTTCGGTGGTTTCTGGTTTCTCTCGTTCCCAAACTCTGTTTTCTCTCGTTCCCAAACTCTGTTTGGGAACCGATTTCGCGAAACTCTGTTTCGCGTCTACAGTCCGAAGTCTCGGAAGGGAGGCGCGAAACGGAGTTTCGCAGACGGCGTTCCCAAACAGAGTTTGGGAACGAGGGGAAACCACCGAACCACCTAACCACCTAACCACCTCACGGGCGCGATTGTTCGAACTGCAATTTCTCGCCGTTCATGAAAAGCAGATTCAACAGCGGCACATTCTCCTCCGACGTCGGCGATTTGCGCAGGTCCATGAACATGCGAACGCGGTTGATCGGCAGCCAGCCGAATGTCTCCGCCGCTTGCGGATCGACCGGCACCCAGCCGACCCCGGCGATGTAGACTTCATCCCAGTTGTGGCTTTTGAAGGCTTTGCCCACGAACAGCACGCCCCACACCGGCCGGGCCGGCACACCCGCGGAACGACACAAGGCCGCGAACAACATCGTGTAGCCGCGGCACTCGGCGTGGCCGCGCTCGATGATCTCATCCACGCTTTTGAAATCCAGCTTGGTGATGTCCGAAGATTCGTCCTTGTATTTGACGTTCTTCTTCAACCACGCCAAGATGTTCCGCACGGTCTCGACACTGTTGCTTCCCTTCACTTCGTCGGCGACTTTTTTCAACACCGGGCTGCTTGGATCAATGGAGTCCGCCGGTCCCAGATAGGGGCGGACATTGGGCGGCACGGAACCGACTCCCCTCGACTCCACAGCCTTTGCCAGCTTCGCCTTGTAACTGACCGGCGAGAGCGTCACCTTGTTGATGACCTCGAACGTCTCGTCGCCGTCGGGCACCACGTTGGCCACATCGTTAGCCTCGCCCTTGATAATGCGATGACTTTTGGCGCCTTTGATCTGCACCGCGACACTTTGATAGGGCAAGCCGTCCTTGGGCAGGGCCACGGGAATGGAATCGCGGATGAATTTGCGATGCCGCGGGTTGGACGGATCGCACTTCCAGGTGATGGTGTAGGTCTTCTTGAGGAGCAAGTCCTCGTAGGTCTTGGCGTCCTTGTAGACCGACTCGCCGGCTTTGCTCGGCCCCAAGTCGATGACCTTGCGGCAGTATTCCAGGGCCAGTTCCGGTTCTTCGTTGCCGTAGGCGTTGCCGGCGACAAGGGCGTAATAGAGGGCGAGCGCGGCACCATTGTTTCCACGTTCCTTGTGGATACGAATGGCGGCCAGGGCGTCGCGTTTCCCGTCGGCGAAATGTCCGGCACGCCGATTAATCTCGCTGGCCACCATGAGCCAGCGATCGTTGTTCGGCTCTTTTTGGATGGCTTTGCGGATGGCGACGAGCGCTTCGTCGAATTTCTTCTCGCGGGCCAGCTGATCGGCCTGCTTTACCAGCGTTTCCACATCCGGCTCCTCATCGTCCGCCAGAGCGATGAGGATGGGGACGAACAGACACACTAACGCCACGATCCGGTTTCGCTTCATGGTCATTTCCTCCGCAGTTTCGCCCATCTTATCGTAGCGGAGCGGAGAAAGAATCTGCCAGGGAAAAGCCGGCGCGAGAGAGGGCTAAAGAGACCATTATTCACCGCTCCTTGCAGTGGCGAAGCACGGCAGCTCCGAGAGCGGGATCGAGCCGCAGGGCGTGATCGTAATCGCGATGTGCGCGATCCAACTGGCCTCGCGCCGCGTAGGCCAAACCCCGGTTCGCGTAGCACCAGGCGCACCGAGGCTCCAGAGCCACGCACACCGAGAAGGCCGCGGAGGCCTCCTCGAATTGTCCCAGATGATAGGCACAGCTGCCGCGATAAAAGTTCGCCCATAGATTGCTGGGGTCCAGCTCGAGGGCCTGGTCCATTTCCTCTGCGGCCTGTCGAAAATTACCCGCGCGGAAATGGACCAGTCCAAGAGCGCAATGCTCCCAGGCCGTGCGCGGAGCCAGCGCAGCGGCCTTCTGGGCCGCGCTTTCCGCAAGGTCGGTCAAACCCAGCGCCTGGGCTGTAGCCCCGCGCTCACGGTAAAGCACACCACTGGGGCCAAGCAAGGCTTCCGCCTCGTCCAGCACCGCCAAGGCTTCCTTCCTCACCGAATCAAGGTCGCTGCTACGTGCCAGCCGTAGGCGCAGATGCACACCCAGGATCGCCAAATCGAGCAAGTCGGCCCGGACCTGTTTCTCCAGTTCGCTCGTCGGTTGCGGCCCTAGCTGCTGAATAATCACCTCCCGCTGGAGCCAAATGGCGCGGCATTGCGACTCGACAGCTCGTGCTTGAGAGTCGTCCAAGACCGTCGCGCTGTAGAGAGGGCGAAGGCGTTCGGTAAATTGATGAAGCTCTTGGGCCGCTTGTCCACGTTCGGCCAGACGCACCGCATCATGGAAGTGGTGGTTGAGGTCAAAATCCAAGGGAAGGTCTTCGATGAGGGCCAGACCGTGTTTCAGAGCATCCAAGGCTTCGGGGTACCGGTGCTGTTCGAGATAGAGCTGGCCATCCCTCAGGGCGGCTTGCGCCTTGTGGGTCTGGCGGCTAACATGGTTCAGGGCAAATCCAAGAGCCACTGCCGCAACCGATAGCAGGACCAGCAGGGGCAGGGCATGACGGCGGCGCCTCCGCCACTTCCCCCATCGCTCGGCCAAACTGCGGTTGGGTACGCCGCGCAGGGGTAAGTCAGACAAGTGCCGGCGCAGGTCGGACGCGAGAGCGGCGGCCGTGGGGTAACGATCCTCCACGTCCGGCTCCAGGCATCGGCCCACCAGGTCCGCGAGTCCTTTTGTCACGTTGGGGTTGAGATAGCACAGCGATCTCGAAACGGACTCGCTCGGACAGGGAAGTCTCCCTGCCAACATTTCGTAGAGCAGCACGCCGAGCGCGTAGATGTCGGCACGGACATCGACGGCCACGGTTACGGTCTGGCGGCGTGAGACCGCCTCCAACGCGGCCTGCTGTTCGGGGGCCATGAAGCCGGTAGTACCACCCAGCCAGGTGGGGGCGGGCCTACCAGCAGGGACCGGGGCACGGGCAAGATGAAAGTCGAGAAGCATGGGCTGACCGTCGGCCGCCAAAAGCACGTTGGACGGCTTGAGATCCAAGTGGAGCAGACCCCGCTCGTGGGCGTAGTGCAGGGCGTCCGCGAGGCATGCCCCGACCCAGCAAACCGCCTGGACATATGAGACCCGAGCCAAGAATCGGCAGGAGGGTCCCTCGACCGGAAGTGCGGCCGGACCCGGTGGGGGTACCACTCGGAGCGACTGGAGAATGTCCTGTCCCGTTCGCAGTCCGACAGGTTGGCCGCGCATCGACTCCAAGAGACGATCCAGAGCGGCCCCGCCGAAATAAGGAAGGCACAGAGCGCGCAGCCGGCGGTCGGGGAAATCATGAACGGAATACAAAGGGACGATGTGGGTGTGTTGCAAACGCGCCAGCGACAGGTGCTCGCGACCGGTCCTTGGTCCAAGCTTCAAAACGACGAACCGATCCGCAAGAGAAGGCTGGGTGGCCAAGAAAACCCGGCCCGTCGTCCCACGGCCCAGCTCTTCGAGCACATGGAACTCTCCAAGCGTTTGGCCGGGCTCCGGAAAATGCAGCCCCTTCAGTCGAGGCACCAACAGATTATGGCACTCCAAGAGCGCCTGCACCTGTCGCCGCCACTGCGGGAACCGAGCAAACAAATCCTCCGAACATACTTCCTGGCCATGCTCCTGGCGAAGGTGGATCTCTTCGTAGAGCAGTTCAAGCGCCGTCTCGGCTCGATCTCCCAGGTGTGGGTGGAGCGAGAGATACTCCTCGACCAGCGGCCGCTCCCCTTCCCGCCACCGTTGGCCCATCTCCTCGGCGAGATGCTCGATCAGAGGATCAACATCACTAAGCATGTGGCCATAATCCCTTGTCAAGTCCGAGCCGCGCACGCAGCGCAGCGGAGTAAGTGACTTCTTGGGGCGGCCGCTTACTCCGCTGAGCTGCGTGCGCGGCTCGGACGAACAATGCGACATCCGCCCTTATGACTTCACGCCGCCGGATGCACCAATCGGCTCTTGGCGAAGAGCGCACTGACTGGCCAATCGCCGCAAGATGCGCCGCACGCTCCCTTCGTGCATTCCTGTCCGAGAAGCAATTTCCACAAGAGGCATTCCCGTACGCCGAAGCTGCAGGAGGGCATGGTGCTCGGGGGGACAAAGAACCAGCATCTTCTCCCATAGCTCGTTGGCCTGGGCAACTTCGCTGGGCCGGGGCTGCGCGAACGCGGGCAACACTTCCAAGTCCGTCTCACCGGCCTGTTCGTGCTTCAGGGCGGTGTGATAGTGCCGAAGCCGGCTGGTCAAGCGGCGGCGTGTCACGCGCACCAGAAAGGCCCGCAGACGCGGGGTGTCCATGAACTGCCAACGGGACGCGCGCAAACCGTGTAGAACATGGACCCACACCGACTGCACCACGTCTACTGAGTCGAATTTCGCGCGAAGGCGGCGCGGCAGATAGCGCCTCACCACCATGCGCAAATACGGCTCGTAGCCCATCAGAAGCTGTTCGACCGCCTCCATGTCGCCACGATTCAGCTTTTCCAAGAGGGCCTCGAGTGGCTCGGCTTGCATCCGTCGTCCCCCAACTCCGGATTGATGATTTCGGATTGATGATTGAGGATTTTTACTTATCATCAATCGGAAATCAGCATCGCATCTGGTCCCCACCTCTCCTCGTTATCTAGTGCAGAGCGTACTTGCCGCCTTCGCAAGCGGACCCACTGGTAGCCGGCAACGGTGGCAATGACCAACCAAGGAGTCAGTTTCTGGATTATCCCGTTGTCGTGCCATTCCTCGGAGATTTGGCCGATTCGTTCAAAAAATGCGTCCGCGCTGCGTTGGATCGCTTCCACGTCAATCGGCAAGAGGTCCGCGAAGGGGACTCCGAGAACCGGCGTCGGCGGTTGGTTCTCCGATTCTCCGTCGGGCGGAGCGTCAAGGGACCGAGGGGGATTCGGCAGCTCAGGGATTGGCTCCGTACTCTCCTCCCGTGGAGGCTGTCCTGCGTGTTCCTCCATGTCCCCAGATGCCGCGACTCGCGAAACCGTTGGAACTACCGCTGTCGCCGCCGATCCAAGCCCGGCAGTCGAGAACAGATTGAGAAGAGCCAGATGCACCCCATTTTGCGCTAGGCCCTGTTCTTGAATTAGGATCGCGCAGCACGGGTCCAGCCCGTTGGCGTTTTGGTTTGTGAAAAGGCAGGGTAGGGCCAACATTTCGTTGGAATGGACATAGCCTCCGTCTCTGTCCATCGCCGGCGGATCGCCATCATCATCACCGTCATCTGAGTGATACGCGGTGGAAGCGGCCGATGCGCGGAGTTGAGCGGCGGAATTTAAGAGCTGCCAAAGTCTATTCTCACCGATCGCGGGGTTTGAAGCATACTGCGGCGCAGCGAGGGGTAGACTGCTCGCCTGTCCCGTTGGTACAGACGGCCCAGAGGTTGGTGTCTTTGTCAGGAGAACGTTCTGTGCGTCCATGCGCGGCGGGGGATTCTGCTGATTGGCGACGGGGGAATGGGCAGAATGGGAATCGGCGGGAGGCGCCTCAACCAAACTGCCTCCCGACAGCAAGAACCGATCTTCCAATGGTTCGACGGATAAGATCACCGGCTTTCGCCCACGATCCTTCCTCCGAGCGCCCATCCCTGGGTCCCTCATGTTTCGCGGAACGCCCCAACAGGGCGAATCCCTGGCCCCCCTGGACACACTACCCTTACCCGGAAACCCTATGTTCCAGCGAGCAGGCGACATTAGAACCAATCCCTATCAAGGGAGCAACCCCGACCTGGCGCGCGAAGTGATCGTTCGCCCCCAGGCGGAGCGTGGGAAGGAGAGAATCGAGTTCCGGGTGGCTCAGGCGTGGTGCAGGGCCTGGGCCACCAAGAGCCGCACCGCTCGCCGCGCGGGCAAACCAGCCGCCAGTACTGCCATGACCACGGCCAAAACACAAGAGCCGAGGACCAAGAGACCATCGATCTGAAACGCCGCCTGTGGTCCCGCCCAGGAGGCACTGGAGCGATGAATCGCATAAGCCAGGGCGACGCCCACGAGGCTCCCCGGCAAGAGACTAATGCCAGCCAAGAGCGCCGCCTGCGTGAACACTACTTTGCCGACCTGATGACGTTTCAGACCCAGAGCGCGCAAGAGACCGAACTCGCGCGTTTGATCGTGTACATTCATGGTCAAGGTGTTGACGATCCCCAGCGACGCCACCGCGAATGCCAGAGCCATTAGTCCCCAGAGGACGCCGGTGACACGCCCCACCATGGAATCGATCAGCTCGCGGAGGTCCGCATTCGATTGCAGCATGAGATGATGCCGCTGACAAAAACCGCGTAACGCTTCACCGAGGCCCGGTATTTTTCCCGCCTTGGCGCTGACCAGAAAAACGTGGGGGCCCGGCACGTCAAGAAGACGGCGGGCTGTCTCCCAGTCCAGGTACAGAGCCAAACCGCCGCCGGCATACTCCACCGCGGTTGCCGCGATGCGCACCTCCCAGACTCCGTGACTCGTGGTCAGTTTGAAAACATCTCCCGGTCGCAGTCCCAGGCGCTGGGCCAAGCCGGTGCCCAGGACAGCCTCGCCGACCAAGAGGCGGGCGCGTACGGTGTTTTCGTCTCCCGATTGCAAATCGAGCGGCAGCGGCCGATCGGGAGCGAACGTGCGCGCCAGGACGAGTACCGGCTGGTCTCCAATCTCCGCCGGTAGAAAGGCGATGCGATCCACTGCGGCCGCATCTTCGCATCGGCCGATCTCTTCGCCGAGCGCCTCGGGCAACGCCGGCGCCAAAAGAAACGATGCATCGGGCATGGCGCCGCGGACCAGGAAGTCGGCGACGATCGTCTGCCGATACCAGTTGCGTAGATCGCGGAGCGTGGTCCGGAGCGATTGACCAAAGGCGATGGCCACCACCAGAGCGAGGAAGAGAACGCCAATGGTGAGACTGGTTCGGCCAGGGTGCCGGGCAAGCTGCTGAACGGCCAGCCGTCCTTCCAAACCCAACGGCAATACGCCCGCCAGGGCCAACATCGGCTCCAAGACCAACGGCAATGCCAACACGCATCCGACCAAGAGGAGAGCGAGCGTCGGCACCAACAGCATTCGTCCGGCTGTATCGGCCGAGCGGCCGTACCACAGGCTCATTTCTAAGCCGAATCCGGCTGCGAGCAAGAGCAGACCGACTTGGCATACGCCTCGCGGCAGCAGCTCTTCCGTTTGAGCATGTCCCGGCAGAAGCTCCACCAGCGGCGGCCGGCGGCTGGCGCGCCAGGCTGGGAGACAGCCAGCGGCCATCGATGTGATCGGTCCCAAAAGCACGGCCAAGAGAAACGGCTCCGCGCTCCATTGCAGACGAGGCAGGGAAAGGCCGAGGAATTGTTGCATGGCATAATTGAGGCCCAGGGCGAGGGCCACGCCGACGATGCAGCCGCCAGTGGTGCCGGCCAGACCGAGCAATGCGGTCTCGCGAAGAAGCAGACGCATCACCTGCGCTCGGCTCGCGCCCAGCGAACGCAGCACGGCGATCTGCTTCCGCCGCTCGCCAAGGTTGAGCAGGAAGGTGTTCAGAATGACAAACGCGGCGGCGATCAAGGCGACGATGCTCAGTGCGGATAGCCCCAGTTCCGCCGCCAGCAAAGTGGCGCGGGCCATCGTGCCGCGCATCCCCGGCGGCTGCACGACCAGCCCGGTCGGCAAACGCCGCGCAACCAGAGATTGTACCGTTTGAGGATCGGCTTCGTCCGTGAGGAGCAGCTGGACGCTGTTGACCTGCTGGGGCAAAGTGAACAAGCGCTGCGCACAGGCGAGAGAGATAACCAGCTGGCCGCCCGTGGCCGCGCTCGCGCCGCGCGGTTGGAAGATGCCCGACAGGTGGAGCCGTGTTGGACCCGCTGGAGTCCACAGTTCGATCGCCTGGCCGGGCCTCAGATGAACCGAGTCCGCCAGACCCGGATCGATCAGCGCGTCCTCGTCTCCTTCGATAGCGCGGCCTTCCCGCAGCGTCCAATCGGCGGCCGCACTGGCGGGAGGGATGCCCAAGACGGGGACGGCCACGCTGCCGTCCGGCCCCGTCAGGGCCGCCGCGCTCTGAATGCGCGGCACCACC
>Ga0209062_1004666_pt1 | contig 14029 bp, 12 predicted proteins | sample Coa_R2_2_FD_187158 | JGI IMG/M metagenome (GOLD analysis project Ga0209062, IMG submission 187158) | Surface soil microbial communities from Centralia Pennsylvania, which are recovering from an underground coalmine fire - Coalmine... | ecosystem: Environmental > Terrestrial > Soil > Unclassified... | reverse complement strand
AGGGCCTGCGCCTTGAAGCAATGTGGTATAGTCCATCTGAGTCTCTCCTTGTTGCGTGGTTGAGTTTTTGTCTTCTACAAGGAAGACTCTTTTTTTACATCCCCTTTCGGAAAACTGAAAAGCCCTGGCGCTTCCAGCGTCATCCTTGACAGGGGCTCATCGATTATGTACTATTTGCTTAGTGGACGGTCGTCCGCATACCGGACACTAGAGACCGGCAGCATCAACTCTTCGAGATAGGTATCGCAATAGGGCTATCAGGATGCAGGCGGAGGCACCGGGCGGACGACCGATATCTGGAAGGTGTCACAGCATCTGCTTTACGTCCTGCAGCTCAAACTCTCCTTGCCGCCGTCGTAGGGGCCGGGCTTGCCCCTGCCCTGCCACACGACTGGCGGAATATCAAGGTATAGGAGGTAAGTAAAATGAGCCAGATCTCAGCAGACAGTGATCGCTTTCCATCAGGCCGCCCGGTGGTGTTCCGCAACGCCACTGTGCTGACCATTGACCCATCTTTGGGGATGATTGAGGGTGGCGATGTCCTCGTCACCGCCGACCGCATTGCGGCTGTGGGACGCCAGCTTGCCGTCCCGGATGGCACGGTAGAGATTGATGCGACCGACGGCATCCTTATGCCCGGGATGGTTGACACGCACAGGCACATGTGGCAGACGGCACTGCGCGGCTTCGGCGCCGACTGGACGCTCACCAATTATTTCCAATTCTATTATCTGAACTGGGGCAAGATCTTCCGGCCAGAAGATATTTATGCTGGCAATCTCCTGGCTGCGCTTGAGGCCGTGGATGCTGGCGTCACGACAACCGTGGACTGGTCTCACGGCTTGCAGACGATAGCGCACGCGGATGCTGCGGCTGATGCGCTGGAGGCGGTTCCAGGTCGGTTCGTCCTCGCGTATGGCAACCTGCTTGGCGCTCCCTGGGAATGGACGAAGGCCCCCGAGTTCGCCGACTTTATTCGACGCCGCATCGATGGAAAAGGAGATATGCTGCGTATGCAGCTCGCCTTCGATGTGACCGGCGATCCGGCTTTTCCTGAGAAGGCCGCGTTCGAGGTTGCGCGCGACTTCAATTTGTCCGTGACCACTCATGCCGGCGTATGGGGAGCCACCAACGATACCGGCATCCGTTTGATGTACGAACATGGATTTATGACCCCTTCCACCATCTATGTGCATGCGGCCACGCTTTCCGATGACTCCTACCAGCGCATCGCAGCCACGGGCGGCCACACCTCAGTATCGGCTGAAAGCGAGGATAACGCCGGTCAGGGCTATCCGCCGACATGGCTGCTGCGGCGGCACAACATCCCCGTCTCTCTGTCAATGGATACCAGCGTGTGGTGGAGCGCGGACCTCTTCTCCGCCATGCGTGCCACCCTCAACGCGGACCGCTCCCGTGAGCATATGGAAGCGCACAAGCGCAACGAGACCGTGATGCTCAGCCACCTGCGCGCCGAACAGGTCGTGACCTGGGCGACGCTCGGCGGCGCTCAAGCGTTGGGGATGGACGGCTTCATCGGCAGCATTACTCCTGGCAAAAAGGCTGATCTCGTCCTGATTAAGAATGATCTATCGCCGGTAATGTTCCCCCTGCTCAATCCTTACGGACATGTGGTGTTTCAGGCGGGACGTGGAGATGTGCATACGGTACTGGTCAATGGCAAAGTCGTCAAGCATGATCATCGCCTCCTGGGCATCGACCTCACGAACGCGAAACAGGCCGTTGCGAAGACCGTGGAATACGCACGGTCGCAAATGGGCGAGCAAGCATGGAACGAAGCCATGAATCCCGCAAAGGCTGCGGTCGAGTTGATCGATAACCCGTATACGTACACTGAACGGGCATAGGTAACATGAAAACGTTCGCATTGGGTTATGAGAAAACTTTCTCGTAACCCAATGCGTTCTGAACGAAATAGTTTTTCCCTGGTCCTTTGCCGTCAGGCCCCCTATTTGAGATGACGGTCGAAAAACGAGAGGATGCGGCGGCGGGCGTCCTGAGCGGAGGGTTCGTGATAGCCTGCACCTATGAGCTTTCCCAGTACGGTGAATAAGATGCTGTGGTGGTCGTTGAGGAAGGAGTGTCCGGCGCTGGCATATTCAACGATATCGTGATCAATGTCCAGCTTTTCGAGTGTGCGTTCGAGTCGGTCGGCGGCTCCGCGCAACATTCGATCCTTGCCGCCGAAGCTGCCAACGATGGGACAGGCTCCCTGCAAGATGCTTTCGGCGTCTGTGGGGATCTGGCCGTAATTCACGCTTGATGCTGCGAATCCGTGGCCGGGAGCCAGCAAAAGAGCGAAGCCACCGCCCATACAGAAGCCGATGACACCGATTTTGCCTGTGCAGCCTGGCTGATCACTCAGCCATTGTCGCGTAGCGTCAACATCCTCGAATGCCTGACCGCGACCGGCTCGCAAATCGCGGAAAGTAGCCCGCAGGCAGGTCATCTTCCGCCCCCAGGAATAGAGGTCGGGCGCAACGGCCAGGTAACCGGCTTGAGCCAGCCAGTCCGCCTGACGACGCAGGTCGTCGCTCATGCCCAGGGCATCGTGAATCACGACAACACCAGGCCACGGTCCCTCACCTTGTGGCTGGACAAAATAGCTACGAAGCTGGTGCGCCGGGGTCGTGATCGTAACCTCTGTCATCTTTTCCTCCGAAGTAGGAATCTTAATAAGATGCGCAATTGTTCCGTTTCTCGCGTCAATGCTTCAAGTTGAGTAGTGCCCTGCTAATGATGACCCGTAATGGAGGTTCCACTCAATCCTGATAATGAAGACTCTTCAGGATCATCCGCTGCGCGGAAGTCATCAGGGGTGACGAGAGTTGAGAGGTTTTTCTGGGCAAATTGTTCAATAGCGGCGACTACCTTGCCAAATTCCTGCCCTTTATCGGTGAGATGATACTCGACGCGCGGGGGGATCTCCAGAAATGCCTGCCGTTGTACCAGACCCATCTCACCCAGCGTTCTGAGCCGTTGGGCGAGCGTTTTCGAACTGATATGCCCTATTGACGCCTGCAATTCGCTATAACGTTTTGGGCCACGCAGAAGGTGAATGATGATGAGCAGAATCCAGGTATCACCGATTAAGTGGATGGCGCGCTCCAAAAGGCCCGTCATACACGCCTCAGGTATTTCAGTTGGCTGTTCCTGGTCAGATGTCTTCATAGAGCCAGTATAGCATATATCCTTATGGAAAGCAACATTCTTGACAACTCAAGCTTTCTATGTTATCTTAACTTTCGTAAGGAAAGTTCCAGTTAGAGATAAGAAGCGGGCACCCTGCCCGTTTCTTATCTCTCTGTATGCAAATGTAGGCAGTGTGACAGACCCTGTCACTGAAGCTCCGTCGGCCTCCGCAGAGAACGCCGATCCCACCACGTTTCAAAGGAGTAGTGCATGCGTATGTCTGTGGACGCGCCCCAGCGCAGTGGAGGTCTGTCCTATAAGTGGATTGTGGCCTCGGTGGTCATCTTTGGCTTCTTCATGACCATCCTCGATACCACCATCGTCAATATCGCCATTCCCCGCTTGCAGAATGTCTTCGGAGCCGATCTGACCAGCGTCCAATGGGTGCTGACAGCATATACTCTGGTGCAGGGGGTCGCGACTCCGCTCACCGCCTTTCTGTCCCAACGGCTCGGTCAGAAGCGCCTCTACCTGATAGCTCTGATGGGCTTTACCGCAGGCTCTATTTTATGCGGCCTTTCTTTTACCCTCCCCATGCTGATCTTCTTCCGCGTCGTACAGGGGGCGATGGGCGCATTCATGTCGCCGCTTGCCATCACGCTGCTCTATAGCGAATTTCCGATTGAGGAACGTGGCACGGCGATGGGAGCGCTGGGAATTCCTATCCTGCTTGCTCCGGCGCTTGGCCCAACCCTGGGCGGCTACATCGTCACCTTTCTGGGCTGGCAGTTGATCTTCTTCATCAACGTCCCCGTCGGCATTATGGGCATTCTTCTGGGCTTTCTCTTCCTGCGCGAAAGACGCCCTCCCACCAATACCACCTTTGATATTCCTGGCTTCCTCTGCTCCGCCATTGGCCTGACAAGCCTGCTCTACGGGCTGTCGGAGGCCAGCACTGCCGGATGGGGATCGGCGACGGTCGTCGGCTGTCTCGCGGTTGGTATGCTGATGCTGCTGGCTTTTGTCTTCGTCGAAGTACGCATCGCTAATCGCGGAGGGCAGCCGCTGCTGGATCTCCGCGTCTTTGCCAGCGGCCCGTTCTCTACCAGTACCGTCGCCAGTATCCTGGTGACGTTCGCCCTCTATGGAGGGCTCTTCATTCTGCCAATCTACCTGCAAAATCTGCGTGGCCTCTCCGCTTATCAGGCGGGCCTGCTGCTCCTGCCCCAGGCTTTCGCCTCGATGATCTCCTCGGTGCTGGCAGGTCGCCTGGTGGACAAACTGGGAGTGCGAGCGGTGATCATTCCAGGTCTGATTATTTTGAGCATCGCGCTCTGGCTTTTTACCCGACTCGGTCCCGATACGCCATACGGGACGATTCAGATCTGGTTGATTGTGCGCAGCCTGGCGCTTGGCTTCTGCTTCCAGCCACTATCGGTCTCGGCGCTCTCCGAGTTTGGCCCGCGCAACCTGGCGCAGGCGTCTTCGGTCAGCACTACCGTGCGCTTCGTGATGAGTTCGTTCGCCGTCGCAGTGATGGCGACACTGGTGCAATCACAGGTCGCGATCCACTACGCGCACCTGGCTGAGATGGTGACGCCCTCCTCGCCGCTTGGGCAACTAATTCCACAGTTACAGGCGCTTTTCATGCGGACCGGCGCTTCCGCCAGCGCAGCTTATAGCACTGCTCTCCAGCTCATCAGCGGGATTCTTCAAGAGCGAGCAACTATTCTGGCTATGCAGGACGCTTTCTGGTTAAGCCTGGCGCTCAATGGCGTCGCACTTATTGCCGCGTTCTTCGTGCGCTTCGGCAAGCCGCAAACCATCCCGGCATCTGAGTGGGCTGAGGGTGGCGCATTGCCTGAGACGCCGGAAACTCCCGGCTTCGAAGAGAGCATGCTGCATGTATAGCGGAGCCAGTATAAGCAAGCAGATAAAAGAGGTTTGTTTCTGCACGGCTTGATTTGTCTCACTGAGGGCACGGTACAGACAAAGCCGCGCCCTCAACCGGTATTTTAAGATGATGGCATAAGCTGACCGTTTTGCAGCGAGTAGTATGTTGGTGGCGAAAGTGGATGCGGCCCTTGCAACATCACGCTACCAACATGCACCTGTCCCTGCGAGTTGGGCTTATCAAACTGAAAGGTCGCGCTTGGGTCCGCGACCGGCGCCCCACTTAGATATGCGCTCTGGTCGTAGTGCGGCGTCCTGCCCAACAGACCGCCCCAGTTCTCCGAGTACTCCCCGCCCTGCTCGAAGGGCACCGTGTGATCCATCGAGTAATACGGAGTCACTCCGCTGTTAGTCGTGGCATTATTGGTATAGTTATGGATCACAAGCTGGCCGCTCTGTCCAAAGTAGCCGTTCGGGTCCGCAAAGCTGATATTGGTGGTGTTGTTATTATCCTGCGCTATGTTTGTCCCAACATTGATCCCCTGGCCTGCAACCGTACTGACAACCCCCCAGCCAGCGCCAGCCGGGCCACCGGTCACTGCGCCAAGACCCACATTAAAGACAGCGTTGAGTCCCAGGTTACCCCACTGATACTGGTTGGTCGGCAGAATTGAGGCATTATTATCGCCTGCATTTTTATCTCCAGGTGAGACGTAGAGGTCGTAGTTGGTGTTAGACGGCGGGTTTTGCATGGTGAACGCTGTGCCAACCAGGATCATATTCTCGACATGATAGAGCCCATTCGATGCAAGGCCCATCAGGTCTTGCGCCGTCTGACCGCCGCTCTGATATCCCATCAAAGTGATTTGTACTGGTTGCCCGTTCGGTCCTTGCAGGCCGTTGCTGGCGATATAATCCTTGATCGCTTGATTGATTTGCTGGGCATTGATACTATTATTGCCGATCAGGACCATCAGCCCACCATTGGGCGTTTGATAGATAATGAGCGGCGCGTGGCCTGGAGCATTGTTCAACTCCCAGATCAGCTCGCCCACTGTCACCACGTTGATCGCGGTCGCCATGCCGGTCTCTTCGTTGTAAGATTCCAGAGCTGGTGTGACCTCGCTAAACCAGCCAGTAATCGCGTCGTAAATCTGCTGGTAAAGCTTTCCGCTCACCGCAAGTTTCGCTTCTGAGAGGTAATTGTCCTCCTGGAGAATGTTATTATTCATGTTGGACTTCAAATATGGATCATCCGTCTGCCCCTCGCGACGCAATTGCTGCCGGTAAAGATCTTGCGCCTGTCCCACATTTCTATCGTGTTGACTTTGCATATCAGCAATAATCGCATCCCGCTCGGCGGCCAACCAGGAGTAACACGTCCCGGGGCCAGCATCGATGAGCAGGGCCATGTCCACCCCACTCAGCACAAAATCGCGCATCTTGTTGAGCACGCTAAGCTCGGTATATCCATAATGGTTCAGCGCCATATCAAATGAGTCGAGGCCCGGAGGGATAGCCATGTCAGTATCGTACTTGTCATTACTCGACGTAATCTGCGCTTTTAAATGGTTGGTTGCTAGTGTCAACGCGTCCATCTTATATTGAAATTGTGACGAACGCGCAATATTTCTTTCGACTGCCTGCTCAAACGCACTGGCTCCCAGACCACTAAAGGTAAGAGGATAATAAACCAGATCATCCTTATGCTGCCGAAACTGCTTATCCCCGCCCTGTAAATGGCTGACCATCACGGACAGGTAAGCGGCAAGTTTATCCAGTCCGGTAGTAAATGTATTCGTGACATCACTAAAAGTAGGCATGGTCTACTCCTATCATATTTTCTTGATGTGAGCCCTCCCTCATATTCCCCCTACTGCTTGAAAAGATCGGCGCTTTGTATATCTGTGATCTCTGCTTGAGTGGCAACCTTCGTCTGTAACGCGTCCCCAATCGCCTGCCGATCTTGCAGCACGTTTGTCGTATAGCCGTTATAATGCGCTTTGATAAAAGCTTGCAAGGCTGGCTGCAATTGGTATGGAAAGTAGTTTTGGCAGATGCCGTTGAGCGTAGTTTGAAAATCATTCAGGCTATGCGAACCGGAATTAGTCAGTTCCAGCGCATCTCCAACGATCTCCTTACCTGTCGCTCCTACGATTGGAGGATCAACCATGATCTGATCGCCGCCGCCGGGGTCTAAACGCATAGTAACAATCACTCCTTTGCTCTTCCATGAAATAGTGTAGACAGCAGTCTGATACAGTACAGCCCCTTTTCCTACTTATTTCACCGCTGCCCAGATCTGAACTGTCTCATCATCAGAAGCTGAGCTAATATATTTGCCGTTGGGCGCCCAGGCCACCGCATTGATCAAGCTCGTATGCCCTTGATACCGCAACAGTTCCTGCCCATTGGCCGCGTCCCAGACCTGCACTGTACTGTTAGCAGGTGTCAATACCGTATTGTGGGCCGAGGCGAGTTTCATCCCATCGGGCGACCAGGCCAGCGCCGCAACCGCTCCCGCATTTCCTCCGTAGCTGAGGATTTTCTCGCCTGTGCTTGCGTTCCAAACCTGCACCGTCTGATCCGTGGAGCCTGAAGCGAGCCGCGAGCCATCGGGCGACCAGCCCACTGTATTCACCGTGGCGATATCCTCTCGATGGGTCAGCAGCATTTCGCCGCTATCCGCCTTCCAGACCTGCACCGTGCGGTCGGCGGCAGCCGAAGCGAGCCGCGAGCCATCGGGCGACCAGGCAACGCTGTTCACTATATCCGTATGCCCCCGGTAGCTCGTCAGCAACAGGCCTGTGGTCACATTCCAGACGCGTACCGTACGGTCAGCGGCAGCCGAAGCGAGCCGCGAGCCATCGGGCGACCACGCCACTGCCTGGATCGGCCCTGTATGCCCCTTGTAGCTCACCGCATTGCCCCCATCAGCCGCATTCCATATCTGTACCGTGAGATCATTCCCGCCGGAGGCGAGCCGCGTTCCTCGTGGGGACCACGCTACGCCATTGACGCGCAGGAAATGTCCCTTGTAGGTCAAAAGTTGCCCGCCGTTGACAACGTTGCAGACCTGCACCGTCCCATCATCCGAGGCCGAGGCGAGCCGCGCACTATCAGGCGACCATGCTACCCCATTCACTCCCCCCGTGTGCCCTCGATACACCAGCGGATAATGCGGCGTTGCCCACCACCAGATTCCCCCTGCTACTCCGGTCGCCGCCACCATTCCCAACCCGATCAATACATTTCTCCGTCCAAGATAATGAATATTTGCAGAGCTTTCGGCTACGTTGACAACTGCCATCGTTTTTAGTCCCCTTTTCTAGAGGAAGGCCCGGGACCCATCAGTCTTTTAGTTCACACTTTTGACGATTATCACTCAATTCAGGGCAATAGCCTCAATCCCTGATGGAGAGACGCGGCTACATTAGCTATAGTATAAAGGGGATACGGTAATTTGACAAGAGAAAACGCATTTAGTACTGCTGAAGCGTCTAATGGTCTGCGGCATACTCGTAGCTTGTTTGTAGAGCTCTCGCACGGGAGTGCCGGCTGAACAGAATAGGTAGCCTGCCGGACGATCCCTCAATCCAGGATCGTCCGGCAGGCTACCTCGACAACGAGAAGGCGTTGATGCCCGTCGAACTAGTTAGCTACATTGCCCCGTGGGCTTGACGAGCTGTGAGGTCAGTTGATTGGGACTGGTGATTTGAATGCCGCCCGGTCCAGGGTAGGTATGATCGGCAGGCAAGGCGCCGCTCCAGGTAAAAGTGTAGGTGCGAACAGTCTGCCCGGGAGCAAAGGTAATGCTGGCCGGGGTCTGACCGCGCCCATTGTTGATCGTATAGCTGAACTGGACCACACCACCTGGGCCGCCGGGAGCAACATGAATAGTCGCAGTGTAGGTCACAACGACCGGAGTGCCGCACGCCATCCCTTGAATGGAGGCGGGGCTCACCGCCATATCCACGCCCGTCACCTGGAACGCCGCCGCAGGTGTACACTGTCCCGTGGGCTTAACAAGCTGCGAGGTGAGTTGATTGGGGCTGGTGATTTGAATGCCACCCAATCCCGGATAGGTATGATCGGCAGGCAGTGCGCCACTCCAGGTAAAGCTGTACGTTTTGGCGGTATCTCCCGGGTTGAAGGCAACGCTGGCCGGAGCCTGACTACGCCCATTGTTCACCGTATAGCTAAACTGGACGCCGCCGCCAGGGCCACCAGAAGCAACGTGAATGGTTGCCGTATAGGTGACAACGACTGAAGTGCCGCACGCCATCCCTTGAATGGAGGCGGGACTGACCGCCATATCCACGCCCGTCACCTGGAACGCTGCTGCCGTGCATTGCCCAGTCGGTGCAACAAGAGCCGAGATGAGTTGATTAGGGCTAGTCACCTGGACACCGCCCGGCCCAGGATAGGTATGATCGATAGGCAACGCTCCGCTCCAGGTAAAGGAGTACGCTTTCGTCGTCTCTCCTGGCTTGAAAGTGATGCTGGCTGGAGTCTGACTGCGCCCGTTGTTCACCGTATACATAAATTGAACCGTGCCGCCAACGCTATTGGGTCTGACGTGGAAGGTTGCGGTGTAGGTCACGGTTACATTTGTACCACAGGCCATGCCCGCAATCGAGCTCGGCGATACTGACATATCGACGGCTGTGACCTTTAATGGCACATGGGTCCCTGGTAGTGGATTTGAGCCCGTGCCTCCATTTTGTAACCGTGCTGCATACAAAACCATTGTCAGACTGCCAACCAGGGCAACCACGACGATCACCGCTGCCAATAAACCCAGTCGCTGCATAAGTTTAGTGCGCCGTGGGGATGAGCCCGGCGATCTGCCGATAGTTCCTGCACTGTTGTGCATGTGTGAATGTTGCATAGGGAGCTCTCTCTCTTGTTCAAAAATCGTTGCGCCCGCAATACGATCCCAGATCCGATTGAGCGTGTTTTGCTCTTGTTGGGCGTCAGCCTGGTAAAAGCTGCGGAGATAGGCCAATGCCTCTGCATCGCTGCGGTCGCCTTCTTTGAATTGGCCTACACGCTCAATTTGCCTGTCTACTTCCTCAGGCAAATAAAACTCATCCTTCTCTGCCACCTTCCTGCACCTCCCTTCTTCGTCGATAAATCGTCCGTAAAAGGTTTAAACTGCGTGAAAGCGTGACACGTACGGCGTTTTCCTGCTTTCCCAGGGCGGTCGCGATCTCACGACAGGATAAATCCTGACCAAAGCGCATGCGCAAAATTTGTTGTTGAAGCGAGGGCAAGCTTTGCAGGTACGCGTGCAAATCCATATAATCTTCTTGCCGCAAGGCGCTATTTTCGGGGCTTAACATCTCATCTTCGAAAAGACCTTCAGCAACCTGTTCAAGGGTGACGCTCTGGCGCGTTTTCGTGCGTCGGTAGGCGTCAATCACTTTGTTGCGGGTCACGCGCCAGAGCCACAATTGCTGCGCTTTCTCCGGGAGCGCAACAAAATTTGTCTGCTCAAGAGCTGCCAGGAATACATCCACTACCAGATCTTCCGCGTCTTCTGGCGTGGGAACGTGCATACGGACATAGGAGAGCAGACCAGGTGCGTATCTCCTGTACAGGAGGGCCATCTCCTGTTCTACCTGTGCCGTGTGCCTGTTTGCTTGCATGATTTTCCTCGTGTTGTCTAGGTCCTCACCTTAACTATCGTTTAGCAGCAGAAAATATTACAGCAACAGGCAGTTCTGTTTTCAACTCTACTATCTTCCCCGGGCGGAGAGTCAAGAGGTAATCATTGAGATATTGTAACACTAACATGCACTCTCGCCAATTTTGGGGATTGACCGGCGTTCCATTCCAGTAGTACAATACGCAGACGCTCTGCGATAAATGTAAGAAGGATCGCAGAACCGACACGGGATAGTTCTGTGCTATCCCGCATAACTGCATGTGCGGCAAAATAGTGATGTTAAGAAGACCAGTATCCCCTCCCCGGTGGATACCGGGTTTTTTGTGTTGTTCTCTTTCTCATAGAGTTCAGGAGCATGCTATGTTACGTTTCTATTTTGAAGTTGCCCGTACCGCATACCGCAGGCAGTTGATTTATCGCTGGGCCAATCTGGCCGGGCTGTTCACCAACGTCTTCTTTGGAGCCGTTTTTAGTTACGTCATCATCGCCCTCTATCACGCGCGTCCGGTCGTTACCGGCTACAATGTGCAGGATGCCCTGCGCTACACCTGGCTGGTGCAGGCCATGATCATGGTCGTGTTACCCTTTAGCTGGTTTGATTTGATGCTCACGATACGCTCCGGCGAAGTCGTTACCGACCTGAGCAAGCCCTGCGACTTCTATTGGTACTGGTTCAGTCGCGAGGCCGGGCGCAACATCTACTACCTCTTTTTTCGTTTTCTCCCGACCTACCTCGCAGGTGCGCTACTCTTCGGCTTTGAGCTGCCGGGCGACTGGCGGTCCTGGCTGGGCTTTGGACTTGCCTTCTTGCTTAGCGCAATGATGGGGATCGCCTATCGCTTTTTGTATAATGTGGTCGCTTTCTGGATCATTGAAGCTCGTGCAATGATCACGCTTGCCCAGGTCGTCGCGCTGTTCTTCACCGGCTCCTATATCCCGCTGCCTTTTTTCCCATCGTGGTTGCGCGCCATTGCAGACTGGCTTCCCTTCAACGGACTGATGAATATCCCGGTTGAGATTGTGTTGGGGAAGTTGGACGGGAACATGCTCTGGCTCGCGTTTGGTCGCCAGATATTCTGGCTCATTGTCTTGACACTGATAGTTCGTATGCTTACTTTGCTAGCCTCGCGACGAGTCGTCGTGCAGGGAGGATAATATGCTAATAAACTCATGGCGGGCAATTCTTTATGATGTGCTGCTGTATCGGCGCCTGATCGCTCTCCAAATACGGGCGCAACTGCAATATAAAATAAACATTTTTGTTGATATCACTACCTATCTTGCCGTCACTGCATTGGAATTTGGCGCGCTCCTGCTCTACTTTGGCCCGTTTCCATCGCTCCTGGGATGGAACATTGGCGAAGTGGCCCTGCTCGCAGCCATTATGTCGATTGGCTTTGGTCTTGCCGAACTGACCGGCGCGGGCATCGATAACTTTTCCGATACGATCAGGCGAGGCGAGTTTGACCGCGTGTTATTGCGCCCGGTGGGAGCGTTCACCCAGGTGATCGGCAGCGATTTCCGCCTGCGTCGCTTCGGTCGCATTACGCAGGGGATCATTGCGTTTATCATCGCGCTTCGCCTGCTGCCCGACCTGCATTGGACTGCCGCAAAGTTGCTGATCTTACCATTAAGCATTGTAAGTGGCGCTCTGATTTTCCTTTCCATCTTGCTGCTAGGGGCAACGTTATGCTTCTGGACGGTCGAAACGACGGAACTGACGAATATCCTGACCTACGGCGGTCGTGAGATGCTCAGCTACCCCATCACCATCTATAGCCAGACATTACAGCGCTTCTTCTTGTTTGTCGTGCCGCTGGCCTTTGGTTCGTATGTGCCAACTTGCTATATTCTGGGACGGCCCCTGCCGTTCAGTATCCCTTCCTCCGTTGTCTTTGGGGTGCCGCTGATCGCGCTGGTTTTTGCTCTGGTCGCGGGCATGATCTGGAGCTTTGGCGTGCATCGCTATCAAAGCACCGGAAGTTAGTTGCTAATTTCAGTACCCTCAAGCGGGTCGTGATAGCCAACCGGCTCCTGCCGCCCCTCTTGAGGAGAAGTATACCATCTAATCCAAAGATATCAAGTGGAAATGCACTAAAGGAGGTGTCATTATGACGCTAATGATCGAAGTCGAAGAGTTATGCAAAACCTTCCGCGTGACGCGGCGGCGCTCCGGGCTGCTCGGTGGCCTGCGCAGCGTCGTCAACCCGGAGGTACGATCTGTGCCAGCCGTGAACAATCTTTCGCTGACGGTGGAGCGGGGTGAAATCATTGGCCTGATCGGGCCGAACGGAGCTGGCAAGAGCACAACGATCAAGATGTTGACGGGGATTTTGACGCCGACGAGCGGACGTGTCTGCGTGGCCGGACTGGTTCCGATGCGTCAGCGGCGCGAGCTGGCCGCGCGCATCGGCGTCGTTTTTGGACAGCGTACCCAGCTCTGGTGGGACCTGCCGCTGCTGGACTCTTTGCATCTGCTGCGTTTCCTCTATCGTGTTCCAGAGGAGCGGTATAACGCCAATCTCAAGCGTTTGCGTATGATGCTTGACCTGGACGAGTTTATGCATACCCCTGTACGCCAGCTCTCACTCGGTCAGCGGATGCGTGGGGACCTGGCGGCGGCCCTGTTGCACGATCCCGAACTGCTCTACCTGGACGAGCCAACTATCGGGCTGGACGTGGTGGCTAAAGCGCGCATCCGCGAGTTTCTGCTCTCTCTGAACGCCGAGCGTGGGACGACTATCCTGCTGACCACACACGATATGGATGATGTCGAGACGCTCTGCCCGCGCATGCTCATTATCGATCATGGGCGCAAGCTCTATGATGGCACCGTTGCCAACATCCGCGCACGATTTGGGGGAGAGCGCATATTAATTGCGGTCCTGGATGCTGCTGAGGCCGCGGCTCTGCCTCTGGGGAGTGATGGTCAACCAATATTGCAAGAGCTTCCTGCTGGTGTGCGTCAGGTGAAAGCCGATGGGCCGCGCCTCTGGCTCAGTTTTGGCAACAGCGATAGTGGTACGATGCCCGCGCACGAACTTGTAGCCTGGCTGGGGGCGCGCTACCGCCTGCGCGATGTAACATTTCAAGAACCTGAGATTGAGGATGTCATCCGTCGCATCTACGAAGAAGGGTTGTTGCTAAAAAATCTTTGAGCAGGGACGACGAATGCGGTGTGCAATTGTTTTCAATAAGAAAAAACCAGACAGCTGCTTAACGAAAAAAGTGGCAAGCAGAGAGGAAGAACCAGGTGTCACTTACTCGAAAAAAGTGGCAGATAGTGAAAAAAGCTTCCAGGAGAAAAGAGCA
>Ga0209062_1004664_pt1 | contig 14032 bp, 13 predicted proteins | sample Coa_R2_2_FD_187158 | JGI IMG/M metagenome (GOLD analysis project Ga0209062, IMG submission 187158) | Surface soil microbial communities from Centralia Pennsylvania, which are recovering from an underground coalmine fire - Coalmine... | ecosystem: Environmental > Terrestrial > Soil > Unclassified... | reverse complement strand
ACGTGAAGGATGACATCCGGCTTGATGATCGTCTTGAAACCGAGCTTCGAAACCTGAATCAGATAGGGGCCGGGAGGGATATTCGCAACGGCGTAAATCCCTTCGGAGTCCGTCTTCGCCGGATATTGAATGTGCGTCAAGTCATTGACGACGAGAATCTCCGCTCCCGCTACACCGGCTCCGCTAGGATCGGTAACGATGCCGTTGATCATCCCCGTGGGAGACTGCGCACACAACCCGCGCGCCAGCAGAATCGAAAAGACGAGAAGCGAACCGCAAGAGAAGCCGCGCCGTCGCAAAGGACCCTCCCCGAAGCGAAATTTTCCTCACTGAAAAGGTCTATGCGAATGACCGGGGGTTTTGTGTCAATCGCCAGCAGTCCTGTATACCGGACAACTTACTCCCGAGGGCCTGCCGATGGCGGAAACACTGGGCATATGCATTCAGTACTTTCTCGGGTTCCCTAGCGCCGGAACACCCGAATGTCTTTGCGCATTGCGTATTACCACAATAGATACGTCATCGTACGAGACGAGCCCATCTGATAGAATGACGCGCCGGGGACCATCCCCTCTCCGTTATGCCTAGCCAAACCTTTGAGGCTTTCTTTACGAAAGCTACGGGCAAAACGCCCTACCGATATCAAACCGGCCTAGCGGAGCGTCCCATTGAAAGCCGCTTGATCCGCGTTCCCACCGGTTGCGGCAAAACCGCAGCGGTGATTCTGGCGTGGCTATGGCGCTGGCGGGAATACCCTTCTGAGACGCCGCGCCGCCTCGTTTACTGCCTGCCGATGCGGGTGCTCGTCGAGCAAACCAGAGATTGCGCGCTCGACTGGCTGAATGCCCTTGGAATGCTTGCGGGTGATGTGGAGCGGCTGCCCGCGGAGAACGGACAGCGCGGGAGAATAGTGGCGGACAGCTACAGATGGCGCGCTGCGTCGGATGGCAAGGTAGGCGTCCACATGTTGATGGGAGGCGAGGAAGCCGAAGATTGGGACGTCCATCCAGAATCTGCGGCGATCCTCATCGGCACGCAAGACATGCTGCTATCGCGCGCCCTGAATCGCGGCTATGGCATGAGCCGCTACCGCTGGCCGATCCATTTTGGGCTGTTTCATACAGACTGTCTCTGGGTTTTCGACGAAATCCAGCTCATGGGCAGCGGCTTGGCAACCACATCGCAGCTTGAGGCGTTCCGCGCAACTGCCGGGGGCAACGGATGTCATTCATGGTGGATGTCGGCAACGTTGGACCCGACCTGGCTCGAAACCGTGGATTTCAAAGAGCGAGTGAAATCTCTGCCACCAACCAAGCTGGGAGAAGCGGATTTTAAGTCAGAGAAGTTGCGCGACGGATACGAAGCCAGAAAGCTGCGGAGTAGGGCAAAGTCTGCGATGGGCGATTCCGATGAATTAGCGAGGGAGATTGTTAAAGCCCATGAGGAACGCAAAGGACGCACACTCGTTGTGGTGAACACGGTAAAGCGCGCGCGCGAATTGCACGAGGCCATTCGAAAGGAATTGGTAAAGGCCAAGAGTTCGGTTGCCCTAACCCTAATCCATTCCCAATTTCGCCCCCCAGACCGGCGGAAACAGATCGATCGCTTGCTGGCCGAGCCGGACGAGCACGGGATGATCGTAGTCAGCACCCAGGTCGTCGAAGCTGGCGTAGACGTGAGCGCTCGAACGCTATTTACCGAACTCGCTCCCTGGTCATCTCTGGTGCAGCGTTTCGGGCGCTGCAATAGGCGTGGACTGGAGAACGAGAGCGCTCGCGTCTTCTCGATCGACTTGCCTAACAAGAAGGAAGAACAAGAGAAGCTCCACCATCCCTATGAACTTGAAGATTTGCTGGCGGCGCGGAAACTGCTAATCGATTTGAAGGATGTGGGACCGAAATCGCTGGAAGGCGTCCAGCATAAGCAATCATTCGAGCACTCATGGGTTATCCGCCGAAAGGACTTCGCCGACCTATTCGACACGACACCGGACTTAGCTGGGAACGACATCGATATCGACCGCTACGTCCGCGAAGTCGAGCAGTCGGAGTCGGATGTTCAGGTCTTCTGGCGCGATTGGAATGGAGAACCGTCCGCCGAGATGCCCAGGCCCAGTCGAGACGAGCTCTGCCGCGTGCCAATTGGAGAATTCAGAAAGCTTTTGGAGGACACTGAACGACGAAAGCTGGCCTATCGATGGGACTACCTTAACGACGAGTGGGTTCGCGCCGAAACATCCCGAGTCTATCCCGGCCAGATTTACTTGCTAAACGTTTCGGCAGGAGGATACGCGTCAGACCGGGGCTGGAGCCTTGATATAAGGACCCAAGTGCTTCTCGTTTCTAGTGATGCCGCTGAAAAAGAGGAAGCCTACCACGATGACGGACTTTCCCAGAGCCACTGGCAATCCATCGCTCAGCATACGGACAAAGTCTGTACGGAATTGGATTCAATCCTTAGCGAAGTATCCTTGGAGCAGTGCGAGCGCAATGCCATAAGGATCGCTGCTCGATGGCATGACTGGGGAAAAGCCCATCGTGTGTTTCAGGACGCGATCGACGACGGCCAAGTTTTCGAGCGGAACAGAAGGAATATTCAGCGGTGCGAGCGCCCAGCCGAGTGGCAAGGCAACCGCTTTGTGGCGAAAGCGCCTGGCAAGAAGTGGAAAGATGGAAAAGTTGCCGACCGCGGTTTCTGGCGCAAGTACGAGCGCAAACACTTTCGACATGAGCTTGCTTCCGCGCTCGCGGTACTTCAGCGACCTCATCCCGACCTTTCGATCCTGGGCGATGACGATCTGAACCTCGTAGCATTCCTGGTGGCGGCGCATCACGGAAAAGTACGCCTCTCCATTCGGTCGCTCCCGGAGGAAAGAGCTGCGCCTCACGGGCGACGTTTTGCTCGGGGAGTCTGGGACGGTGACGAACTGCCAGCCACCGACTTGGGCGGCGGCGTGACCGCTTCATCCGTGAAACTCTCGCTGGAACCGATGGAGGTGGGCCTTTGCCAGCAAGCACCGTTTGAAGGGCAGCCCAGCTGGGTGGAACGGATGTTGCGCCTCCGCGTCGAGTTGGGGCCTTTGCGTGTGGCTTACCTGGAAACGCTGCTACGCGCCGCTGACATGCGAGCGAGCGCGGTGAAGAATCCCCCGGAAGGCACGAATGCCTGAACTAATACTAAACGGCTGCAGACCAGAACCGCTGATGAGCTATTTGAAGGCGTTGGGCGTACTGCGTCTCGTTAGCAAACAGGCCGATCCAGAGGCTCGCGGTTGCTGGCGTGACGACATGTTCGTCTTAAACAGCGAACTGGATCGCGACGCGCTAGCGAAGTTCTTCCTCAACAAGTACAAGCCAACGCCCCTAATTGGGCCCTGGGGAGCGCGATCTGGGTTTTACGCAGGCTCTTCAGAAAAGAAGGCCCGCCAAGCTCTCGAAACTATAATGGACGCAACGGACCCTCGCTTCGCGCCCTTTCGAGAAATGGTCAGCCGCGTCCGCGACCTTCTGAGGCAATTACACATCAGCGAGAAGGCGAAAGACGAACAGAAATTAGCGTTGCTGTTGGCCTGCCGCTCCCAGCTGCCCGACGAAATTCTCCCGTGGCTGGACACGTGTTACGTGCTGCTGGGTGATGATCGGCGATTTCCGCCGTTGCTGGGCACAGGGGGCAACGAGGGAAGCGGCAGCTATTTCTCGGGCTTCGCTCAGCAACTCGTCGCTTGCTTGGTTCATCGGAAGCATGACCAAGCACTGGAGACCGCCCTGTGCGGGACGTCCCAGGAAGGAATCTACGCAGACCAGACGCCAGGACACTTCTCACCAACTGCCGCGGGCGGAGCGAATGGCACACAGGGCTTTGAAGCGTCGGTCGCTACGAACCCATGGGACTATCTATTAGCATTGGAAGGAACATGTCTGTGGGCCTCAAGCGTAGTGCGCCGCTGCGGGCAAACCGGTACGCGCATGGCGTCGTTTCCCTTCACTGTGAACGTCTCCGCAGCCGGCAGCGTCTCGCTGGCGCAGAGTGACGGCGTGAAACCTAAGCAGGCAAAACGAGAAATCGCCGAGGTCTGGCTTCCACTGTGGGTGCGGCCTGCTTCATTGCAGGAATTGATGATTTTGCTGACCGAGGGACGAGCTAGCGTCGGCGACCGCATGGCGACGACGGGACTCGATATGGCAAGAGCAGTAACAGGACTAGGTGTTGATCGCGGAATATCGGAATTCAGGCGGGTCGCGTTCTTGATGCGGAACGGCCAAAGCTTTTTGGCAGTGCCTGTTAGTACCGTGCACGTTTGCGAGCGCGAGCCGGTTGATTTTGTTCGTCAACTCGATCCATGGCTGGGCCGCTTCCGCTGGGCTTGTGAGGACAAGAATGCGCCGCCTCGACTCAAAATTGCTCTGCGCGACGTTGAACAGGCGATCTTCGAGTTTTGCCTCTACGGCGGGCGGGCATTCTTTCAAGCGATTGTGATAGCGATTGGCCGTGCCGAGCGTCAGCTTGCCCTAACTACAGGCAAGATTGGCAACCGAACCGTTTCACCCATCACCGGTTTGACGCCCGATTGGGTCCGCGCAGCCAATGACAATTCGTCCGAGTTTGAAATCGCCTTGGCGCTCGCTGGCATCCACGATGCGGAGAGGAAAATCGACCCGCTGCGATGCAACCTCGAACCGGTGGCGGTGTGGCACGGTAAGAACCGCGCGCTTGACTGGAAGTGGGCGGAGAAAGATCGAGCAGTGGTGTGGAATTCCGCCGATCTTTCAGCAAATCTGGCTGCAGTCCTGCGTCGGCGTTTGATGGACGCCGGGCGAAACGGCTGCGCAAACCTTCCGCTGGCCGCGACCAACTTCGCATCGTTCGGTGCCGTCAGTCGGTTTCTGGCGGGAGAACTCGATGAACAACGCATAGATGACCTCCTGTGGGGCTTAATCCTGCTCCTACAGTCGCCCGGCATGCTGAGCACCACCGCTGACAAGGATGCGCCGCCATTGCCGCGCGCTTATGCCCTGCTGAAGCTGCTCTTCCTCCCGGATCCGCTTACGATCAATGGCCTGTCCATAGCGATTAAACCGGAGCCGTCCATCGTCAATTTGCCGATAGCAGGCCGGGTTGGCGAAGCGTGCCAGATCGCGATGCGGCGACTGCGCGCCTCTGGTTTGTCGCCGCTCCCGCACCCACGCAGTCGGGGCCGTGTGCGCGATGCGGATTGGAAGGAATTGGATTGTCTCGGCGCGGATGGTGTGCGATTAGCGGCTGCGCTGCTGCTTCCGATCAGTCATGCGTCCATAAACCATTTGCGCAAGCTCGTCATTCGCGAAGCCGCGACCGAACTCCAAACTCCATCGTGAAAGGAAACGCCTAGCCATGCCCATTGATTACGCCGCACTGCAAAACAGCCCACGATTGCTCATGGAAGCCCAGCTTCGACCGCTGCAGGGCGATCGGTTTCAACCCACCGGTTTCCCCGACCTGGGGGCGGCGCACTACACGCTGCCTGATGGCACGGAAATGTTGCTGGTTGAGTCCGCGCAATCCGTGGCCAACCGTATGGAACTCGCCTGCTGGGATGAAGCAAATGACGACTTAATCCCCGAACTGAAGGGCTTGCCTTTTGTTCGTATTGACTGTGGTGATTTGGGAAAGACCAACACTCTGAAAGAGTTCCATCGGCTCAATTCGCCATACGTATGGGAAGGTCTGGAGACAGAAGCCACTAAGCAGTTTCGCGAAGCTTTCATGAAAGATTTGGGGCTCAAACCCACGCAAAAGCGGGGAAAGAAAAACCAAAAAAACGACGAAGAATCTGATGTGCCCGGCGTTCTCGACCTAAGAAAATTTTGCCAAGCGGTTTTTAAGTGGGACGCCAACTCCGTCATTCACGGCCTTTTCCTTGAAAAAGTCGCAGGAAGACTCCGTATGGCCAGGGCGCTTTCGGGATTTATCGAAGCGAGTGGAGTTCAAGCTGTTGAGAGTGGAGGAACGAAGGTTGATCACATCTTGCCTAGCCCCAAAACCCTCGGCCTCGATGCGAAAACGGGGTACGGGAACGTACCTTTCCCCCGGACGGAGTTCGTCGCCCGCAAAATAGTGGCGTACTTCAATCTCGATCTTGCGCTGCTGCGCGGCTACGCGCTCGGCGACGAAGCAACTCAACTGCTTGTTGCGCTGGCACTATTCAAAATCCGTCGGTTTCTCTCGACAGGTTTGCGGTTGCGTACGGCCTGTGATTTGAAACCGGTCGGCGAGCTGACCGTAACCGAACCCGTTGGATTCAGCGTCCCTGATGAGCTGCAATTGCTGGCAGAATGCCAGCGACTGATTGCCGTATGCAAGCCCAAGTTCGCCGGCGTGACTACGGTCAAATGGGAACCCAAGGCTAGGGTGGCAGAGAAGAAAGAGGAGGAGTCTGAGGAGGACGCTGAAGAGGAGACGGAGGAATGATTGGCGTCGCACTGAGTTTTCCGTCGGGCCGCTTTCACGCCACGCCTTGGGGACGGCACGTCAATGAAGGCGCTCCTGAGTGGCCTCCGTCGCCTTGGCGGTTTTTGCGGGCGCTGATCGCGACCTGGAAGCGAAAACTTGACGGCCAGCTTGGCCAGCCGGATGTCGAGGTGCTGTTGCGCGTGTTGACCGCTCTACCGCAATTTGTGCTGCCGCCGGCCGGCACCGGCCACACTCGCCATTACATGCCGTGGTTTAAGAAAGGTCCCGACGATAGGACGCTGGTTTTCGATACGTTCATCAGTCTCCCACGCGACGCACGCGTCGTCATGCTCTGGCCTGACGCTACGTTGTCATCCCAACAGCGTCATCAACTGGAACAGCTGCTAGCCCACTTGAACTTCTTCGGCCGCGCTGAATCTTGGTGCAGTGCCCGTCTTCTGGGCGATGGTGAAGCGGCGCAAGCCGCGCGAAATGTGAATTGCGAGGCGATCGATGGCGGCGGCGTGACGCCCGACCGTGAAATCGCCCGCGTGTTATGTGCTGCGGGAGAACTGGCGTTTGAAAACCAGCACACGCCGAAACACAAAACGGTTTCAGGACGCGGCAAAATGAGGAAGACAGTAGAGACTCCCCTCTACGACCCAGACTGGCATCTGTGCATGGAAACCCTGGAACTCCATGACAAGCGATGGTCCGACCCCCCCGGCTCCCGCTGGGTCTCCTACCTGCGGCCACGCGATTGTTTCAAGATCGAGCCGGTGCGCCGCGTCTCGCGCTCCGGCAGTGATCGGAAACCTCAAGTGGCTCGCTTCGCTCTGGATTCCACCGTGCTGCCCCGCATTACGGACACACTGCCGGTCGCGGAGTCTGCACGCCGCAGGTTGATGGGTATATACGGCAGACAGTTCGCTCAGCCTGACGGTGCGAAGGCAAGATCGGCAATTTTCGCCGGAAAAGACGAAGCCTCGCGCCCGCTAAGCGGTCACGCCCATGCCTACTATCTGCCGACGGATGAAGATGATGATGGCCATCTCGACCATCTCACGGTCATCGCTTCAGAGGGCTTCTGTCCTGGAGAAGTAAGAGCGCTGGACTGTCTCAACCAACTCAAGGCGGGCGGTGAGATGCGGTCCAACCATCCCTTGCGCGTCCTGCTTCTGGGACTCGGCAGGCTGGACGAATACGATCAAGGGCCTTGCGGCTGTTCCCAATCTTGGGTTTCCGCGACTCCTTTTATCGCGACCCGCTACTTGAAGAAGCGCGGAACGAAGCGCGATCCCAAAGAAGTCTGGAACAATAGAGTCGCATTCCTAACGCTGGTCCTCAAGGAGGAGTTAAGGAGGTTTCTCGGTCGCCGAGATGACCTTCGTGACTTGCCTCCGGACGCCATCAGGGTAGAGCCAATAACCGATGCCAACGGCGTATTCCGCATCGGCCAGAGGCAACTTCGTCCGATCGAGTTTCGCCGGTTTCGCCGGAAGACTGGCGACGATGGCGGCCGCCGGACCAGCGGGGGCTTTCGGCTCGCCTTTCCCCGCCCGGTAAAAGGGCCGATCTGCCTCGGCCATTCCGCACACTTCGGAATGGGACTTTTTGTCCCGGATGACGCGAACGCTCAGCACCAGCCAGGGTGACACGCGATGCGGACTTCATACCTGGTTTGCTACGACATCTCAGATGACAAACGGCTGCGCAAGGTGCACAAGGTGATGCGCGGCTTCGGTGATCACTTGCAGTATTCGGTCTTCGAATGCCAGCTTACGCCGATGGACCTGGTCCGGTGCCGGAGCCAGCTCTCGGAAATCATTCATCACGACGAGGACCAAGTGCTTTTCGTGGACCTTGGTCCGGCGGAAGGCCGCGGGGACCGCGTCATTACCGCGCTCGGCAAGGCCTATTCTGCCGTCGACGCTCCCTGCATCGTTGTCTAGCGTCTGCGCGCAAGTTGATTGGCGAATGGCAGGTTTTCTCGGCGCGGGTACCGGCCCCGCGGCCACGCTCCTCGGCGCCAGTCTGCAGCGATTGGATTACTTTTTCGGCAGCTAGCCCACCCTTTGACGTTGCTGACCTATCTGGTAATACCATAATCAGATAAGCCAGACGCGACAGTCTAGCCTTGGACTGGGCTATGGGAGCGCTTCCTGATCAAGCTCTGAACGCACAAGCCGCTCAGCCTGAAGGTCGTAAGGGCACGGCGCGCGACCGCCTGCCCGATTATCTCCCCGCGCGAATGGTTAACGAGTTCGTTTATTGTCCCCGTCTCTTTTTCTACGAATGGGTGGAAGGACTGTTTCGCGAAAGCGCAGACACGGTTGAAGGCAAGTCACAACACCGTCGTGTGGACGCAAAAACGACCGAACTGCCCAGGCCCGAAGACACTCGAAGAGAAACAATCCACTCCCGGTCCGTCATGCTCTCCAGCGAACGGCATCGCGTCATCGCCAAGATGGACCTGCTGGAAGCTACAGAAGGCGTGGTGACGCCGGTCGATTACAAACATGGCGCTCCGCGAGAAACCGAGCATGGTCTGGAAATCTGGCCCACGGATCGTATTCAGCTGGCCGTGCAAGGACTGATTCTCAGAGAGAACGGCTATCGATCAGAAGAAGGGATCGTTTACTACCAGAAGACCCGGCAGCGTGTGCGTGTTGCATTCGATGAAGAATTAATGAACGACACCGAACGCACGATTGCGGCAGCCTGGGAGCTGGCAAGGTTCGGAAGTATCCCCCCGCCCCTTGTGGATTCGCCGAAATGTCCGGGTTGCTCGCTAGTCAGCATTTGCCTGCCGGACGAAACCAATTGGCTGCGTTGTTTGCCCGAAACTGAGCCGAGGACCACCGTTCAGCTCGGTTTATTTGCAAACAGCAACGGACACCTTGGCCAGACGCCCACGGAAGAAGAGCCACGTCAACTCGTCACGCCTCGCGATGACTTGAGGCCGCTCTATTTGAACTCGCAGGGCGCACGGGTGGGCAAGAGCGGCGAAGTGCTTCAGGTTCGCGACCGAGAAGACAAGAAGCAAGAAGTCAGGCTTCGGGAAATCTGCCAGCTGAACGTGATGGGCAATGTCCAGCTCTCGACGCAGACCATCCAGGCATTGTGCGAGGCAGGCATCCCGATCTGCTACTTCTCTCAGGGCGGATGGTTTTATGGAATCACGACTGGGCTCAACTCCAAAAACATCTTCCTCCGCCGAACACAATTCCGCCTGGCTGAGGAGGCCTGGTTCTCCCTTTCACTGGCGCGCCAGCTCGTGGCGGGGAAGATCCGCAATCAGCGTACGATGCTGCAGCGCAATCATCTGGAACCAGAAGCAGATGACCTGGCCGCGCTGAAGCGCCTGGCCGAAGCCGCCGAACGCGCTCAGAGTATGGACGAACTGCTGGGCATTGAAGGAAACGGGGCTCGACTGTATTTCCAAAACTTCGCCGGCATGATCAAAGTGGAAAACGAACAAGAGCAACAGTCTCAATTCCGGTTCGATTTTGCGGGACGGAATCGCCGCCCTCCGCGTGATGCCGTCAATGCGCTTCTTTCGCTCGGCTATAGCTTGCTTGTGAAGGACCTGACTATTGCGTGTTACGCCGTTGGGTTCGATCCTTACCTCGGCTACTACCACCAGCCCCGGTTCGGACGGCCGGCGTTGGCGCTTGATCTGATGGAACCGTTCCGCCCGTTGATCGCCGATTCCGCAGTGCTGGCCGCAATCAACACGCGCATGGTCACTCACAAGGATTTCGTGCAGGCGGGTCCGGCGGTCGCACTCAGTCCGTCGGGGCGGAAAGCATTCTTTCGTTCGTATGAACTGCGAATGGATTCGCTTGTGACCCACCCGCTTTTTGAGTACCGTGTAAGCTATAGGCGGCTGCTTGAAATCCAAGCGAGACTGCTGGCACGCGTTCTGGAAGGCGAGATTGGGGAATACCCGGTGTTCGTGACTCGATAAGCAGCACGACGCTATTTCGCGTGAGTGGAGGAGAGAGAGGGCGGGAACTGGCGCACCACGCCGGCAAGGGATGCAAGCCGACGCGAGCGGCCAGGTGATGAAGATTCTGGCTAAGCCGCTCGAAAGCGCCAACGGCAAGAAAAACATACGCCTTGCGACCGAGGATGTTTACGAATAATGGGCAGTTTTTGGCCGGCGACTGGATCGCTCGCGCCGTTGTTTGTAGCTCTTTGACAACTCGAGGGTTCCGATAGCGGCTATTTCCGCGCTCACCTGAGCGCGGCCCCATTGAAGGGTGACGGCTCCGGGAGTCCGTTCGCTGCTCATTTACCATTTCCGCGCTCACCTGAGCGCGGCCCCATTGAAGGCCCTCGCCGAAAGACTTGCGTCACCGTTTCAACTCATTTCCGCGCTCACCTGAGCGCGGCCCCATTGAAGGCACGCTTCGCCGCAACGTGGACGTGGCCGCGGTGAATGGATTTCCGCGCTCACCTGAGCGCGGCCCCATTGAAGGCCTACAACGTCCTCGCTGTAGGGGCTGATGGCCAAATTTCCGCGCTCACCTGAGCGCGGCCCCATTGAAGGGTGCTGCTAGGCCGCGACCCGGCAGCGCCAATAGCTAATTTCCGCGCTCACCTGAGCGCGGCCCCATTGAAGGAGACGCGGCACTGGCGACCTCCAGCGTGGCAATCGGCATTTCCGCGCTCACCTGAGCGCGGCCCCATTGAAGGATGCCGATGTCGGTCAGAAGCGGAAGCCAGCGCGAATTTCCGCGCTCACCTGAGCGCGGCCCCATTGAAGGACTGGGGGAACGCAACGATGCCGAGGGGATTCAAACGATTTCCGCGCTCACCTGAGCGCGGCCCCATTGAAGGATTGCTGTGGTTGCGCCCCGAACTTCATGGCCAGAATTTCCGCGCTCACCTGAGCGCGGCCCCATTGAAGGGAGGCCCGCGTTCTTTGCGCCCTCGAACATGCCGAATTTCCGCGCTCACCTGAGCGCGGCCCCATTGAAGGCGAGCAGGATACCCCCATCGAACTGCCCGGCACGCAATTTCCGCGCTCACCTGAGCGCGGCCCCATTGAAGGCATGCCGCGAGGCATCTTTGGCTGGTGCGCCAGACCTTATTTCCGCGCTCACCTGAGCGCGGCCCCATTGAAGGCAGCGTACCGCCTGAAGGACAGGAAACCGGCGTTGACATTTCCGCGCTCACCTGAGCGCGGCCCCATTGAAGGCGTTCACCGCAACGCCGAAGGTTCCTCCGTTGATCAGCATTTCCGCGCTCACCTGAGCGCGGCCCCATTGAAGGGTGCGCCAGCTGTAACGAAAGACCCGCTGATTCCTGTATTTCCGCGCTCACCTGAGCGCGGCCCCATTGAAGGATGCGGCAGAATCGCGCCGCGCTTCATCCCGTTCGCTATTTCCGCGCTCACCTGAGCGCGGCCCCATTGAAGGATGCTGGCCGCGCAGAATCCCGACGTGCTGAACAAATTTCCGCGCTCACCTGAGCGCGGCCCCATTGAAGGAGCGCCTCAGCAAGAATCGTCATGCCGCCTCCTCGTCATTTCCGCGCTCACCTGAGCGCGGCCCCATTGAAGGTCCGAGCCATTGCGCCCATTTGCTGGCCCCGGAGCGATTTCCGCGCTCACCTGAGCGCGGCCCCATTGAAGGGTGAATTTGACATTCGATGGCGGCTTCGGCGGAAGCATTTCCGCGCTCACCTGAGCGCGGCCCCATTGAAGGCTCAATCGCTCCGTGCGTATCCAGAGAATAGAATTTATTTCCGCGCTCACCTGAGCGCGGCCCCATTGAAGGTCGGACTCGCCGAAGAGGAAGAAGAAGAGTACGAATATTTCCGCGCTCACCTGAGCGCGGCCCCATTGAAGGATAACGAGCGCCAATCGCACACTGAACCCGATGTGCGAATTTCCGCGCTCACCTGAGCGCGGCCCCATTGAAGGGTTAATCAGGTGAAGCGCTGTGCCGCGCGACAGGCCATTTCCGCGCTCACCTGAGCGCGGCCCCATTGAAGGTAGCCGTAGGCATTTCCCTCTTTCCGGGCGGCTGGTATTTCCGCGCTCACCTGAGCGCGGCCCCATTGAAGGGCGGACTCGCAGCAGCCCATTGAAATCGTAAGCATGGTCATTTCCGCGCTCACCTGAGCGCGGCCCCATTGAAGGCACGATTCGACGCCCAGCGCCCACTGGAACACTCGGTAATTTCCGCGCTCACCTGAGCGCGGCCCCATTGAAGGCGTACCTCTATTGCTGGCGAAACCTGTGAGTGTTATGATTTCCGCGCTCACCTGAGCGCGGCCCCATTGAAGGCGTACCTCTATTGCTGGCGAAACCTGTGAGTGTTATGATTTCCGCGCTCACCTGAGCGCGGCCCCATTGAAGGGGGCAAATGCTGCAAGTATCGGACGAGTTGCCGGAGTATTTCCGCGCTCACCTGAGCGCGGCCCCATTGAAGGCTTCGCCAGCAAAGATGCTGCGTTTTCCTCCATCGCTATTTCCGCGCTCACCTGAGCGCGGCCCCATTGAAGGCTTTTCCGTACATCATGCGGATAGGGCGGGTCGACATTTCCGCGCTCACCTGAGCGCGGCCCCATTGAAGGAAAAATGCCATGCGGGCTTTTGTAACCTCGTTGAGATTTCCGCGCTCACCTGAGCGCGGCCCCATTGAAGGACCGTCAGCGTTGTGATGGTGCCATTCGTGGGACTGGATTTCCGCGCTCACCTGAGCGCGGCCCCATTGAAGGAACCCTGATTCGGTACTCACAGAAAACGCCGGATATTCCATTTCCGCGCTCACCTGAGCGCGGCCCCATTGAAGGAAAAGCGGAATTTGCCGAGGCGGAGCGGTAGCGCTGTATTTCCGCGCTCACCTGAGCGCGGCCCCATTGAAGGAGCCCGAGCCGCTCCATCATTTCGTCTTGCGTGATGTATTTCCGCGCTCACCTGAGCGCGGCCCCATTGAAGGTCAGCACATAATCGAGATAGACGGCTTGCGTCAGCTATTTCCGCGCTCACCTGAGCGCGGCCCCATTGAAGGGACATGATTTCTGAACCGGGCACGGATGGAGGTCCGTATTTCCGCGCTCACCTGAGCGCGGCCCCATTGAAGGACCTCGCCTTCCGGCGGCCCGATGGGATCGAGGACGATTTCCGCGCTCACCTGAGCGCGGCCCCATTGAAGGACGCTGAAACAGTGGTCGTTCCTGACGAGCCGCAATATTTCCGCGCTCACCTGAGCGCGGCCCCATTGAAGGATCGCAGTACAAGAGGGTGTACCACGCTCGTACTGAATTTCCGCGCTCACCTGAGCGCGGCCCCATTGAAGGGCCAGATTCTTGAGTTTGTGGATAAGCGGCTCGAGGAGATTTCCGCGCTCACCTGAGCGCGGCCCCATTGAAGGAACTTCAATGCGGGGGCAGCGGCCCGATTCGCTTTTATTTCCGCGCTCACCTGAGCGCGGCCCCATTGAAGCATAGGGTGCAAAGCGGGGATTTCACGGGGATGATTGATTTCCGCGCTCACCTGAGCGCGGCCCCATTGAAGCACGCCAAATCGCGCTCCTCTATCTGAGCCGTGATGTATTTCCGCGCTCACCTGAGCGCGGCCCCATTGAAG